>OGTJ01000004.1_pt1 | contig 363482 bp, 180 predicted proteins | sample 1574611 | NCBI WGS metagenome assembly OGTJ01 (sample SAMN03295858, study PRJEB24534) | human gut metagenome | isolation source: fecal sample 1 from infant 9 | host: Homo sapiens | place: USA: Pittsburgh, PA | collected 2014-07
CCTCCTTACCCCCCGATCCCCCGTCCTGCAACAATACAAGTCTTTTTTTTTTTTCAAATTGGAGTGTTTAATATTTTTGTCAGTTTTATCGTTTGTAGCTATAAGTAGCGTTTCGTTTTTTTAGTTTAATAGTTTAATCAATCCCGGAAGCTAAAATGAAGTTCGCAGATTTGATAAATCGAAGGTTGCTAATTTTAAACAGGCTCTGAGCTTGAAATATCGACTCCATACAAGAGTGACTTGATTGGACAAAACTTGTGGCTTTCGTGGTCTACCTTCCCAACTTTGCTGAACATGGTAGCACTTGTTAGTAAAATTGACCTCTTTGACAATCTCAAAGTAAACCACCCAGATCAATTCACAAATAATGATCGAGGCTGTGTACATCACAGATGTGTCAAATACATTGATATTTGAATACTGCAATGGTTTGTCACTACCTAAGTACAAAACAATTCTCCCGAAAATAACCGATATTGATAGTGATCAAATAGGTTTCGAGAACTCATCTACAAACACACCGATCAAAATCGTCATCAATTCAACGTACTATGTAGTTGGTCACAAACATCAGTCACTACTTATATACGTCTTGTGTTCTGAGGATAAAACCGTATCCAATCCACTCATTCCACACACATTCATTACACGATTCGTTGAAACTTTGCAAGACTACTTTGATGACTTGACTAGAAGCAAAGTTGAAGCCAACACCGATATAATTACCTTGATATTGTATCAAATGCTAGACGACGGAATGCCTTATATAACTGATTTCAACAAAATAAGAGATTCGGTTAGCCATACTTCGCTACTTTCGAAAATCATCAACGAAGCATCAAAAACGACTGGATTACAACCGGAAGTCAAGCAAAGTTTCACTACTGATATCCCATGGCGAAGAAATAATGCCCGACATACGAATAACGAAATGTACGTTGATGTGATTGAAAATGTCAATATGATTTTGAAGCCAATTGTAACAAAGCTGAAACGTGAGCAATACGATTCGGCGTTTTATTCAAGTAAAGCAGATAACAAAGTCGACAATTACGTCTTGAGTGGATGCATCGATGGACAAATTGATTTTTTCAGTCAATTGTCCGGTACTCCCACATTAGAGTTAACTTTGAATAAAGTTGGTTCCAACTTAGAAATGCCCAGGTTTCATAGATGCATAAATTTGGATTTATTTAAGGAAAGACGCGGAGTGCTATCGTTCATTCCACCTGAAGGGAAAAGCACATTGATGAAGTATCAATTTGACTTGAACGAACTAAAAAGCAATAGAGAAAAGACAAGTTTGATCAAATTGAGTACGATTGATGTTCAATTTTCAATCGAGCCAAATTCATCCGAGTTTGAAATTAAATTGTTCCCAGCAAATATGATCACAAAAGTTGATTTCATTAAAGTTGAAATTGTTTGCGAAGACGTGGATGACCAGGTAAAAATTAATAGAATCAGTCATGGTGATTTTCAAACATGTGTATCGGGCAAACACGAATGGAGTAACAAAGATTTGAAAAAGGGCGTGGTTCCTACTCTCAATGGAACAATTATCGCAGAAGACAATGAGGAACAAGAACAGCCCAAAGGAGAGCAAAACACTCACAAGAGACCACTGTATATTAAGTTGAACTATTCACACAAAGGTCCAGTTCCCAGCGGGATGAAAATTGATAGTTTATTAGTGGTTAATGCTAAAGGTTTGGGTGAAAATATCAAACCTTACAAGGGAGTCAAGTATACTACAAAAAGCGGTGATTACATTGTGAGAGCTTAGACAGCAACTTGTGTAAATAGCGTGCCACTAAAACATGCGTTTTGCACCTTAATTGTGTATTATTATACAGTAAACTCCATTGACACCTTAATCCTGCTGTCTTCGCCCTAATTCACTAGTTAATAACCGCATACTCCATGGAAACTCAATCCATACTCACACTTTATTGTGCTTTTTTCTTACTCTTTTGCTTTTGTTGGTTCTTTATCAAGACTTTTCCAATAAATGTACCCACTCCTAAACCAGCAATAAGGAGCAACAACAATGGCAATTTGATAGCATAGTCTCTTGGTAAAAAGAACTTGTTTATGCATGAATCCTCATTGACAAATGGTATTACGAATACCCAAGCTGTATAGTAAGTGAAAACCGATGCTGCTACGAAAAGCATTGCAAATCCAAGTAGTTTATCTGCGGCCTATGTGTGTTATCATGTTAGTAAAAAAAAAAACAATTGTACCTGTACTAGTCCCTTTGATTGAACATACCATGGTTGTTTTTAATCCTTGTACAATGTAACCAATATCAAAAACATCAATGTATGAAAAATGAGAAATATTGATTACGTGTATCTTAATTTAGCACACATTACACGACATATGGTCACGTGAATCATTTTTTTACTCCTTATTTAACCTTTTTTTCATCTTATTGTCACGTTTGAGTCTGTCAAAAGCCCGAACAATCCAGATCAACTATTGTATACAGCCACTCCTCACAACCACCCACTCTCTCACAATGTTTTCAAAACTCAAATCAAGAAAAGCCCCACTATCGCTCAACTCTATATCAAATACCTTGAAAACCAAGGGGGCCAAGAACTTATCCCCGGAAGAAATCAATGCTAAAAAAATTGATATAGAAGTGATTAATCAACTTGGGGTACCCAAGGACTCCATTACTGCAATAGCATATGATCCAGTTCAATCCCTACTTGCAATTGCCACGAAAGACAATGATGTTCGAGTATTTGGTCAAATTAATGTTGAGGTTGTGTTTGAATTCAACATCAAGCATCCGATTGTATCACTTCGATTTGTCAAGGGCGTTTATTTACTTTGTACATCACCAGGTTCCGGGCTCACAATACTTTCCTTACACTCAAAACAGATCATTGGAACATTTTCCTTCCCGGGAACTGTAACAGCTGCTGAGACTGACCCATCATTGGACTGGGCTATATTCGGTCTTGCAAACGGAAGCTTGATATTTTACGATGTGGATAGATTAAACTTGACCCAATTCCGAATCGATAACCTACAAAAGAAAGTCATGCCAAAGGAAAAGATGTCGCCCGTTGTGTCTATTGAATGGCATCCGCGTGATATTGGAACTTTATTGGTTGCTTATAATCAATGCGCCGTAGTATATTCCTTGGTCACTGGACAAATCAAAAGTACTTTGACTTATACCTTGTTAAAAGAACACAAGGGTTTCCAATATTCGAACCACATCGCCACTGGAGGGAAAAAGAAGTTATTTGGATCGCTGAAATCGATTACACCGTTGATCAAAGAGGCTCATTTCCATCCTAATGGGCTTCACGCAGTAACGGTCCACAATGACAATACTATTGTATTTTGGGATATCGAAGGAGGAGTTCTATTGGAAGCAAGAACATTGTATGAAACACAGCTCCACAAGCCAGGAGCGTATTTGGAAGTTCCAGAACATTTTAACCCTATTGAACAGGTTAAATGGATTTGTGGAGAAGACCCCGAGGAAACTAGATTAATAGTCAGTGGAGGCGATCCAGATGATACCAATACCATTACTGTGATGGACTTTGGATACACTTTGAAATATTCCATGACATCGCATGAAAAACAAGGAATATTCTACTCCAATCCTCAAGGTGGCCAACGCAAGATACCAATCAGCATTTATTTGAATGAGAATGATGTTGATGGAGCTGTAACCGAGGTAATAACCAAGATTCAACCAGTGACCCAAACTGGTTCTCCGTATTTCCATGATGGCCACAATCCTGCATTCTTGTTACTTGTGTCAAACTTGGGCAGGTTATACGTGGTGGCATTTTCAGATAAAGCAGGTGGCCAAGGTAGTGGTGATTTGGGTAATACAATACTTCCCACATCGCTATCATTGATTGTGCCACCGTTGTGTTATTGCGATGTGCAATCAATCGTTCGAATTGATTGGTATAGTATCATGTCAAGTCGTGCATCACAAGGTGTTAGCTCAAAAGTGAGGCCACTCCTTTATGGTGGAGCTCCTGTACCTTTAGCTAAAATGTACAAGCCTCTCGGGTTCAACGACGGACTTCGTAATATAATGATCACTGGACACGAAAATGGGTTGGTACGATTTATTGACATCACGAAAGGTGAGCAACTGGGTGGCGAAAGCATCGTTCAGGTTGCGTTGAAACCAACGTTGTATGATTACCATAACCCAGCAAATCTCAAAGTGATAAAAGTATCTTGCTCTTTCCAAACGCGTCAACTTTTAGTTGGCTTGGCTTCAGGTGAAGTGGTTATTTGCCGGTTTGGTAAAACCCCAAATGTCAAGAATGCTGGGATCAGCTCTTCCAAGGACTACAGTGATTGTCCTATCCATCACGGGAATGGCTGCGCGCTGCTTGTTGATATTAGCGGTAGGATTTCTGGATCCGTGGCTACCTCAGCTTCTTTTTTGCCGTTGTATTTGTTGAGGCTTGATCCATCAGAGCAAATTTCAGTACTTAAAATGAGTGATTCTGGATTTGCTGCTGTTGGTTATAAATCAGGACGGTTGGTTGTTTGTGATATATCAAGAGGACCCGCCGTGATTTTCAATCTTGCTAACGTAAAGGAAAACTTGGTTTCTGTTACTGGGAATTGCTATCCAACTGTACTCGAATTCTCCATTATGGAGTTTGGCATAGACGGATACTCATCGTTAGTTTTGAATGTGGGAACAAATTGTGGAGGTAACTTGTTGTTTTACAAAATAACCCCCATGGGCAACGGAGGGTATCAAGTTGAATTTGCTAATAAAACAGCGCATCTCAATTACAGAACAGCCGATGGAGGTGATGCAGAAGCTTCCAAACTTCTGCAGTTGATCCCCATTGATGCTCAATATGGATTATCAGCAGTTGCCGATGAAAAAAAGTTTAATCAGTTGGCAACCGGTGTTCCTATTCCTGGGTATATTATTACAGTATCAGATAGAGATATTAGAGTGATTACACCACCAAAAACAAAACTAGCACACAAGGTGGTCGAAGATGTGTGTTTGAAAGCAAGCGTGGTACATTACAAAGACAAAGGGGTGGTATTAGCTTTGCTTGTTAGAACTGGGTTTATCAAGTTGTTGTCGCTACCCTCATTGCACGACATTGCCAACATAAAACTACCAAAAGAGACATACCGCATGGTGCAAGAATCTCTCGAATCGGGAACTGCACTAGACTCTGATTTGTTATCCTCGGGAGAAATGTTTGTTCGAACATCAGCAACAGAGTCTGTTTACATTTCCCCATACGAAAAGACCAAATCAAGGGACGATAGTGAAACGGACAAGTTGTTCAATCCAAATGCTATTATTCCACCTAGACCATCAGCCAGCACATTGCTGTGGGCAAAAGGTCAAATCAGTTATGTTTCTGTTGAAGATTTGGCTATGCTTATTGCTGGTCCACACAGAAAAGCACCAAAAACTGAGGAGTCAAATTTGGCTCATAATATCAGCCCTGAAGCTAACCCACAAGCAAATTACGGTGGCTATAATGCCAGAGCACCCAGAGAAAAAGCGTATGAAGAACCAGTTAGAAAAGCTGGTCAAGGAGCAGGAGGATTTGGTGCCCCAGGGTTCATGAGGTCTTTGCAAAATGGATTACAAACAGCCGAAGAGACATTCAATGATTATGCAACAAGTGCCAGTCAAACATTCCAAGATGGATACGAAGATCAGAAAAAATCATTTTATAGTTCGGCATTGCAAAGTAAGTTTGGTTTCTAGATGTTTAAATAGAGAGAGAGCAGGATGTTTAAAAGTTACACAAAATTGTGAAAATGAAAATGTAAACAATTGTAGAAATATGAACTCTAAAACGTGTTTGATCGAATCGGTAGGCCACGATGAACAAAGAAAATCAACTTAGAGATGTTACAAATACCCCGGAATCAATTCAAAAGTCACATTTCAACCACGGAGCACTAAACTTGGACAAACATTTTGACTTGATTCACGAAACTCATAATGATTTACAACAACAATTACATCGAATAGAAACATCAACTAATCAAACTTATGTTGATTTGGAACAGCTCTACTCACGACTGAAAAGCAATAATGACAATTTGAACAAATTGTTGAAAAATGTAGTGGAGTATTCGAATGAGGTGATCACAGAAGGCAATGCAACGAAAGCTGATATGGGTCTGATTTTGAAGGCTTTGGAAGAATTGAAATTAAAAGAAGTTTCCTTGCGGGATGACGATATGGCCAAAATAAAGGGTGCCATAAGGCTGGTTTACTTAGAAAGGGAGGGAGAGGAAGGGGACTTGAAACAGTCTCATGAAACACTTGCCACATTTTTGAAAGATGACAGAATAAGCAAGCAAATTCTTCAAGAGCAATTCGAACAACTATCAAAATCAATTAATGCCGTGGACAATTCTGCAACTTTGAGTAGAATTGAGGGGCTATTGGGGAATCAACAGTGGAAAAACGATTTCAGAAAAGAGTTGAAAACGCATAAAGAGCATATGGAATCGATCAGTGATCAACTACTAGCTAAATTGTCAACCATTGACCAAAACTTACAAAAAAGTGGCAATAATGAACTCACGACACAACTGATTGCATCTAAAGAAGCAAAAGTCAGTGAATTGGAAATGAAGATTAAGATGCTTGAAGATAAGTATAATCTTCTTTCATCACAATATAGTGCAAAATATGATCAGTATAAAATCCTTCTGCAACAATTTCAAGAGCTATCAGGAAAAATGCATGACGACAATACCTCAAGCCTGTCCTCGTCGAGTATTCACAACTTGAAGAGGTTTTACCAGACCAGTTTGCAGATGATTGAAGAACATAACCTTGTTCAGACTGACAAGCGAATTGTTAGTATGCCAGCGGGGTTTTCCAATAATTCAGACGATGATTAAATTATATATACAGGTATTACATAGAACTATTGAGGTTTAGTAATGATGTCTCTACCATCCATAAATGGCACCAACACCTTCGGAACTCGTATAACATCATTCTCTTTGTCGTAATTTTGCTCAATTAGCGCAACAATAACTCTAGGAACAGCCATACAAGTTCCATTCAACGTTGCAACATGTGTCGCTTTATCACTTTTCCCAGTGAATCGAATTCCGAGTCTTCGTGCCTGGTAATCCCCACAATTTGAACTACTAGTCAATTCTCCCCATGAACCTCTACCAGGCATCCAAGCCTCAATGTCATACTTTTTCATAGCAGGGGACCCTAAATCTGAGGTCGGCATGTTTAACAAACGAGCCTTCAACCCCAACTCCTCAATAACTTTAACTTGAAAGTTTTTAATATCTTCAAGCTCATCCCTAGCTTTTTCCAAAGTTGTAAAATGGAAAAGCTCAACTTTAGTAAACTCATGGACTCTATACAACCCTTTAGTATCTTTGCCACTAGCACCTGCTTCAGCTCTATATGACCTCGATACCCCGGAATACTTGATTGGAAATTTTGTACTTGATGGAAAAATCGTGGATGAATGAAGTGCGCCTAATGGAATCTCAGCGGTTCCAGTCAATGATCTTGGTTCATCCTCAATTTGGTAAATTTGCTTTTCGTTATTCTGATCATTTGGTTTGAAACCGCATGCGCGTACAATTTCGGACTTTACGATTGATGGTGGAATAACCATTGTATAGCCATGTTGACGTGCTTTAGACAATGCATACTGTACCAACGCTTGCTCAAGTAGAGCACCATCGCCCAACAAATAATACCATGAAGGTCCTGAAATCTTTGATGCGGTTGCAAAATCAAATAAGTGAAATTGTTCACCTATAGTCTTGTGGTCTCTGGTTGAGTCAGAGTCAGCAAAGCCACTAACTTCATCCGATGTGGTGTTGATATATTGCACCAACTCTTCCTGAGTCTCACTCTTAGGAACAGTGGGATCAAGCAAATTAGGCAACGCCTCTGCTCTACTGTATATTTCCTCCTGTAGCTCCTTCACGAGTTTTTCCAATGGCTTGATTTCATTTTTAATTTCACCAAGTCTGCGTTTGATTTCGTCAACATTGGGCTCCTTCTTTTGGACCTTTTCCGCCAACTCTGCTCTTTCTCTCTTCAATGTATTAATCTTTGTGTATGTCAGTGATTGCATGGGACGAGTTTTGACAATGTAGTCCACATCATCGATCAAACTCTTCGGTAGTTGGCGTTTGGTGATTGACTCCTTATATTCATTAGATCGTTGTACGACATCGGCCAAATCCAATTGCGCTCGAAGGAGTATTGATGTGTTTTTGGCTGCGCTACTACCGAATCGAAGGGACGGCCTCTGTGGAGCTATCACGCGAAGCATCTGCAGAGTATAGCTAAATGCTTATCACCTCACAATTGCAAAAATTTTTTTGCGCGATCAATCACTGAAACACTAATAGGTTAATACAAGATCAGTCGAAACTAATTACAAATAACTCAACGTTCGCTTTAATAAAAACGCTTTTTACATGTCATAATCATAAACTATACATAAACCACATCCCCTTAATTCTCCACTTTCAAAGAAACAAAACTTGCACAATCTTTTTATAAAATGGTGCCTTTCTCCATTTTTCCCTTTCTTCTTCCTTTTCAATTGCCAACAACTCTTCATCAAAAAGAGTTCTATCCAAGTTAATATCGATATCTTTCAATGGGACGTACAAAGACCAATTACGAGTCCATAACTTGTGACAAACATAAAAGAAAAGCAACACAATTACACCAAGATAATTTTGGAAAAACGTAGTCACATTGGGTTTACCTTCGCCTTTGGGGTACAATGCAATCCAAAATTGTGCTATTAAAACGAGGCAATACCAGATGATGGCATAGTATGATCCATAGACACCAGTATTTGCCACATATCCCAATGAATCTGTTGAAATGTTATTGTATTTCAAAGCGGCTCTAAAACGAACATGTGAGATACAAATACCACCCCAAGTGAAAATTTGTGACAATCCGGAAATAGCAAGTAACCAGTTGAAAACAGTTTCTTGTTTCTTGTATGCTGCAATAAATGAAAATAATCCAAAGAATGCACAAACGAATAAAGCACGTAATGGCCTACCGGTTCTGTCAATATAGTTGAGCCAGCTTGGGGCAAAACCTTGTTCGGATAATGATTGCAACGTTCTCGAAGAAGAGTACAATGCGGACGATGCGACTGAAGTAACAGACATGAGAATAACGGCATTGATGATTGAAGGCACAGCTTTAACACCATGCAATGCAGCCGCTAACACAAATGGTGATGCATGTGATCCACCACCACTAGATCCCATCAATCTGTCTGAAGTGTAAGGGACAAGCAAACCAACAATTGTTAAACTTCCAAGCATAACAATGACAATACGATAAGCAACCAACTTGGTTGCAACAGGAATGGCTCTTCGTGGATTTGACTGTTCACTAGCGCTCAATGCAACAAACTCAGTTTGTCCGAAAGCAAAACTACCAGTGACAAAAACCGAACATAACCCTTTGAAGTTTGTATAGTATCCTGGATCCCTCCAATATCTACCTCCAATGAATTCGTGATTGGGTCCACCACCAACATTGACAACAATACCCATAATGATGAAACCAATAATCATCATAATCTTACAAGAACCTATAAAAAACTCTGCTTCACCATAACCTGATGCACCAATAAAGTTAATGCTAACAATAACGACATAGAAAATTGTCACCCAAACGTCGGCATTGACAGTTGTGTTCCAATACGAAATGGTAATTGCCGCGGTAACCAATTCAATAGATATAACAGACAACCATTGAATACAATAGTTCCAAGTAATTGCGAATGCAACCGATTCATCAATAAACCTCCTTGGATAGTTGTTATAACCACCAGACAAATCAGAATAATTAACCGCCATTTCCCCTGCTGCTTGTAAAGTTGGATACAAGAATGAACCAACGATGGCAAAACCAATAATAAGAAACAATGGTCCTGATTTATGCAACACCAGCCCAGTACCAACCAAAAGACCAGTACCAATACCAGTAACAAGGGCCATAAGAATCAAATGACGTAGACTAATAGCCTTGGACATCTGACGCCCAACTTCATGTTTCTGTGATTCATCAACCACTTTTCGCCTAAAAGAGTCTTTGAATCTGGTAAATCTCGAGGTGGTCTCATCTGCAACTTCAATCATATAAGGAGATTCCACCGAGTCATTGTAGTCCGTCTCCTTGGGCACTGACAGTGGCAGTGGTGTTAGTTTCTCAACAGGGGCCATTGTATGCGTGAATATAAAGTTATTTGTTTAAGGCGTATTATAACTAAACAACGGGGACCCCGAGGATGGATGAAAAACAGCAGAATAAAAATGATTTATATTAAAAGGAAGAACGATCAAGAAAAAGTTTAATTGTTTACAATCAGTCACAACTGCTGACTAAATGTACAAAAGTAAACACAATGTGATTCTTCCCGGTTTGCATTAAAAGCATTTGAACTGCAAAAAAAAAAAAGGAAAAAAAGAACAAAGCTAGGGATATAGATAGAGAGAGAAAGGCAATTGGGAAAGAGAAAGAGAAAAAATCATCATGATGCGGATGACACAAAACGGGAAAGAGGAACAGAAACAATAGCAGCAAAGAAAAAAAAAAAAGAAATGTTTAACCCATTGTGCATTGATTGTAGCGCTAAACCATTCATCCCCCTCCTTCTCAACTTCAAACACTATAAGGAGGTCCATTACTAACCGCATGGCTCAAAGCGGGGGGCCGATGGGAACATTACATAGACTCTTTGAGTACTACTCCGTGTGGGGTACTGTAGAGAGAGAATCTTTTTACCAGAGTCAAAGAAACATTTACTTATTCTATCGGCAAGGTTTTCCCAATTGGGAAGCATAGTGATGTCCTTCGAGGATGTTGAAGTTCAAGGAGTCAATTGAATAAGATTTGCGTCATTTGATGGTGAGGTGATTGCAGCTTATCAGTAAAACAAACACGAAGACTTTCGGCTTAACAGTACCCAAAGTAGGGTGAAGTAGTTACAACTCTCGTTGGTGGCTTTTATTTTGGATGGAAGAACTCCGTTTCCGAGGCATCATGGTGCACATAATGCAATCGCGACACAAGCATTGTTTATCAATGATCAACACCCGTAGTTATTGGCTGGATATCCCTTGATATTAGAGAAGTACTAGGTGACATTGTTGATTTTTATCAACTATCTTGATCCGCGGTCGTTACTAAGCCACCTTGTGAATACCAGCATTGAGGGTAACAGCCCTTATGCGAGTAGAGTTTAATTTTAGTTACCACTTGTGTGCGTCGTTTACGACTGAAGACATTCATCGTCACCTGCTAACCTCAACTATTCTTTTTGAAACACTTGACTAAATGTAGAACCCATCAGCAGAACTAATAAACCTTGTACTTACTCCCGACAATTCTTTGAAAGATAAGGTGTTTCCCCATAAAGTTTTATCTCCTCATTTACCTGCTTAATTTTCTACAATAGATTAACCTCTCTAATATGATTGGGGTAAGATAATAAGAAAACAATTTACATTTCAATCAAAAGGGCAATTTTGATCTTTTTTTTTGCGAAGGCATTTGGTTAGTTTCAAATTTCTTTTTTTTCTTCAGTAAGGCATTTTTGACAGAAAACGTGCGTTTTGTGTAACAACTATAAAATGTTTGATATGCCGTACTATTTAACTGAAACACTACCCTATCAAGAGTGAGTAGATTGCAAAAAGAAAAGAACTCGGAGCAAGAGTGTTAGCCCAAAAGTGTAAACCTTCTCCCGGGAGTCTGTTATATGGTGGTCTAGTTGCTATTGAATTCCGATATACAGAGTCGTGAAAAGAATACAACACTGGTCACGAGCATAATCAAGTAGTGGAAACGTTTGACGACGCTACGACAAGAAACGTATCAAGCTTCAAGTGCTTGGTTGCAATACTTCATATACATCACCTTGACGTCCCTTTCTCGGCAATGGGAGGACGCGGCATCAGAGGTGGGGTACTCTCGTGGTGTTTGTTATGCTAGTCTTTTTAAGCTCAATTTTCTTTTACTCTCTATTTACAAACTGGCATTCTTTCCAATTAATTCCATGGCTCTGGAATTACCCTTTTTCAATTCTTCGATTCCTAATGCATCAGCAAGACATAACCAAGGGTCTTTGGTCCCTCCCCACTTCAAAACACTCTCTTTGTATTTCGTTCCCGCTTCTTTGCTCCATGGATCTTTATCGAATAATCCGCGCCAAAGTTTCTCCGCAATGGCTCGATCAAGTAAATACAGGTAATACACAGCACCATAGGAGAATAAATGAGGGAACTTACCGTGCCAAGTTGACCACTTGTCAGCAAAGACCTTCAATTCCAGTTCAATGGCATGATAGAGCGCTGTTGAATCAGCTTCGCCCAATCCAAGAGCCAATTTATCAACCATTTCTGAACCATGCAATTTTTGATCCAACGTAGCCATTTTGCTTTGCATAAAAGTCTCACAAGCCAGAAGCGTGTTTTTGTCATGGTGTGCTTGTTGAAGTAAATCTTTAGGGATTGGCTCGCCTGTTTGATAATGCTTCCCGATTTTTGATAAAACCCGCAAATCTTTACTAAATGATTCCATCAAAACTGAAGGAATCTCAACAAAGTCAGTAGCGCATCTGGTCCCAGACAAATTGTGTAACTCTGTTCTTCCAATCATGGAGTGCATTGCATGTCCCATTTCGTGGAAAATGGTATCAACTTGATCTAGTGAAAGTAACGTAGGACCACTTCTGTGGCTCTGGTCTCTGAAGTTACAGACCAATGAAATTACTGGAAGTTGGTACTTTCCATCGAGCTGTACGTTTTGGCTATACTCTGCTTCATTCTCCCACGAATGGAGTCTTCGCAGGCACACAATGGTAAAATGCGATGGCATAACCTTTGGTGACCAAAAATCGAGGTACAAGTATCCTAAAAGCATATCACTTTTGTTGTCAATAACCTTCAACTTTCTCACTTGGTTATTCTCCCAAACTTCTCCCTTTAGTGTAGCTTCTGGAACAAAGGACACATTGTATAAACTTTCAAATAGTTTGTTTAAGCCAGCTATAACTGTTCCTACTGAAAAGTATTCGGAAATCTTCGACTGCGCCACCGCATTGTCCTGCTGTTTGTTCTTTTGCATTCTTGAAAGCAACAAGTCACGGTCCCAAGGTTTTATACTCTCAATCAAGGAATCGTTGTCTTGGTACTCTTTCTTCTCATCTTTAAACTCGTTTAAAAGTTTCAACTCATCCAAGACTGTGCTATTCTTTAATGATTGTTGAATGTTTCCCAAAAATGCCATGACATTCTCTGGTGACTTTGCCATTTTGTGTTCTAGTTGATAATGCGCATACGACTTGTACCCCAACATCTTTGACAACAATGCTCGGTACGACACGAACCGGTTGAGAATGTTAATCAGATCTGACGAAGCATTGTGCAACGAAACCCATATTTTTCGCCTCAACTCGCTTGATTTACATTTTGTTAATATCGAGTATGGAAGTCGTGCGACTAGTGGTACATAATACTCGTGGGCTACTTTTTCGCCATTATATCTTGATTGAACCAGAAGAAGATCTTTTTTTATTTGCGAATCCTCAATACTCTCAAAATCATTTGCCGTAATTGGGCACCAATGTGAGTCCAAGGTGTTGATCTCATTGTTGAAATGAGAGCCAAGTAATGAAATCTCCTGCGTAATGGCAACAAAATTGTTTCTAGTTTCAGGATCCATATGAATACCAGACCTCTCAAAATCTTGTTTCAAGTATTCCCCAACTTTAATTTCTTCCTCGGTCAACTCCGATGCAATTTGTGAATCATTGAGCACATCTATCAACGTCGTATATAACTCAACGTTTGTATTGAGTTGGTTCATATATTCAAAAAGGATCTCATGAGTTTGTTGTGCCGCGTCTATCCATTTGGAACTAGGATGCACTATTCTGATAAACTCTGCGACATCAATAACTCGACAAAGAGTATCTGACAATTGATCAAGTTTCTTTATATAATCGAGCTTACCCTGCCTTGACTTGTCACTTAACATTTCCTTGACCAACAGTTTCGCATCTTCCAACGACTGTTTGGAAAACTGTACCAATCCCAGTGGACTTGTCAACGACTCATTTTTGAACAACCCAGTCTCTTGCTTCGAAAACGAAAACGGTAGTTTGTATGAGGGGCTATTATGGCTGACAGCATTAAAGTAATTCTGATCATCAAACACCTTAGCCAAGTCCGCGTGTACTTGAGTTTGTTTAATGGGTGCAGTGCTGGTAAACGATCGCAGTGTTGATACAAGCGAACCTTTGTATCGCCTGCCATATCGTAGTATCCTGAATGTTGCTCGCATGTGTATTATCTTCTATCACTGATGATCAGTCACTGGGCTCGTTGTTATACCAAGACTCCCCAGTTTCAAATAGCTCTGTGATCTTGCAAACGCTTTCACCTAAGTAATAGCTCCTCTTAATTCAAATGCTTACCAATTATGCAAATCAAAAAAGAAAAAACGTATGAGAAAGAAAAGAAAAAAACTATCAATAGATGAACACAAATCAATCTTTTGTTAAACAGCCTGGCGTTTCCCACCACCTTCTTTTATCGATGAATGAACTATGTCCTACAGACCAAATGTACAATCTCGGACAAGTCTGTCATCTATGCAACCCAATCTCAACAACGAATTGCCAAATCATTTGGCAAAACAATTATCTCAATCACATATACTGAACTCAAATTCCGCGGCTATGAAACAACCACCTTCGACAATGCCTCTGTCACAAGTTCAAAATTCCAAAAAGAAGTCAGCTCATGACTACCAATTTGGTGCAATGATTGGAGAAGGGTCGTATTCAACAGTCTATTCTGCGATGGACAAACAACTGAAGAAAACTTATGCCATCAAGGTATTGTCCAAGAGACACATTGTCAAAGAAGGTAAGATCAAATATGTTAATATCGAGAAAACCACCCTTCACAGATTGGGCCAGCAACATCCCGGTATTGTTCAACTTTACTATACATTTCAAGATGAGTCAAGCTTGTTTTTCGTTTTGGACTTTGCGGAATATGGGGAGCTTTTGTCAATAATACGGAAACTTGGATCTTTGTCAGAGCCTGTATCGAAATTCTATATGTGTCAAATTATAGATGCCGTTAAATTTATTCACCTGAAAGGGGTCATACATAGGGATCTCAAACCAGAAAACATTTTAGTTGGACACGACTTTAATTTAAAGATTACTGATTTTGGAGCCGCCAAATTGTTGGGAGAGAACGAAGAAGATGGAGAAAAAATAGACTATAGATCATTCAATGCAGAAGCCGAGGTACGGGGTCAAGCACCTCGGGAAAGATTTGGTTCTTTTGTTGGAACGGCCGAGTACGTATCTCCTGAATTGTTGAAAGACAATATTTGTGTATTTGAATCTGATATTTGGGCCATGGGGTGCATTCTTTATCAATTTTTCAATGGTGTACCTCCATTCAAAGGTAGCACTGAGTACCTCACATTTCAATTGATCATCGATTTGGAATATACGTATAAGTCTCCGAAACCAATTCCTGTTGAGGTCAAAGAGATTATTGAAAAGATTCTTGTTCTGAATCCATCCGATCGACCAACTATACCTGAAATCATGTCGTTCTCTTGGTTCAATGACGTTGATTGGAGTGATCCGCGATACATATGGCATCGAAAGGTACCAAAGTTTGAAAGCTTCAGTGGAATGGAAACCATGTCTCAACCAATGGTGCCGAGGTTCAAAAATGGGGCAAATAGAGAAATAAATAAATCAAGCTCCTACCAGCAGTTGCAATCACAACTTAATAATTCTGATCTAGGGTTTTTACCGACCATTGGAGCCAAGAAAACTTTCAAGCCACCGACAGCTATAAGAAAAAACACATCATCGAATAACAATGGCGAACTAGCTCCGCAGTTTGTGCCGAATGTTCTGCCACCAAAAAGACGTGAAGCTCACCATGCAGCACCTCTCACGCAAGTGAGTCAACCTGTATTCACGGGTCCTACAGTTAATTTGCGGCCGCTGAATGTGACCCCACAACAACAACAACAACAACAACAACAACAACAACAACAACAGCAGCAGCAGCAGCAGCAGCAACAGCAACAAGGATCCAATCAATTTGTGTCTCGACCACCGCAGGGTCCCCCACCCCAAGCTAAGCATCCGCAAGCTATGCCGCTGCAAGCTCAGCCACAACAAACTAAAACCCAACTGCAGGCGAAACCGAACATTAGAGCAAATACAGCATTTCAAAATATGCCTTTTGTTGCGAAACCTGCAGCGGCTCTACCACAGTCACCTAAATCTAACCTAGATACTAAATCAAATACACCAAGTATGACAGAAGGGCTCACGCCGTATACTTCCGAGCCACCTAAAACATCTCCTAACGCAGCAGCTGCAGCCGCCGCATTTGCGAATAAACAAAAGAACGGTACCCAAACCAAACCAACCCCTATATCAAAGAATATTTCTCGTCCGGAAAAGCCCAAACCTTTCACTAAACCCTCGCAGAGGCAAACGGTACTCAAACTACATGAGGTATCTAGTTTGCTTGCGGCAAATGAGAAAATCCTCAAAATGGATCTTTTGAAAAGAATGCAACTTCGAAAATCGTCCTTATCGTTGAGCTATGATACTCTAGATGATACTGTTTTGGAGAAGATTGTGAATGAGCACTCGCATCATTTACAACAAGGGTCAAAACTTGTTCTCGCTTTTGTTACAAACATGGCTAGAATATTTTTGGTTGACTCAACTTTGGAGGTTATGTTGGTTGATTTGAAAGCCAATAATGGTGGTGATTACTTCATGTACGATTATGAATTCGAAACTGATGATGAGGAAGATCCAAATGATAATCAGCTTGGGTATTTGATTATCGAAGTTGTCAAGGAAAATGGAGACTTATATTTTCTTCAGCAGGTTGTCAATAGACATCAAGAGCCAGAAGTAATCAAGGTTTTGGACAAAGCTGGGAATGATGCCGCTATTGGAAAAGAACATGGCTGGATTGATTGTCTATTGATTGCGCGAGAAACTTCTACAGCATCCCCAGTGGATTTTCAACCCTCCAATGACGCATCGGCAGTGGGAACTACAGCTGCCAGTTCAGTTGCTGCATCAGCAGCAAAGACTACAAAAAGGGCATCTTCATCGTCAACTAAGACCACCAATGGTGGATCATCAAACCTGATAATAAAGACAAGCAGTAATATCAAGAGTGCATATGGTAGTGGCAAGAAGTCCAAAAAGGAAATAATACGTAAAACATCAAGCCTGTCATTGTTGCGTTCATCGTCATCATCCAACAATCAAGCAACAAACTTTGCTCGTGCCGCTGCTGCTGCTGCTCGTCCAAAGTGAACTCTTTGATAGATATTTTATAGATAAATAGGACTTGATGAGGTACATCAACAGCCCTTTTTTTGGTATTGAGTCACGTGCGTTAATTCATGGCTATAACCAAAGAGAGAAGAAAAAAAGTAAGATCACCATTCGCAGTTCACAGATCTGGTCGCCATAGTTCTTAGGCACGATGAAGGAGTTACATTTCGAGACCATAAACGAACATGCACTTGACTTCTATTTGGGGCAGGGGTTCAAAAAGCTATTTGAACGTATGTCCAAAGATATCAAAAGTGGAACCTTCACACTTGATGGTGGTGATGAAGAAGATAAACTGAATCTTGATCAAGCTTTCTACTTCTTGATTAAATTTTGCATACCCGAGCTACTCGTTGCCGATAGAGAAGAAGATGTGAAAGTGTCGAACATAGACGGGTTTCACAACAACTCGTCTATATCAACAATCGATCACGTATTTAGTAGTCAGCATGTTGGTGAATTCAGCTTTCCGCGATTGTCAACTATTGATTTGGTAGACTGGACGAGTTTGGGAGAGGACTTTCACACACTTCTGAGTACTACCAAGTATACTAATAACAGAATTTTTGAAATACTTTTACAAAGTATAGGCGAGATTTCAAACCAACAAATTCGTGTTGAAGGATTAACTAAGGAATTGCTCCTGTACGCTTTACAGTATGCCAAGCAATGTAAAACTCGCGTACAAGGCAAGGAATCTTTTTTTGATGCCAGTCTCCGGACTCTTGAAAAGGCTGGCGGTGGTCACGTTCCATACCAAGAATTTCTTGAAGTTTTCAAATCGAAACTAGTGTCAACTTTAAATATCCTAGCTCCCGGTTTCAATGACGCAAAGCAGTCAACTGAAAACTTGCTCAATGAGCTACGAGAAAGAGGTAACAATTTAATGTCATTTCAATGCTTTGCTCAAGCAATTAAAGTCTATACTGAAGCCTTGCTACTTGCTCCACCTTTTTCATACGTTGATGAGCCACAGATCTACACCAACCGAGCCATCGCGTTTATTGGTCTCAATTGTGTTCCTGAAGCTATAGATGATTTGAATACTGCGATTTATTTAGACCGCGCTTTTACTCCGGCCTGGACTCAATTGGGATACTGTCATTTATATATGGGTAACGGATTGCTTGCATTGGAATGTTACAATCTCGCCTTGAAGTCATCTGTCGGGGAGGTATTGCCACACAACTTCCCCGAAAATGGTTCACTTGTTGAAGAATACAAAAGTTTGAGAACGAAAACAGTATTGCCTCAATTTATCAAGAGGTTGAGCTCGGCCATTGCCTTGACCGAGAAAAGAGCGTACCAACAAAATGTTCCTGAAGCGAAGATCAAGCCCATAATCAGTGACGTGAGGAGGTTGCTTGCTCGGTTGAGAGCAGTTGGTCCTGAAGTCGATCGCGATTGTTTCACATACATACCTGTCTATCGTGATTCCTCTTTAAGAGATCTATCTCAAAGGATGAATGAAAGTCGTCCAAATATTTTGACACCCGAGGTAACACAAAATATGCTTGCGAGGGACGGGATGGAAACAGCCACGATAACTCAAGTTGAGAGACCACCTCACGTGACTTTGGAGCGTAATCCAGCAGCGGGTGGAGAAAACAATGGAGCAAGAAGTCCAGAGCCCTTAGTCTTGCGTCCCATGGATGACGATTTGCAGACTCGTAATCATCTTTCGGATATTCTTGGATATATGGGTGAAGGTGGTTCCAGAAGACAAGGTCGAGATGCGCAACAACCCCTGCAAGCTGGTGGAGTTTTGGGTGGAAACGGTACAGCCCGAGGTGCTGCTCAGGGCCCTATTTCAGATCCTGCTTCAGATCCTGCTTCAGATCCCGCTCCTCTGAATAACGCTGCAACTAACAGATCTAGTGAGAATAGAAATCCTTCGCCACCCAGGCCCCACGAAAGGCTTAACTTGTCAAGCATGTTACCCGAGGCTCTCCGTAATGTAATGGGTCCTGGTTTGTTGAACACGTTTGAGAGGTTTACACAAGGTGAAGGAAATGGAACTATATTCGTCAATGGTGTTGAAGTCTCAAACAGGAATGATGGTAGGTATGGAAATGGTAGCAATGCAACTAGCTCTGGATCAAGACAACAACAAGCTGATGGTCAAAGTCGAAACGAACTGCCAGCGGATACTAGAGGCTCAAATCGTGTAGACGATAGAACGGGGAACCAAAATACATCTAGAGATGTTCCCCTCGAGTATGACTTCAACGATGATCAGGAGTTGGACTAGATGCAGTATATAGCTACAGTAATGCTTTTTTTTTTAGCTTGATATTAATATACAGAACTTCATCTAAACAACTTAATCTTTCTTTGACTTCTTTGATTTCTTTTCCTTCTTCGACTGCTTCTCGTCACCATCTTCATCTCTTTTTCTCTTTTTATCCTTTTTATCCTTCTTGTCCTTCTTGTCCTTCTTGTCCTTCTTCTCCTTCTTGTCCTTCTTGTCCTTCTTGTCCTTCTTGTCTTTCTTCTCCTTCTTTTCCTTCAACTCCACTTTTTCATCAACTTCTTCAGTTTCTGATTCATCATCAGAATCTTGTGCAGCATTGACTGGTGCATCTGCATCTGCGTTGTAAGCTCTGGCCTCAGTGATGTCAATCTTTGGTTGTTGTCTGCTTGCCTTCGAAGTGGTTCTCATATCCCTTCCCTCCAATTGACTCAATCTTCCTTCAACTTTGGCCCTGTTTTCCAAACCAAAATTTTCCGAGTCGTCTCTTTCTTCATCAAAACAATCATATCTCAACGAAATTGCAGCTTTAGCAGCCAATACTCTGGCAATCCTTCCTTTGTTCTTACCACTGGCTTGACCAACCAACGAGGCATGATATATTATACCGTACTTTGGTGTATCATGTTTAGTCTTTAATGCTCTAAACAAAGCCTTTTCAGCTCCCAAGATTTGGACAGTCGAGGCTGGAGCTTTGGCCAAAGAGGTCAAGGATCCCGCATGTGCAATCAATCTGGCACCAACCAATTCTCCCACCATTGCCGTCAAGTTGGGAGCGATGGCTCTCATTCTCGAACTTAAATAATTTGACAATTGTTCTCTATATGCGGCAAAGTCAACAATTTGCTCAGCCAAGGCTTTGATGTTTTCTAAATCATTCTCAGTTATTTCAGTTCCCATGGACACTTCAGCAGCTGTCTTCACTTGCTCTTCAATCTCTTCCGGTAAAATCTCGGATAATTCTGTCTCAGCGGCATTTGATCTCACACCCATTGTTAAGATGATTCTGGCAAATGCAACTGAATCAGTGACAATCTTTGCCAATTCTGGAAAATGCCACCCGTACCATTCCTTACATCTCATGGCATAAGTGTTCAACTCCTTATCCAAATCATCTAATAATGCAATAGCTTGTATAATCATAGTGTCTACTTTGTCAGCAGAAAACTTAAGCTTATGACGACCAATAGAGTGTGCTAAACCCAATGACATTTGATTGAGGGCTGAGTTATCTAATCCTGGTAATAATTCTGGTAAAAATTCCTTAATGGCCCGGTGCAAATCCATTGAGGCTGCATCGGATACAACTTGAAAGTTCAAACCCAATTTATTAATGGAGTTACCCAATTTGGTTTCAGACACTATTAAAGTAGCCTTTTTGTCTGATTTGGCGTCTTCCAACAATTTCTTTAAACTATCGGATACTTTTCCTTCCATAATGGCGTTTGCTTCCTCCAAAGCATTGGCGGCACTTTGAAATTTCTCAAAACGATGAACTTTAAACTGATCTGCAACTTTTTCCAACGAATTCAAGTCTTCAATCAAAGAGGATGACTTGTGTATCTTCTTATCAGAAGCTTTCAAAAGAGCATAACCTGCTGCTGTTTCTGTTAAAACGTAAGCCATCGCCAAATATAATGTGATGTGTGTAAGTTTTTCGGGAAGTTTTTGATGATTACAGAAATCTGAGTCCTAATAATGTATATATGTATATACCGCAATGTGAGCTCTATGAGATCTGTGGTGTGAGTACTATTTGGTAAAGAACTTCCGATTATTGTTGGTAAACTTCAACTGAAGATTTGAAAAATTTTTGAGATGAGACTGAAAAGTTAGAAAGTAGAAATTTTTTTTTCTCATGTTTCCACCATTTAATGTAGGATACATAGTCAGAATACACAATTGAAGAAGTTGTAATTGATTGAGCACACATCTTTATACAGCTCCGGCAAATTGAGAGCCAAATTCACATATGTACCGGTCTCAAAGACTCATTTGCATCTTCAAGTGCGATTCATTCCTAGTGTGCATTTACATATATAGTGTTTCAAAGTGTAAAGGTTGAGCAAGCTTGATGTGCTTGAGGAAGGCTACAGATACTGCTTTTCATGAGTGAACTTGTGGATGGTCATCGAGGAGTCGAACAGAGTTCTGTATTCTTTGCGCCGTATGTTCTTGAATACAACTTCACTTCCAAAATTTCTGATGTACTTCCCCTCGAGAGGGAATCTGGACAACGCTATAAGCATACTCTCAGAATCCAAGAGCATATCTTTGGGCCATAGCGTTCTCCCTAACCCGACGATATCCGTTACTTCAAGCGAAGTGTGTCCCTCTTTTTAGTTTCTTCCTACAATGGGTGTAGACTTATCGTTCATGGCACGCGCTACTCGTCTGCAAAATCAAAACACCAACCCCATTCTCTACTACCCCTGTATGACGCCACGAAATACAAAGCATGAAGTACAACATCCGTCAAGCAATGCCAATATGAAATCTGATGATACAGAGTCTATAAAGCCACTCAAAAGGCCGAAGAAACAATCTTACTTCTTCAAACCTGTCAACAAACTAACATCAGAGCCAGAAGATTGTGGTCAAGTGATAAAGCCAATCGATACAAATACTCTAAGATCTCTGGTTCAACCAGTCAGAGAAGCCAACAGTCACATCATACCACAGCATAGTCCCAAACGTAAAGTTAAAAAGCACATTGAGGTTCAAGTCGCCACGGACAATTCCGATGATAGTTTTGATGGTGTTCGTTGGAGAGATAGTCCTGATTCAAAACAGCACCAGCACGATGAGAATAAGTTAAACACTTTAAAGCAAGGAATACAGTATTCGTCCTCCCCTTTGAAAAACATCAAGCAAGTAAAGTCAGAATCGGGCAGTACAACTGAAGTGCTATCGAAATATGGGGCAGATTTTTATAATGTCTCATCAATCTCACCAAAGTTGTCCAAGACGCGATCGGACTTGAGCAATAAGGCCAGCAAGTTCAAAACTGAGTCTACATTACAAAGAACAAAATCCACCGGTGTTGAAAGTGTCCAAAAACTCCTGTCATCGGGATTGGTACAAGGAACTTTGAGTGGCTGGATCAGTAAGCTAAATAGTGATGATGCCAAGAATGTGCCGCCCAAGGTTATTAATATCAAGCTGTCACCTACAGGAAAGACGCACAATGAAACACTACAGTCACAGGATCCATTTTCCGAAGATGAAGAGATATTGGAGTTGTTGTCACAAAACAAATCTCTTTTGAAGAATAAGAGCTTGAATCTTGACTCATCGCCTTTCCGGAGCCAGAAACTCATCAAATCAGAAAAACTGAACTCGTCGCCAGAAGCCGATGTATCAGAGGACCCATTTTCCGACGAAACCGATCCTGAGATTGTTAATCTTTTAAATGGATGTGATACAAAAGCTTCTGTTTTCACCAAATCTTTCAAAGAAGGTATGGAAAAGTTTGAAAAACTTTGGGTGCAAAAGGATGACCGAGTCGAAAAAGAGGAAGAGTTTTCAGAAATTGCGTATGGCAGGTCGATATTGCGAAGATTCAAAATTGTCAACTTCACCGAGCAGGTTTATGGCGCTAACAATAAGAAGCAGATTATATTGGAGGTCATTAATCCGGAAAAGCAAAAAAAGCACCTTGTACTTAGAGGAGAATATTGTGAACTCGATTTTCTGGTTAACGACATAATTCACATCATAAACACAGACGAGGGGAATCCAAACTTGATTGATGACACGCATAATTTACTTGTATTGAATCCTGATATTTTGGTTCCAGCTACAAAGATTGCTCAGCAAGTGAATTGCCCGAGGAAAACAGTTTTGGTGTCACGTTATAGGTTTCCAGGAACCACATCTGTTCCCATTATTGTTGGTGAAATTGTACATTTTATCTTTCAGGAATGCATGGTGACAGAAACGTGGGATCTTGATTTTATGCGAGAGGTTTTTGATAATCTCAAAGAGCAATATTTGCTAGATTTGTACAGTATTGACAAGGATATGGACGATGTTGACCAAGAAGTGGAAAAGCATTTTCCTTATTTACAAGAGTGGTTCGATAGTTACTATAAAAAGACCGCAAACACGAGATCAAAGATTGAGGATTGTCTGGAGCGAGATCTCATTTCGTTTGCTGTTGAGGATATTTTAGATATTGAAGAAGAGATTCGGTCTCCCGTTTTTGGATTGAAAGGTATGATAGATGCAACCATTATTGCCAGTCTACAAAACAAAAGCACCAACGGGAAATTTTTATTGCCAATGGAGATCAAAACTGGTCGAGAACATGTCAGTCATAGCGCTCAAGCATCTTTGTATGCTCTTCTTTTCAAAGATCGTTATGATATGGAAATCGATTCGTTTATCTTGGTGTATACCAAGGAAGGGGTCACAAAAAGGTGCAAAATACGTGTTTCTGATTTGCGCTCGTTGTTGAACTTGAGGAACCGAGTTTCGCAGCATTTTAAATCCGGTAACACATTACCTGATCTTTTAAGACGTTCGAGTTGTGAAAGATGCGAAGTCGTTTCTGGTTGCATGACAATAAACTACTTGTCCGAGAATGGTTGTAAAGAAAATTCTGGTATCGATGGGGACGATTATGAATTGATAACACATCATTTGGCAAATCCCAGATACAAGCAATATTTCAACACCTGGGATACGTTGATTTCGAAAGAAGAACGAGTCATGAGCAAATCTGCAAAAACTTTGTGGACTGTGCCGAGCCGGTTACGTGAAGAACAAGGTACAAGTTTAACCAATTTGAAGATTACTGATTCCAATGACGACGAAAGCCTGATATTCTACTTTGCCACTGTACATGGGGATAAATCGCAAGCGAGGCAATTTCTATATACGTTTGCCAAGGACGGCGCTGATTCATCTGTTAATATATTGTCGTCCAAACTTACAATCAATGACAGGGTGTTGATTAGTGATGAGGATGGCCATTTTGCGATTGCTACTGGGATAATAAAGGGGTTGTCTTCACAGAAAATAACCATAAGTACTCGCAGAAGAATAGTCACATATGACATGAAATTGAACAATTTTGATCAAAAAAACAACCAAGTTATGGAGAGTTTGATCCATGGACAGGCGAAATCACGTACATCCGGGAGCAAGAGGTTCATTATCGACAAGGATGAGATGTTTTACGGTATGGCTTTAGCACGCTTTAACGTCTTGAGATTATTCTTGCCCGATTCACTGGCGGAGCTTCGTGATCTTGTCGTTGATTTGAAAACTCCAAAATTTACAGAGAGCAAGGAACAGTACCCATTCGATTCCGGCTTCAACCGTTGTCAAACAATGGCTTTGAATAAGGCTTTTGCCGCTGAAAATTACGCACTTATTCTTGGTATGCCTGGAACTGGAAAAAGTACAATTATTGTGGAAATGGTACGAAAGATTGTTACTGAAGGGAAAACTGTTTTGCTCACGTCATATACAAATTCAGCTGTTGATAATATACTTTTGAAAATAGTTGACAAAATGGGTGGCGATAACAAGGATTTTCAGTTCTTGAGAATTGGGCACCCTGCTCGAGTTCACAAATCGCTTCACAAATACATCCCTGACTATCAAGAACCTATCAAGTCGCGGTCACAATATCGAGACACCTATGAATTGCCAAATATCGTGGCAACCACTTGCTTGGGAATCTCCGATTCTTGTTTCAACTTGAGGCAGGAATTCGATTACTGTATTGTGGATGAGGCTTCACAAATTACAGTTCCAGTCAATTTAGGGCCAATAAGTCTCGCCAAGAAGTTTATTTTAGTAGGAGACCATTACCAGTTGCCTCCTTTGGTACTACATCCTAGTTCGGAAGTAAAACATGGACTCTCGCAATCATTGTTTAAAATACTCGCTGAAGCGCATTCACAGGCAGTGAGCGAATTGACAGAGCAATATAGAATGTGTGAAGACATTATGCAAGTTTCCAACATCTTGGTTTACGAAAACAAATTGAAATGTGGATCACCAGAAGTTGCCAGCCAAAGTATGAGAATCCCTCATCCGCAAGCAATTTCCAACTTCATTCTGTCAGACGTACAGCAAAAAGATCAATGGATGGATCTCGTTTTTGACGAACATCGAAAGGTGCTATTTTTAGATCACGATTTGGTGCCTGCAAATGAAATAGTTTTTGGAGAAGCCATACGTAACCCAAGAGAAGCATCTTTGGTTCAACAAATTGTCAAATCGTTTGTCACAGCTGGTGTTGACGAGTCTCAGATAGGTGTAATGTCCTTTTATCGCTCACAGCTTGAACTATTGAAACGCAATTTGTCATCAAGAACAGACTTGGAAATTCTCACAGCAGATCAGTACCAGGGCAGGGACAAGCAATGCATTATTATCTCCTTAGTTCGATCGAATAAGGAAAACAATGCTGGTGATCTTTTGAAGGAGTGGCGACGATTGAATGTGGCAGTCACCAGAGCAAAATCCAAATTGGTAATTCTTGGCTCACGTTCCACTTTATCTACAAATGATACCACTAAAACATTTATTGACTTTTTGGATCTGAAGGGTTGGTATTACACTCTTCCTGCAAATGCTGATATGATTTACAATTTACCACAATCGGTGAATAACTCACCCACAAAAAATAAATCGCACAAGGCACACGTTAGCAAAAGCAATGTTGTTCTTAAAAATATTATTGATGGTATTACTAAATAGGACCCTATATTGCAAAGAAATGAAATTCAAAGTTTCCTCTTCTAAAATGGAACTGATTCCCATTCCAACGCGCTCCCTCTCTTACCTCCTCAGGCTCATTTCGTCTCTCTTGGTTTCCATTGCGCATTCGCCTCACTTGTCGAATGATATTCTGAACAAAAAAGAAGAGAAAAAACATGAATGTCAACGAGATCACCAAATAGTCTCCAATGTCGTAATTTTCGACAAACTCTGTCTCGTAAGAAGTGCCGTAATGATGCGCATCTGCCTTGTTTAGTGCTTCCGTTTCCAGTGCAGCCTGTTGTCCACTAGCTGTCTTTGTACCCAATGATTTCAAGACACTAAACCATCCCACCAGTTGCTCGTCCATGTGGGTACTGGCGCCACCGCTATTGAAAAGGAGCTTGAATCTCAAACGTAGAAGCGCCCAATTTATATGAGCGCTGCTGTATGCCAGTTTCAAATGTGATGAAAGCCGATCCAAATCCGATTTTTCTTTGTATTGCAAACTTTGGTCATAGTATTTTTTGGCCAAGAAATAGTCAACTGAATGATTTTCGGGGCCAAGACCATACTCGTACATCTCTGCTAGCTTGAATGCTCCATGCGATGAATGTAGGTCGGCTGCAATTCTATAGTAGTTGAACGCCCTTGCATAATCTGGCTCGATTTGTGCATGATTGTCCTGGCCCATGAACATGTCACCCAAGAGAATTGTAGCATCGATATTTTTCTGTTTTGATGCCCTTTCAAGATACTGCACTGCCAAGTTTACTCTGTCTAACGTGAACGTTTTAGTCTCTTCAGTGGAGTACAATGGCTGTAATTGGTATAATAAGTACGCTGTTGATACTTGTGCTTGCTCAAAACCTTGTTCAGCGGCAATCAGATACCCAACCAAAGCATTTTTAAAGTTTCCACTTGCAAGCTCTTCGAATGCATACTTCAAATGGGGTGCATAAAAGGATGTTAGTCTTTTCATATACTCTCTGTAATATAAAGTAGTCTTTGCACATGTGACTTTCTCGTTTGGCTCCACCAATTGTGACAATCCCGATTCAAAAAAAGTCCCCACATGGTACAACGCTTCGGTGCTTCCATGAAATGCTGCTTGTAGCATGTGTTTGTAAATTAATGCACTATTCTCGTTTGACTCAACAAAGTCGGTTGCATTTATTTTCATAAATAATTTTGCCAAATTTTTGGAGGCTATTCCCCCTTTTTTCTTTGCTGCTGCGGAATAGTACTCGATCGCTTTCGTTATATTTGCCCCACCAACTAGCCCGTGCTCTTCTATAAACCCAAGGTAATTGAGTGCTTCTGCTGTGACTTTCACTTTCAAGGATGTTTCAAAAAGATATCGTGCTCTAAGGGGATCTTCCTTCGCCGACAACCCTTCCAAATACATGCGGCCCAAATTCACTTGACAAGAGCTTAGAAAAAATCGATCTAGGCCGTCGGCATTTTGGTACTCCCTAGCCTCGTAAAGTTCCTCACCTAAAGATGCGCATTTTTGAAATTCTCTAAACGCTCTTGGCAAATCTTTCTCATTAAAGTAGTCACCTTTCAAATACTCAAGACCATTATAATAGTATGACACAAGCCCGCGATCATTGGCATTTATTTTGTGTTCTTCAATTTGTGCTCTAATATCAGCATACATCCTTGATGGTAGTTCCACGGATGACGAAGTTTCGCTCAATTTTTCTCCAAATAGACCACCGTTAAAGTCTGATATTCTGATATTGTAGTCAATCTTGGGCACCGAGTTCTGTACTTGATCGTATCCCATCTTCAGTAGTTTGGAATAATATGGTAATGCCAACTCACAATTGGACGGTACACCTACACCTTTCAAGTGTCGATATGCGACCACTTGTAATGCATTCATGTCTCCATTTTCCGCTGATACTTGATAAAACAAGCTTGCACGTTTCTGATCAATTGGAAACTCACCAAAAAGTCCCGTCGAGTGGATGAAACCCAACATAAAGTATGCGTGTGCGTCTGGCCAAACTTCCACTGCTCTTTCGTAATAGGCTTTAGCTCTTTGATAATCAGTAGGTAGTGAATAGTTTCCAAATAAATACAAGTCACCTAGTGTTATTAGAGCTTTGGAGTTGTTTTTCGAGGCGGCTGCCTCTAGTAGTGGTATCACCTCACCCGTGAGTTGCGGTGGTGGCTGCAATTGGTGGTGCCTCTTCTGCTTGAATTGTTTCTTCACTGGGTCGTATGCTGGTATTTTCAAATTGTTCTCTATGTCATCTGCAGAGTAAATGAACTTCTTTTCATAAGTGTCACTTATTTGATTTAGTTGTGATATAGCTTGTTCGTACTCATTTAAAGTGGTGCGATCATTTGCACTGGCTCCTTTCAAAAGATAGATACACAAGCACGAAAGTAGTGGCAATTTTCGCATGATTGTAGTCGCTGTCTAGTTGGTCTTGATTATCAATAAGTGAATTGCGACTGATGGTATGATCACCAGCGTGTGCACAATCTCCGCTTGCTTCTTGCTAATCCATGGAAAAAAAAAAGGACAGTTGTTATTATTGTGGATACGTAATCGAAAACGAAAAAGAGACAATCCCCGAGTTTTTGTTGGAAAATTTTTGGAAACAACCTTAAACGCAAATCAAAGGTTCTATACATTTTTTCCCAGTAACTAGAGTAAAAGGTCCCTACCTATAGAGTTACAGCATACATTCGACCATTATTTAAACTAATAGTTACACGTTTTGCATACTTTTATTCCAGATATGGCGCCAATAAGATTAACAGAATCAAAATCGGCAATGAATGCGTCTAACGAGGCGATATTCCGATCGGCGCCGATGACATTGGTTCAGTTTTATGTAACAATAGAATTGGCAAGGGAGATGGTGGGGATGTTGGGGAACTTGGGAGCAGTTCAATTTCGAGATTTGAACTCTAAACTCACCCCCTTCCAACGAACTTTTATCAGTGAATTGAAATCTATTGATGCAATGATTAGTCAGTTGACGTTCCTTCGCTCCACTATGGATAAGTTGGGTACTGTTACAGGTGACTTACATGTGAACTTGAGGGCCGATATGAGGCCCATGCCATCAACATCAGAAATGGACGAATTTAGAACAAAGTTAAATGACTACCACGAAAGGATCAGGCATTTAAATCATTCGTATGGAAACTTAGATAGCCAAAAACTCAAATACATTGAAAACCGATACGTCATCAACACATTAAACAATTTCCATCGATCTTCGTTGGTGGATAACGAGCATGATCATTTTGACGACCACCACGAAAATACTGAGCTCGATAGCGAAATTGCGCTTTTAGCCACGCGTCAGAATAACAGCTTGGAGTTGGGCTTGGAAGTTCATAATTGGGAAGAGTCAAACTTCAACTCCATAGCAGGAACAATTGCGAGAGACAAGGTGCCAGTATTGAGAAATATATTGTGGCGACTTTTACGAGGAAATTTGTATTTCCACGATATCCCCATCGATGAGGAATTCCCTGTTAATGACAAGTCAACGGAAATGGTGTACAAAAACGTTTTTATTATTTTCATTCATGGTGATATATTACGGTCAAGGGTGAGGAAAATCATACAATCGTTGGATGGAATTATATTCAACAATGCTTCCGGAAACGCAGACGCGAGAAGAGCGACTTTGGATGAAATAAATGATAGAATTGAAGAGTTAACAAATGTCGTTGATAACACCAAAGATCAACTAATCACGGAGTTGAAGGTGTTTCAAGAATTGTATCCTGACTATTCATATATTGTACAGCGAGAGAAGTTAGTGTATGAAACATTGAACAAATTTGATGAGGATAGTACAAGAAGATGTTTGGTTGGAGAAGGGTGGATTCCATCTGTTGATTTTGAAAAGATACGAGGTGCGTTGAGAAAATTGGTGAAGGAAAAAACCAGACGCGACCGCAGGTCTTCCAACCAATCTAGTGAGTCACTAGATATATCAGTAGATGCTGAAACCGATACATTTGTCATTGACGATAGTGATCATGATGTTTCCGGGTTCGAGTTTAATGGGGAAGAAGCTGGGTCATTGATTGCAGTAGTAAACAAGCTTAGTACCAACAGGACTCCTCCAACGTACCACAAGACAAATAAGTTTACAGCTGCATTCCAGCTGATTATTGATGCGTATGGTATTGCCACATATGAGGAAGTCAATCCAGGTTTGGCAACTATTATTACGTTTCCCTTTATGTTTGCCATTATGTTTGGTGATTTGGGTCATGGGTTTATTGTTTTGTTGATGGCATTGTACTTAATCGTTAATGAGGTTGCGTTTGGTGCCATGCGTAACAAGGACGAGATTTTTGAAATGGCCTTCAATGGAAGATATATTATTTTGTTGATGGGTATTTTTTCCATGTATACTGGGTTCATTTACAATGATATTTTCTCCAAATCAATGGCTATATTTGGATCTGGGTGGGAGTATGTGTTTCCCGATAATTATGACCCTCAAAAAGGTGGTACATTAACCGCCACCAAAATCAAAGGTAAAACGTACCCTATTGGTCTTGATTGGGCATGGCACGGGACTGAAAACAATCTTTTGTTCACAAACTCGTACAAGATGAAACTATCAGTCTTGATGGGATACGTACATATGAACTATTCATTGATGTTTAGTTTGGTCAATTACTTGTATTTTAAAAGAAGAGTTGATATCATTGGAAATTTCATTCCTGGATTTCTTTTCATGACTAGTATATTTGGTTACTTGGCGTTGACAATTGTGTACAAATGGTCAGTTGATTGGTTGGGCACTGGTAGACAACCACCAGGGTTGTTAAACATGTTAATAAATATGTTTTTGTCCCCAGGAACAGTTGAGGAGCAATTATATCCAGGTCAAAAGTTTATTCAAGTGGTTTTGGTTCTTATTGCCCTCATTTGTGTGCCATGGTTGTTGATTTATAAGCCGTTGACGTTAAAAAGACAAAATGACAAGGCCATCAAATTGGGATATACCGATTTACATTCTCAGAGAAACCACTCGATGATGTTGCATGAAGAAGAGGCGGCATTGGAGTTGGAACGCGAATTGAATAATGATCCAACCGATGAAGAAGTTGAAACGGATGACGAATTTAGATTCCCCAATGATATTGAACCAATGTTTCATTCGGCTGCAGCCCATGGAGATGATCACGGGGAATTCAACTTTGGCGACATTGTTATCCATCAAGTCATCCACACTATTGAGTTTTGTTTGAATTGCGTTAGTCATACAGCTTCTTATTTGAGATTGTGGGCTCTTTCATTGGCTCATGCTCAGTTGTCTACAGTGTTGTGGTCCATGACGATACAAAATGCATTTGGTAAAACTGGCGCAGTTGGAATCATCGCAACGGTGTGTTTATTTGCCATGTGGTTTCTGTTAACTGTATGTATCTTGGTTCTTATGGAAGGTACATCGGCCATGTTGCATTCCTTGAGACTACATTGGGTTGAAGCTATGTCCAAGTTTTTTGAGGGTGAAGGTTATGCGTATGAGCCATTTAATTTCAAGTCTATAGATGTTTAAATAGAGAGGATATTTGGATACTCCTTTTGGAAATTGTGTAGGATTTGTAGAGTTTTTGCGCGTCTCTCGGATAACGCTTTTGTGTAATGTCGTAAATCTCATGGATAGAAAGAGACTGTAAACGTAACATGTTATTCCCTTTGCAAATGTCAATGGGACACCCTAATGGGCTAAGCCACATGACTCGTAACCATGTTAACACTTTGAAGATTAAACATTGCACAAAAACATTCGTAATGGAATCCCAATCAAGTCATTATAGAAAGGAGGGTTTTAGCAATGTTCATTATAGCATTATGGCTTTGTTTTGGCTTATATCCTCCAAAGAAACAAAATTCACTCCCAAGATATTGCACTTGTGCGTGCTCGATCTAGCTGCTTCGAAAAAACTGGTTCCTGACGGTTAGTCAACTTTGGTTGTCCTCTTGTTGAATCCGGCACGGGGAAACAAGTTTTCTCTCAAAACAGGCGCTTATTTCTTGAAAAAGATGGTACACCATACAAATTGCATGTTCCTGATGTGGTGGTCTTCTAAAACCTCTTCCACATAGCTGCTTTGATATAAACCACAGCCACCGAATAATCCTCCACCCGTTGTTTCCTCAAGAAATCGTTGCCTTGTTTGTGTACATACACCCCCCCTTCCCCCAAAATGATCCTCCAACTCTACCCCCAAAACCATTGTTTTCATCGGCCCCAACTACTTTTGTGGAAGAAATCAATTGCACCAACAACCCCTCGGATGCGTCACCTATTATGAGTTTCTGTGGTGTGTTGTTGCTTTGATACTACACAAGCTCAGAGATACCAGTTTAGTCAATGCTATAGAAAACGAGGAAGTAGTGTACTCTAGTTAAAGTGCGTTTTTTGACTTTGTGTAAGTATTTCATTTAAAACTTACAATATAATTTTTTCTCGCATGGTATGGTTGCTATGACAACGAAAAGTTTGAAATCTGAGAGAGAAGGAAAAAATGAGAAAGAAGAACGATTACCCGTGGAATGACACAAAACGAAAGCCAATACAAAAGCGAACAAAAAGGGAAGCCTGTTCAATCACTTATTAGTATTGGTTACTACTGTACGCACAGATGCTTATAGACAACTCTTATTAGAAAAAACAATCAATATTTAGATATTGTATTCGCATCAAACGTTTGTCTCCATTTGCTCCAGTTCCTAGTGTCGTGTCATTTTTTTGTCTTTAGTTATAGAAACCCATAGCGAAGTAAACCTCCAAAAAGATAATGACATAGAAAATGGAAATACTTATTACTATCCTAATTTCTTCTTCGTTCTTGCTGATTTTTTTTCTTTTTCGCAGCCAAACACAAAAAGATGACTCGATTGGATCGAATGGACTTCAAGTACTGGATTCACTAAATACTAATTTCAAGAGACAGCTTCCCCTAAACCCGAACGTGGTATTGACGTTGCTTGATAATCGGAATATTTTAATCCATGGTGTTCTCAAATGTTATACAAAAACCAGTCATATGCAGAGCTTCTCCCAACATTGTTCTTTTCTTTTTTAGTTTGTTATTGTTATCATTTGGCCCATTGTGTTTTATGGCTTAATCAAGACTGAGTACAACTGGATAGAAAGAAGAAAAGAAAAGTGAAAAAAAAAAAGACAATAGACACATATAAGCTGTACACTCTTTTAGTAACACACTTTAAAGAGGTCTAGTTTGTATTCTCTTTAATATGAGGTGCATCTAAAAAAGAGGCTATATGCTCATCGTCACCAAAAAGAAAGCACCAACTCTAGTTTTAATTCCTATTGTTTTTATAAAATGATATGAGATATTCCCTAAACTGGCTAATTAATGCATAGCGGCTGTAACCAATAATTTGGCAAAAACAGTACAAAAAAAAAAGAGCACGAGCAACACATTTTGGAAGAATAGCAGAAAATCGTACAGCTAAGCTGCAGTTTCGGAAGAATTATACAGATGCTTATTGTGTGGGAAAAATAGTGGTCGGGCATAAGCGAAACCGCAAGTAACCAGTTGCGTCATCTACAACACTACAATAAACAATAATGCATTTCTCCTACATAGTTTGTTGCGTGTGCAGGATTTACTAGAGGACAAAAATAAAAAGCAAAAAAACAAGCGCCATACCTCACTTGGGTTGGTCGTTTAAGATCAGCTTACAAACCACAGCCACCACTTACATACAAATCTCTCCACTTACGAGCCTAGGTACAACCAATTGGAAACTTGAATCCTAGACAGATCTGTCAATAACGGGGGCTCTCAGTGTTTTGATGTGGCGAAGGGTCTCTTTTGTTTAGGTTGTTATTGGGTGCAACTTAATGTAGGGAATTGATGGTCAACTCTTTATTAATAAGACGTATACAATCATACAAGTAGTAGTAACTTTTCATTAATACACAACACCAAATCTGTGAGTGCAACATATCTCACAGTCAAAATTAAACATGAACTCACAATCTAGGATCATCCAAGTCGATTCTTCTACCTGAAGTCAACATCCTTTGAACTTCATCTAACGTCCAAGGACGTACTCTATTCCTCATCTTATTATGTAACATCTCCTTAACAATCTCAACAGGAGTATTTCGTCTCATGGCTTCGTCTTCAACAAACTTAATAATTTTCAATCTAGTATGACGAAACTGACGCTCAGATGAACCATGAACTTTTAACCACTCGGTAACTGATATATTCTGTTGTTTCAATTCCTCTTCTAATCCTTTGAAATCGTCCCACATCTCATACAACGTGGATGCTTGACGCGACAATCGTCTTGCTAAAGTCAACTCTCTTGCAGTTCTGAGCTGCTCCGGTTGCGTGGGTTGTGCAATTGCAACTGAAGGTGTGGACGAGCTTCGAAATGGTTCATTTTGCTGAGACAATACTTGGTGAGGTTGGTGAGATGGTAATGGTTGTGGTAATCCAGGAGTATAACTAATTGGGGTTTGTGATAATGACAGCGAGGGTATTTGAAATTGAGGGGGTGGCTGATGTGGTGGTGGATGCTGTTGCTGTTGTTGCTGTTGTTGCTGTTGTTGCTGTTGATGCGTTTGTGTTGCAAAATGTGGTAACGACGACTGAAAGTGTGGACTATTGGTTGAAATCATTGAAGATCTGGTTGAGGCAGAAGCATCAGATGGTCGATGCGACGTCGAAGTTGGTGGTGCAACTGTTGCTGGTGTAGGCTGGTGGAGATGTGAAGCTTGATACGCAGATGGGATTTGTGTCGCGTAAGCGTATCTGTATGGTTGCGAAAATTGTGTCTGTTGTTGTTGTTGTTGTTGTTGTTGTTGTTGTTGCCGTTGTTGGGTGTTTGCTCCACCACCACTTCCTTCACCTTGTTGATATTGTTGCTGTTGTCCTCTCATACGTGATAACAACTCTAAAGTATTATCAATTCCAGCACGTATATGTTCATTCTCCCCACTGTTTATGTATCTAGCTGTATCTTGCAAACTTTGTTGTGCCAAATACTCTGAACTTTTATTTTTGGAAGAACTTAAAATAATCAACCCATTGATGGAGTTTTGAATATTACGCAAAAAATCGCTTTGCTTATTCATTACCTCTGTTTGCTTGGCAATGAAGTCATACAAGTAGTTTGATGTTTCAGCTTGTCGTTGTAAATTCTTTGCAACATCCATCTCCAAATTTTTAAGTTTATTGTTTTGAAATTCCACTAATCGTTGTAAATCATCTTTTGAGTCAAAATCAATCAGCGACGGCCAAAGGTCGTCTGAATCACTCTCAGTTTCATCATCTTGAGGATTGAAACAAGATTCTCTCATCAAGCGATCATAATCTCCATCCTTTTCAACCTCCTTGACAAATTCCTCAAATTCAGTAGAGTTGAAAATCTCGCTTGTCAGAAGGGGGTTATGGGGGTATCGTTTTTTTATGACAAGCATGTCTTGGCATAAATTTCTTCGTAGCATACTAAGCAACTCTCGAATTTGAATAAACTTGCTGTCATCACCTGCGCATGTATCCGAAACGACTACCTCATCATCAACCATATCATCACTTTGTGGCTCTGCTTTTTCACATTCCCCCCCTAATGGTGTGTCAATAAAAGGAAATATTTTGCTCAAGAGAGCTTGTGGTGGGTTGATTGAATTTCGCAAAATGGAATAGTCACTCACATCTTCAAACCCCGCTAGCTGGACCATTGCATGAAACGGTAGATCATCAATAGATTTGGCTGACAATTCGTTCGGTAGCTCAAAAGTGTGAGCCAATAACAATTTTCTCAAGTTTGTCTCCTCATGGTTGAAGCCAGCAATTTCCAAGGCTTTTAATCTCGTCTTTATTTGATGTGATGATGACATTGGAGCGCCTTTATGGCTTCCCTTGAGAAGCTTGGCCATGCTTATTGTATCTGCACTCAAAGTATCCTCCAACAGAAACTCGATTAGGCCGTTGTGGTCAGGTATATGAAATCGACTAAATAAATAGGTACTGATAGCAGTATGGGGACAAAACTCAATATACTTTGATCTCAAACATGATCTGTACTGCGTAGTCTGTATAACTGACGACCTCGGACTTGTACCTTTACTACCCTCTTTGTCGGTATGAATAATGTTGGCAATGGATGAGCGAATGTCTGAGCTATTATCGTTGATTTGAACCACTATACTATCAATGTTTTTAATCTTGATAGCTGACAAGTCACCTAAACCAATACTTCTCTTTTGTGAGTCTGACATCAACATGGTTCGTGTTAAACTAAAGTCGACTAACGTGCGGAACGCTTTGTGGTGGTTGATTTTTGGGTTAAATTTAACGTTCTTGTGCGACCATAAGGGTTTAACTAATTTGTAGTAGTCGTCTAAGGTATACTCATGATTATCAGAGGTCGACGATCCATCCGAATCTGATAGCATATTCACCCTGGTCTTTGAAATTCAGCACCTTTTTGAAAAATGTTGTATTTCCATTCTCGATTCTGGTCAGAATGTACTAGGTTTTAAATGTTTTTTTTTTTTTTTTATTTTCGTTTTTTCCATACAGTTAATTAAAACAAATCTGCAACTTCGTAGAACAATAGCGAGGAAGCAAAAAATAAAATAAAAATAAAATAAACCATAAAAATGGAGCATAGAATCATTTTGTTGAACAAAACTGAAAAGTCAAAAGGTTGTTTTTTTTGTTTTTGCACCGTCAAACTAAAAGTTAAATTTAGTCTTTGCTTTTCTCTGGATTACAAAAACACAACAAACGAAAATTCCACATATGTTGTGTGGTGTTCAGTATTTCGGTTTTGTCCTTCCTTTTTCATTTGTTCTCTTCATTTTGACTCTTGTGATCTTCGCTCGGGTTATTTCCGATCTTCATCTCTCTATTGTGTTTGCTTTCTTACCGACATCACGGAAAAATATTACTCCATTTTGTGGAAGACTTTCCCATGGAAAGTGTTGAAAAGTGGTGAAAAGAGCTACCTGCGACTTTGTAAAGTTTGATTTTTTTTTTTTTTGCAAAGGCTTCTCTTATAGTATTATCAACTCTTACTATATGTTGGCCATTGTATTGTTTAGTCACCTGTATATGTAGCTTTGTCATATTTTTGTGCGCATAAACATATGCATATGCATAAAATGGAAAGTACAGTCGGCATCCAAAAAAATGATTGTCGGTTCGTGTATTTTGGCGACAAATGACTTTTTTTTTTTTTATTTGCGTCACTCTGTGTCTAAAAATGAGAATTCAAAAAGCGACACAAATTGAATAATCTTTTTAGATGACGACACGTACATTCTATATCCATGCACGACACGACACAACACACTCACACTGTAACACAAATGGAACATTAATCACCAGTTTCAACTAGATGACCTACCCAAACCACTATAATATGAATAATCATGAACTTTTGTATCAAGGTGACTGAAGAGCCAAACACAATAGGGATCGGTACAAAATGAGAAGTTTATAAGCATTTGGAAAGTTGTCACATTTATACATAAAAGCCGAAAGCTCATAGCCTCAAATTACTAACTGTTACTTTGGTGTTCGCTTTGTTTATAGACTTTTGTATAATGCAAGATGATGCCTCGAAGTTGTAGCGCTATTTGCTTCGAGGTCAACTGTGCCACATCTTTGCTGGAATCCAAAGCAGTTCTCTTCGAGCGTTTGAAAGAGGACTGTTTGATGAATTCAAAGGTTTGGGGAACACTTTTAAAGATTGTTGCAATCGTTAGCCTCTATACCTTCATGTGAATGACGCTTCTCTTGAATCATGAATGTTATCCATACGTCAAAGATACATGCCTCTCAAATTTGTGCACGTACACTCGTTAGGAAAAATCAGTGTCCAGCTATCTTATAGGTCCTACGAATTGTCTTGGTTGCTCTTGTGTGTATAGGAAATAGTGGCCTTATTTCAAGGATCTTTACGTGTGTGACTGACCCTTTCGATTATTTGTGTTGCAAACAAGAAAAGAGTGTCCAAAATCTATTGTTTAACATGCAATTAACACAAACAAGGCAACAACACGGACACAGCACATATAATTTTTTCGGTTCATTTTTTCTCCTGTTTGTTTATCTGAACATACCACAAAAGTTACCTCTGTTGACCACGAGTTGTTCGTAGACAGAGATTAAAGCACAATCGGAGACGAGTTCTCAGTAACAATGGTTCTAGACAAGTGATGTTTTGACATGAAACTTTGAATTTTCTCCGCTTCCTTTTTAGTGTTATCTGCATTGACTAAACCTTTTTGTCTTCACTGTATTTACGAACTAAGTAATTAGTAGCCTAAGTAGCAAGAAAGTATGTGCATGGCGTTTAAAGAAAGTTTGGTTCGTACTTTGAACCTGGGCTGGTATTCTGTATACTGTACAATCTAATTACAGAACTTTTTACACTCATAGCCAGCCCTTTTTTTCTGTTGACGTTTGATAGCGGCATGTCGTGAACCCAACAAGCTGTGAAGACTGAAGTTACGTGCATTAATCAAATATCAATAGTCTGGTACTCTACAATGAACAGAGTTTGAGCAGATGATAACTATGCATTACTCTTTCAAAGAGTTTGGTCATTCAGTACATTTTGAATTTCATATGTTTTTCTCCACCATGACACAAACTGCAAACTTTTTGTGCACCACAAAAAACATCACGAGTTTAAAGAATTTTAAATTGCCACAAGAATGTCGAAAAAAGAGGAGAAGGCAATTTTTTCTTAACACATCACGCATTTTTACCAACAAAACGTCATCATCTCGCCTAGCGGGAGCTAGCGACTATGGTCGAGGTGAGAGGGGGGGGGTGAAAGAAACTTGATGATAGCTCGTCAGAACAATCAACAAGAATGGAGAGAATAGAAACAAGCCCCACTCTCTCTTTCTGATTGGTATCGGCGCTGCAGTGGTCCTATCGAGGCGAGTTTTTCATGACCCAAGAACTGCCCGATATGAATTACATATGTCGGTAATCCCATGAATTTATAATCATAATTACACTATCCCGTATCGAAAAAAAAAAAAATACTCAACTGGGGTCAATTCTCTATTACAATACAAGTGGGCCTTAGTAACAAAGTTTTTAAAGCATGCGTCTATGTATTACTTGCAGATTTAAGTTTGCTATCTTTGACAAAAGACAAGTAAAGCGAATATGGAGCCATTACAGGTAAACAAAGTCCTATCATATTGATTTTTGCGTATGCTTCTTTTGAGTGAAAAAGCTCTTTACCAGATATAGCGTCAACTACTAACTTCGCGCATCTTGCATTCGTATGAAACTTTTGTGGAACTACGTCTATTTGCATCTTGTGACAACTTTAAAGTATAACAACATAAAAACAAATCTACACATGCGTATACAATAGCTGCCTTGTGTTTCCCAACATTCTTATTACTTGTATCGAGTCGCCCTATTGCAATCTTTATCACATACTTGTTGGTTCTTCGTGGCACTAAAAGTGATGCAATTTTTTTTTTCACGGAATCGCAAAGTTCTAAATTACCGAGACACATTCGATATCCGAATTTGTATAAATTTCACATACTTACTTTACACAAATGAAGAATATTTCTTGTCAGTAAATCAATTACGGATATGTAATGCTGCAAACGTCATCGTTTCAGCTGTTGAGATGCCTGTTGTACTTTCACCTAAAGTCGGCACTTTGAACGCATCGTCGCTAGCATTCTGAAACAGCTCACTCGATGTTGACAAGACATAATAAACTCTATACATTGGAGAGCCCAGACACGACTATGTAGGGCATATTATGCGTAATACTGACATCAAGCTCCTAAAGCTACTCTAGAAATCCATCAGAAACCATTTGTTCCAATGAAGATTGGAACCTCGAAGCTGCTACGTTTCATAATTGGAATTATTGTTTTAGAATGTTCCCATGCAGCTACTAGAAAGTAATAAAATTTTATCTATATTGCCCCATTATTGCATAGCTTGTATCTTTCAAGAACTCTATTTATTTTGCATGGCACTTAAACGATGCATGCGCCATAAACTAAAGCACGATTATAATCAAACGTCACAAACAAATGCTTTTGCTCGTCATCAATATTATAATTCAATGTAAAGTTTTGCGAAAGGATCAATTACAATAGATCTTTCTCTTATTTCATAACCTTTTGAATGCGAGCGATATGTCCGGTATGAGGTTATTCCGTTGCAATATGCATGGGATTTTTCTGCAATACCGACAACACCACTGGACTGGTATTCTACCCTAATTCAATGAGGAGCTTATTCAGAAACGTCCAAACGCTTCATCTATTTCGTATCTTGCGAGAAAAGATCTAAAAGCATCTTAACGTGGCGTTATTTTAAAATATACTTTACAGTTGCACTGCTGGCATTTACATATGCACAATTTCACAGAAGCATAACACAACTTTTCTAGCATTGGAAACTGAAAAAAAAAAATAAAAATAAAAAGATAAATCAGTATGATGAAATTAAAGTGCTCCATCCGTTTTCTCCCCATGTAATTACAAAATCACTCGATTTTTGTTAAACTTTATAATGGACAAATATTTCGAAAATCTTTTAGTGGATTGGTTTTTGTGTGATGATGAGCATTAAAGTGTGCATAAACAATGCAAGCGAAGGTTTTTGGAGGAATGACTTTGTCGGCGGTAACATGTTACTTAGTTCTTTTACACAAAATAACGGCGATTGATGCAATTACAAAAGATGTGTATGTGGTACAGTCTGTTGCTTATTGTACAAAAATCTTCATTTGTAGGTAAACTTGGTAGCATAACTGTGAACTATAGTAGTTTCATGCCAATGAGTAGGTCCCTAGAAACTTCTTAAAAGCCTTCAGCTAAAAGAGCAAGTGTTTCTTTAAAACTCCACATGATAATTCCCTCAAAACGTCGGCAGTTAAATCCGCCCCACTTGTCTTGGATTACCAAAACTACAAGCGACTCTAATAATAGATTCAACATAAACAAAATAACAAACTTATTATCACAACTCAACAAATCCTGCATTCTTAAGCCCAATCCAATACAGCACAAACACATTTTGCATTGTTTTCTCACTGTACGGCATCAAAAAAAAAAATAAAAAATAAAAAATAAAAAAGACACTAATTGCAAGACATATTTCAGACGTAACTAAACTTATATTGGCATTGTATGAGAAAACAAGCAAAAATGCACCATTGCCTATCCAAGAAATCTCATCGTCCTAACTTTCAATATTTGTCCGCGATTCCACCACAGTTCCTCTTTGACATTGTAAAATGGGAATGTGCGTGTCACCTACATGAAAGGCAATTGCTCTTCCCGCATTGTGTAATATGCTCGGGGAGTTCCGGTGCAATCCGAGTTTTCATTGGGGGACGCCATTTTTTGCATTGGGCCTATTTGGCCGAGGATACATTTTAGGTGTATGAGCAACTAATTGTCCCCAAAGGTATACTGCATGGAAATTCGTGACAGTTCTCCGGAACAATTGTACTTCACATATGCGACACCAAACTTCAGCTCAATTCGGCATTCTAAATTGCTCCAACTATCAATTAGTAAAATTTCAGTCATGGAAGACAACAATAGCTATTGTTTTGTCTCAGTTGTGTTGCCTCTTCGAAGTACGCAAAGGATGAAAACCCATAAGAAATTGATAAATTCATTGTTCAATGACTTTACTCAGTTGTGTACATCTTACAAAGATAAAGCACTTTAATAACTTGACATTCAATCTCAAACTATACGATCTCATTAAATTAAACACAAATATCACACTGAAAAAACAACAATGAAACGAAGAAAAAAAAAAGGAACCTAAAACAACTCAAACCAAACGTGTTGTCTCCCCCCCCTACTCTTCATCTTCTTCAACATCTATGCCATTTATTATCTTTCCCTTGTAAAGCAACAAATCCAACAATTTAGGGTCGAGGTCAACAGATTGTGTGTCCAACTTATTCCTCTCCAAATAACCCTCTTTTATCCAATTGCGAACCAGAATCAATATTTCTGAAGTACCATCAAAGTCATCAACAGGACCAGGAATTATTGCAGTAAGCATACTGATCAATGCTGTAAATGTCAACAAACTGAATTTCTTATTGGGTATTCTCAAACATCTTAAAAATTCGGCCTCTTTATCGCTATCGTCAAGATTGTGATAGTACGTGACTAATGACGATAATAGTATGATCAATTCTTCTTGTGACACCAAGTTCAAGCTTTTGACAAGAGATTCAAAATCAAGATCTGACGATAAATATTCTGAATCTTCTGAATCTTCTTCTTCCAAGTCTTTACAATCGGATTTGAATTTATTGACCTGGTACTCAACTTTGTTTTTCAACTCTTGAATCAATGTCAATGTTTGATTTGGATCCACTATAGTCATAAACAATTGAAATTGGGGCCAAATTGGAGATTTTTTGTCAATGATTGATTCAACAATTTTCAAATCAGTAAACACTTGTGTAGTATCCTCTTCGTTCAATTTCTCCAAATAGGATAAGTTTAATGCATGAATAATGTCAATAATTCTCCATTGAATAATCAAATTATAGTAATCGCCAATAGTGTACTGATAAGCTTCAACGTATTTTGAATCTTGTCCGTCTTCGACACCAGCGTTCATATATTGACCAGTTGCCACATTGCTCAATCTCGTCATCAATGGTTCACTAGAAAACATCGAAAGGCCATCTACTTTACCAATCAACTGACTCAATCTGATCAATGTCTTGTTGCTACCACGGTAATCAAGGTTTACAATCAATCCACCTTTCATGGTTAAGAAGTGATTAATCATTGGCGAAAATCTTTCAAATTTGTTTTTCAACAAAGTGCCAATCAACAACATCAAAAATGTGTTTTCGAAATTGGATTCACATGATGACAATTCAATGTAGTCCCAAGCCATTTGCTTCCAGTTGTTGCCTCCTCTCAAGTTGGCAATGATTCTTTCACGACGCTGCTCGGACAACTTGTTGGGCACTTTTATGTATAATGAAACCAAAATACAATCCATCAAGGTACTAGACTCGGTGGCTACCTTTAACCCTTTATCACCGGGTTTGCTAACAAAACTTTGAACCATTGGGTAAAAAACGGTGAACAAACTTCCCAAAACCAACAATAACTTGCTCAATGTCCACAAGTGGATCACAGCAGGTGTTGGATTCAAAAATGCACTTGGGAACAAGTATGAGGCAAAAGGCAATGCACTCAAACTTCTGAAATCATTCTCACCTGAACCACCAAACAAGGAAGTAGCCATGACAGTTGCCATGCCTCCTAACAAGTATCTGTTGGGCCCATTCGAATTCTCTTGTTGTTGCTGTTGTTGTTGCTGTTGCTGTTGTTGTTGTTGTGATGATGGTGGTGGTGGTACTGGTAATGGAGCTACCTGGCCTGCTGCCACTTGTTGGTTATGCATGTAAGCCTGGTGATCATAACTCTGCAGACTGTTTGGTCTCATGTCTCCATATATTTGTTGACTCCCATCCATGGGGGAGCTTGGTATTGGACGTTGTGCTAAGGGCATTTGTATTTGTGAGCTCAAGTTAGCCTCTTGAAGAACTTTTTGCAAGTACTCATTCTGGTCTTTCAACATTGCATTCTTCTGCTCCAAGTGCTTGATGTATTCAGTAGCCTTGGTCAAAACACTGGCTTTATTCAATTTCGAAGCAGGGGTAATACCCTCCAAATCAGCCAAGGAGACGTCTTCGGCACCAGCGGCAATTCTCAAAGCAGGTACAGCATCTCTCAAGATCAAAATCTTTGAGTTAATGTTGGTTCTGTACTTCTTTTCAATCATATTGTGTGAGCTTTTATCCTTGGGATTCTTAGGCTTTGTCACTTTGGAAGCTGAGCCTCTTTTGGTTTGCTTCACCGGTGGTTTTTCAATTACGTGATTTTGAACTGATTCTGGCGAAGTGTAGTCAGATGTATCATTGGTGTTATTGGACAAAGGTGATATATTTTCACCATTATAAGTAGCAATTGATGACGAATGTGACCTTATCCTTGTGGCATACAACGGTTGTTCAAGCAGACCACTTTGAAAAGTAGCCTGAGGTTGATCAGGATAAGCTCCCAAGTATTCTGGGAAACCAACCTCTTCTCCGTTAATCGAGGAAGGTGATAATGTCGAGTTGTTGTAGTTGACGTTATTGAGGTTAATATTCGCCAAGTCAGGCTTATTGTTACCCAACACACCTGAAATGGACTTGAGAAAATCGTCAGTCTCATCAAAATTGAACCCTGATTGGGCATTCATGGTATCAAGGCCATTTCCATAAACGTCGCCCAAAATATTGTTACTTCCGTCGTCAAGGATGTTCATGTCATTGCTTTGGTCAAAGATCTTATTTTCATTGTCCGGCCTTCCGGGCCCATCAAAACTAGCCTCCAACTGTGACATTATCTGGATTTGCGTTCGATTTGTTGTAAGTGGTGAATCTCTTTATAGCTCAAGTGCAAATCAGCTAGTTCACTTCAAAAATAAAGAAAAAGGGGTGTCAATGATGAAATATTTTCAATGAAATAAAACCGAAAAAGAAAAATGGTCAAAGTCCTCCAATCAAATGTTATATGTAGTAGAATAATTTTTTTGTTTATTCTTGCTTGTGAATATCTTTTGTTGTAAATGTTTTGCCAATAGGAAATGACTTTGTTGTTACATTGAAGTATGTGAGTAAACTGATTGGGTTTTCTATACATATGTCAGTTTCTAGCGCTTATTAGAAAATAATACCAACACCAAAAAAAAAAAAAAAAGATCATCCGATTTTTGTCGTTTTGTGTGACATCTTTAATTTCTTATATATGAAGTTACGTAAAGCGTACAAACAATGTTATCTAATAATTATGTAATAAGCTCATTAAATTATATCCTTAAAGAGCAATTGGTGAGGCTTTTCATCATAAAGGGGGCTCTAAAATTTCCAAAGTTTTTGATTTGCATGCGGAAACATGAAACTCCCATTATAGGTAAAGATTATATTCCGAAATTACCCTTGCAATCATTACTTTTTGGCCACATCCGTGGGATATAGACATCTTAGGGCACTTAGTTTATTTGTTTTTTTGGCCCATACGCGTATGGCGCACTAACCATCACTTTGGGTTCCGATTCAACAAAATGTTTAGCCGTTATGTTTTCGGAATGACCATGGAAATAGTTTTATGAGTCACTCTTGACTTTCCTTTAGTGATTTCAGTGTCACCACTGGTGTACGTTTCGGGACAAAAAGATGTCACAGGCAATGGACCCAGTGGTTGTGCTCTTGAGAGCACCTTTCTCGTCTTCACTCCCTTCTTTGAAAATACACGAGCAATTTCGCCGAAACCATCAACAACAGCTTACATAAGAATTAAAACCACGTATCACATGAACATTAGTTACTTTCCGCTGTTCTATACGATGTGCATATGTTAGTCAAATACCCGAAATAAGAAATGTAAGTCCTACACATATAGTACAAGTAAATTTTCTCCTCATTTCATTGCGTTTATTGAAAACCCGCCCCCTTCTGAACCGTGGATGGAAAACTTTGAAAAATTCTGACGACGCAGCTACACGGGGATAACAATTCATGCTTTCACCCTTTTTCAATTCATCATTTATCCATTAGTTTAAATTGGCGGTAAACTAGTTCGACAGACTGGACATTGTAACTTATACTTCATCCAACTCTCTAGGCAGTCAGCATGGAAAATGTGTTGACATGGAGTAATCATGTACTCCTTTTGTGCAGCTCCTGAATGTTGATGAAGATTCTTTTTCTTTGCCTCGCTTAAATCTTTATCCTTCACCAATATTGGTATCGTAACATCGGTCATACAAATTGGACATGTACATTCACAATCAACAAACTCCTCAGCGCGTCGGTCATTGTTAGTCTCAGTAGTTGTTGTTGACGACGACGACGACGACGAGGTCTTTTGTTTGAAACTTGCTAATAAGTCACTGGATATTCCTCCTTCCTCTAATTCCTTCAACGACAACACACGATGATAATCATAAGCTTGTGGTAACCATTTTTCATTAATCCAAAATCTTGCACCGAGTCTATTCTGTAGCAACAATAACCCTAATTGTATCAAAACCCAGCTAGTGACAACAACGCACAAATATGGATCGTATCTGTGTCTCAATGGGTTCTCCTTATATAATGCAAAATAGTAAATGGGTACAACTCTGACAATGCTGCTCCCAATAATATATTGCCATGAAAACGAGTTCCTTCTGTTCTTCAAAGTGTTTCGCAAAAACTGTGGCACCCAGTACGAATTGATAAAGATCAAGCTGATGTATTCAAATATAATTCTGTACTTGCGTCTCCAATCAAAAGACGAAAATATGAGAAACATGGCAACAATGGACAACGTAAATCCGGAAGCAAATATCGAATTGCTATAGGAGGTCTCTTGCCACGCGGTATTGGGTTCAGTTTGCATTTGCTGCTCTGGTGTTTGATCTTGGGACTGTTGCTGCTGCTGCTGCTGAGTGGGTGTATTGGCCAATGGTAAAAGGGGGCCTTCGGCAGGCTCCTCCACGGAAGTAGGAGTTGTTGCTGGTGACGATTCTTGTCGTGATCCTCTCATAATTTCCCACCAGGTAGTCCCACGCTCATTCGCTTGTGTCGTCAATACACTAACCAAAAACCGCATTTCAAACACACCACACAGGATAAATGCAATAGTTGCGACACATGCAAGAAGTAGATATAAATCGGTTGCGATGGTTGACAATAACAACGAAATGATAGCCAATAGTGAGTCCTCGAATCCAAAAAAATATAGCGTCTTGCTTGAAATAACTGACAATTGTCCCGGTGTTCTTGCAGCATTTACTTGATTGAATGTGAGATACAATTGGATTGAAACCAATACCAAAAGTCCAGTTAGCAAATGCCTAATTTGTTTGTACCAGACTTCAACTCTTTCCCCGGAAAACGAAGAATTCGGTTTGTTAGTCAAGATGATCCCACAGTTAGGCGAATAAATGAGAAATTCTTTGACCGACAATTTTGGCAAAGTGTCAGGCAATGGTTTCCCACTCGGATGTTTCAATTCCGCATCGATATACCGTAACTCATCATGAGTGAAACCAGTCTTGTTGAATTGCATAAATGTGATCATTTCACATTGATCAAACGCCTTCAATATTGCTCCATTCATGTCATCCAAAGATAATGACTTACCGTCTCGCATATTGTTATACTGGGTCATAAGTTTCTTTGCTGTTGCAAAATTACCCTCATTCATTGTCAAATGGCTCAATCCATATGATCCATAAAACTTGGCCGAGTTTGATGTGGCAACCAACGCACCAGTACTCTGATAATATACCGCATCCATTTCGATCGTATAGTCATTGATTTCCGAGTAATCTTTCAAGTTCAAATCAATCCTAGCCACAACTGCATCATTAACGTGGTCGCTCGTGTTTGTCACATGAAATTTAGGTTCATTAAAATTGTATTGAAACGCTGTGATACCTACTGAAATCAAACCTGGTGTAGTTATATTTCCAACTTTCGATAGCCCACTCTCCGTCTTCTTTGTGTCCTTGTCTGAGTTTGACTCATCCAAACCCATATCGTCATTGGTTGTCCTCTCTTTGTAATACTTTTTCAAGTATTTTGGGATTTTCTGATTAACTGGATGTACATGAGATTCAGCGGGTATAAATTCCCCATGAGCAGTGCCAGATATGTTCAACATATAAGCTCTGCCATCATTCATCTCTACTTTATCGTTCCCCCAGAACTGCTTCACGATATCAGTCACCTCATTGGGCAATATCGAGTATTTTTGATCTTCAATCCAGGGATGCTCCTTGCTGTACTTGTGGATGGGCCAATCGGCCGCGGATTTATGACTGAGATAATCGTCATATGAAAGCTGATACCCAGTGATATTCCCATAGCCCAGATAATATTCCGAACTATTTAACATGCGCAGTGCCTGACTTGCTTGTGATTGAAATGTTGCTAACGTTTCTCTTTCAATATCCGACCGCGGTTCCTCATTACCCGACGGTAGAGAAAGGAAGATGAACATCACTATGAAAAATAGTAAAGTGCCCCTGTCGACAGCCATCTTTTATACTATTCACTGTTGCTTCCGTGATGATGGGGAAGTTAGGGAACAACTGAATCCACTTTTTTCTTTTGTTTTCTTGTGGATCTTTTGCCCTTCGATTGCGCTACCGTGACAATATCGCAACTTGCCATACTGTATCCACTAAATTTTAAGCACTATGGATCGTAAAATCCTCCTAGACAAGCTCGATTTGAATATAAAACTAATGATATAAAATTGCTATAAAAAGATTAAATAAAATTAATAAACGTGAAGAAAAGTATTTTGGTTTTTTTTTTAAAAAAGGTATCAGCTAGCCAAAGTCTAACAAAAATCTCGAAACATCTATCCAGAGACGCTAGCCACTTCGAACCGATTACGAAAATAAGCAAGGTATTTGGAATTGTAGTTGAAAGCTGAACGATGTTGTTCGCTGGCATTGTGTTTTTGATAAGGTTGCGATCATGAGTAGTTTGAATGCCTGCAATTTACAAGCTCATGATCATAACAACAAGTAACCAGCAACAGCGATAAATGTGAATAAGCCAGCATTCATTTCCTTAGCACCCAATCTGTTGGCAGCGTTTGCAACTTGTGATACCTCGGCTTCTTCAGTAGAAGCGGCATCAGAAGCAGTGACTACTGTATTTTGAGTAGTGGTAACAGCAACAGTTTCAGCATTCTTCAAAAATCCGTAAGTACCATTCAAAGCCGTGGATGGTGATTGGACGGTTGAGTTTCTGGTGGCTGGAGCTGTGCTATTTTGGTAACCAGTTGATGAAGTTACTTCTTCGCAATCTTCTTCGTCGTCGTCGTCGTCATCACCCTCTTCATCATCACAGTCTTCAGTTGGAGTTGACGTTGAAGTAGAATCGTTGTAATCATCATCATCACTGTCGTAGCCATCTTCTCCTGGACAAACAATATCAGTTGGATGCAAACCACCAAGGTCGGTTGTGACAGAACTTGATCCTGATCCTGATCCTGATCCTGAAGAGCCCGAGCCTGAACCTGAACCTGAACCTGAACCTGAACCCGAACCTGAACCTGAAGAGCCGGAGCCGGAGCCGGAACCTGAACCTGAAGAGCCGGAGCCGGAACCGGATCCAGACGAACCAGATCCAGACGAGCCTGATCCAGATGAACCGGAACCAGATGATCCAGAACCGGATGATCCAGAGCCAGAAGAGCCGGATCCACTTGTTGGAACAGATGCGACAGTGGTTGAAGTGCAATCATCGTCACCTTCTTCAAGCCATTCCCATTCATCATCATCATTTCCTGATGAGCCACTTGATCCTCCTGATCCTCCTGATCCTGAGCCACTAGATCCACTTGAACCACTGGATCCACCTGATCCCCAACCATAATCGTCATCATTTTCATCTTGTGGGTAAACAGTCTGAGTAACAACAACGGTGACTGTTGTGGTTGTGATACCTCCACCCGGAGCAACAGTAGTGCATGGAACGACAGTGGTAACAGTGTAGTAAACTGTCTCTTCACATTCTTCTGGTTGTTGAGTTACATGAGTTGTAAATGTTTGTCCAGCTCCAGTGTATGTGAGTGTAACTGTGTGGGCTTCGGTGACTGTACCACCACCGGCAGCAGTAGTAGTAGTAGGATTCTTTGTTGGTTGTTCGTGGGTGGTGATGGTATTGGTTTCGACTCCACCTCCAGCATTGGTCGTGGTAACAGTAGTAGTCTTAGACTCACCAGCGATACTGGTCGACTCGGTAGTAGTGACGCCACCAGTAGGTACCTCATCAGTGGTGGTTTCGCAATCAGTTTCGTCATCGTCATCATCATCACCACCGGATCCAGAAGTGGTAGTTCCATTAGTAGGATCAGATGTCACAGTTGGGTCTTTAGTGCCACCGTTTCCACCAGTGGTAGTAGTTGGATCATCAGTGGTGGTTTCGCAATCAGTTTCGTCATCGTCATCATCATCACCACCGGATCCAGAAGTGGTAGTTCCATTAGTAGGATCAGATGTCACAGTTGGGTCTTTAGTGCCACCGTTTCCACCAGTGGTAGTAGTTGGATCATCAGTGGTGGTTTCGCAATCAGTTTCGTCATCGTCATCATCATCACCACCGGATCCAGAAGTGGTAGTTCCATTAGTAGGATCAGATGTCACAGTTGGGTCTTTAGTGCCACCGTTTCCACCATTAGTTGTAGTTGGGTCTGACGTGTTACCGTTCGTAGTTGGATCATCGGTAGCGGTTTCACAATCAGTTTCGTCGTCATCTTCTTCGCTTGCTGTAGTAGCACCACCTGCAAGGGAAGAACTTGAATCCAACAATGAGCTCAGCGAGTTGCTAAATCCTGTAGTGGTTGAAACACCTGCGATGGAAGAGCTTGGGTTCAACAATGAGCTCAACCAATTACCTGATTCAGTGGTGGTATCAGGATCGGAATTACTTCCGGCGTTGGTAGTTGGGTCAGTGTTGCCTCCGGTGGTGGTTGTTGGGTTGGTGCTACCTCCGTTTGTAATAGTGGGATTGGTGTTACCTCCAGTTGTGGTGGGGACGATGTTGGTATTTGAGGCTACAGGACTAGATGATTCGTCTTCACACTCTTCATCGTCGTCATCTGGCTCTGAGCTTGAGGAACTTTGGGAGCCACTCTCTGATGGCAGCAAATCACTGACAATACCAGAAAGGATATTTCCACCAGTGGGTGTTGTTGAAGTTGAGTTGGATGACACCGGTGTGCTACTCACTGTTGATGCAGTGGGATCCAAGCTTTGTGACAATGATGAAGACTCTCCGGCAATAGTTTGTGAGTCACTTGGTGTTGACGATGAGCTCGAGCCTGGAAAGATGTTTGATAAAATTGAATCAAGACCCCCTTGAGACGAAGTTGCAGCTGTGTTTGATGAAGCTGTGTTTGATGAAGCTGGGTCGGATGAAGCTGGGTCGGATGAAGCTGGGTCGGATGAAGCTGGGTCTGATGAAGTAGGGTCGGATGAAGTAGGGTTACTGCTGACTGTATTAGATGCAGTTGGGCTGGTTGATGATGGTGTTGTAGATCCATCTTCTTCCTCACAATCCTCTTCGTCGTCCTCTTCAGGTACTGCTGATGAAGAGCCTCCTGTGGCAGCAACAGGTGATGCACTACCTGCTGCTGCTGTTGCTGTTGTAGTTGGGGATGCAGCTGCTGCTGGTGAATTGGCTGCAGCTGTAGCTGTATTGCCCGTAATTCCATTTATTATATCATCAAAAAAGCCTCTCTTTTGTTGGTGTACTCCTTCCGCATTGGCAAAAGCCATCAAAGCCAAGCAGATTGAAGTTAACGTTGACACTTTCATTTTCTTTTCAACCTTTCCAATTTCTGACCTATGGTTCTAACGTTAACGAAAGTATGAAAAAGTTGGAGTCAATTGCTGATGGACAAACAAAAGGCGTAATTGGTTCTGAAAGATATCAAAATAATAGAAATGTTGAAACAAATTATACTTTTTAACTAGTTATAAATGAAAGCTCTTGGGCCCTGGATGTCTTGTGTATTGAAAACACATTATTAACTTGTTTTGGTTGTGAAGAATATTTGGGGTACATACTCTTTTCTCAATTTGGTAAATTTTGCAACCTCTGCTTTTGTGTTTGTCCTGTATATAAGTAAACATCAAATTTGTTTTTGTTAGTGTGTACTGATGTGTGGGTGTAAAATAATTTCCTATTTGGGAAGTAAGATTAGTCGATACTTTGTGCCTAACATGAAAATGTAAAGAAATGGAATACAAGTCAAGGGTTGGAGTAGTACAAGCGAGGGATCTGTTATTGTTTCATCAAACTTTCCTAACTTGGGACTTAAACAACAAAATTAATCTTTTCGAAGTCGTCTAATCCACAATGTATGTTCAAAAGTAAGCTGGATAAATGCGAGACCCGTAAATTCCTCTTTGTCAGTAACAATAACGAGTTCCAATAGATGTAGGGACAGTTGCTTCAAAGTCAAGCACTTGTAATCGATTTGTAGTTGGGTTGCCGTACAGAATGCATGTGTCGGCTCCTGCAAACTTCCATTTGCTCTACCAATAACAGTCCTTCCATGTTGTAACTATCATCATAAAGGACGAACCCACTTTTAACGGAGAACCCTCAGTCTGCCTCAATATGTTCCTTTGTGAATCGGGAATAGACTATGATACGGTGTACAATGTACAGCGTATAAAAATGAATTAAAAATTTACTAATTCGGTAAAGAATTCTTTTTTTTTATTGAATCTTAAAGGGACTCGCTTTTGTGGTGAACAAAGGAATTCTAGATCTCCCTGTCAATAAGAATGCTTTTACCCCAACTCGTCTCGTACAATGGTTATGAGATTCTAATAATAGATGCACATGTGTGTCAATTGGATTAAAAATGCAACCAATAAAGACGGGGGTGGAGAGCGGTTCTTAAATGGAATGCACGGGTATATATTCTGTAAACACTGGGTGAATCGTTGCATGCCGCTGGTTTGTGAAGAGTGATTTACTGCCAACAAGGGTAACTTTTCAACTGGTACCCCTATCTACATCATTCAACTAGCATCGAATGATTCTAAAGAGTTTGACTAACACTTTTACGAAAGCGGAAATAAAGCCATCTTCTGTGACATATTACGAAACAATCAAATCATGAAATCGGCTAATCTCAAGCCTCTTTGGAACTAAAAACATCGGGTATAAAATAACTGGTTTCACCTCTTTCCCACCTTACGTGAGGTTAACATAAGGCAAGTCAGATAAAGTCTCTGCTCTCTTTGCCTTTTGTGCAAATTCAGCTTTTCTTCTTGCAATGACTCTATTGACACTCTTTCTCACAAGTTTCTTGATCTCTTTTTGTTCAGACAAACTTCTTTTTAAGGATCTCTTTACCGTACATTGATCTTTACTTGCTCCATTTGAACCACCAAAGATTGAACTGAATAACGTAGTAAAAACGTCGGAAACAAGATCTGAAAAACTAAAGGATGAGCCAGTACTGCTGGATGAACTTGATGAACCGCCAAATAATGAACTCAACAAGGTGCTGAAGAATGAACCTGATGATCCACTTGATGAAGATGAGGAATTGCTGTCAAATAAATCATCAAAGATTTCACCGGCAAAACCCAACAATGAGCCAATAATACTCTCTCCCGAAAACAATGTGGAGTTCCCATCAAATAAGTCGTCAAAGATTTCTTCTCCAAGTCCTAAAAGATCTGTAATCAAGTCTCCACTTCCTGAGGTAGATCCTGTAGATGATGATGATCTTGATGAGCTTGTAGAGTTGGAATCACCAAAGAGGGCGTCAAGTATATCATCGATAAATGAGCCAGTGCTGGTAGTTGATGATGTTGCTGATGATGATGATGTGCCAGTTGAGTTGGAATCTGAACTACCACCAAATAAATCATCGAATATATCACCGAGTAGAGATCCTCCGGTTGATGTTGAGGTCTGTGATGTAGTGGTTGTGTTTCCAGAGCTTGAGCCAAAGAAATCATCAAACAAGTCATCTAATGAATCGCTCCCTGTTGAATTAGACTCACCGCTTGTAGTACTTGTAATGGTAGTGCCAGTAGTGGCCGAATCTCCTCCAAAGAGTCCGCCCAACAACCCATCAAGAAAACCTTCTGTTGATGCTGTAGATGAACCAGTGGGTGTAGCATTGGTAAGAGCTTGACTAGAACCTCTACCAGTAGTTGATCCTGAACCGAAAAGATCTCCGAGCAAATCATTACCAGTTGCGGTAGAAGTTTGACCAGTTGATGATCCAGAGGCTAACAAAGTTAGTTGAGAATTGATAGCTTGAGTTTGGCTCGTTCCACTTGACTGACTACCGAATAACCCATCAACCAATCCACCGAGTAAACCTGCTGTTGTTGATGTACCTGCTGCAGTAGCTGTTCCTGTAGCAGCTCCTGTAGCTATCTCAGTTGCTGTATTTGTATTTTGTAAGGCAGCTGTGTTCACACCATCACCCAAAGCAGTATTCGATGCAGTGGTAGTTTGGGCTGACTCAATAACAGCAGATAATTCAGAATCTTCAATTGAAGCTGGTGCTGCGGCAGCCAAAGCAGCAGATAGTATAAGGGTATTGATTCTCATGATATTTAGGTTGTGCGTAACTTTCAATCTAGCGAGTGGGATTTGGTAGGGTAGAAAGGAATGAATGAATGTGAGTTGACTATCTTCTTTCTTTTTCAAAAAGTTTCCTAACCCAAGGGCGGATCAACTCGTAATATATAAACCATCAGGTTTATCATCATCGTCATTGTCACTTTATTAAGGTTTGTGTTCTGTTGTGTACTTTGTTGTGTACTCTGTTGTGGATCTGCTTATGGTAGTATTACAATGATAAACCGATTTTTTGATCCTCATTTGGCTTTAAGATCAAAAGAAATTATCCTAATTAGGAAATTGCGAAAATCTGACAAAACTCAAAACTCGAAACTCGAAAATAAAAAGAACAACCAAATTTCAAGCTACCAATTCCCAATTGGGAATATCCCACCATAAACATAAACATAAACACATGATAATGAGAATCCACATCGCTTTTCTCATTGTGTTGAGCTATTGTACAATGCAAGGGGGTTAGTGTCCTTGCCGTATACGTTATGTAGATATGCTCTCCTACCCAATTAGGTTATTGAATTCCCAACAATGAGGTCCATGGCGTCCAAGTATAAGAGTGAGGCTATGACAACTACAAAAGTCACATTTACACCTGTTATTTGTATCAGAATTGAATGTGGTAAAATGAAATCGATCAACAGGCGGAATTTTTCGAGTTGAATGTCTTGGGGTATCCTCTTGGTTTATTAAAACGGCAATCTTTTATTTGACAAATTAGTTGGCTGGGCAGTGCAACCTTTTTATCGAAATTCAAGCCCACCTCGTAGACCCCAATCTAAAGCCTTCCAAGACTTTACAACCTGTGACAGGTGGTTTGTAACGGTCCATCTCTTGGCAGGCTTTGCTATGTTACCTACCCATCCAGTAAAAGCCTTCTCTATGCAGGATTGTTCTTTTACTGTTCTAGAAAAAAGTTCAATCTGCCCTGCAGTGATGGTCTTCAATAACACTTCGTCCCTCCCTTAGTCCAGCTGTTGCTTTATATACACACTCCACATCCACTGACTTTATATCCACTGACCCCACATTGAGACATGAGACCAACATTAGCACTTCGAGTTAGACCACGTCGTCCAGAAAGGCCAAACCAAACTCCATTACTCCCACCATTGAAATTGTACCGAGCCATACTACGAGCTCATGTACATAAATTACCTCAAGAATTGCGTTATTTGGGTGACGAATACGTAAAAAAGGAATTCAAAGATCACAAGAAAATCGATAATCCGTTACATATAGTGGGATTCTTGACTGAATGGCAAGATTATTTGAAACAAGTTGATGGTGGAAAATGGCTTGATGGGAAATTGAGCAAGACGGAGTTGGATAAAATGACGCCGGAGCAAGTAGGTCAGTTGTATGAATTGATGAAGGCTACAAAAAAGATTGGTGAGGATGAAGTACTGGAATAGAAGGTTATAGAGCAAAGGGGGCAAGCGTTTGTTAAACTTTGAATAGTCACTTTGAATCAATAGAGTCTAAGTATTGTTTATTCTTTTACATATTTTTCAATCGTATTTTATCATCATAGTTACTGTCTCCTCACAATCCCTTGCCATAATTACCCGAGACAAAGAAGTCGAAGATAATCTTGACAATGTTCTCCAAAGCTTCCAACCAGACTTTCAATTGTTCAGCAACTTTGGCTTGATCAGCACCCAATTTGGCAAAGAAATCTTTTCTGTAAGGACACGCTTGCATGGCTAATTTGAAAACTGGTTTAACAAACATACCATGATATTTCGACAATGTTTTACCATAAGCATCAGTAAAAGTAGTAGTCAACTCCTTAGTTGGTTGATCAACGGTTTCTCTCATTGCTTGAGCTGTAAATTGTAAACCTCGTGATAACCATAATAAACCTTGAGTCGCAGTTTTGGTTTTGGTTTTTGACTCAGTAAGGATCAAATCTTGCAAAGTGGATGCATTGGCCGGGTCATCTAATAACTTTTTACGAATCTTGGCAATATTACCATTCATATCATTTTGGACAACAACGAAAGCAGTCGATCCTAGCAAATCAAACAATTTGACAAGTGATTCTGACGCTTGCAAGAAATCTGAGGTGTCGATCTTGGTGCCATCGGTGATTTTCACGTCGGCAAATGACATTTGCATTTCATCAAAGAACGTGGACATTGTTGGATATATGTTGTGAAGTAGTCGTTGTTGTAGTATTGGTAGGGATAGCTATGGAGTTGCTCCTTGTATGAGAGTGTGTGAAAATTATTGTTGGTGGAAATTTTGTCAACAGAAAAATGACAACACTACGCGTTATACGACATTAACGAGGCTGTAACAGGGTCTAGACCCAAAATTGAAATACATTAAAATAGGGTTATCTATGTACGACATCACTGAAGCAGAACAGAAGACAGATGTCACCATTCTAGGCTATCAGGCCATTGAACTCTTTTCTCCTTCTTTTTGGAGACGTTTTTATCTTCTGCATTGGATTCTGAAGATTGAGATACAACCTCAATTCCAGTATCTTTCATCACATTCATGGCTTCTTGTGGCTTGAGTCTGGCCTGATACTCTTTAAACTCCTTTTCTGAATAAAACCCCGTTCGTATCCCCTTTCTTGCTCTATCCATTTTGATATTAAACATTCGTATTATTGCCATTTGTTGAGCATCACTAGAGTTTGTTGGTATCTGCACCACTTCATTTTCGTGTTCTGGAAACGGTAGCGACTCATTGGTACACCCATTAAGTTCAGTGGCAAAATCAGTGGCTTGGTTGATTAGTCCTGACAGTGATTCAATTAGGTATATTTTGGCATCATCGATCGAAAGACACGACTTCGAAGGTGTTAGGGTTTGATGTTTTGGCTGGCATACACCTTCTGGGACTGTCTTAGTAACAGCTTCCGGTGATAGTTTCTTGAATGGCAGGACGGTCCTTTTCTGGATATTGTTGGTTTCAACTAAGGGTAAGCTCTTACGTTTGCTCGATGCTGGCGGTTTTTTTGTCACTTTATACGGTTTGGACAAGTTCTCTTTGTTTTCATTACGACGTATTCTGAAATACTCGCTTAGCTCAGGGTTGATCTCATCAATAGGTCTCTTGAATCGATTATTAAACACTCTAGTTCTTGTCACGTCATCCAACTCAAAATCAATTTCCTCCATTTGATTCCATTCAACACATCCAAGAAACTTTTGGTCAGGTGGCATCACTTTACAATCTTGTAAATTTTGCAAATTTCGCGCATTGGTTGACAGTCGCCTCTGTTTGGCAGTAAAATTGTTTGTAGCGTCAAATAGCTCATTCGTATATCGATTAGTGTTGTTCTTATTAGGAGGAAGACATATTCGCGTATTGCCTAAATGTGGTGGTGTTGATCTAGGTCTAGTTGGAACGAACGTTGCATGATCAAGTTGCTGCTGCTGCTGCTGTTGCTGCTGTTGCTGTTGTTGTTGTTGTTGTTGTTGTTGTTGTTGCTGTTTGCGCACAGAATCCTCAAACGGTAGAAGATCGTAATCAATTTCTTCAATTTCATCAATCAATTCATCATCTTCCAGCAGTGACAATAGTGATCTAGTCATTTTTGTGGGGTAGCTGTTGTTACTAAAGCCTGTTGAAGTATACGTGGATATGTTATTTACTTAATGGTGGTTTTGTTATGGAAAGTTGGTTTTTTGGGTGATGGTGTTTTTTCTATCAGAAGACGTTTGTGGTTTAGTACTGGTTGTTTATGTTTTGTCTTAAATAGGAAATTATGTCACGTGAATAGGGACAGTTTCATTGTTTATTAAGGTAATACTCACCATCTGTGCTCTAACCAGATAAAGTTGTTATCGTTAGCCCAAGAACATATCAAACACTCAACTAACCACTGTTTGCAAAAAGTCATGGATATTGTAATGTGTAAGACTCGTGCTCTAACTCTACCCAGTTTGCTCCAATAACAGAGAAAAAAAAAAAAAGACAAAAATTGCCTTCATTTTGCAATGCTTTAAACCCATCAATAATAAAGCCCCCGTCGTACTCCCAAATGCCTCCTTGAAGAGAGAAAAGTCCCCCTTCCTCTTCATAACTATTATCTCACGCCCACGACATTTTTTGAAGAAAAAAAATGAGACCACCACCAAACTCAATCCATGAATATTTGTATCGGCTACTAATTGACTCTCCCGGTTTCAATCGATGGGTGCGTAAAATCCACGCTAGGATAAATCGTATACCATATGACCATTATCCAGATCTATCGCAGCTTAAAAACATCGATGTGCACGATTTTAAGCCAACGAAGTTGCAGAAATTGAATGCATTTAGACGGCTTTGGGTCCAAGAGATGAAAGATTCATTTAAATTCTGGTAGAGGTATTGACAAATTACCAACATTGATTATGAAGAGTTTAATTGATATTATGTATTAAGGGGGTATCACAAACAAGAATTTGAAAACTATAAACTCCCGAGCAGTCAAGCTACTTTTGAAACACATCTTTGGGATTTGCCAAAGCTTTTCGACTCACCATTGAGACATCATCCTGCAACGCCATAATCAATTGATTATTCGATCCGTATTTGAAATTATCAGCAACAACATTTTGTTTATACCTTTTAACGACATAAGGCACAGGATCATTTTTCAAAACCTTCAATAGTGACCATGTAATTATATAATTATCAGTAGATGAAACAATTGCCGTTTCCTTTTTGTCTATTCCTGTATTGAAATATGCTCGAGTAAAATGTAATTCATTCTTGTGGTTGGCATTGTTTATAAAAGCCTCATGTTCCGGCAAGAGATGTAATCGCCTTGGCGTTGGTTTCTTGTCCTTATCAAAGTGTGCTGTGAAACCGGACTTGCCAGCATTTTTCTGACCACTAGAAATCTTGGTGTCAATTAACAAGATGTATGTCTTGCAAGTGGCCAAGATCCATCTGCCATCTTTTGATACATCAATTCCAACAATCGGATCACCCAAGGTTGGCAATGCTGTTTTGGCATTGACACCTAATCGATCGAATAATTGAATATCACCTTTACCTGAGCCCAAAGCAATGTGACCACTTTCAGTCGTAGCCAATGTTTGGAATTGATTGTTTATGGTTTTGTATTGTTTATAAGTTTGGTCGTTGACTAACTTATTGCCTTTTAATCTAGGATCAATTTCAAAAAGTCCGTTGGAAGAAATACCAGTCAATGTTTGCTGATTTGTCAATTGAGCAAACTTGGAGCTAGGTGCGTATGACTTAATCGGTACAAAATCGGAAACTTTCCACTCCTCGACAATTTTACCACGATTAAGATCCATTTTGTAAAGAGCTTTATCATTCACATCAGGATTGGATAAAATCAAAAATTGATCTTCTTGGTGAAGCAACATCTTTTGTGGATTGAAATTGTGTCCCTTCAAGTCAGTGACATTATTGATTGTTGTTTGGAAATTTAGTGACTTGTCGTCTTGGCTAAATACACCAATCTTGTCACCACGAGCCACATAGGCACGATCCTTGTATCCGACACTCAAGTATGTGTTTTTGTCCTTTTTGCCAAAAGTTTGCAACTCCTCATTGAATTCTTTTGCCGACTCATCAACCTCTGGTTCAACCGTTGACTCATCTTCTGACTCATCTTCTGACTCATCTTCCGACTCGTCTTCTGACTCGTCTTCTGATTCATCCTCTTCTTCTTCACTCACCGAGTCATTCTTGTTCCTTAAATCCAAATTTGAAAATGCATCAACAAAGTACTCGTCCTCTCCTTTATCAGCACCAAATTTTTTCTTATTCAAGGTCTCATACATTGCAACAACAAATTTGTTTTGAAATTGAACCAAATCATTAAACTCAAGAAACTTTAACAGCCATGAGTTTGCCACAATTTCGTTATCTTTGAATGTGTAGTGGTTGAAAATAAAAGAAGAATGTTCATAATTGAATGTAGGATTCATATACTTGCTCACTGTTGCATTGACTATCAATCCATCTGTGGAAGTAATATACAATGTATGTTCCCATTTGCTCAAATCAATCAATTTTAAATCAACTGAGCTACTTTTCAACACAAACGTACCACTTATTGAATCATACAAGTGCAAGGCAAATTTCTTTGTTGAATAAACAACGTCACCTTTGGGTTCAGCTTGTCTTTCATTTTCATTGGTTTCCGAGTTGGAGCTATTTATATCTTCATTATCAACAAACAAAGACTGGCCTTCATTTTCTTTCGGTTGTTTAGCATCCTTGAACTCTGATGCAGCCTCCTCGCTATGATCTGAATAGGAGTCTTCCTCTTCCTCCTCCTCCTCCTCCTCCTCCTCCTCCTCCTCCTCTTCGAATTCTAAATCATCGAAATTCAACAACTCCAGTTTAGGATTGTGAATAAATTCCTTCAACAAATTTGAATCATTAATCTTGATGGAACTTTCATGATACTTTTGTTCATATAAACATTTGTAAATGGTCATCATAAACGATTCAAAATCACTATTTCTTACATCATCGCCAACAATAAATTCAAACTTGTCACCTAAATCACCATTTAAATCCTTCCAAGCAATAGCTTTTGAACTACCATCAGACGCCACATCTTTGCGAAAAAATCTTAAATCCTCAGTTATGGGAAACACCCATTCATCTTTTGATGAATGTCTTGAATCATATTTAGCATTTGGCAGAACAATTGATGCATTTGCTTCGATTTCATCATCTTCATCTTCATCGTATTCATCGTCAGAGTAATTGGAATTACTGCTAAACTCACGTTCGCCCTCCTGATACACTTTTGTAACACATAACTGATAAAAAAAGGGTGTTGTAGTTTGTTTAATTGCAGCATAAGCATCATTGTATAAACATTCAATTTCCCCTTTAGGTGATTGTTTTGATCGCGTTAGGAATAATTTTCCTGAAGGTATTGAAGCAACTTCATCGGTAGATGTAGTCCCTATAAACTTTTTGATAAAATTCATGATCAACTGTAGAAGGAGGAGAGAGCGATTGGTTATGGGAGCAGCTCTTCTAGTGGGTTGCACTTGAATGATAATCAATTTCAGGGCGTAAACAAAACAAAAAAAAAGACAGCAAGATCAGAAAAACAATCACAAAAACGGGGGAGTTAGACGTCGTGTACATTGGCTGAATTATTAGACGAGGGTTTATCAGATCTACTTCTTGAGAGTAGGGTACTCAAGGGTGTACTTGTAGTGTACTCTGATGAAGTGGGGGGAAGAGAGCGGACAGTTTGCCCTAAAAGCAATATTGTGTGGGCTTTCCAGTACCCTGATAACCGCTTCAATGGCATCTACGATTCAACTATCATAATCACATACATAACCAAAGCATAGACTCTATCTGCAACGAGACGATAGCTTCTAAAGTTCCTCCCACAATCAATCAGCCAGGTTTGGACGACGATAAAGTAAAAATCCAGATTTCACACCCACTTTAGTATACAATAATTGAGCCCGATGATTTTCAAATTGTGTCGACCAATAACACTTGTCGCATTTCAAACGATCAGCTTCATCATAAATTGCTTCAATTAATTTCCTACCAACTCCATGTAATCGATTATTTTCACAAACAAATAAATCATTCAAATACAATGCATCATCGATAGTCCATGTGTTTCGATGAGTTAAATAATTAGCAAATCCGATAATTTCGTCAGGTGAATTGGCATCGATGGCAACTAATGAGTACACGGGTTCATTTGCATCAAGGAAACGAGCAAATGTAGTTTCGGAAATTTCTGGGGTGATTTTATCCATTGATTTATAAAATTCAATATATCCTCCTGGTCCAGTCCAGAGATTCAACCATTGTTGTTTATCTTTGGCTTCGATTGGTCTGATAATGACGGACATGTTTTGGGAAGGCACTATGTAGGTAAAGTTTTCTATTTTCAAAAGTGGCCAAGTAGTCAAAGGGTGTTTTGGACTTGCATATGGGGTATTTATATACGCGAGGCTGAGGCAATGATTCAAAATGAGTCGTCGTCTTTTCGATTCCCCACTCTAAATTTCGTAGATTTTTGGCGCTAAGCATTACCTAATCGAGCAGTGACGAGCGAAAATATCGACCAGGAAGAAAAAACGTTTCCTGAAATAGGGCACTCCAATCCGGTTCGCGCTTAGAGATAAGAGAAAGAAATGAGGAGTGTCTGGGTTTCTTTATGCACCAGGATAAGCTAGCGCAATCGCCTGTAATTCGAGAAAGTGAATGTCTTTTGCAGCTTTGTGTTCTTTTTGGTGGTGGATGTGAAGTCCCATACCGGTGGTTGCGAAAACACTTCTTTGATTCAATACCTTCCACTTGTTTCCCCTATTCATTCCTTCCCAAACTAGAATGTACTGCACTAGGTTTGTATTCATCGATGTCAACACCATCAACGGTGCACCTATGGGTACAATGGAATCCAACTACGCCAATTAGCAAATTATGACTCAACAAATCAATCATATTCATTGAAGCATGATGCTCATGTTTATTCCTTCCCTCCCCCTCCCCCATCCACACGTTGATAACGCTTGCATTGGGGGTAATCGTCTAATATCAAACGCATCTGTCGTGACGATTCTTTGGTCACTTGGGCAAACTTTGAGTGTAATGGAACCAAAGTTGAGTGAGTTTATTCTGAATCTCTGTTTGCTGGTAAATTTACAATTGTAACATCGACTTCCTAGTTCACGATGATACGCCATTGCTAAGCACTACTAATAGAGAAGAGATGCCGGTGAAAAGTTTTATTCGGATCTACATTCATATACAAATCTTTTACCAACGCAATTTAGGAGACTAATGCTTTAGTAAACACTGTATCGAGATTTGAAAGTGTTGAGCTCAAGTAGAGTAACTTGGTTTGCAAGAGTTTCAAATTACGAGTCAATCGAGACACGATATTGTGTAACATAGAGAAGAGAACTCTATTGTTTGTCGTATGCACAATGATATCATAATATGTTTTTATCAATGGTTATCTCATCTCAAACAGAATAAGAAAAAGAAAAAGAAATCAATAAGAAGGTAGTAACACAAAGATTGTTGTATACAGAACAATAGTAGTAGAGTGGATTAAGCTAGAAGCTGTTGAAATTGACACGAAACGACCGTCCAGTTCTCATCGGGTTTGTGATAGTACTGGTATAGGAGGGTCCTGTGTGTAAGCTGTTGTTCATACCAAATTGAGTAACATGTACTGCATAATAGTATGGGACAATACAAGTAGATGAAGTGGAAATGCCATAATATAGCACTACTGTTGAGTCCATTACGAGCATACAACGTCATAAGCGACATCTGCGATAGCTTTGCTTTACAACACTGACAAAAACTGACTAAAACCGAGGTATGTGAGTGGGTTGGGTCATTTGTCGCGCAGATGACACTTTTCATGCAACACTAGCCATGAATTTACACCCCCTGCCCCTACTCCCCTCCTTCTCAGCATCGCCTATGATCCTACATCTTACGCCACTGTATCGCAACCAGAGAGGGGGGGTGCGGTGATGAATGTTACTCTGTGGCTTGTATACACAAGAGAGTTGGCTTCCTAACAGGACCTAGCAGGATGTATCGGCGCTAATTCTATGTTCGGCGATAATATACACCCGTTATCAATTGTAAAACCGCAATGCTCTTGGATAAACTGTGGCTGTAAACGACAACATTCAGGGGGTTGGGGGATAGAGCACAAGGGACGTTGTTGCCATCCGCCTCTACAACCACTATGGTTTTTAACTCTTGGATATCGGAGGAATTGATTTTTAATTTCCTGCATATAATCAACTCTTTTCATATAATTCTTCCGATAAAGTAAACAACAATTTTTTGGTTTTTCTCATAGCCCATCGAAATGTCAGTTTCGGAGTGATTCTTTATTTTTGACAGGTTGGCATGAAAAGTACAATCTCTCCGAGATCATACTAAACCAGCAGGTTAGCATATAAACCTATTGGGATATAATTCTTATCATACACATTCCACACTTAAACTGTAATAATATTCTTAATCTATGACCTTCTTTTTACAGCAGCAGCAACAGAAGTGTGACCCACGACCCACCAAAAAAAAAAAAAGGCGGGGATGGTTAGGTTATAGCAGCAAAACCCATACACAACAAGATTTTTTTGTAGCTACTTCTATTAATAGACTGTGGTGAACAGCACTTCTTTCTTATCCCCTTTCACTGGTATATTCTTCTTTGTTCCCAGTGCGTATGTAGTTAAGAGGGGGGTGTATATCAACGTGGTTGGTTGGTTCTTGTTATATACAGTAAAAGCTCCACTACTACACCGTTGATAAACAATTTACACCCCCTTCAAATCCTAGCTTTCTTTTGTGTATCGGCTGCACTGACTGTTTCAGAATTAACAAAGAAGAAAAAGAAATTTAAGGTTTTAGTTCTTTATTGTTTATTTAATATTATTATCAATGAGTACCAAAAAAAAAAAGGAAAGGGAAAGGGGATGATTGGAAAATCATATAAATACCTAACCATTTATCCCATACAAAGAAATAGACACATTTTTGTTGTATACTAAAACTACACACAACAATCGTTTAAGACTATTAATATCATGGATTTATCATCATACTACTCATACGACAATATTGTCCCATCATTTAGACTAGATGGAAGACTAGCCATCTTGACTGGTGGTTCAGGTGGATTGGCAGCTATTGTTGCTAGAGCTTTACTCGCACAAGGTGCCGATATCGCTCTTATTGATGTCAATTTAGAAAGAACACAACAAGCAGCCAAGGATGTCTTGCTTTGGGGTGAAGAACAAATGAAGGGTAAACATGAATCGCCCATTGGTCAAGTTTCTGCTTGGTCTTGTAATATTGGTGATGCTGAATCAGTTGAATTGACTTTTAAAGCCATTAATGAACATCATGGCAAGATTTCTGATTTGTTGATCAATTCTGCTGGGTATGCTGAAAACTTCCCTGCTGAAGAGTATCCAGCAAAGAATGCTGAATCGATAATGAAGGTTAATGGATTGGGAGCATTTTACGTTTCACAATCATTCGCTAGACCTTTGATTGCCGCAAACAAGAAGGGTTCCATCATTTTGATTGGATCGATGTCGGGTACTATTGTCAATGATCCACAACCACAATGTATGTACAATATGTCCAAAGCTGGTGTTATACATTTGGTTCGTTCTTTGGCTTGTGAATGGGCCAAGTATAATATCAGAGTTAACACTTTGAGTCCTGGTTATATTTTGACTCCATTGACGAGAAATGTTATTGCCGGTCATGCTGATATGAAGGCTGAATGGGAAAGCAAGATTCCAATGAAGCGTATGGCTGAACCAAAGGAGTTTGTTGGATCCATTTTATACTTGGCTTCTGATTCTGCTTCTTCTTATACTACTGGGCACAATTTGGTTGTCGATGGTGGTTACGAATGTTGGTAAAAGGGAGGTTCGAGGCAGAAGCAGAAGTAGTTGAAGAGGAGAGATCATGACCATTATACAAAGGGAAGAAAGTCACCTCACTGCGTGGAGTGCACAACATTTGTCCCCTTATATGAAATAATATCTGTACACTAGTTGAAAAGCATTAGCTTTATTTTTTGATTTATCGTTTCATTTTTTTTTTTTATTTTACTTTGATAGATTATAACCATTCTTTGATAATTCAAATTTTATATAAATAATATAATAAAAAAAAAACAAGGGTTATTTAGGTAATAAGAGATACTTGGTTGATGTAGTGAAGTTTATTGCGTGTTTAGTAGTATTCAATTGTCTCTTACTTTGAGCCTGTGTCGCATCAATTAAGACGACACTATTTTTGAGAAAAAACAAAAAAAAAATACGACACACCTTATAATGTCTTGTCAACCAATCAAAGCAATGTATAATTAAATTGCATTCATGACCGAATTAGTGATTTTTTCTAGTAAAACAAATATCATGATGATGTTGTTCATACCGTGAATATCCAGAATACCTGCTTTGTTGAACTGTATCAATTTATTTCTGTATTTAAAGTAAATCAGTCTCATTACTGAAGTTCAATTACAAATGTTATGGTTGCAAAATCCTCCTTGATCTTTTTCATCAAATTGAACGCAAAAAAAAACAAAAAAAAAATTTGTAGCTATCTAATCACGTAGAAGAAGATATCTTTTCTACCCGTAAAGTGTTTACGTATATACTTGAGGTAGAGACCAGTAAAGAGACATCAAGCGTATCGAGCTACTTAGTTATATGGATCAATCTATTGGTAGTCCACAGAATGGTGAGTACGGTCATTGCCAACTCTTGGTTGCGAAAAAAAAATGGGATCACTGCTATCTAGCACTGTACACTACCCACTGTTGGGTCTAAACTGAACTATGCATAACAATTATTATTACATTGTTGTTTTACGAGGAAAGAAAATCCACGTAATACGACATCATTCTAGACTCCTTGGATGAATTGCAATAGCAACACAGAAAGAAGCGGAATAAACATACTATGGCAACCACGCGATTGGATGTACATCATCATTAGCAAGACACAATAAACACGATAGCATGCTCCATAGAGAGCACATCTCGCTTATGCTGAGCAAAAAAAAAGTCTTTGATGAAATGTGCCACAAATGAAGGTGCAATTTGTATCCCCCCATCGCGCCACCACCTTCCACCTTCCTCCTCCTTCTCTATCTTTTCAGTTGTATCGCGCGTGGCTCAATGGTGTTTGTACCACCATCATCATTATCACCTCGATTTGATCTCAAAAAGAGTTTGACTTTGAGGCATTTTACAACGCGCTTTCTGCAATATACACTTCTATTTCGCATTCCCAAAGAAAATGAAAAATGCATTTCGTGGAATCCACCAACCCACGTGGGGTGAAAATACGACCCTATCAGAATCGTTTCATCAACTCTCAGCATGCTAGTTGGAATTTCAGTTTGAGCTGTGACAAATTACCGGATTAGGTTTTCTAGTTTGTTTACCTTTTGAATAAATTGGGTATCATAGAATATTTGACAACAAAAACGCGCTATTTTTATTTTTTATTTTTTGTTTTTATTAAGTTTGTGTTCTAAGTGACAACAACATATTGAAGTTATCCCTAACCGTCTACTTCTCTTTCCTCACATCTTGGCAACAGAATCAAGAGTAAACGCGGTTTCACTTTTTGGCTACTTTACATTACAGTGATTGTAGGAAGTAGCCTTGGTGCAAGGGGCAAAGAAGAAACGGAAAAAAGATTGAGAGGTGCAAACGATAAAAAACATTTTCGTGTCTGTGTTGTATGTATGTACATTGCAATTGCAACTGCAATCTTAGCAAAAATCATATCATATTGATGTAGATGATCGTACAAAAGAACACAGCTGATGTTGATGGACTGGCAATTGTCTCTTTGAACATTTGCCAGTCCTTGCTCTATAGCTAATCCCTCCTCCCCATCTTGTCTTTTTTGTAACCACAACAATCAGAGGATTATTCAAACAAAGATCCATTTCTAAGCCAGCTTTTTCTTTATGTAACCAGGGAATACGCCTATTGTCTTTTGAAGAATAAAGTTGTTTTGAATTACTTCTTTGAGATAACCGATATGCCACATGGGCATCGTGGTAGAGCCACCACGAGGAAAAAAGTGTTACGAGAAACTACCGATGTCGCTGGTTGCATAGAATGCAATCGTCTCTTTACTCAATAAAGTAATAACATTGGAGGTTGTTATTTGCCGATTTCGTTTTTATCTCCTATTTTCTACTTCCAACGATGACCAAAGCCCACCCAGCAAAAGCGAATATTATCTTATCGGAAAAATTTGTATAGAGCAATGGATCAATAGGGTTGCCAAGAGCTCCCTACATGCCAAGGAAAGACCAACCAAGACATCTGCCTTCCTCTTCCTCCCCTTGCTTAAGTCCTCTGGCGATGACCTATACTTTTTTCGTCAATTTCAATATCTGTATAGTCTTATTGCAAGTATAGTCAGAGTCAATATTTGTCTTTCTGCTGGTTTTTAGTAGTTTCTATGCAGGACAAGAAAAAAAAGTAGTGGCAGATACACAAAAAGAGAAATACCCTAAACCCGGGTATAATACGAATTCTTCACTCTTTATCCAATTTATTCGCAATCACATGCCAGTAAGGGGACAACAGAGGAGTCGTAATACGGAATGAGGAGAAACCTGGTTCATAGTTTCATGGTCTATGCTGAACTAGTTTTTTGTTTCAATGTAGAGGAATGTTCGTTAAAGCAGCATGGAAGGCAAAATTGTGTTTAGTAGAAGTGTCTAAAACAGGTAAAGACCATTACTAATACGGAAAGACAGTTGTAACCATTACCACAACTACGTCTCCCCCTGCTGTTGCTGTTGTTATTTGCCTGTCAAAAGAGTAATATCTATTTGGACTTCTCTCATTGTTAACTATTGCTACTACTACTATTGTTGTTGTTTTTCTTTACTTGCTATGGTGGGGGTAGAGGGGGGCCGGTTCGTTTCTTTTTTTTTTTTTTGCCTTTTCTATCGTCCGCTTTTTTGTATGACTTCACACGACTTGCATGCAATATTTGCAGTAGTGTGGTAGTAGAGTATTCATGCAACAAATGAAATTCTTGCAATTAGTAAAAGAACGGAACATTATAGAGAAGGACAAGACTTTTTTTGGTATTTTTCCCTGTCACAGCAAGCAAGCAAGTAATGGATATCGAAGATTGTAGTAGAATAGATTAGGGAAGTAAGTACTAAGTAAACAAAGATAGCTGGTTTTTTTTTTGTTACCTTTCGACTCGCGGGTGGGGCGGCAAAAGGACCGAAGGACAAACAATAACAAACAAACAAATCAACTCAGTACCTCCGCGGTGGTAGGTTAGACACGAGAAAGACGTACAGAGAGAGAATAGGAGTGAGGAACAGCAAAACAAACAAAAGCAAGATGATTACGATGGCACGAGATTGTTAAAAAAACAATTTGAATTTCTTTTTATTAGAGGAGAAAAAAGCTTTTTTTTGTGTAAGTGTTATTCTTTTTATCTTTGTTGAGTTGAGTTGCTATTTTTAAAATTTAAATTGTGCAAATACTTCCCAATCGGGCTACGAGATTTCCCAAAGCAGAAATATTTGTGCACTGCGCACTACTTATTTTAGATTGTACTGCACACGCCCCAGCTCTAAAACAATAAAATAGAGTAAGTAGTGCACTTACCAAATACAGAACAATGCAAAACCTCGAAGTTTTAAGACACAAAGAGCCAAAAAACCCATGAAAAAAAATCAGGCGGCAAAACAAACATACCTTCAAAACTCATATCGATTCTGTGACATATTATTATTACTACTACTACTATTATTATTATTATGTATATGACTAAAAGAGGCTCAGTACTAAGTGAGCTTGACGGGAAAATTTTTCTTTCCATTATAAATTAAGCTCAAGATCCCCCCTGCTAAGAACTTTTTTCTCTTCTTTTCTTTTTCTTCTTCTCTTCATTAAACCTTACACTCGCTTAATCTACTACTAATCAATAATATCCGAAATGCAATACTCAAAAGTCGCTATCTTGTCTGCCGTTGCTGGTTCAGCCGTTGCTTCATACAACTCAACTGTCACTGACATTGCCACCACCGTTGTTACCATCACTTCATGTGAAGAAAACAAATGTACTGAAGTTCCAGTCACCACCGGTTTGACCACTGTCACTGAAGTTGACACCATCTACACCACCTACTGCCCATTGCCATCAACTGAAGCTCCAGAATCATCTGCTCCAGAAACCAAGGCTCCAGAAACTTCTGCTCCAGCTTCTAAAGCTCCAGAATCATCTGCTGCTGAATCTAAATCTACCGTTGCTGCTGAATCTTCAGAAGCTCCATCAGTCTCTTCATTCGAAGCTGGTGCCGGTAAATTGCAAGTTGGTGCTGCTTTGGTTGGTGCTGCTGCTTTGTTGTTGTAAGTTTATTAAATAAAAACACAACTTTTAGAGATAATACGTGTATTTTTTCAATGTATAGTTCTTACTTAATATAATCTTATAACAGTTAGCAGAATTGAAGAAGTGTAATTTCTATTAATCTTGTTTGAGATAAACTTGCTGGTTGGGATATTGATATTCTAGGGGTCCAACCTCTTAAGAAAATAATTAATTAATTTGACATAACGTTTGCCTAGAAAAATAAAGATCTACTAAATTGGATTTAACGAAAGGGATGAAACCAAAAAATAAAATTGTTATTATAATTAGAAGAAAACGTTCGATTTCCAAAATAGTCAAGATAATATCTTAATTGGGGAGAATTCTACATATAAGTAAGAAAGATGTTGGATCACAGAGGTATGCACTTAGGAAACACATCAACTAATCTCTGCTACTGAGAATAAAACTTGGTCAAATAAGCAGATGTTGGTACAACCATACAACAGTCTCAATTAGTCTTGGCTCTGCAGATGTAGCTCAAACCAATTATTCTATCTCTCAACTAAAAAATATAACTCAAACTAATGCAATCCACCATGTAGCACATATAATCAGAGAACAAAGAGAAAAGACCAACACAAACTATTAAAACCTTCTAAAATGAAATACATACATACACATCATCATCCCCGTAAACTTACTCCCTTCGATTAATCAATCATCATCATCATCTTCCAAATCAGTTTCCAAATCGCACATTGTTCGACAATTGGGACAATAAAACTGAGGATAACTCTTGATGATAATCGGCCTAATGCACTTGTAATGCCATGCATGTGAACAAGGACTAATGAACAATGCTTGACATGGCTCAACCTTCATTAGACAAATTGCACATTCACTATTATCACCAGAACCACCAACACCATTAACTCCTCCTTCACCGTTTGCCAATATATTTGCATCACTAATACTCAAATTTCTAAACTTTTTATGAATTTCCAAATTAAATTGATTCACTTTCCGTTGCCAGCTCTTGTTAAACTCGCATCTCATTTTAACACATCGATAAACTTCCTCTGTTCCACCACGATAATCCATTCCCAATTGTATAACATCGCCATCAATCACAGGCATTAAGGAACTTTCCTGTGATGCAGGTGATAATCGAATATGGTTTAGAAAAGTACCCGATGATGATTTACAATCTTTTAAAAACCATTGTCCATCTTCATTACACTCCAATAATGCATGAGTACGTGAAACAACTTTTGATTTGAAAACAATGGGGGCTGATGACCCTTGAGCTGCATGCGCAGCTGCTTTATTCTTTTCGGTATACCTGCCAATACTCACTCTGGTACCTGGCTTGATCTTACGTATAACGGGGGAGAAATATAACCCAGTGGAAGACGACGAATGATCAATCAAGGGAGTTAAACGGACTGAAAATGTGCCATCTTTATCCTTACCTTCGTCCGATCCTGGCTTTGTGTCTTGTGTAGAAGAAGAAGGTTGGGGCCCGCTGGAGACAAGACCTATAGATGACGAAGACACAGCTATTGCAGTTGGTTGTGGTTGTGGTTGTGGTCTGGTATTGTCACCACCATCGTCATCTTCACCAGCATTTTCAAGTTGTTCTTCTAGTGTGTCATGAAATGCAGTCACATTGGCATCATTTATATCCTCATCAACATAACTATTCAAATTGCCCAATGTGGGACTATTCGACATTAGTTGAAGGGATGAGTGTTGTGCCAGTAGAGTCCGAACCGGTGGTTGTTGTGGGTGTTGCAGTGGCTGTTGTTGTTGTGAAGGCTGTTGTGAAGGCTGTTGTGAAGGCTGTGGCTGCGGTTGTTGTTGTTGTGCCGCCGACAATGGTGCATAAGCTACCGCAGCTTGCTGTTGCTGGGGTTGCTGTGCAGGTGACACAGGAGTTGAAGCTGTTCTTGCCAGTTGTGGTTGCTGTGGCTGTGATTGTTGTTGCTGTGGCTGTGATTGTTGTTGCTGTTGCTGCTGTTGTTGCTGTTGCTGTTGCGGGTTTGGCCCATCCGAGTGTGCTTGTGACCTCATGCTAAAACTACTCAAAAAATGCAACCCAAACGAAGGTCTCCTCGACACCAGAGGTTGTTGATGCAGTCGTGCTCGTTGTCGTTGAGTTGGCTGAGCCAGTTGCATCGACTGTGAAGGCTGAGCCAGTTGCAGCCGCACTTGTGGTTGCTGTTGCTGTTGTTGGGGATGCTCAAGTTGATGAGTCTGCTGCGGAGTCGGACGGTGCAAATGTTGCGACACAAAGCTTGGATTGGGATCGGTTGACACTAATGCTGGTGATGGTGGGCTACTTGACCCAGATGACGAGTTTAAGTTATGCGATGAATCCGATTTACTAGTAGACAATAATCTAAGTGGTTGCGTGATGTGTTCTCTAGTTAAAATTGATGAGCTTTCGGGCATTGTAGTAGCAAAAAAAGCAGTATGAACTTTTCGAATACGTCTGGATTGTATGGTACCGATGTTCTCAATCAAGTGATGAAACTTTGCTCCTTCTTTTGGTGTGATGGGTGATGCTGCTTCACACTTTTTGCCCTGGATTTGGTGTTACAAATTCAGGGAAATAATTTTTAGTTAGAAACGGTATGGGTGAGCTTATTGTTGAACAACAGAATTTCCTGAAACGACAAGAAGAAAAAGAAAAACAAAAAACAATTTTTGTTTCAATTTACACGAACAGGAGGAACAACCCCTATTAAACAAAAGACCTAGACAAGTGTACACCCTACAGTATCCAATTACCTCATTCACTCAAAAAAGAAGACGCTCATATATATCAAACTGTACTTAATACTCTTGCTCACCAATCAAACGCAACAACAACTGTTGCAATTCTTTTCTCCCCTTTGAACTTCTCCATATAAAATGATCACTATTTTCAGCAATCACCCATTCAGCCGTTCTTGAACTCAACTTGGTCAACTCTCGTTGCCATTTACCCCAATTCAACGATTTCTTAATCATGAAATCTGAGGAAATGACCCCGACTTGTAACTCATTTATATCAGCTTCTCTAATTTCATTATACGACAAGATTCCCGATACTAGCTGTTCCTGACATCTAGCACGAATGTACTTTGATTGATAATACATATCTCTTCCAAACACTCGACTTTTGCTGGAAAACTTCATTGGATGGAAAAACCAATGAAAACTGGGGATAATACCCAACGGCGAAATGAAACCTTTGAGCCACAATTTGATGCCGGTTATATTGTCCATCACTTCCAACGAGTGTTTAAACACTTTGGTTGACTCATTCTTTTTACCTGATCCACTGAATGGCCATTTCTTCAACAAATCAGCTGGCCATGCGTCAACAAAAAGGATCGACTGGATTTTGGCTCGATGTCTACTGGCAAACATTCTTGCATATAATCCACCAATATCGAATCCAACAACAGCAAATGGACCCTCGATACCCTGGGATTCCAATGCTTCTGATAGGTAGTCAACAACTATGCCAATACTTTGTGGGGGTGGTGCAGAATCGGAAAACGCATACCCAGGTCTATCCCAAATACAATACCTCTCAACTTTATCTAAATGGTGCAACTCCTCGATCCATTCTTGAAACACTTCACTCGAAGTCATTTGACCTCCCTCAACCAAAACTATTGGTTGATCGGATTTCTTGTCATACACATCACCAAAGCAAGCCAAATGTACTCTGAATTGATTGTTATTCACTGGTATCAATTGACCCCATGGCTTCTCATGAGTGTCGAAGCAATGTAACCAAATAGTTAAACTAACACACCAAATCACCCACAATATGAACAACTCAAATATAGTCTTGATGAAAATAACAAACAACTCTCGAACGGTTTTACGTTTTTCAATCCTTCCAGTATATCTAATCTCTTGATAATGCTTAGCATCTTCAACCCAGTAATCAATAAGTGAATTGAGCAATGAAGTGATGGCAGCCCACAAGATTAAGAAACTTCCTAAAAAGCCTTGCTCTTGTCTTGTTTCAGGAATAGCAACAACCAAAATCAAATCAATGAGCAACAAACCCAGGACAATATACCCACCAATACGTTCATAGTAGGCAGGAACAACAAATGACGCTTGATTCAATCCGTTGATTAATAAACAAATCAACACCAAGTCAATCTGCAAGAACGATTTTCCTCGGTTATTGAAACCGGGTATGGGGAAAAAGTCACTGAATAGCAAGACAAAGAATAGTATGAGATTGACAAATATCAAAATCAATTGGATATATTTGAGCAACTTTATCCTATCCAAATTCAAAGGTGATACAATTGGGTCGTCGGGGTCCAACAATGCTTGTGACTCCATGTCTGATGAGGAAAGTCGATCGTCAGCTGGCACACGGCTTTGTCTGACGGGCTCTGGATTGTCTCGATGCAAGCGTTCACGTTCGCCTTCACGTTCATGTTCGTACTCTCCATGTTCCTCGAATCTGCCAGTGCGAACTGGCTCACTGTTCGAGTCGGACTGATCTGTTGACTGGTACTTTGACATGGTCGATGGTGTGGTGATGAGAAAGGTGCAGGTAAAAGAAGGTTTTCAAACTCGATTCGCAGCAATTTAAGGAAAATTCGATGACTGAAATTTCAATTTTGTCTAACGCAAAGAACTTCAGGCAAGATGTTGTAAAACGTAGGAGATTACCACGATGTATAGAAATGCGGGACAAACGCAATGGAACCTACGGGCTACAACGCAATGTTTTTGTATTCTGGAAGCCTGTCCACGGAGAACGCAACTGTGGTGTGTCTAACTGCCGAAATAGCTGTTGTGTATGCAAAGTCATCCAGCAGTCTTCCAAAAGAGAGTATACTCTTAGACTCTTTTACTCTGTTAAGTTCCCAGCATTCACTTTGTTGTACTCAAATTACAGCTCTGTTTCCCTCCCCCGCCGTCACCAAAAATATATCGCGCCAAGCGAAAGACGGAAAAACATCCACACAGTTGAACCATCACATAACTTACCTAAAGCTTCCCCTCCCCCATGTCAATAACGATACCCACAGAAACTGATATAGAAGGCTCTACATACTACCAGATTGACATAAAACTACCACTTCGCTCATACTCCATCAAAAAGCGATACTCAGATTTTGAACAGCTAGTTGACACATTATGTCATGAATTGGGCATTGATCACAAGGACTTTCCATATGCATTACCCGGGAAAAGGATCAACTGGTTAAACAAATACAATGTGATTGAGGAACGGAAGCGAGGTCTCACTGAGTTTCTTAATGGCATGATCAATGACCGTTCGTTACAGAATGAGCGTGAGTTTATAAGTTTCTTACAATTGCCCAAGAATTTCAAGTTTCAAGACCGACCTCAAGTGAATGATAAAAATTGGCATGAGTTGTATCGTAAAGTTAAAACTGAGCTTTTTGAGGTATCAACAACTTATGGTTCAAATATCATCAAATTGAAAGAGCAGATTAGGAAAAACATTCAACCATCAATAACCGGTTTAATTACATCTAGTGCTATTGAAGATAAAGCCGAATCGCAAAGACGTCGAGATTTGATTAGTCAACTACAATCGAAAATTGATGAAATGTTGATTCAGCCACAACAACTGAATGGCAAGGGTTTTTCGCGAGTATTGGGTGGTAGTGGTCAAGCCGCTAAGGAGACGGAGGATACACTTGCATTGAACAACAAGGAGCTTTTACAACATCAAGTACAAATACACCAAACGCAAGATCAAGAATTGGATCAATTGAGAAAAATTATTGCTCGGCAGAGACAGATTGGGGAAACCATTAGTGCTGAAGTTGAAGAACAAAATGCCATGTTGGACAAATTCAACGAAGAGGTGGAACAAACCACAGATAAAATCAAGCAGGCACGGAGAAGGACAAGAAAGATTTTGTAGAGAGGGCTTCAACGGTATTTCTACATTTCTGGTTCTAACATATTTACAAACTTGATGTTATCGGCCAATGTCTTCACTTTTACATTTTCACCCTGACCCATTTCCTGCATTCGTCTTTCAACATCAACATTTTCAATTGTACGAATCTCTGCATCTTCTTCCGGTAACCCACTATCTTCCACTCGCCAGAATCCACCAACATTTCTGAAAAATTTTGAGATGCCAAATCTTCTCGGTGGGAATGCTCTTCCTCTACTTGTCAATTGGAAAATACTTGGATGGTACTGATGATAAAATGATGCACCGACAAAAGTCCCCAAAATAGACCCGGCAATGACATCCCTTAGAAAATGTCGATTATCGCTGACTCTGGTTCCAGCCACAAATGCAGCACCCAACAATGGTGCAATTGTTAAAAACACCTTGAATGAGTTATTTCTTTTGTCAAATGTTTGCAATTTTGCCGCCATGTTCAATGAAGTGATTACCATTCCACAAAATACCGTTGATGCATGGCCACTGGGAAACGATCTGAAACCTTCCATAACCACATTCCAATTTGATTGTGTACATATAGCAACATTTGATAATTGTGTTATGGGGATAGTTTGCACCATTGGCTCACATCTTTCAATCATATCGGGACGGGGAAGCCCAGTAATGTTTTTCAATAACGATACAGCCCAGATTTGAGTTGCTTGTGCGCCAAGAAGACACAAACAACCAGCGAAAAAATCCCACAAGCGACGCTTTATTGATAATGACTTGAAAAAGATGGCAAATAAAAGGAATTGGAGTATGGGAATACCAGCTGAAATAAGAACTAATAACCAAACGGGGACAGTTGCTTGTGGTAGGAATGTGTAACGTAAGCTAATGTCAAATAACAGAAACTCGTGATACATTGGTGGAAGAAGTCTCCCCAAAGCTGTAGAAACAATCAAAATTGTTGAATAGAATGTGAAATCAAAGATGTATGAAAGTGTAGAAAGTCCTGAAAGCTGCAAGCTTTTGTATGTAATTGCCCAATCACGAATCATGGTCGTTGTTGATGATGATGATGTTGATGATGATGATGATGTTAATGATGATGATGATGTTGTTGTTGTTAATTGTGTAGATTTAGTTGCAAAAAAAAAAAAAGACAAAATTGAAAGTTTGATATGGACGAATTTGAGATTGCAAAACAAATTGTGGACTTCTATAAGTTTCAAAGCTGTCACATATTGCTTAAGGATATATATATTTTACTATCGTAAATTTCTGATAACTGATCCAGGAACGACAACGAGACAGAAGTTTTTTCATCGTTTGATTATTTAGGTTGAGATATAAGTTTAATCCAACTCAACCCCACTAGAGCGCCTTTCAATCATTAAGTCATAATTATTCCACCTCCTCGTACTTTACTTCATTACTGCTCCCCGACTTTTTTCCAACACATCATCTCAAATATTATCAGTCTCCAATTAATTCAAGTCGCAACTTTGATAATTGTCGCAAAAAATTGTATTTTGCGATTTTGCAGAAAAACAAAAGAAAGGACGTTACCTCAAAGAAGCGAAAATTTTTCTTTAAACTTTTACATCTTCACTTCTTTCTTTCCAATGACCAAATAAATAATAGCCAAATGGTATGTTTTACATCAATACCCATATATGACTTCCTCCTTTTTTTACTTTCGGAAATACGCTGATGATAAAGTTTTCGCCTAAACCTCGATTTACCCATGAGATAACAACAAACAATATACACCAAGATCTACGCTGATGTTTTTCCCTAAAGAAGGAGTTGACGTTTATGATGAAAGTTTTTTTGTTGCTAACTAATTGACTAAAGAGAATTTTCTTCTGTGATGATAGGAAGTGAAGCGGCGCGCGCCCCACAGGTGGTGCTTTGCCAAAGTTTATTCATTCTAGTCTATAAATTTGAGAAAGTGGCAACGACTACGGCTTCTCTCGTCTCTGCCCTTCTCCAATTGGTTCCCTACTTGCTGCTCAATTCTGCAATTGTCTCTCCCCAAATTTTGACCCCTTTTTCAATCTCCTCTGAGGTCAAGTAACTAATACTCAATCTAACACAATGATCTCCCCAACCTTGTCTATTCTCTGACCCAAGCACTTCAAACCCTTCACCACTAGGGATTATGACATCTTTTTCTGCCAAGTGTTGAATCACAGCACGATTATTAATCTCTTTGGGTAACTCGACCCAAAGGAAATATCCACCATCGCCTCCATAAACTTTGGTTCCAGAAGGTAAATACTTTTGTATACTTTGCTTTAAAATCTCTGCTCTCTCGGCGTAAATTGATTTGAAATTGAGAATGATTGTATCCAACTGACCCGATTCTATCAAATTGGCAACGACAAACGTTGACAATTGTGAAGGCGTACCACCTGATTTATTGGCACCAGTGATACTCAATTGTTGGACTAATGCGGGGGTTGCCGACTCTTGCCAACCAACTCTTAGGCCAGGGGCAATGATTTTTGAAAAAGTTGCGTTGGAAATTGAGTTCCCGTACTTGTTTGACACCGTCTTTTGATCAAGATGGTTTATCTTCAGTACTGGTGGAGGAATCAGCGTGGTTGAAGAATAGTCCAAAAACTCATAAACGTCATCGCTGATGAGCAACATGTCGTATTCTCTTGCCAATTGCAATAATTTTTCTCTAGTCTTGAGAGAGTATGTCACACCACCGGGGTTGGAAAATGCTGGAACAAGATACATGACAAATTGATAGATTTTGCGTTCACCCCTGGGGTCTTTCAATACGTTATTGACCCCAGTTTTGCCATGTGTTTGCAATTCAGACTCAAGTTTCTCCAAATCGAGTTCATACTCGCCAGATGATGTTTCGTTGATAGCTATCAAATCGTCGCCCAAACCAGCATCAACAAATACGTTATTGATTAAGAAATATGTTGGTGTAACGACAAATGCCTTTTTCGTGAGTTGAGGTGACGTTGTTGATGCCAAGATATTGGCCACTCCATACGATGCCCCGGCAGTTAAATTTATTAAGTCAGCAGTGGTTGACTTGATTTTGTACTTGTTATTTAACCAATTGGCAACGGTGGTTCTGACATCCAAGTTACCAGGATCAGTTCCGTAAGCTAATGGATGCTGATTATTTGGATCAGTGTCGTATGAAAGGTAGTCACTATCGAGTAGTACTCTATTATAGGCATTGGCAATCTCCTTAACCGGAACAATGGCTCTAGTGGGGTGCCCTTTAAGGAAATTTATCATGGCAAGATGAGTAGTAGAGTTCAAGTTGTTGTTGTTGAAATAATGGAGGAACATACACACTTTTTTGTCCAAAAGATAGGGTAGCGCTAAATCCTCACCCGCTAACGATTGCAAATTACCAACTCATCCCCCCCACTTGAAGTTTTGTCTTTGAGGGATTGGAAATGTCCTAATCATATACATGATATTCTGTTTAGCTGAGTGGGAATGAGGACTTTTCTGACAGGAGGAGTTGTGGGAGACAGATTCCTATTTAGGCAAGCAAACCCCACAACCAAAGTCATCACGGTGTCCCTGTAGGTCCCGGTCGATAGGAGTCAATTACCATTGTACAGATAATGACAATTGAGAGCATTATTCTTGATTACTCTATAACCTAATCGATGGATTTGCCACTGATTAGTTGCGATTACACTTTGAACGACTACAACTCTGTTTTCAAATCACACTTTCTTCCATTAGTTACACTACAGAGTCTCTGCATCTAGTATTGATGTCCAGTAGACGCAATGTCGTTTGATCGTATTTAATAACCACTGCAAGCTTTATCCTTTAATTTAGTTTTATTTCTTTCCTTTCCCAACTGTTGATTGAGATCCACTGGTGGAGGAAAAAAGAAAAAAAAAAGATTCAGACCAATGATATTTGAAGCAGAAAAAATTACTAAAAACTTCAATATCACCAGCACTCACTTTCACCTCAACGGAAACCCTTACACAAATCATGCCAACACCAGGAGGATTTGCATTCAGTTTAGCGTCAGGAGCAGCCATAAGGCTTTTCCAAACCGGTCTTAGTGGCTCACCACCAAAATTATCGCAAAAATTGATTGGTTATGCTTCAATTATGACCTTGACTGGATCATTTTACTATTTCATATTGGACCCTTCAATCAATGCCAATAGGGAACTATTGAGTAGAAGATTGGCGGCATTGAGAGAACAAAGAGAAAGAAAGCTGGATTTGGTTACTTTTGAAGAACAAGAACATAGATTGTTTACTGCCAAGGACAAGGGAAGATTCTTTAGATTGTTTGATAAGTATAGCCAGCCTTACAAGTAGTTTGCAGTGACACTGAATATATATTTGTACAATAATGGGAGTTATTTATCAACGATTGATTGGAGTAGTAGATTTTACAAAACTTATTCCTCTTTGGATTGCGTGAATACATCATCACCGCCACCGTCACCCTCGGGTTCTGATGCATCTTCGCCTGCACTTTCTGCTGCACTATCGTACTCTTCAGCAACATCACTATTTTCTTCATTACCTTCAAAATCAGCATCTTCATCGTCATCATCATCATCATCAACATTATTGCCAGCACCACCAGCTGGACCACCACTTGCATTTGTGTCACCAGCACCATTCTCCGCCGCACCTGATTTGCCGGCTTCTTTCTCTCGGTTGTCATCATTAAACGAGTCGTCACTAATTCCATGAAGTCTTATGAAATTATCAATGATTTGGAAATAAGCTTGATCAATCATACTAAATTCCAAGAGTCTTTCCTCGTCTCTATCATTGAGAACAACAACGTTTAAAGTAAAAGTGTGCTTGGTGATACTTGTGTAGCTAGCACGCAACACTTTTGACAATCTAAACACCAATATTGGCTTTTTAAAGGCAAAGATCAAGTAAGCGGGGTTATGTTCATTTTGTTCCAAAAAGATCAAATTTCCATCTCTTGCTCCCTTGTGACATTCAACCATGATGATTTTGGGGTTGATATTGTTATCATTGGTTAAAGCCACGGCAGTATCTTCATTAACAATGTATTTGCTCTTAAATACAGTTGAGCACGGTAAATAGTTGACCAAATTGATTCCAATTAATTGAAATTGTCGTTTGAAATAATCAATAATCCGTTCTTGTATAGGATTCAAAGCTACGTCATTTTTGTGTGTCGATAAATCAAATTGTGATTCAATATCGGGTGGTAATTTCCCATTTTTGATCATTTGTTTCTTGATCATATCCAAGTTCAATTGGCAAATGATTGGATCTTTGGATACGTTGGAATCGGTATAATACTGATCATGAATCCAAAAACATAGTAAAGCAACACCTTTCTTTTTTGAGTTTGTTGTGTTACCCAAGATTGGTAAAATGAGACACAATTTGATAGCGTGTTTGAGATTAATAAATGATATCTCTGGTGAATTGTTGGTTGGGTTAACTATGGACAATACCGGCAATGCTTGACCATTTTGTTCAATCAAATGAAAAGTGAGATTCATTCGTTTACGTATGGGGGAGGAGAATGACACTTGTTGTATTTCAAAAATGATTGATTCAGGATGAATCGATGATGACGGAGCCAATTCCTCGTATCCACCATTCCCATTGCTATTTTCAGCAGTACCAACAGCACCAGCAGCACCAGCAGCACCAGCAGCACCAGCAGCACCAGCAGCACCAGTTGCACCAGTTTTCCTCCTCTTGGTATCAGTGAGAAAAGTGTACAACTCAGTGAAAACCAGTTGCGATTGGGGGTTTTGTCGTGTGATGGAAGTGATTTTGTTTTGTAAATCGTCGGGTAGTTCCAGTATCCAATCCATGGTGTTGTGGTTATGAAATTTGGTATCTTGCTTGGTTTGTTTATCTTTGTTGCAGTTTTTGGTTTTCGATTTTTTTGCGACGGGATTTTCAGCGATGCGGAAGACGGCAGGAGAGTGAGAGTATATACGTCTAATTGTGTTTTGTTCATTTTAGAATAGTACGACAAGTGAGAGAGAGAGAGAGAGAGAGAGAGAGAGAGGGAGAGAGAGAGGCTTGAGAAATGCGCGATATGAGGATATAGAGCAGAATGCTAATGCTTTTCACTCTTTGCACAAGAGAGAAGAATAGGTCAACACGAGGCAACTTTGGTGGATTAGTGGATTAGTGGATTAGTGGATTAGTGGATCAAGTGGGGTGCAAACTTTCCAAGATGCTCAATATTGATTAGGTTTGTAACCCACGTTTTCTTCGTAGTAACCGGTGTGTGATAATTACACCACCGTGAAGCTCATATGTTTATTTTATGAGGTAGTTTACTTTAGCTCCTTATATATAAAGTGTAAAATTCGTGTCATTTACTACCTTCGGCTAGTGTTGTAACTATTTCCCTCGGGCCCGTCCTTCCCTTGTGTGAGGTGAGACTTGTAATCGTCGATGTCTCGCTCTGCTCTCCTGCTCTTCTGCTCTTCTGTGTGTGTTGTGTCTCAACAGAAAAAAAAAAAAAAAAAAAAAAAAAAAAAAAAAATTTAAATCACTCACCAATCTAATCCGAAAAATAGTACAGTAAGAGTCACAAGAGTACACTACAGTTACGATGGTAGAGAGTAGAGTAAAGTAGAGTAAAGTAGAGTAGAGTAGAGTAGAATAGAGTAGAGTAGAGTAGAGTAGAATAGAGTAGAGTAGTGTAGAGGAGGAAGTGAAAAAGAAAAAAAAAAAAAAATTTCTGATTTTTCGAATCCAACCAAAAAAAAAAAAAAATTTAACATTCTGAGAGAGAAAGAGAGAGAGAGAGATACAACAAACTTCACAGCATAACCACAGTCATTACTAAAAGGCTATTGATACACACTACACTGGATCTATATACCCTTCTTCTCAACTACAGTAGCAACAGCAGCAGCAACAACAGCAACAGCAACAACAACAACAACAACCGTCAATTTAATTCACTTTATCAATCTTCTTCTATTTTTGCCTTTTGCCTTTTGGTTTTTTACGTTTTTGCTTTGTATAAAATTTTCCATCTTTATTGGACCATTCAGACAAAATCCACAACAGAATTTTCATGTACTAATTTATCCCCAACGAGTCCATCCCCCACCCTCCACCCACGTCACTGTTTTTTTATTTAAATTTAATGTCAGCACCATCGTCGTCTTCTACACAATCGTCTACTACTTCGAATACTACGTCAAATGGAGGAGGAGGAGCAAGTCGTCTGCGGTTTCGTGGTGACGCAGCAAGCTTTTCACCTCGGAATTACCCGGCTTATCACTATGTTCAACAGCCTTATTCACCACATATGCCGAATAAGCTGTATATACCACCTCCAATGCAACACCAACTTACGCCACAGCAACAACAGCAATTTTATATGCAATATGGTCAGTTTGGTTACCCCATGATAGCCAATCCAATGTACATGTATATGCCATACCCTCAAGAATTATATCAACAACAGCAGCATCAGCAGCAACAACAGCAACAACACCAGCAACAACACCAGCAACAACATCAGCAACAACACCAGCAACAACAGCTACCACCGCAGCATCAACAGGGTTATATGGTTCCGCCTGTTTTCACACCACAACCACCAACTCCACTACAGCCACATCACCAACCTCCACAGATACCCATCTCAGCTCCGCCGCCAACCTCACATCTGCATCCACATACTCCTGCACATCAACATCCACATGCACAGGGTCTGGGGCATCAACAACAACAACAACAACAACAATCGCAGTCACAAATGCAAGGTCGGCTGCTGCCACATCCTCCGCAAATGCAGCATCAATCACAAAAATCACCTTCTATACTGCAGCAGCAGCAACAGCAGGAATTAGAAACCCCAAACTCATCCGGAGCAATTGATCATCATGCCTTAAACATAAGTAGTGATACACATTCTGACACACCAAAAACGCTATCAAAACCCACGCTTCTTTTTTCACCATCGCCTCAACAACAGAGGCAAGATACCCCACCCGCAAGCACAAAGACGCTAAAGCAGAAAACAGAGCCAAGCATTAAAGAGAAAGAAATACCAACACAAACGGAACCAGACACGATAGAACAAGTGGTTGTTGCTCCTACACTCAATGGCCACAAAGAAACGAAAACGGAAACGGAAACGGAGACGGAAACGGAGACGGAAAAGGTTGAAACAGTGGAGACCGAAACCGAATTTCCCTTGTACATAAATGAAACACAGCTAAACTTTTTAAACATTTTTCCATTAACGGAGGAGAATAGAAAAATTGATGATATCGATAGAGTGAACAACTTGAATGAGAATGCACCAAAAGAAAACAAGGTTGTTCTTTGTCCAAAATACACAAAAATTTTTGACATCAATACATCAGAAACATACTTTACCAATGGTAAAGACGTTAAACACGAACAAATCAAAGATAATGAATCACAGTCTCAACCAACAAATTCAACAAGTCAACCACCAAGCACCAACTGGGCTTCAATTTTACAATCAAGTGCACCACAAGCACCAGCAAAAAGGGTTACCAAACCTAGAGCCACCACATCAAAACCAGCAACCACCGGCCAAATCGATACTGCGACCCCCTCGATAAAATCCAAACCATCCACGCCTGAGTTTGATCTTGATTCAGAATCTGCACACCCATTGGGAATGTTGCTACTCAAAGTCATGTTTGATAGTAACTACTCCCTTTCCAATGATTTCCCAGTGTTTGACATAAAACCAAAAGGATTAACAAACACGGGAAACATTTGTTTTATGAATTCCATATTACAATCATTGCTTTATTGCAAACCATTTAACAAATTACTCAAACTTATTGAGACGAAATCAATTGGCGATTTAGTTGAATCATCACAACCATTAATCGATGCCACCATCAAACTTTTCAATGAGTTTAAACCTAGTGATAACAAATTACCAGTTTCAATTGAACCATTTTACTCTGCCTTATCCAAACACAAGAAATTCCAGCACTTGAAATGGGGACAACAAGAAGATGCCGAAGAGTTTTTGGGGTATTATCTCGATGCATTGAATGAAGAGATGATTTTAGCTCTAAAGAAGTTAAACACCCCACAAGTGGATCAATTGATTCAATCATATACTCAAGATGATGTTGCCAAGTTTAAATATAATGTTAAAACATGCATAAGAAAGATTAAGAAGGATGATGATCAAGAAGATGAAGAAAATGAATGGAATGAAGTCGGACCCAAGAAAAACATCACCAAAATTGAAGTTGACCCCACACCATTGAATATGATTTTCAGTGGAGAGTTTAAATCAGTGATAACCATCCCCAAACCATCTTCTAATTTTCAAAAATCAATTACATTGGATCCTTTCCAACATGTCCAACTCGATATATCAAACTCAAATTCAATAGAAGAGGCATTTTTGCATTTGAATGAATTGGAAACTATTTCATACAAGGGAAACAATAATAAGGAAGTTGAAGTTAAAAAGCAAACATTTATTGAGAGATTACCTCAAGTTTTAATTATCCATTTGAAGAGATTTAGTTATTCCAAGGATCAAGAAAATGCAATTGAAAAATTGGCTAAAAATATTTCCTATGATCATACATTGACAATACCGAATGAAATATTATCACAACAACAACAACAACAACAACAACCAGCACCATTGACTTCTTTCAAGTATCAATTGACCTCAGTCGTTTATCATCATGGATCAAGTGCTGATGCTGGTCACTATACCAGTGATACGTTTGATTTTGAGAATAATCAATGGTGGGAAATTGATGATACTATAGTCAAACCAATCAAAGATGATGAAGTGTTGAGTTCTGGTATAAACAATGCATATATATTGTTGTATAGCAAGATTCAATGAAGAAAGAAGAAAGAATGAAGAATGAATAAGATTATACAATAGTACCAACAACGTAGTGTAGTAAGATGTGTGAGGATTGGACGATTTTGGCAAGTGTGGTATCCTTGATCAGATTTTGCCGTTTTCAAGAATCTAAAAACTTGATTTTTGGATCGACCAAGGACAATAGGACACAGGCAAGGTTTTATGAGACGCCATCATCTATAATACACAACTTGTCCAACAAGAGCTTATCAGTATTTATTAATGATGGGTTCTATTGACATCAAAGCGTGCCCGAACCTAAAAACTCCTCAACACTCATCCTCAATGATTATAAAGAGTTTTTTACAACGTAACCTTTTAGTAAAACTTCTCTCCAACCTTTGTTGAAGTATTCACCTTACATATACTGAGGTCCGCGAATTGCCTTGTCACCACGACCGATGAATCACAAGCTGTGCATCAGCCTCGTTTTCGTTTACAGTGAACGTGCTGGGCTCTTATATCGTCGTTAAAAAACAAAAAAAAAAATGCATTTGGAACCAGTTTGGGTATTCATTTTCACCTGAGGTTGCTAATCAAAACTGAATAAAGATGAAGAAACCTTCCAGGCCAACTTTCAAAAGAGTTTGTTTCCTCTTTCCACAATCATTTTCCAAGATTCAGTCGAGTGATGCAGATTTGCAACCCACAATGTCTCAAAGAGGTAGTTAAAAGAAAAGGAGTTTGTTGATAAAAATCATAAATTTGCATTTGATGGATAGGCAGGGAATAATTTGTTGATAAATAATGAACTTCACTTCTTACGTCCAATATGGGATTGAATCACCGGCACTATTACCTAGTACCTGAACCAAGCTTGATTTTTCTATTTTAAAACAGCTTTCCTCACATGGAATGGTATCGTTTAGGCGGTTTTTGGAGTTTCCCTGAATTAAAATACTTTCTCACTTTGATGACACAAAGATGGAAACACTTTCAGAACGGACAATTCAAGTGGAAAGCTCTAAAGAATAAAGACTCTACACCACCAAATAATGAGATGAAGCTCACTTGTCCAGACTAGATCCTTGGTTTTTTTTATTTTTTTTTTCATTTCTTTTTCATTTTTAATGATGAGGTTCACCGACTTGCCCATAGAAGTAATCGATGATATCTTTAGCGACATTGTTTCACTCGCGCATGTGCCGCGAGATATTAGATTACACTGGTATAGGCACTTGAAAGGGTTTACGATATTGAGGCTACTCCAGCTGACCGAGTTACAAAGAATCCAAAACAACGAGCTAAGCTTTTATATCGATTTTGGATTGGACAATGCCCGAACGAAAAGTACCAAGTCTCTTGTCATTCATTACAAAGAAGTGTTGCCATTTGTGAATCACAAAACATTTTTGGTGTTGCCGTTTGCTCAAGTATGGCCAGGATCTGAAATGTATATTGGTTTTTGGAGACTATACTTGTTTACGTACCCGTTTTGTCTCGATGCTTGGAACCATTGGAACGGTAATGAGTTACGTTTATCGGACATTGCGACATTGAAGCCAATATGGTCGCATTTTCCAGATTCGTATCATACAAATGTTCAGTCTCTTATTGAAGATAATCCTGACCTTAAAGCTCAAATCCACTTGACCAGAAGGAGCATTTTCGCGAAAATGCACATGGTGTATTTGCACTTGTGTCCTAGCTCCTTGAGTGAATTTTCACGAATTGACCACGATCTTGATCCAAGTACCTTGAGTATCAAGATTGTACCAGACGGATCGCAAACAATAGTTCGTGAATTGAGCGGTCACAAATTTCGAAACTTGGAAGCATTTTCACTTGAATATGTGGGTCCTGAAAGTCATGTTGACGTTGAAGCTGTATTATATCTCATTGATCTTGACAAGATAAAGCGATTGGCATTGCACGTCTCCCTTCTCAACGTTACTGAACTTCTCTGGAGATTGAAGCATCGCCGACACGATTCATTTACATTGACCACATCCGTTTTGACATATGGTAGAATTGGACTGTGTACGTCATCAAACATTGCCAAGCTGTTGAAAATGAAGTTTAATCGGTACACAATCTACACCACCGACGAACAAGTTTGTGTATCACAGCCGCGACTTTCACAAACCGACAACGTACTTACACCATTACAACAAAGAAGCTTCTATGGAAGTTACCACTAGGATGTAGCACACGTATTACTTCAAGAACATTATTGAGGTCATTCATATCCTTGTTATGATCAGAATTGAGACACAAGTATTTCCAAAACTAAAGTTTCTCAAAATTGGATGTTTTTATTGTTCAACTGTATTATCCATTGTGTTCACCTCATCTCAGGTCGTACAAAACTGTCCAAGTACAAGGAAACGATAGCGACTTTGTAGCTCCATCCTCTTTTGTCAATATGCATTTTTTTAAGCTTACCCGCCAAAGTTTATAAAGAAGGATTAATGTCCTTATACATTCTCTCTATATGCAGGTTCTCTAATTCTCATACATTTTTTTTTTTTTTTCTGCCATGAGATGAGAGACTTGAAAAATCAAAATCACATCTCATCGGATCCAACAGATACAAATAAATCGACAAAAATATGGCTAGAACTAGATCCAAAGGTCCTGCTTCACCCGTGGTAAACAAGGTAAAAGGCCCAAGTAAAATTACCAAACCAGAAAAGTCAACAAAGGTAGTTACAAAGAAGGGTGCAAAGACAGATGTAGAAGAGGCACATGCATCAAAACAGGACAAATTATCATCAATAATAAGTAACAAGATCACTGATAAAGCAATATCCGAGATCAAGGGCTTTATTGAGAGGGAAAAGACCAGAAAAGAAGAAGAAGAATCTCAAAACGCTTCCTCCAAATCTCAATTGTTCGATGATGATGACCCGGATGATTCAACATTGACACTTATTGTTGAGTCAAAAAAGTTCTTCAGTTCAAAACCTCAATTCAAACCAAAAACCATCAAGTTATTCAAATCTATCAATGACAAATCATTAAAATCCTGCTTGATAATTCGTGATCAACTTGTCAAGTCCGACCAAGAGATTGAAAAGATTGAAGAAGCAAACTTGCCCACAATTTCACAGATTATACCTTTACAATCAATCAAAACTGAATATAAACCATTTGAAAAGAGACGCGAGTTGCAATCCACCTATGATCTGTTTTTTGTAGACGATGCCGTGCTTAACACCATGCCAAACTCGTTGGGTAAGATTTTCTACGAATCAAGCAAATACCCACTTCCTTTGAGAGTCACCACCTCAACAAATAATAAGGAATTGTCGTTGACGACATTATCAAACCAATTGGAAAAGTTGTTGTCGAGCACGAGTTATTTGCCACCACAAGGAACAACTGTATCTATCAAGATTGGGTACATTAATGACGATTTCACACTCGATGATTTGAACAAGAATATAAATGCTGTCGCATCGAGCTTTGATCTCAATACCATCAAGTCAATTATGTTAAAGACACCGAATTCTCCTGCATTGCCATTATATTACACAGATAAGTTGTACGATGAAGGTGATATACTAGTTGAGACTAAGAAAGAGGAGACATCTAATGGAGATGAGCTTTCAGCTTTTGAAAAGGGATTGTTAGAATTGGGAGATGCAGAGACTGTTGCCAAAATCATTGGTAAAAAGCTAGGAGAGAAAAAGAGAAAGATTGTAGCTAAAGGAAAAGTAAATAAATCTAGAAAGTAGATGAAATGTATGGAGCTATTGCCAGCTGAGTGTATTAGAAGCTTTGTAGGTTTCCTATTATGAGACCCTGAAAAATTATGAAAGAAAAAAAGGAATTGTACTTTCATATAAACACCTATCTATACAATGTGGATTGTGCACCACAAGGGAGACCCCCATGGTGGTAAGTACCAGCTCAGAAGGGAAGGCCATTTGGGAACATATATTAACAATTGAATCAAAGATTACCGCATCCTATTCCCCGAAAAGAATTACAAAGTAGGTCGAAATGATCAATTAGATTTCGTGTTTAATTCGCGTAAATCTGCAAGAGAGTTGTTGGAACTTGTGGTGGGACCAGCATCACTAAAGACACCATTGAGCCTATGCATTCTATCCCGGGCAAAGACCAATGTAAGTGGGGCCATATTACGGCTAAGCAAAGGAGAACGACCGAAGGAGATCGATTATACAAACAGCTCAAAAATCACCATACAAGTGGAGCCTGATTCGGACACGCAATTGAATGATTCCCCAATTACTATTGAATGGGTGCATGTTAAGGTATTCATTGACACTGAGGATGATACTATCAAAGACTTGAAACGATCCGGTGTAGATTTTACATATGTTGACAATTTACATGATGCTACTCATTTCTACACAACTCAAGCAATGCCCAACCTGGCTCATTTCAAAAACGCTGTAGTCAAAGGGATACCTATAGTCAATGACTATTGGGCCAAAACGGTGCTTAGAAAGCCCAATAATGTGGACAAGTGGTTGCTCAATTGTGATTATTCTTTATATCTTCCCAATGAAAACAGTGCATACTTGCCCGAGCCTAGAAGGAAACTTCTCGATACAAAATTGATATCATTTGAGCCCATTGAATGGTTGGATGCAACCGTAGTGGAAAAGACAGAAGAGGAAATACAATCACACGTGGGTACAGACCGGTTCATTTTGATTAATTCATTCGATGTGTTTGGATTCCAAGCAGTGCATCAAGCAGATCTTTGGAATAGAGTTGTATCGAAAACTTTGGACTCGCTACCTACAAACAGAGTGATGGAGCAGTCACAAAAGAGAGCATTGTCGACAGAAACACAACTGAGTCCCCGAAAACGACGGAGGTACGAAAAAGTTGACAAGCTTCATTTCTTTTCACCAAGTGCCACATCAATTCCAGCAGTTGAGAGACAAGAAGATTCGCCCAAGAATGAAGATACCAAACCCAGTATTGGCAAATTAGTTCCAAAACTCGCTGCACCTAAACTCATTGAGACGGAAAAAACCAATTGTAAACCTCCATCACCAGAGTTAACACCTGCATCTCCAGAACCTATCGATGATGCTCCCACAAATTCTAGGAAAAGGCGAAGCGAGTCCTTTACGTCTCACAAGGCTCCAAAAATCCCCAAATTTGCTCCCAAAGTGTCATTTGCTGACGCAGTGATGCAAACCAAAGAAAAAACAAAGGAATTATGGGAAAAGGAATTGGGAATACTGGAGGATTCTGAAGGAATTGCTGAAAATTTGACAAATTTGGCCATTGTTGAAGTTGTTGATGTGCCGATCAGAAGAAGGCGAAGGGAAAACAATACCGTTGCTACGACTAAAGGCAAGAATTTCAAAAAGTTTGTCAAAAGTGTGCCGATGAAGAGACAGAAATCACGCCCACACATTGATATGGTTATTGAAGAAACTACCAACATGCTACTACCAAAACTGAAACAAAAATCGAAACAAAAACAAAAACACACTACCATGGATGAAGATTTCAATGGTGTAATGAGCGATGTACGTGGGTACGAGCCTAACTTGTTTGTTTCTGAAGAGGAATCCGAAGGTGGTAACGAGGAATCCACCACCCAATCGTTTTCCACCAGCCAAGCAAACTTAAGTGCTGATAGGGCAAGAAGACGCCGAAATCAACCCATTAACAAGGATGACCTAGATGACGACGACGACGACGACGATGATGATGATGATGATGATGATGATGACGATGACGAGGACCAGCCACGATTTGGATTTAGCCGGTAGCTACTTCATCACCCCACAAAGCCCCATCCTTCTAAAGTATGTGATATGAGCCTGTAAATAGTCTCGTCTGTCGAATGCAAAATAAAAGAAATCATTTGCAATACAATTTTGATTGGCACCATCAACACAATCAAACACTTGACTCAATTGTGGTCTCGCATTTGAAGTTGAGCAATTCAAGTAGATTTGATTCTTAAATTGTTGGTATTGAATAAACGGATTTCGACTTCTAGGTATCGTAGTGATCACATCATTCTTATGAATTATTCGTAAAAACTTTCTATCGAAACTGTCATGCTTAAGACCATTGTGACTACCTAATGCTTTATCTGCCCAATTCACAAAGTCAAAGTTGCCTGTAAGTGGCTGTCCCATGGTGACCAAAGTCATCTTGTCGTACCCTACATCGAGATAGTGCAAGCCCAATAATAATGCAACACTTCCACCCAAAGAATGACCTAAAATAATCAACTCGTAATCGTCTTCGTCAATTTCATCAACCACGTATTGATTGATATTGTTCAATGCTGTTGCAAAGTAATTGTAGAACCCATTGTGGACTTTGCATCCACTTCCACACGATGGCAAGTTTATTCCGAGATTTGAATAGTGTATCATATCCACTTTCATATCCGCGTAGGTATCAAAAATTGATCTTGTACCTCTAAGTGATATGATTATGGTCTTCTTGGGCTTGGCAATATTGTAATTGAAGATGTTGTCGTACGTGGTTGCTATATACCCAGTTACAGATTCAGGAAAGTACCATTGATAAACCAATGTCATGTTGGGAAAACGTTTTTCACAGTTCAAGTCACACTTGAATGGCGGATCTATTCCATGGACTTCAGATATGCAATACGAGATGTCGATCAAGTGGGCATAGGTATACAAGTTGGAGTATATTTCTGGGTCGATGGGGTACACATTTCTCTCTTGCAAACCAAAATACATCTCATTCTCTAGGGGATGAGTATAAACTAGTTTGACTAGAGTGAATGTGACTAAGAGGAGGACACTGTATAGGTATGGATACAACATGTTGTGAGCATGGCTGGGGAATGCATGACTGAAGATGTAAATTATTATAAGGAATTGGCAAAAGTTGATTCTGTGGTAATCGAGTGTTCTTTTACACAGGAGCAGACGAGGCTACGAAAATGATTACTCAGTGCGAAGGATGTTCATTGTACGAGAAACAAAAGCATTCAGTTCGAAGCATCAAACATTGCTCAATACCCGTATAAGCTCCACAGTAAAGATCGCTGCAACCACTCCTAATATCAAGGGAAAGAGCACGGTGAATGATTTCCCCAACAATTTCCATATGAAATGAATCATAGGTTTTGTGACCAAAAAGACAACAACAACCACCAAGAACATCATAATCGCGTAAGCTCGAGAAAACACCATCTTCATTGAAAGGTACTTATCCGATGCGTAGCTCATCACCCCATAAGCAAAATTCGGGATCACATTCATAATGTATTCCGTGGCATTATTGGCTTTACTTATAAAGTTTCCCACTCGACTTTCGAATAGTTCAATAGATACCACAGATTGCTCTAGTCTCTTTTCTATAGCAACCAATGAGTCATTCAATGATGACTCAAATGAGACTACTACTTTTTGTCCCGATGCGTTCAAGTACAGAACAAACGCTTCTGAAATTTGGTTTAGTATTGTTTCAGTCTGTTGATTTATAGCCCGTCTTTGTACCTGCAAATCGTCAACATTGTGGTTTATTAATGCATTGATTGACTGAATCTTGAAAGCAGAAAATTGCAACTCTCTCTCCATGGATTCAAACTGGCCTCTTGTAGACTCCCGCAACTCCATAGCGTATTCGTTAATTCCCTTCATCCTTTCAAGCGCAAGATTTTGCTGGTTTAAAAGAATGTTATTACCCTTTTGCAAGTCGTCCTGCTGTTGTTTCAACTGTATTTGATTCTCTCGAATCAACTCATTTATATTGTGCAATTCTTTTGTGAAATACTTGATATGACGCTCAATTTCATTTAAATTAGTGTTTACACCATGGTACGATTCTCTTATGATAATGAGCGCATTGTTCAATGACAATTCAAAATTCTCGTAAAAGACATTGAACGTTTGATTCACGGAATTTGCAGCCTCTTTCCTCTCTTCCATTATTTCGTCAATCAAATTGAGCATTGCTTCAAACCTTTTCTTCAACTGCGTTTGAACCTCTTTTTCGTCGGCTTGGGACTCCAACAAATCATTCAAAACAGACTGAAATAGATTCGTCACGTTGTTGTAAATTTCAACAATTTGCTCCTTTTTCAACGGCAAGCTGACTTGATGACATACCTCTTTTACACTCCTATAATTACCACTATAACTAGTCCAGAACTGGGGTGACTTCTCCAAAAATTGAATGCACTTGCCAATGTTTCTATGCCGAATTTGGTGATTGCAATCGAGTGGATATTCAATTCCGGCATTTTCCAACTCACATATTGACAACTCCAAAGCCACCTCTTTTTGCTGAGAGGAGGTTATTGTTTCTATTCCATCTAAACATTGCGGTAGTATCGACAGAAGAGCCTGTCTACTGCAATCATCTTTCCAAATCTCTAAAGCAGGGAGAGCATTTAAGTAGTTAAATCTCCCGCTCAATGAAAGCCCTTTTGCAATAGCTTGACCCCAAAGAAATACACTTGTAGATGTCTTCATTACCTGCCTCCCCGACCAACTGAGCAACTTTGACTTATATGGACACCACTTTTGTTTTATAATATCTATTTCAACACCTGAAACAGATTTGAAACATCAATACTCATCCCATCCAGGACTTACACAACGAAATCAAGAATTACCAAAGCCAAAACAAGGAGCTGTCACCGAAGTGACGGAAATGTGAACAAGATTATTCGAGCAAGCAATGGTAAGACACCCTTGACCATTGGTGTGTCTGAAGATTGACTCATGATCTCGCTCAATAGCTACCCAGCTGATAACATTGCGCAGCTAGGTGTAGGAGCATCTATATCGACAGCTCATGATTGAGACTCTCCTCTTCTATGTTACATTAAACATCAATGATAATTTAGATAGCCTTGTGTGTGGTGTATTCTACAACATTTGTGTGAGTTTCAAACTCGATTTCAAAAATATCGCTTCTGCCAAAAATTTTCAACTTTTCAAGAACCCATCCACTAATGCTTACAAGAAGACTAATACGACAACTACCTAGAAGGTACACTACGATCCTGTTTACTCCCAACGAGAACAAACATGTCTTTGAATCAGAAAAATTGAGTCCCAAGGAGAACTTTGACGCCATTCCAAATCAACCAGATGTTTCCAACATTGATAAAGTTCATCATGAAATTATAAACCCTGAGGAGGTTGCCGATTTAGTAACTAAATTGAATACAAATGATGTATTGATATCCATTCTCTCAAGGAATAAGCATTTATATGGTGACGAGGACTATGCCATTCAAAGTGTCAAGGATCAGGAGGTACCTCCTGTTGTATTTCCATACTCGAGCATACTTCTTAGTTGGAAAGAAATATATAACAAGCAAATCAAAGATTTAAAAGATATCGAGCCTGTCAATGAAGGCTATCCCAAAGTAGATGCCAAGTATTTGGGCCTTTGGAAGCGTACATCGTTGGACGAATTTTTCAACAAATCAAGAGCCATTAAGAATTCTACATCAATCAAGAAGGGAACAGTGCAACCATCAGAAATCAAGGGTTTATTTACAGTTGAATCAGCTTCGAACGTGGTTTTGAGTACAATCGATAATCTCGAGTCTCTCGAAGAGTATTTATCGTTCATCATCTCGAAGGTTCCATTGTTCACATTTCAAGGTGCAAAGGAGTTGTTGACCCGCGTGACTTTGTTATCTAGCGAAGTTGGTGTTAGTGGGTCCTCGTTGAACCAATTGGCTTGTACAGTTATTGATTTGCATCCGAGAGTGTTGCGAACATTGCAGCATGACATTAAAGATCGATTAGCTTTCGCAATTATTGCCAATAATAGAGAGCTTGCCACAAGATTAATCCAGGAACTTATAGATGGGTCAGCCTGCCCATCGCAAAAGACAGTCGACAGTTTTCTTGAAACCTACAAATTTCAAGATCCAGTAACTACTTTACGAGAATTGACGTTTTTAAAATCCGTAATACATCACCGTGAGTTGAGCGAACATGCTTTCAAACTACTCATTCAAACAGTAAGGGATGTCAATGAATTGATAAAGCTAGTGTCGCTACTAAAGAAAACCCCCAACCTACTTCAAGAGAAGCAATATGAACTATATGCCAAATTGCGCCAGTTAACGACATCAGAACTAGTCACCACCCAGTTTATACGTTTCTTGACAAAAAACGGTATCAAATTGAACCCGCTTTTAAAAGAGAGGGTCATCAAAGATTACAACAGAGATCCGGAGGTCATAACTGCGCTTAACAAAGGTATTTAATAAGTAGTGTATATATGTTAGCTCAATCGTAGATTGTCAAGTTCAATAGAACCCCTGCTAGAATTTACTGAATAATCCTCGCTTGGCCGTTGATTGCTGCGTCGTATGCCACTTCTAAATGAGCTAGTTGAATGGTTTCGATCCCTGGTCTCATCACCTTCTCCTTCATTCCTTGTGTAAAACCCATCAGTGTACACAACAAACCCATCATCACTCGAAGTGTCATTCCATGAGTGCTCCATAGCTCTGTTTCGTAATATCTTCATCTCGTCATTAGCATATGGGTGGTCGTAGTTTTCAAAAAATTTCCTACTCGATATCGACCTCTTAATAAAGCACAACATCGAAGTGATCAATGCCATTGAAACAATGGGCAATAACTGCATCCACCCTAGGTAACTCAATCTAGGAACAAATAACAAAATGTCAGCCAAAAACGCTAGCAATGTCGTTAACACGGAAAATATAGTAAGGATTAACATTATATTCAAATAAGGGCTCAAATCTCGTTCCTCTTTACGATTTTCAACTGTATTTATATGGGCTTCATCTTCATCATCATCAAACTCAACATGTCCATGATTTTCCTCTTCTCTTTCGTTTCTTAATGGATTCACTTCACTCTTTCGTTTTCCCAGTTCCATTCGATCTTTCATTCTGTCCCAGCTTTCCAAAGCATACAACATAAAGATGACAATCAACAATAAACTTGAAAAGCAAAACGCAACAACATGGACCACCAATAGTTTTGATATTGTGTATCTAACATAAGACGGTAGGACAACCCCACTGAAACTTCTACTGACATCGTTTGCCAAGTCATAGAAGGAGCTATTTGACGACGGGTAGCCTATTTTGGGGCTACTACATCTCCCAGCTTGGGTATCACATATGCCAAACACTCCAAATTTTACATTCTCGAAATGTGAAAGATAGATGTTACCTCCAGGGGAAGTAAGTGGAACTGAAATGACCGGTAGTAGCTGAATGACCCAACAAACGGTGCACAATATGAGCAAAGCAAGGAGAGCCTTGTACATTATTGGAGTGGAAAAACGGGAGTGGTCAAATAAAGAGTGGTTGTTGGCATGTACCGAATGGAAGTGTGATCAAGTTGGCGCGCGAGGTGTTAGTTTGGTTCTAGTTGTGTTGAAAGAAGTGGTTGATTCGAGCTCAGGCACTTTTTTTGTGTCATCTGTATGATTTTCATTTTTTTGATTGTCAATTTTTTCAACAAACGATAAATGCATAGAAGCAAGTACCTTATCTACATCACAGTCATAGTGATAGCTCTACTATCTTTCAAGAAGTTCAATTTCATCCGCTGTTTCACCATGTCATCAAAAACCCCGCCTTATTACAAGGAACTCCAAGTTGCCACACTTGCTGTCAAGCGAGCATCGATATTGACCAAACAATTAAGTGATTCAATCCTGCAGGCTAAATCAGGAACAATTACTAAAGAGGACAAATCACCAGTTACAATTGGAGACTTTGCAAGCCAGGCGATTATCAATAACGCTATAAAGTTGAATTTCCCCGATGACGAGATTGTCGGTGAGGAAGACTCGCAGGATTTGCAAGACAATGCCAAGCTCTCTTCTGAAGTGTTGAATTTGATCACCAAAGTGCAACAAGAGACTAGTGAGTACGACGATGTGATTGGGGATATATCTAGTGAGGAATTAGTTTTTAAAAGTATTGATTATGGAAACTCCGAAGGTGGTGCAAAGGGCAGATTTTGGGCATTGGACCCTATTGATGGTACAAAGGGGTTTCTTAGAGGTGACCAATTCGCAGTCTGTTTGGCATTGATTGATCAAGGTAAAGTTGTTCTTGGAGTCATTGGATGCCCCAACTTGGCTCAATACGTGGAATCAAATGAGAATCACCACGGAACTGTTGGCGGATTGTACCTGGCCATAGCAGGTCAAGGCTCGTACTATTCCGATTTGTTCATAACTGGATTCAAACCATTAGATCAACAACAACGTATACATATGTCAGAACGTGAGTCTCCCAATGTTTTAAAAGTCGTGGAAGGTGTTGAAAAGGGCCACTCTTCTCACTCAACACAAGCCCAAATCAAGGACAAGATTGGATTTGATCAAAGCACAGTTTCTAAACAAACGATTAATTTGGATTCACAAGTGAAATATTGTCTATTAGCCAGCGGTCAAGCTGACATCTATTTACGTTTACCTATAGATGATACATATAGAGAAAAGATCTGGGATCATGCAGCTGGAAATGTGTTGGTGTACGAAGCAGGTGGTAAAGTGGGTGACATTCACGGTACTACATTGGATTTCAGTAAGGGTAGATACTTGAACTCCAAGGGTGTTATTGCTGCCAACAGCAAGGTTTTCAACACCGTTATTGACGCGGTTAAGGATGTTTTGAAACTTTAATTGATGTTCACTTTGTTGCCACCAATAACGTGTGGGGCTACTTCTTGCAACCATGATAATTCAATCGCTGAACAGTTTCTTGCATACCCCTTTGTAGTAAAGACGTATTCAATATACATGATTGCATCTAGATTTGATTTCCCAAACAATACAGATGATGGATGTATGCTAATCAACTGACCGCTGTTGAACGTTCTGAACGATCTATCTGGCATTCCGACAGCTGTGTTTGTAATGAATCCTTTCAAAAAAGATTTTAAAATGGCAGGAATGTCTAAAACTTCATCTCCATCTTCAAACTGCGAGCGAAGTTTTGCCATTTGTTTATCTTTTTCATTCTCCAGGATGCTGTCATCTTGTTTGACAGTAGCCAACATATACTCTTTCAACTGATTCTTTATTTTCAGCACATTTTTAAACCCCTTGTAACTAAACATCATTTCTTGACACCATTCTTTACCCAAGGATTGAAACGATTGATAAAACTCATACAATGCAATCAAATCACCGTTAGTGTTTCCCTTTGGGCAATAAGATCTTCGTTTAAAATTTATTTCATCTCGTTGCTCCCCAGATACATTCAAGATCAAATTATCAACTGACAAACAAGAGACTATGTCAATCACTGGAGCTAAGCAACCCAACTCAGTAGCACTTATTAAAACTACTGACAATTGTGGCGGTAAAGGCAACACACTCATTTTGTACCCGAGATTAGTAATCTTTCCGGCGTCATTCAACGCACCTAACGTATACAATGTGTTTAAAGCACTCAAAATCAGTTCTTGTCCTGGGTCTTCGAGCCACGTCCAGTTCAACAAATCATCTATACCTAGCTTCTTCAACGTCAATATCGGCAAGATGATATCATTTCTTTTGATTTCAGATTCTTGCTGTTTAGGTAAACTCAAATATTCACTTTCCTGGTACAATCGAAATACCTTTCCTGCACATTCTCTTCCAGCCCTACCAGCTCGTTGCCTAGCGGAAGCTTGTGAGATTGGAGTTGTGAGTAAAGTGGATAATCCCAAATTGTGTTTCCAAATTTTGACTTTCCTCAACCCCGAATCAATGACATACTTGACACCGGGGACGGTGATTGACGTTTCAGCAATGTTTGTCGCCAAAATTACTTTTCTACGTCCCTTGGGTAATTTTTCAAAAATTTTCAGCTGCTGATGGGGACTCAAGGCAGCATACAAGGGTAATGGGACAATCAATGGTGCTTCTCGGGGTAATTGAGGCGCCAACTGTTCCAATGATTTGACACAGTTGTCGATTTCTTCCTGTCCTGCTAGAAAGCACAAAACATCACCTTCAGGCTCAGTTATATTCACTTTAATAATTGAACGAATAACACAATCAACAATGTCCTCATTACTTTCGCCAGTAACGTACATTTGCGTCACTGGGTACATCTTTCCTTCGACGTACAAAATAGGAGCATTATTGAAAAAACGGCTAAATAGCTCTGCATTCAATGTTGCTGACATTACAATAACTTTGAGGTCTTTACGAGCACCAGAAACAATCAACGATTTCAAAAACCCCATAATTAAATCAGTTAAAATCGTCCTTTCATGCGCTTCATCCAAAATGACTGTGGTGTATTTTTTCAACTCCCTGTCCAACATAATTTCTCTCAAGAGCATACCATCGGTGAGGTATTTCAATTTGGTTCTGTGGTTGCTCATATTGGTGAATCGGACTTGGTATCCAACGTCTGTGCCCAATTTGCATCCATACTCTTCACTAACTCTAGCAGCTAACGACGCTGCCGCAACCCTTCTTGGCTGGGTGACAGCAATCGCTTTGCTGTTCTCAGGAATGAGAAACTGCGGTATCTGTGTTGATTTTCCGGAACCAGTTTCACCAATGATTATTGTCACTTGATTTTCCGATACAAATTGAGTGATCTTTTCTTTGTGATGGTATATAGGCAAATTTCGCCGTACGTTTAGTAGCTCCCTTGCTCTATCTGATAGTTGTAGCGAGGATCGCAGGATATTGAAATTGTTTGCATCATCAGAGTCTGAATCTTCCTCATCAACGTATTTGACAACTGTAGACTTACCTTTAGGAGTAATTTTTGGCGCAGCTCCATCCGCCTTTAATGTGGAAGACTCTTCATAGACAGGTTCCTCAATAGTCTCAACCTTGGGTCCTGGGGCAATGCTATTGGTAGTTGCAACCTCATCGAGATCATTGAATTTGATCTTCTTGTTCTGAGAGGAGTTGGCGGGTAGTACCTCAACTTCTGGCGAAACACTCTCATTCCCCTTTGCTTTCGATCCCTTACTTCTCTTTCTCTTCCTCTTTTTGACAAGATCCTGGCTTGAGCCATTGGCTTGGTTGTCCATGTTACAGGTGTACCTCTTGCAGATAAAAAGAGATGCGAAAATGAAAAATGAAAAATAAAAAGAAAACAAAAATTGATAGATTTCTAGACATTTCGAAACACCAAAGTGATATGTTGAGAACTACACTAAGACAACAATTACGCCGACAAATTAGACTCAACTCATCGTCAACTTTACCCAGAGATACGGTGACTGTAATTCCTACAGTATATGAATTAACAGAGGGAAAGGACATAACTCCCGAGACTAGCCCGGATACATCGTTGATCAGCTACTTACAATCAAGACATTTAATTGAATCATTGACCGATGACAAACTATTTACTATAACCACACGGAACAATATCTCAAAGTTCAAACTTTATTGTGGTGCTGATCCAACCGCACCAAGTTTACATTTGGGAAATTTATTACCATTGATGGTGCTACTACATTTCAAAATCAATGGCAGTGATGTATATGGTTTAGTAGGTGGTGCAACTGGTCAAGTAGGGGACCCCAGTGGAAGATCTACCGAAAGAACTGCGTTAAACGTAAGTGAAGTTGAGAACAACGTTGGTAAAATCCAGAAACAAATCACTACATTTTTATCCAATGGTATTGAATATGCCAAATCAAGACAATTCCCCATGAATAAAGCCATTGGTAAAAGCAACAGTGTCAATAATGAAACGTGGTGGAAGGATGTTAAGATGTTGGATTTTTTGGCAACTTATGGTCGTCACATTAGAGTCAGTGCAATGTTGGCTCGAGATTCAATTCTGTCACGATTAGAAGGTGGCGGAATAGGATTTAATGAGTTTACTTATCAAATTCTACAAGCATATGACTTTTACCATTTGTACAAAGATGAAAAGGTCAACATGCAAGTTGGCGGAAACGATCAATGGGGCAACATCACTGCAGGTATTGACCTCATTTCACGATTGAAAAAGCAAGACGAAAAGACTCGTGAAGCATTTGGTGTAACTGTTCCATTATTGACAACACCGTCAGGGGAAAAATTTGGCAAGTCTGCTGGAAATGCCGTCTTTATCGACCCACACTTGACCACGCCATATCAGTTGTACCAATTCTTTATCAACGTACCGGATGACATGGTTAGCAAATTACTCAAGGTGTTTACGTTATTACCGTTGAATGTTATCGAAGGCGAACTACTCCCCAAACATCAAAATGATCCAGGATTGCGTATAGCCCAAAGGGTGTTGGCAAGAGAAGTGGTGGATTTAGTGCATGGCGTAGGTGTTGGTGACGAAATGGCATACATTACAGGATTCTTGTTCCCAACTCCAGACCAACCTTTTAATGATCATGTAAATGCAGACAAGTTGATTGAAAATTTCAAAAGGTCAGGCATATTGTACAAGTTTCCGTTAAGTAAATGTCATGACATAAAGTTGAGTACATTGATTGCTGATATCACTGGTAAGTCTAAGAGTGAAACGAGAAGATTGATAAAGTCAGGAGGTGTATACTTGGGCTTGGACAGAAATCAAGTGGAAGACCCCGAAGATGTGGTATTATTTGATAAAGATCATCACTTGGTGGATGGTAAGTTGATGTTATTGAGGATTGGAAAACAAAACTACTACGTTGTTGAATTTGTATAGGTCGGATACTCATACTCTTGTATATAGAATTGGATCGAAATTTACATTGAAATTTGAAAAGAGAATTGGTGTAATGAAACTGGTTTGAATTAGGCCGAGGTTAGAGAGGAGCATCACACAAAAATGATAATAAACCTGTTTTTCTCTCTTCGGGGTTAACTTTTTCAGGAATGACCGTGAGTATTATCACCCAAAAAGGGAGTAATAAAGAGACAACCCCCCGCGCACATAGGCACAGCCTCAGCGTTTACGAAAGAGAGTATGACAAATAGTAAGACATATTCTAGATCCTCTACTTCATGACTAATCGTATTAGTACCTCTATAAGGTATTGCTTCTAGGGGGATGTATCACCGTATCATTCCTCGCCCCCCCCCTGGTAGCAACTATACTTTAAAGACTCAAAATTATTCCGCTTCTTTTTTTTTTTTTTTATCTCGTATATATAAAGAAGTTTACAATCCCACCCACACCCCCTTTTCACTTACACATTGAGTTACCGTTCAAGTATTAAACGCATTATGTCCAAGTTCTACGACTTAACCCCACTCGATAGCAAAGGAAACCCATACCCGTTTTCAGAATTGAAGGGTAAAGTTGTCCTTATTGTCAATGTTGCTTCAAAATGTGGCTTTACTCCTCAATACGAAGGGCTCGAGAAGTTGAACAAAGAGTTTGAAGGTAAACCAGTTCAAATTTTGGGCTTTCCATGCAACCAATTTGGAAACCAAGAACCGGGTTCAAATGAGGAGATTGGATCTTTTTGCAAGTTGAATTATGGTGTTACATTCCCCGTTTTAGCCAAGGTTGATGTCAATGGTAACAATGCCTCACCAGTTTATCAATACTTGAAGAGCCAGAAGTCAGGTTTATTAGGATTGACCAGAATCAAATGGAATTTTGAAAAATTTTTGATTGATCAGAACGGAAATGTTGTTGAGAGATTTAGTTCATTGGCCAAGCCAGCGGATATTGCACCAAAGATTGAAAACTTGTTGAAGAATAACAAGTGATTTGTTGAATGTTGATTTGATTAATTATATAGCCTTAATAGTTTAATTTGTAATTGAGTTTATTAGTAAGTACTTTATGTCTTCAGCAGTAATCACAGCTAGTTAATAGTGTGTATTGGTTTTAGGAGAGAAGCAGATATGTGAGATGGATGTTGTTGCCTGTTTCGCAAGCGCAACTACGCCGTGCGAATGAATCAACTAGCAACTCATAACTCAATCAAGATCAATCAACTATCCACAATTTTCTTACAATGGAAGAGCAGAAATCTGATCGAGCAAAGCTATTTTCTGGCACGAGAAGCCGAATCTATTCGTGTTGCCCGTTGTCGCTACTATCACAACTGGCCGTTTATAGCCCATCTGATAGCTGTACTCCTACACAGGCGTTGCACAAGATTACACTTTTGTGGAATGATACTGACATGTTCAAGAACTGAGTCCAGTACTTTTGAGTCATTACCTATTCCGGTGATCCTATTTGATTCGTGTTGAGGTTTTTGTATAGTGGATCGGTTCTCTCCGGTACAGGGCCTGAACTAATTAAACACAACTATATGCAGGATGGATAATGAATCATAAATTTTTCAACAAAGGAGAGAGAAAAATTTTCGTTATAAAAACCCCTATATAAGTATCCGACAGTTCTCCCTTTCAAATCTTTTATTCAGACTTTCTTCTATTGGATATACTTTTAACAGACAACAATCTATTTATTATTTTAACAATGTCTTTCAGAACCAATTCCATTCGTATGGCTAAATTAGCCACCTCGAAAGCTACTTTGTCAAAGAGAACTTTTTCATTGTTGGCTAATGCTACTAGAACTTCCACCATTGCCAAGGCTTCCATGCCAATGATGGCTGTACGTGGTGTCAAAACCATCAATTTCGGTGGTACTGAAGAAGTTGTCCACGAAAGAGCTGATTGGCCAAAGGAGAAATTATTGGACTATTTCAAAAATGATACTTTAGCTTTGATTGGTTACGGTTCTCAAGGTTATGGTCAAGGTTTGAACTTGAGAGACAATGGATTAAACGTTATTCTTGGTGTCCGTAAGAATGGTGCTTCTTGGAAGGCTGCTGTTGAAGATGGTTGGGTTCCAGGTGAAAACTTGTTTGACGTTAATGAAGCTGTTGAAAAAGGTACCATCATTATGAACTTGTTGTCAGATGCTGCTCAATCTGAAACTTGGGAATCCATCAAGCCTTTATTGACTGAGGGCAAAACCTTGTACTTTTCACACGGGTTTTCACCTGTTTTCAAGGATTTGACTCACGTTGAACCACCAAAGAACATTGATGTTATCTTGGCTGCTCCAAAGGGATCAGGTAGAACCGTTAGATCCTTGTTCAAGGAAGGTAGAGGTATTAACTCGTCATATGCCGTTTGGAATGATGTGACTGGAAAAGCTGAAGAAAAAGCTATTGCCATGGCCATTGCTGTTGGTTCCGGTTACGTTTACCAAACCACCTTTGAAAGAGAAGTCAACTCAGACTTGTATGGTGAAAGAGGATGTCTTATGGGTGGTATTCACGGTATGTTTTTGGCTCAATACGAAGTCTTGAGAGAAAATGGTCACACTCCATCTGAAGCTTTTAATGAAACCGTTGAAGAAGCTACTCAATCATTGTACCCATTGATTGGTAAATACGGTATGGACTATATGTACGATGCTTGTTCAACCACTGCTAGAAGAGGTGCTTTGGACTGGTACCCAAGATTCAAGGATGCATTGAAACCAGTCTTTGAAGACTTGTACGAATCTGTTAGAAACGGTACTGAAACCAAGAGATCTCTTGATTTCAACTCACAACCAGACTACAGAGAAAGATTGGAAGAAGAATTGCAAACTATCAGAAACATGGAAATCTGGAAAGTTGGTAAGGAAGTTAGAAAATTGCGTCCAGAAAACCAATAAGGATAAAAGCAGCTTTGCCTCCCCTCACATGTTCACATACATGTACCCCCCCCTCCACACACACTTTAATGGTCAATGAATGACTTGCATTTTATTCAATTCTAAGCAACTATTTTTATTTTTTTATTGTATAATCATTTCAAAGTAATTTATTATGGGTTTATCAAAAAATAACACACAAACAAAGAAAACAATTGTATAGGAACATTGCATATAGGTTTGTCGAATAAACACTGTGTTCCGTTAATATTATAGGAGCTTGCGTAGAGCTGTAAAAAAGCTAGTTAGTGCTGTTGTTTTTAGTTTGGTATGTCTCTCGTTTCGCAATCGTACAGGACCATTTTTCGTTTACATACGGGAAGCCTCACATTTTTAAACGGTCCACTTGTTGAATTCCACGAATCACACCATACGTTAAATTGCAATACTACTACTGCTATGCCTGAGATCGATCCAGTAGATGATGTAGAGGATGCTTGGGATTACTCATTCCCACCATCAACGGATTCGCTTCCATTAGAGCAATCTTCGACTTTGCAGCAACCACAAGCTACAAATCCAAGACCAACAAGACTAAACAGGGCCAATTCAGATGAGCAACAGCTGCGACAGCTTGCTCAACAGATTGAGATAATTAGCAAACTAAAACAAGCTGAAAACTCAGACGCGGGTTCAACTGGTGTTAGATCATCAATATCATTGACATCCACATTTAACAAAACGCCGTTGAATCCGTTGACAACAAAGGAAGATGCCAGTTCAGTGATTTCAAAAGACTCAAGTACACAACAGTCCACCAGTGATCAGGATAGTAAAGACAAACCCCGATTCCTCAAAAATCTTCAAAATATTGATGCTAATAATCAAGCAACGTCGCCAACGTCAAACAATTCGAATGATCTTGATCGGAAACTAGGATCACCCAAAATTATCGCATATCGTAAATCAAAGAGAACGGTTAGTGAGAGCACATTTGATTCATTTGATCCTGCAACACTGTTATCAACACCCCCTCCCACAAGTAAATATGACACTCGATTGTACGTTGATGAATTTTACAAAGATTCGAAATATAGATACGCCACTATCAAAAGGAACGTTGAGTTTCATCAGCTTTTCAATTCCCTAGACTTGACAGACCGTTTATTGGATGATTTTTCTTGTGCATTGAGTCGAGAAATCTTACTTCAAGGAAGAGCATATGTTAGTGAAAGCTATCTTTGCTTCAACTCAAATTTGTTAGGGTGGGTTACAAATTTAGCACTCAAATTTGAAGATATAGTTAAGTTTGAAAAACGATCAACCGCGGGATTGTTCCCCAATGGTATCAGCATCGAAACGGAAGACGGAACTGTTCACACGTTTGCCAGCTTCTTATCACGAGATCAGACTTACGATTTGATGACTACTGTGTGGAAGGGGAAAACGGGAAGAACAAATCAGGAGCAACTGTTTGACTCTCCCCAGATGAGCCACAATGATACAGCATCAATAACTAATATGACGTCACCCAGGGTTCAGTCTTACATTATGTCGCTCGATGGCGATGACGAGCCTACACCCGGAGGAGCCCAAAGTAATTATGATCAAGAGGATTCAGGTGACGATGATACCTCTGATGAAAATCCAAGAAATGGTGAACTATTACCAGCTTTTGGATCGAGCACCAAACGTACGAAAGTTGCAAAGCTCAAACCGGAATCCAAATATCAAAATCTTGGTCCCGATGCTCATAGACCAACAACTGCCAGATACACCAAGTTTCCCCAAGAGGTAGATTTAATTGAAACCAATATTGACGCACCTCTTGGTGTAGTGTTTTCCATATTATTTGGATCCAATACAGAATTCCAAATTGATTTTTTAAAACGTCATGATGGACTGGAAATTTCAGAGATTCCACAATTCAAATCCTCATTTGAAGACCCAACATTATTGAAAAGAGAATATAGTTATCGACGTCAATTGGGCTACTCAATTGGTCCCAAATCTACAAGATGCGAAGTGACGGAAACTATAGAGCACATGAATCTCGCTGATTATGTTGTTGTCACCACCACAACCCAGACTCCTGATGTACCCCTGGGCAATGCATTTGCAGTAAAGACACGTTACGTTTTCAGTTGGGGTGAACTGAACAGTACCGATTTATTAATCAGTCTATATATTGAATGGAAGGGCAAGTCATGGATGAAATCAGTGATTGAAAAACTGTCAGTTAGCGGTTCCACAACCACTTTAAATGAGTTGGTCAAAGAGGTCAAAGAGGAGGTTGAAAACCATGTCGACTATGCCGAGGGGCCAAGTGAAGCTGTGCCAAAAAAGAAAAAGAAAAAGGATCTTGATGAGACAAAAGCGGAGGTGAAGAAAGCGGTGGCAACAACCACAGCAACCACCACAACTGCAACAACTGAAGCTTTGATTTCAAGGATCTTGCACCCTGGTTACCTTCTCGCTTTGATTGTGATATTGCTACAATTGGTTATCTTGTATAAATTGATTGTTTTACAAGCTGCATTGGAGATGCATTTTCAGGGTCACATCACAAGATGAGAGAGACACCTTCTTAGTGGATCCGCTCCTAATAATGAGTTATGAGAAACTACACCTCGCTAAATTACTATATCGTAAATTCCTATTCACATGCGACGATATAGGCTCTATATACAATGCTTTGACTTTGGCTTCTGCTCTCCACACCACACCCGTCTCAACATACTCTCAATGCATTCGCAGGTTCCTCCTCGAATCTTTCAATGATGTTCATGTTTTCAATCGTATGCACCACAATCTGATTACAATCCTCATTCAATTCGAATATAAATACCCCACAAATGACCCTCTCCAAATCCTTTTGTTTCTCTTTTGATACACCCATCACTGCTCCTGTCAATTTCCCAATCAATCCCGATAACGACACATTTGTACCCATTAGTTTCTTGGTGTCTTCATGTGACCATTTATGCGAACCAAAATGGGCATTTGATGTAGATTGAACTCCCAAATGCTCACAATTGGGCATGCATGTGCTCCATCGAACATACACTTTTGTAGTTGTATCAAACATGCATTGAGGGTCGGGCTTTTTGGATGTTTTGATGCTCGATATATGGAGCTTGACTTGGGGGCTGAGTATTATTGATGTGATGAATAATGTAATTGCCTTACATGCACTATTATACGTTATAGTTCCGTGTAATTTTGGTAAATAATTTTCATCAAATTGAGACGGACATATTCGGAGATAGATATTATTGGAGATCAAGTCTTTTGATAAGTTGTGTTCTAGTATATTGGGGATTTGAGTTTTCAATTTGTCAATCAAGTTCAGAAGATTCATCTTTTGTTCAAGTTCATGTTTTTCCTCTGGAGTGATATCGTCGCCACCTTTGTTACCAAGTGGTGGAATTATACTAAATCGAGTACATGAATTGGTACGTGTCAGTGGAAACGGTGGAAGGAGGTGCCTAGGAGGTGTCAATGATTTTTGCTGTTGTTGAAATTGATGAAATTGCTGGTGTTTGTCAGATTGTAACTGCAGCCTAAACGACGGCGACTCTCTTGCTAAAAGTGCCAACCTCTGTTGTTTGTATAGCACCTGTCGTATAGGTGCAGTTTGTGGTATTCTCGACATTCAATTTTTGGTGTGACAGCGGCTCCGATGATCTAAGCAGGCTTTAGGGGTTCTTTGTAAACTGAGAAGTTATTTTTTGGGGTAAAAAAGTAAAGTAGAGAAAGTGAATCGCTTTACGATCCAGCTCCAAACTCACAAACAAAACTAACACAGAAACTACGAATTAGAGTATTTTCTCTATAAAACCATAAATAGTAATATGTAGAAGCGTTCAATTGTATCTCTCAAAATTGTTCTCTCAGGGCCTTTGCATCGACATAAACACATCTCTGTACTTCATTTTGGGTCAAGACATGCTCACTCAACCAATCACTAGCAACGTACCTTGCGCCACAAGCCATACAGGTACCACTCATTGGTAACTTATCTCCCAAAGTATGAGCCGTTTTGCCTCTTGCATCGTCAAACTTGAAATGCAGATGCAACAAGTGCTTCTTGTAATCATATGGCCGGTTGAAGTTTTGTGTCTTGTGATTACACATCTCCCTTGGGTAAACACATTGAAACCTACCAATTTCGTTATGTATTCGCATGTGACGAGTTAAATCACGACTAATAAACTTGTCGCATACAGGACATACAGCTCCTTTGCTTGCCTTCTTTTTGGGGGCTGGTTGCGCATTGTTTGGGGAATCTTTGACATCAGATCCTACTGACGCTACACTATGGGGAGAACTATGGTCCGATAGCGTCTGATTTACCGTTGGGTGTACTTCGTGATCTTCATCAGAATTTATGTACTGGTCAATGTTGAACAGTGGAATGTCTGCCGAGTATGTCGATTGTGAGTAGTCGTCAACATCAGCACCTGAAGCTTTTCCAGAGGATGATTCATTTTGAGACACATATGGATCAATTGGTAAACCCAAGGGAGTGAATTCCTCCTTCATAGGTTCTTGGTGCAATTCCCTCGTTTCCTCTTCTTGAAACTGGGGCATTGAGAAGCCCATAACGTTTGAATCGACCAAGTCTTGATCCTGCGCACCCGATACCGAGAACTCATCCGTCTTGTTCAAGTACACCTCAAATGACTGATTGAAATTATCCATTCCACCATCATGACCAATAGCAGGGGAAAAGTAGCTTCCGTTTGCAACAGGTTCAATCCCAGGTGTATGGTCTATTTCAAAGTAGCTTTTCGTAGGAGGATCCACGGACGGAGTCAAATTGATCCCCGGAACAGAACCATACAAGTTACCTTCATTCAATTCCATGTCTTTCTTCATCTCAAATTCTTCACGCGTTAGTGTCATGGAAAGTCTCAGTGGACCATGATTGACACCACCACTTGGAGCTCTGTTCCAGTAATCTGTTCCTGAATCTGATTGGGATGAAGAAACAAGCCTGTTTGGTAAATTGGCTCTTTTGTTGATTCCATCCAACTTTAAATGAAATCCCGGTTTTTTCCTTGGTCTTCCTCGCTTTGCTTTTACCTTGGGTCCAAACGTCGACTCTTTTGTAGCATATATTGGTTGTGGGTAGCTGGATGGTTCATAATCATTAGGCACATTCAGTGAGGTATTGGAATAAGTTGGCAAGTTTTGTGTTTCATGTCTTTCAACATCAGCTGGGTATTGATAATTTGCTTGTTTGTGAGGAATGTTTAATTGTGGTGTTCGCGTAGGTGCATGGTGAGGATTGAAAGGTTGATTGTATGTCGGAGGATATGAAGACTGAACACTTCCACTCTGTTGTGAGTAAACTTGTCTTGGGTAGGGGTACAGCTGGGGTACAGTTTGTTGTTGATGTTGATTATAGTTGGGTAGATGTTCATGAAACTGTTGTGGTTGTGATTGTGGTTGTGGTTGTGGTTGTGGTTGTGGTTGTGGTTGTGGTTGTTGCTGTTGCTGTTGCTGCTGCTGGTGTGAATGCTGTAGCTGCTGGTGTGGAGGTTGATAATGCGGTTGGTTGAATTGTGGTTCTTGCAGGCCATTATTGTATCCCTGATACTGCTGTGGCTGAGTAGTTACATTCTGATAATCACGATGTAGCTGTTGTTCTTGATAAACAGGTTGTGCACTCTGATCATAGTGAGGGTTCGAGGACAAACGATATTCATCATTTCCATGTTGCAGTGCAGTCACATCAACCGGTTGCTCATAATTATGCAAAACCTCATAGTCATGCATAATATTATGGACCTCTTCTTCTATCGACTTGTCAGTGTAAAAAGTCTCAATTCTTGATGATGGCACTGAAATGGCGCCTCTATCCACAAAATAGTCATTACCATTCCTGTGGTAATCAGGAACTTGACGATAATCGACTTCTTCCGGTTGATTCAATGCCTTGGGCTCTTGAAAAACGAAATCTGGCGTTTGATTACCGCTCTTTTGCAAAGCTTGTGCCGACTTATTGTAATGTCGAAACAATGACTTGGACAACTGTGAGTGATAATTTGATTTGCTAAACTGTGGATTAGGTGACGAATTATGGTCAACTTCGTTTAAAGTCATTTTTGCTTCAGCGCATATGGGGGTGTAGATGAAACAATCTCTTTTGTGTAAATGAATTGATGATAATATTTGATAAATAGAAAGTTCAAGTCTGGGTGAAGTGTGCTTTAGTCGTTCAATATGTTTGGTTTGGTGATGATTACTGTTATTTATGGTCTAGGTTGGAGTGATCATATAAATTTCTTGTGGTTCTAATAATTTACAAAAAGATTTACGAAATCCGTCTTGGTTCTTTTGTTCTTAAACCAATTTTCTTTTTCATTTTTTTTCTTTTTTTCCTTCATTTCCCTCTTTCTGTTGGAATTTCTTTGCTCTTTATGACGATGCATGTACCAAGGCTTAAAAGAGAACATTATAGTGGGAACGGAAGCATGGAAAAAAAAAAAGGGAAGGCTCGAAACGATGCAGTGGGTGTAATTGTAGCTGGATCTCCTTCGTAATTAAGGATCTAATTTTCAGATCGATATCGAAAGAGAAACAGATACTTTCTTATCAACTATAAGGATCTACTTAGAGGGATTAGTATGCCATAAGATGCAGATCATCCGCAATTTTTTTTTAAAAACTATAAGTTAGGCTCCCATTTCTCTCCTTAATTTTTGCAATTCATTGCATGCGTATGTAACATGTCAAACTGAAAAATTTTGAACTATTCTGTAAATCTTTGTAATATCGCATAATCTTGCTTCATCGTACACCTACTTAAAAAAAAAAAAAACGTCAAAAGATTCAACTAGAGACCACAACGACAGCTTGGTTGTGCTCTTTCGAAGTGAAGCCTCTTGATAGAATGCGCCATTTCAATAGAATCTGCAAGCTTCTCAAATATGGGGTTTGAATAAAGCTAAGCAAATTTGCCTTCTTTTGAACACAGGAAATTCTCGGCGAAATATTACCGAGGTAAACTCTTTTAACCGAGCAATGACGTAAGTCTCATACGCCACAATTTAATCATACCACACAATTGAAGTGTTGTTTACAGTTGAGAAATAATATCTTGGAAATCATATACAAAGTCTCCCAGTAATGGCAATCTGCATTGGCATACAAAACGCGGCTTCCCCGCAAGTATCTTGTGATTGGCGTGCACTTTGATCACAAATTTTTCTACACTTGCATCGAGTTGCAGAAACATCAAATGAATTGAAAAAAGATTGCTTCTATGCTGGAGTGGCCCACCCCGCAGTGTCAGTAGACATTCACCTTCCTCCCGGAGTTCTGTAGTAAGCCAATTTCACATTCTATGGATAGGCGTGTAGATAACGGCGAATTGCTATGCCTTACCCCTTACTACCTCATATTGATTTGGTTAGTTACATAGGTCGTGGCTAGAGCATACATTCTTACATGCACGAGCAGTGGTACTCTGTTTCTAGCGTCACTAGTCAATTGAACTCGGTCAAGTACAAAATTTTAACTTTATCACGTGCTTGTATTACGTAATTGGAATGGAAAAAAACGGAAAAAGATAACCTCAGTAGCAAGTATTGAGCTTGGGAATTGACCGAAAAATTTTCAACAGCACTTTGCCACAACTTTACGAATAGGATTGGCGGTGCTTTTGTGGTAGTTACATCTCGATGACCTTCTATATCTTTGCAAAAGATTATTGGTCGTTTGTAATTGTGGTAAGCTTTCCTGCGACAAGTTCAGCGTGCCTTTGTGATATCTCAAGATTCGCAGGATCTTGAAAGGTATTCTTGCTGCCGTTTTTGGTAGTTGACGGACTGCTTACGGTGGATTTTGTCTTGCGATCCGACCTTGTCTGAGAGATTCCAAAAATGTCTTAAAACTATCTCCAAGTTTGGTTGCAAAACTGGGAAGATCTTGTCATTTATTGAGATAATACCTGCATTCTCATAAAGCCGTGTTTGAGAAAAGACAACTACTTCAATTTCTCAGCTCTAGGGCGTTGGCGCAGTTGCCAAGGTGGATGATCATAGTGAAGCATACTCGAGCACACTATATTGCGAAGTTTGTGTAGCACTGTATTAAAAATCGAGTTAGGGAGACATACAGATGCCAAGTTTAAATAAACTGCTGCAATTGTATACTGTTGTAATGTAGTATCGGTTGTATAACCTGCCTTTTCCGCGTTTGTCATGGAAAGCGCAAATTCGATCGCAATGTATTGGCTGCAAAATGAAAGGCAACTTCGATTTTACCAAAGCTGAGTAAGATTTTATTCACCACCCATTTGGACATGAGTGACCACCCCTCCACTCACTACTACTTTTCCTTCTCATTAACCTTTGTAACCGTACTCGCTAAACTTTAAGGAACACTACTAAAAAAGTTTATCACATGCAAAGTTCACAAAAACATACTTGGCAAAGCACTACCGAAAAGTAAAAAAAAAAGAATTTGGATCGGATCTGTTGTCGTCTAGCACAAATTTTACGCACTTGACCGTTAACGACAGATTTCCAAACTACAGTTGCATCTCACACCATTTCTCGTAAATGGAGGTTAAAATTATTGCAAAATGAAAAAGCGCTGCACAAAAGATTTTTGGTGATGGGTGTGGCCCAATATTGTTTGTTTCAGTTTATCATTTTTTGCCAGATGTAGTTTCTGTACTCTTTTGTCACAGCATGAAGATGCCTCAAGGCAAGGGGATTCAACAATGGACCTGGCTTTTTCAAAATTGAGGCTCAAGTATGCATGCATAGACACGGTTATGATTCTTTTTCTTTTTCTTTTTTGTTTCAAAAGGATATGCGCTTGGTTAAGTGAGGGAAATTTAAACTTTGAACTAAAAAAGGGTCTCTTTATTTTTTTTAGTACATACATACATACATAAAATGCACTTTGTAACTTCTATTTTAACTCCTGAAGTATCTCGATTGGCTTGGCCTTGATTTGCTGTTAACTTTCAACTGTTCGATTAGTCACACATCAAGAGGGACAGACGGATGAGCTCGCTAGTTCTCATAGTAGATCAAATATCCCTCGGTTTACCATACACGTCCACTGAATAATCACCTGCAACTGGTTCTATCTTGGATCAAGTATGGGACATCTCTTGGTTAAATCAGATGTAAGAATATGCTCCTCCAACCAATCCTCTCCGGTAAATCGTAACCCACAAGGACATGTTCCCCAATGAGGCAATTTATCACTCAAATTATGCAATTTCTTCACTTCGGGATCATCGAAGTTATAATGTCGATTGAGTAAATGTTTCTTGTAATCATAAGGACGATTGAATTTACCCAGTTTATGACGACATTGTTGCTTGGGGAACTCACAAGTGAATCGAGATTCAGATTGATGCGTACGCATGTGACGTGACATATCTCTAGTTATTCTCTTGCCGCAAATTTCACATACACGATGATCAACAAATCGTGCTTCGACTAATGGGATGGGGATGGAGTTGATGTTTGAATTGACAAATGATGTCATGTCGGGGTACTTTGCCACATCCATGGGCTGTTGTAGTTGGTGTGGGTGGTACTGATGGTGAGGTTTCAAAGTTGGTAAGCTTGTGGGTGCAAATGACCCTACGGTTGCCGATTGGTATGGTAATGGAGGGCGAGTGTATATCGGTTGTGCTTGTTGTGGGTATTGTGTCAACAGTGGCAGCAGTTGCAGATGTAATATTTGAAATTGAGCTGGAGGCTGTATTGGTAATGAATGAGACGAAACTTGCAGCAAGTGTTGGCTCTCATCATGATGTAAAGAAATTGGTTGCGATTGAATGTACATATTATCTATTGATTGTGGCGGTCGATGTGAAGCAGTAGTGGATGATAAGTTTGGGTTTGATGTCGACGATACTGACGTAGGCTCAGTTGTGGTATAATTAGCAGTTTGTCTACTGTGATCTGTGTGTGCTGTTGATGTTGGTATTGATGAAGACGAAGCTTCCTGACTACTACCCAGAACCAGATACTGTTGTTGTTGTTGTTGTTGTTGTTGTACTGGCACAGACCCAGTACTGGCTGGATCAATTTGATTCAATGTTTCATTGGGATGCAAGTGTGATTGAAATGGAGGTTGTAATTGTTGACCCACAGAATCAACATTGGTATTTACACTTGAAGTAGATGCATTTGTAGATGTGGTCATTGCGTCTTGCACTAAGGTGTCCTGTCCCACTGACTGTTGCCGTTGTTGTTGCTGCTGCTGCTGCTGCTGCTGCTGCTGTTCCATTGCAGCAAATGGTATTTGCGACAGCAGTATAAGCTGATAAGATGCTAATTGCTGGTGTGGCATCACTGGTGAATGTGGATGTGGTAACCCAGAAGTATATCGTTGTTGCATTTGCGATTGCTGCGCTTGTAGTTGTTGCTGCAACTGTGGTGGCAATGTGTGTTGCGGCTGCAATTGTTGTATGTATTGTGGATAAAGCAGTGGTGGAAATGGTTGTTGTTGCTGTTGTTGCTGTTGCTGTATCGTATTCATATTGCCAGCTGGCTGAAATTGTGGTTCGTATATCTGATTCTGCACAAATGCTGGTTCCGCAATCGGCGCCCCGTCTTGTACGCCTGATTGCGGTAGTTGACCATGACCATAATTTTCGTTCTTTGACATGTCTTCTTGTTTTTATTTATTGTTCCCTTTAGGACCTTTTCCTTTCCATCAAGTTCCCAGTGAGTTAATGCAAACTTTAGTTTCATTTACAAATTTTTGTAAAGCATATATTTTGAATTGGGCAAAATTGTAACGTATTGAACTGGAAGGTTGTCTGATTTTGAAGTACAGTGAGATTTCAGCTGTACTTGTACACACGTTTTAATAATGTTATACCGTTGTTGATACTTTAATTATGCCCGGGTTTCGTATATTTTACTTTTTTTTTTTTTTGCAACGAGGGGTGAGTTTAAGTTTTATGTAATAAACTTGCTTCGATGCACCTTTTATTGATGGATATTTCAACCTGAATGACGTAGTAAACTGCTTTTGCTATCCTATATTGAGGTTTGGTTCCCCTTATTTTTGCAAATTTTACTGGGGGTTGTTGCAGGAGAAGAAAATAAACTTAGGGTTAAGCGCCCAAAAAAAATTAACAGGGAAAAATTATATTGGGTTTTCCTTGTGTATTGTGATCTCCTTGAATCAAAGGTAGTAATTGAGAGCTTGTGGGGTAAAAAGTGAAGTTGTAGGTCGAGTGTGTTTGCTTATTCAAGTGATGGTGAATGAGTACGTTTTTACGAAAATTTGAAGAATGCGTTTTATTTATATATAAAATGTATGCCATACTTGAGTATAGGAGGAACAAGAGCAATGCCTCTGCTTAATACTTAGTGAGGAAATATTTCAATATTGTGTTCACTTCTTTTCATCATCATTATTATTATTATTTTATCAGTACCCATGAATAACGTACACAAAATATAGTGGTTTAGTTTAGTTTCGTTCACTCAGATATGATTGCGTAATTTTCTTTGTTATTTTTTTTTTAGTTTAATTTTTTTTTTTTTGAGTTTTTTTTTTTTTTTTAATTTTTAATTTTTGTTCTTTTCTCTGTTCGTACTTTTTTTTCAACTTCTTATTGTTCAACTTTAAAGATCTTTAGAAAGAGAATGTTTTTATTTTAATCTTTGTGGACTTTGCATTGCAGAAAGTGAAAAATAAAATTGAGATTACCCATGACTCTTTTGTACCACTTCTTGGATATTGCAGACTCACTTCCAACTTCGCATAACGTTCTACAAACACGACATACGAAAAAAAAAAAGCCGACCTCACTTGAGAATGTACATCGTACATGTAGGATGACACCACTTTTCTTCTTCTCTCTCTTCTAAATGCATATAGAGAAAGGGTTGTGCTCCAATTTATGAGAACACTCGTAATTTCTTTGGTGGTAATTCTTATTCGTGTACCATCGATTTTTCTTTTCCGTTATGCTTAGTCATCTCTTTTTTTTAAATTTTTTTTTCTATTTTCCACCGATTGTCTTCCCACTTTAGTTGTTAAATCATGCGTTAGCAAATCTTTTCATCAATCTCTCACCAAGTAGAAATTGACGAAGAAAAGACAAGAGACGAGTAAGAGGATCGTCCCTGCAGTTTAAAGATCGTTAGTTGTGGCGGATGATCAAGTGCTAGAGAATCTTGAGAAGTTCAATAAGGCGTTTGAAGTTTGACATTTGATGCATCAGCTAACACGCATGTACCCATTAACTCCGTCTTTTTCTTTTTCTAGTCTCCAAATGCAAGGGTTAACCAGTTGGCATTAATAGTTTGTTTCGCCGGTAGCCAGTACGTATTGCCCCATTTTTTTTTGAGGTTTTTGGTTCGTACGTGTTTGTTGCCATTTTTAGCGTGCGTTGGAAACGGGTCTTTTGGATCCTGCGACTAAAGGGGGCCGGTAACGGCAGTAGGTAACTAGAAGCGAGATAGTGGCTTTGTACACGACAAATTAGATATCAGCACATAACTTTCCGGTGTGTGACCCTTCGCCAGGTTACATCATATGTTTGCAAAATTGCCAAATGAATCTCACACTTTTAATGCAAATTGCCTTTAGACGTTCTTCCAGTTCCCTTCAGTATCCGAATAACATCATTGGATACTGGACTTTACACAAAAATATATGGTTGCGTTATTGCTCGATTTAGAAACTCACAGAACAAAGAGAAGAAGAAAAAAAGATATTTGAGAAAAACCATTACATACTGCGTGAAATTTCGTAAAGTAAAGAAGTGGTGCATATCACGCAAAAATGTTCATCAAAAGGCGAAGGAGTTTTGCAATAAAGTCTAGTGATAGTGGTTATATTTTATAGAGAATGACTGACCGCTTCGATTGCATCCAAATTGCTTCTTTGTCTAAGCCAACTCCATCACTTTTACAAAAGCTTCCCATTTATACCGCTTATCTTGTAACACACGAATCAACAGATTTTCAAAGAAATGGAACCTGTCACGCGAAATAATAGGGGAAGAGCTTTTAAAGGCGCCTATCCAATACGTATTTTTGCTCTCATTTAGGCGAACCCAAATATGCTCGTCGTATTGGTCGCTTTATTTCTCGGGGTAATTGGGATCAGAGGAAAGGGATTGCAACACAATACTAATTGAGGTCCCCCTTGATTTTTTAATGCGTTGTATGAGGAGCGCAGAGACATTACCAGTCGATCTTGCTTTTAGTTTAGAAAAAGAAGTCATTTTCGCCGTATGGGCGTCCAAGTTGCAGGAAACGCTGAGAAAAAAAATAACAAAGGGTCTTTTTTTTTAATAATTGCAGGTTGTTGCTGTAGTCAAAGCATAGCGTTTGTAATAAGACCTAGATTGAAATGTAGAAGTAATGGTTATGAGAGAATTGTTGAGTGAAAACGCGTTGCCTATTGTGCATTAGCGATATAGAATAAAAAAAAAAAAAAATGTTCGGTGGAGCATGAATTCACCTCGACTAAACTCAAAGCGAGCGAGTATTATGTGTTTGCCTTGTTCTTTTCGCTCTTTGAAACCTTCTCTGTCGTATTTTTTTGAATGAGCCAATTCTATATTTAACCATAAAAAAGTGTGTGAATATATTGCGCAAAGTTTGTTTTTTCGGAAAATAATAATCTGCAAATGGGTTACAAAAGAAGAGATGAAATTTTGTATTTCATTTTTTTTTTTTCCATTCTCTTTACCAATATCACTCCTTTTAATCTTGTGGAACAATACTTGATTTATTAGATGTTTTTAGTCCAGGTAATTGTTTTCGTTATGTGACGTTATCAACTTTGTTTTTTAATCAGCTCATAGAAAGCATTAGCCAGAGTGCGTCAAATGATTGACGACCATTTACTCTATCGGAGATCAGCAATGCAAAGACTCGGAAACGGTTTCGTTTTGTCAACATTTTAGTAATGGGCATCTTGTAGGAGAGCTGCCTCAGATTAGGGGTGCAAATGAGCACGCCATATAGTATATGCAAACCACACCCTCTTCATTTTCGATGACAAAGGCTCCCCACTATTGTGTCCATGGTTTCAGCAATTCCTTCTATACTTGATTAAGCCTCCCCTTCCAACCTTTCTAGAAGTCGAAGGCGGGCAAACTATTGTGTTAATAGCATCTTCATGTTACGTAGTCCATTTTTTTAACACAGTATGCATTTACGAGGTACTATATGTATCCTATTGTTTTCGTGAAAACAATGGGCATCGAACATCCGGAAATGGAAAGAAATAGAAAGTATTTTAGAGTTTATGCCAAGACAAGAAAAAAAAAATATTTTTTATTTAGTCTAGGAACCCAAGATTTCAAAATTTCCTTCTCTGAGGTTACAAAATTGAAAAAAAAAAAAAAAATTGAATACCCAAGTAATCAACAATACTATACATACGCTCAAAAAGAAAAGAGTAGTTCATGACGTAAGATTTCATGTCACCAACAAATAATAGCGCACCATGGAGCGCCTTAAACAATAAATGACTTCCCTTCAAACAACAATGATACCGGGCTTTACAATGTCCTTGGCTGTGTTGACTGAAATTGGCAAAAAATCAAATACGAAAAACACATCAAAGATTTTACATGGGATACCTTGGCTGGACTTTTTTTACAATAAACACGAAAGGAAGAGGTCGTGCAGGTATAATACATCATAATTGCATCCTGCAGATGCCAAAGAGGAACCATACAATTCCCTTGAAAGCGACTTTGATAGAACTGTGGCGTCAGGCCATTACTTCGCCCAATTACGATAGAATGAAAAAAAGCGGATCACAATAGCTTTGAACTCATGCAAGGAGAAAATACCCAAATACCCAAATACCCATTCCAACCGCAAGTTATCTCCTGCTTAATTTGTAAAAATTTCAGTTCAGTTTTTTTTTTTTATTATTGTACTAACTTTTTCTTATTGTTGTTAAACTTACTTCTCGCTTAATTTTGCCCAAAACTCTTTCAAATGCATTTTTCCATTTCCTTATCATGTGCCTCCTTCAATGTTTGATTTATAGTAACTACAAATGAGAGGGTTATGAGTTTAGTTTGGTATTTTCCTTCGCTAACCATTGCTGATTTTTTTTTTCCTTTCGACACTACCTAATTAAGCAATATTTTGTGTTTGAGAGAAAAAGAGAGAGCTATGGGGGTGGGTATCTAACGTATTTCCATTTGCCTTATTGGATACATCATAGCTTTCTCCTTGTATTTGTATATCTTTTCCATTAATAGCACAAGCTTAATGTTTTTATTGTCGTTGTCTTGTATAAAGTGCTAGCAACTGACTTGTTAGACCCATGTGTGAGTAACAACTCTATCAAAACTTTCTTCCATTTGTTATTTGTTATAGACAATGCTGATAAACATGCACTAGTTATAGGGCTCCCTAGTAGCCGTTGTATTCTTCACTTGATCTATGCAAACTGAATTGTGTTGGGATATACATTCGCCTTTAATAATTGGGTTCTATCCATCACCTCTGTATGCAAGTTTACTTTCTCTATAAAATACTGATTCATTTTATGCTTTTTGCGTGGGAAAAGTGACGAAACGGTTTTTTTCGGTTAATGAATATTTAGTGGACCTGCATATTATCGGACTTTCATTTCCTGTTTTTTACGATAGAGCCAGCAATACAATACAATAAGCACACAAGAGCAATAAAACTTACTCACGATATATATATATATATATATATATATAAACAGCATGATACTAGATAGGCAAAAAGCACCAGCATTGGTGAAACGATGGAAAGAAAAGGTGAACAATAGTGAGGCTTAAAACGCTTTACAACAATGGTTATTGCTTTTTTTTCGCTTTGGTTTTACTTGCCTGTTCTAACCAATTGAGTAATACCTTCAATCACATCTCTCAACTTTCAGAACATGTATAAGTATATCGCCATTTCTAGATCTTCACAAATCGTAAGAGTTTGGAATTTTTTTCTGCTTTTTCCCTTTTTTGCAGATTCATACAGTATAAGAGATTCAGGTTTGAAACAACACCACCACACCACACCATACCACACAAGCAATTAATAGACAACTCACCACTAGTCAATCTTTTACAACTTACATATACACGTTTAACAAACTTTTAAGGTATGTACTAAGCAAATTTTTTTTTAGCAAAAAAGATTGGGATGTGTTTTAAAAAGTTATGTGATCTTCCAATAGGAGTTTCAGAGACGAGGACCAAAATTAATGCAAGGGAAAATTCACTATAGAGTTACAAGAATGTTTCAACAATACATCTAAAAATAGAAAGACTAGCCAGCATCAGACAGACACACGAGAAACAATAGATGACACGACCCACGAGTAATCAACCACAGAAGAAGAAAGGAGTAGCAACGACACACACAAGACTCCCTTTTGTTTTATGAGAAGAATGTGGCTTTTGAAGAGAAGCGATTAATTAACCAATCACCACCACCACCACCACCACCACCAGCATAGACTAAAAAATAGTAATAATTTATTATCTTACTAGACAAGATTTTTGCAAATATACACGACTTTGCGTCAACAACTAAAAAATTACAAGAACACCCACAACAATGGAAAGGAAAGAGGCATAGGAAAGACATACATGAGCAAGGGTAATAGTGTGATATGATGTTACCGAAGTGCCCAGTGGAAAGAGAAAGGTGGTATTCTCGTCGCATAGAAAACGGGTTGTGTTTCAACAACGGACAAGACAAAAAGAGTTAACAACCAGCAGAAACAACGAATTTCACAACACAAAGACGCGAACAAAACAAAACCAAACGAAAAAGACCCAAAAAAAAATGACACGATAATTTTTACAATTGCAATACAAAATTCAATACACTCACTGGACACGCCAACAATATGCATTGCATTACCTTACATTACATTACATTACATCACCATACACTACAAACACACGACACAAATGCCATACACTTCAGATACATGAAACGACTTTTTTTGAAATGTTTATTGTTCTTATTGTTATTATTTTCTACGACACTGAGAGTATGATGCCATTACAGCCCATAATAACTATGACCATTTTTTAAAACACAATGTCGTAAATGCATATATGTGTGTGTTAGTGTGTGTTAGTGTGTGTCGTGAAATAATAGTGTTGTTGTTGTTGTTTATTGTTGTTGTTTATTGTTTATTATAGTTTTGTGTGAGACGCATAGAATTTTGCATAAAACAACACCACACTATAACACTGCACTCCTTTCAACGCATTAATAATAACAACAGCAATAACCTCAAATCACACAACAAAATATTCTAAAGTGGGCTTTGAACAAAGGAAAGAGAAAAGTTTTTAACAACCAACCTTCAATCCAAAACAACTTATTTCATTTATTCACTTTCCTTCCTTTTGGCAACCAACTAGCTAACTAACTACCACTACCACAACCTCGCAAAAACACATTCCAATCTGTTATCCTCAAGCTAACATCTTATACTAACTTATAATCTAACCTCAAGTCATTCCTTAAATTATCTTCAGAGATTACATTCATTTTCGTTAGTATAAACAACAACAACAACAACAACAACAACAACATTCTTTCGTTAATATCCCTACTACTACTACTACTACTATCAGTCACTCATTTCGAAAGTCAATAGTAATACCCACAAAACACATATACCTCCCCGAGTACAACTAACTTATACGTTCCTTTCAAACAACCACAATGAAGTTTTCCGACACTTTTGTTTTAGCTTTTGCCGCTTGCGCAATTGCTGCACCAGCACCAGCACCAGGTGCCAACGCTAACGCAGCCTACAAGAACCACGCTGTTGTTCCAAAAGCTGCAAAGAGAGATGCAGCTCAAGAAGACTGTCAAGAACCAGTTTTCCATGGTCATCACAAACACAAGAGAGCTGTCGTTTACGAATACGCTTATGTTACTGTTACTGTTGATGCCAAAGGTAACCCAGTTACTACTACCGCCACTACTTTAACTGAATCAACTGGTGATGCTCAAGAAACTGGCAATACTTCACTGGAAATTTCATCAACCACCACCATTGTTCAAGATCATTCATTAACCTCAAATGAACCATCGACATTGTCTTTACCTAGTGGAACAATCACCCCATCCACTTCATCTTCTGAAGCTTCCTCAACTGGTGGTTCTTCTTCTCCCCCATCTTCATCCAATGGTATTAATGGAGATTTATCAGCTTTTGAAAACCCATCGGAAGAGTTCCCTGATGGTGTATACTCATGCGATTACTTCCCATCCGGACAAGGTGTTATTGCCTTAGACCACTTGGGATTCGGTGGTTGGTCAGGTATTTACAACAGTGACACATCCACTGGTGGATCATGCAAAGAGGGTTCTTATTGTTCATATGCATGTCAAAGTGGTATGTCCAAGACTCAATGGCCAGATAATCAACCATCCAATGGTGTTTCTGTTGGTGGATTATTGTGCAAAAATGGTAAATTATACAAGACCAATTCAAGATCCAACTACTTGTGTGAATGGGGTGCCGATAAAGCCAATGTTGTTTCCAAAATTGACAAATCAGTTGCCATTTGTAGAACTGATTACCCTGGTACTGAAAATATGGTTATCCCCACTGTTGTTGATGCTGGTTCTACTTCAGTCATCACTGTTGTTGATCAAGATACTTACTACAGATGGAGAGGTGGAGCTACTTCTGCTCAATTTTACGTAAACAATGCTGGTGTTTCCTATCAAGATGGATGTCTTTGGGGATCTGCTGGTTCGGGTGTTGGTAATTGGGCTCCATTGAACTTTGGTACTGGCTACGCTGGTGGAGTTGCTTATTTATCCTTGATTCCAAACCCAAACAATTACGACTCATTGAACTTCAATGTCAAGATTGTTGCCGCTGATGATTCCTCAAATGTCAGTGGCCAATGTGTTTATGAGAATGGGAAATATAATGGAAATGGTAAAGATGGATGTACCGTTGGTGTAACCAAGGGTAAAGGAAACTATGTCTTATACAACTAGGCATAGTACGACACTAGTCTACTGGTTTCCATTCCATTTTTCGTTATTTTTGATTTCCCCCTTGTTCTCCTTTAGATGTGTGTTTGTTTTTTAAACGCTATCACATGATGATTAGTAGTTTTAAATACATATCGAACTTACACTTCTTCTTTTTTTTTTTATATATATATATTATTGTTTTAATAAATGGATTTGATTATTGAAATAGAGGCAAAAAGGGGGAGATCGAGGTAAACAATTTATTGCTTTATCTCTAAATTAAAATATAATATACATGTTGTATCAACGAATGAAATAAACAATGTCTTTTCTCTTTTTATGCAACAACATCCCAAAATTTTTCCCACAAGTTTCTCGGTTCAGTATTTTCCCATTCCATTTCATCAACTTCACGAACACCAGAATCAATATCACAATCTTCCAAGGGTACAAAATAATCTTTCCAAGAAGTACTAAACCCATGGAAGAAAATTTGGAATCCAATCCACAACACAACAAAGAAAATCACCGAGATATAAGCAGTGAAGAAATCAGTTACACTGAACCCATTGAAGAAAGCTTGGAAACCTTGAATCAAGGTGATTAAAAAGATGAAAAAACAAGCATAGTATGCGGCCACGGGCATAAACATTGCCTTGTAAGGTAATGAATCACGAGAAATGCCTCTTCTTTTAAGAACCTTTATGAATCTGATATGACTTGCGGAAATGAATCCCCAACAGATTAAACCTGCTGTTGATGAAATGTTTAATAACCATGTAAATGCATTTTCACCACTTTCCGATACTGCCAAGTATCCCAATGCACCAAAAGACGCAGTTAGTGCTACTGCAAAATAAGGGACACCACCACGATTAGTCTTGAGAAAAAATTTGGGAGCAACTCCAGCTTCGGCTAATCCATAAACAATACGTGATCCACAATACACATTGGAATTAGCTGCCGATATGATTGTCGAAACAATAACAGCATTGAAAATGTGAGGCAAAACTTTAGTTCCCGAGTTATTCATAGCGACAATGAATGGTGAATTTGAAGTGTAACTACCACCAGTCAATTTTGGATCATTATATGGCACCAATAACCCAATGAAAAACATGCATAAGACGTAAAAAATCAAAATACGAAACAAAACCTTCTTGATAGCTCTAGGTACAGTACGACGTGGGTTTGCTGACTCACCAGCAGATATTCCTGTCAATTCAGTACCTTGAAAAGTGAAGGCAGCATTGATCAATGACGATAACCAACCAAGAAATCTCTTTGTTCCCGTATCAGAAACCAAAATCCCATCACCCCAAGCATAACCATTTCTCCAGTACCTAAACCCTACGGGTCCAGTTTTACCAGCTCCACAAACCATACATAATGCATAAATGATCCATCCGAAAACGGCAATCACTTTGATTGATGCAACCCAGAATTCAACTTCACCATAAAACTTGACGGGGAAGAAGTTGAAGATGGTGATGATGACAAAGAAAATACTAATCCAAGCTGCCAAGGGCACGGCATCAGTCCAGTATTCAATCACTTGTCCAACAACGGATAATTCCAAAGCAAAAGTAATGGCCCAACTAAACCAATACAACCAACCATTAGCAGCACCAGCTGATTTCGAAATCCATCGAGTAACAAATTGAGCAAAGGACCCCGAAACTGGGATCAAAGTTGCCATTTCTCCCAATGATTGCGTTACTGAAAATGCAATTGTTGTCATAAACAAGAATGATATAAGTGCCAATACTGGACCGGCATCAGCAAGGGTGCTCCCCGTAGAGATGAAAAGACCGGTACCAATGGTACCACCAAGAGCGATCATGGAAACATGACGAGCTTTTAAACCACGCTTGATTTCATTGACTGATCCATCTACGTCGGATTCTTCATCTTCTTCACGAAGGAATAATTCATCGTCATCTTGTATGAAATTGGTATCTTGATGCTTTTCTTTGATGCTGAATGGCGTTGAATCTGAGGGGGTGATATGGTTGTTGTTGTTGTTGTTGTTGCGGTGGTATATAGAGTTGGATGTTGATGATGAAGAACCACCCTTTTCTAGATCGTAGTGATTCATTATAAAGAGTTTCTCAAGGGTATATGATGATGTGTGAAACTTCTTTCAACTGTGTGCTATTCTGCAAAAGAGTCAAGGGTGAATATCCAACAATATATATAAAATTTGACGAAAAGGAAATCTGAAACAATAAAAAAGAAAAGACTTAGGGGAGAGAGGGTTATGATAAATTTTCTTTTATTACACTTCGTTATTGTCATTGATTGTTGTAACTGTAGTATTTCTATTGTTGTGCTTTGGGCGGTTAAATTTCTTAATTACAAATTTGTATGATAAATTTCTTTTTTTTTTTTTTTTTCTCATTTTCGCAATTTAGGGCTAATAAATGCACCCTGATAAGGAATATCAAATTGGTTCAACCGCCGTAAGAAAAAGAAACAGTATCAAGGGGGAAGGGGGAAACTATAGCCTTATCTTCTCAAATGCCTTGCTTAACATCGTACGACTTCCTGTCTTATCTAGGTACTCTGTAGATCAATTGTGTTGAGGAATAAATGGTGGTGTGGAATGAGACAGAGAGAGAGAGAGAGAGAGAGGGGGGGTGTAATTATCTACCATAAGGAATGATTAATAATAGTCACCCATCCCTCGACTTTTGAATCTATTCCCCACAAAATCAAGACCATCTCCTCTCCTCAGCGCAATCGGGTTCAGATAGGAAAAGGATCTGAAAGAGATAAGCGCGATTGAAGAGATGCAGCCAACATTTATCCCCATAAGGAAACACCACCCTAAAAGAAGAGGGAAACTAAACATACCTAATGGAAGGCGATGGAGAAGCTAGGGCAAAAATTTGATTTCTCAAAACAGCCTAAAAATAGAAGAAATTTAAAAAAATGCATGGCGTTCTTGCTGAACCGTAAGGCGTTTTGCATCCCAGTGGAAAATATTATTATTTCTTGAATACCCACTTTTGTGGATACACGGCATTGAAATGATAAAAAAATTTCTTTCTACAAAATACAAAAGAATAAATGCCACAACTTACTAAAAGAAAAATAGTTTGTAAGTTCCTTATTGTCTGCGATTTTTGACAGCTTTCGCTTTCAATTGAACTTAGAGGAAATCATATGCATCTACCCACCCCCGTATGTGTGTGATTTGTAGCGGTGAGCTGAGTTCGGTCAAGTCCATCAGAGTGGGAACGGCCCAATTGCTCTGTAATTGGACCGAGGAAGTGGGCCTGAGCAGATCATACAGAAAAAAAAAAATAGAAACAGAGAAATGCCGTATTGAGTGAAACCACAAAATCAAAAAAGTATTATTTAACCACGTTGCACGTGCTTCGGTACTATAAGTTCGTTGAAATACCCCCCCTTATTGTTAGCAATGTATGAGCAACTAAATAAAGCAAGGATTGAGAGAAGTTGCGTGCTCCTTCATCACTTGTACCAATAATGGACCAATCTCGTGAGATTATGGTATTGCTCTAATACTGAAACTTGTACACGACCCATAGCAATTCGTGGAAAGATATACTTCCCACTCTCTCATCTACCGTGTTGTAGAATATGCGAAGGATCGAACACGATGCCAATGATGTTCGGTGAAACCGCTGCTCAGGCAAAAGGAAATACAAGTTTCTCGGCTGGAATTGTGAGTGTATGAAATGCATTGTATCGAAGAGCAAGAGCTGTATTATGAAAATACTCACAGAATAGTAGTCCGCTTCGGTTGAAGTTCAGTTTCTGGCTCTATACTACAAGCGGCTCTTCTTCCAAGGTCACTACTCCGATGCTTTGTAGTGCCACACGAAGATGAAATAATATGTTTGGTTGCAAAATGTGAGCAAAAAAAGGATCACTTCAAGTATGAAAAGTGAGATTTTTGAACATTGAATCAGTTCATCTCTTGTAAACACTCACGGGCTCTGTACATTATTCCTCCATTTTACTGAAAACACTAAGATTGATGCGATGACTTTGTCTCCTTTGTTTGTCGTTGCATGTCTCAATTTATCTATATTGATACTTATTATCAATGATAGTAACAACACGTCAATACAATTCTTTGTTTTTTTTTTTTTTCTGCTGCTTTCTTTCCATCAAATCCAATCTTTTTGGAAATTTCTAAGAGCAAGAGCAAAAACCAATCAAACAAGCTCATCAAAGCTATTGACAACTCCTACTACACTTATCCTAATTCTAGACGTATTTCATTACTACTTCTCAATTCCCCATCAAAGACAAGCAATACCCGCCGTACTACTGCTCCAATAATGAGCTCTTCTGATGATGAGACTGCCCTTAGTCAACTACCTATTGATTCACAATCAGTATCCACATCTCCAACGTCAGATGACATAGACCATGATGAAGAGGAAGACGATGTTCCATTGACCAAGAGAAGCAGGAAAAGAGTAGCTGTGGAATCAGACAATACCGATAATGACGAGGACAACGACAGCGACGATAATGATGACGATTACGATTACGATGATGATGTGCCATTGTCCAAGAAGGCAAAGACGAATAATGGAACAGCTAAGGCCAAACCCACTGTCAAGAAGGAGACAAAAACAACGAGGAAAACTGATTCAAAGAAAAAGGCCACACCGAAGGTGAAAGCTGAGCCCAGAGCTAAGACAACAACAACAACAAAGGTCAAGAGTGAGCCCAGAGCTAAGGCAACAACAACAAAGGTCAAGGGTGAGCCCAAATCGACTTTGAAAAGAGTCAAGAAAGAGCCATCAATTAAGAGTGAAGCTAAAGCCAAAAAGGAAACTTCAGTCAAGAGCGAAACTCCTGGTACTGAAGATGAAGACACTTACAAATGGTGGGAACAACAATCTGGTGACAATGACGGAGAAATCAAATGGCAATCATTGGAACATAATGGAGTTATGTTTCCACCACCGTATGAACCTTTGCCATCACATGTCAAGCTCTACTACGACGGCAAACCTGTCAATTTACCCATTGAAGCAGAAGAAGTAGCCGGGTTCTTTGGAGCAATGGTTGAGACTGATCATGCCAAAAATCCAGTTTTTCAAAGTAACTTTTTCCAAGATTTTCAACAAGTTTTGAAGGAATGTGGTGGATGTGGTGTTGAGATTAGTGATTTCAACAAATTGGATTTCAGCAAGATGCATGCATATTTCGAAAAAAAGAGGGAGGAAAAGAAAGCAATGAGCAAAGATGAGAAAAGGAGACTAAAGGAAGAGAAAGAAAAAATTGAAGAACCGTACAAGACATGTCTACTCAATGGAAGAAAAGAATTGGTTGGTAATTTCCGGATTGAACCTCCAGGTTTATTTAGAGGTCGTGGTGCTCACCCTAAAACTGGTAAATTAAAAAGAAGAGTGTATCCAGAGCAAGTGACTTTAAATTTGAGTGCTCATGCCAAAGTACCTGATCCACCACCAGGACACCAATGGGCAGAAGTCAGACACGATAATGAAGTAACATGGTTAGCCATGTGGAAGGAAAACATTGCCGACTCATTCAAGTATGTTCGATTTGCAGCCAACTCATCGGTCAAGGGACAATCAGATTTCAAGAAATTTGAAACAGCGCGAGAATTGCGTAAATATGTTGATGCCATAAGAAAAGATTATACCAAGATGTTGAAACTGGAAAAGATGCAAGACCGACAAATGGCAACAGCAATGTACCTCATTGATGTATATGCTTTGAGAGCTGGTGGTGAAAAAGGTGAAGACGAAGCTGATACAGTTGGATGTTGTTCACTTCGATTCGAACATATTACTTTGAAACCACCAAACACCGTCATTTTTGATTTCCTTGGTAAAGATTCCATTCGATTTTATCAAGAAGTTGAAGTCTCCAAACAAGTTTTCAAAAACTTGCGTATATTCAAAAAGGAACCGAAACAACCGGGTGATAATTTATTTGATCGAATTAACCCTAGTATGGTGAATAAGCAATTGCAAAATTACATGAAGGGTTTAACAGCAAAAGTGTTTCGTACCTACAATGCATCTAAAACCATGCAAGACCAATTAGACTTGATCCCTAATGAAGGTACCGCTGCTGAAAAAGTTGTCAAGTTTAATGCTGCCAATAGAACCGTGGCTATCTTGTGTAACCATCAACGTACAGTGAGCAAAAACCATGGCAATTCAGTCCAGAAAATTAGTGACAAGTTGAAAGAATTAACATGGCAAAAAATTCGTACTAAAAAAATGCTTCTTCAACTAGATCCTAAATTGAAAAAGAAAGATCCCAAGTATTTTGAAGAATTGGATGATTTAGTCAAAGAGGATATCGAACATATTCATCATTCAATAATTGAACGACAAAAACAACAGGTGATGAAGAAATTGGAACGTGATAACGAGAAATTGAAAATTGAAAAGAAACCATTATTAACCAAGAAGGACATCAAGGAAAAACTAGACAAGATTCATGAGTTGGAAAAACAATACAAGAAAGAATTAAAGACCGGCAAACCTGAGTTACCCGCCAAAATGACCGTGGAAAAATGCTATCAACAAATTGAAACTTTTGAAAATCGAATAGTTGCCACGTCTTTACAATTGAAGGATAAAGAAGATAACTCTGAAGTGTCATTAGGAACATCAAAGATGAATTATATTGATCCTCGATTGACAGTAATGTTTTCCAAAAAGTATGATGTACCGATTGAGAAATTGTTTACCAAGACTTTGAGAGAAAAGTTTAAGTGGGCCATTGAATCAGCCGATGAGAATTGGAGGTTCTGAAAAGAACCCCATTGTATGTAAAGTTTATTAATGTGATACTTGTACCGAAATGAGATTAAAAAAAGCTCAACTTTCTTACAGCCTAGTGCAAGGCTGATGGGTTCTTTCTTGCAAAGGCTATAACTCTAATATCACAAAAGTGTTGCAGTTTCTACAGCCTTTTCCTGAAAGGGTTGTTTTATGAAGAATTAAAAAGCCTCTCTTTGAACACAGAACGCGTATGGATATCAAATTTTGTTTTATTCTTCGTAAATGACACAAAAGTAGAGTGAGACGCCAGCCTTTCACGTTCGATCATCTCGAAATAAAGTTATGTAGTGGCCAATGAAGTCAAGGAAAACCAGCTCCAACGGTTGCTGTGAAATATCCAAAAGCAACTTAATTGCGGATAAACCTAAGTGGCCATGTGATGGTGAAGATTTATTCGGCTTCATTTTGCAATCCATTATTATCTTGGTTGAATTTTTTTGACGCGCAATGTCTTAAAAAGAAAATTTCAACTTTAAGTGTGTGTGTGCGTTGCACATGCACCTGCACTTGTAAACATAATAACACCACGACCCACGTTGACAATAGGAGATGAGAAGATAGGTCACAAAGAGAAAGGAGTTGATATACGAAAGTAAATACACCAAGATCGATGAGCGTGTGTGAGTGTGTGAGTGTGCTTATTGTTGTTGTATCGCTGTTTTTGTACATCTTTCATATAACCCTTTCCCAATAAAGTCTATTAATTAAACTTTCGGAAATTCTTACGTCTTCGACATTTGATATTCAATTACATTTAAGACCTTCTTCTTCATCACTGGTTGTTTTTTTCTTGTCCTCAATTTGAAATCAAAGTTGATATCGGAGACCCTACAAACTAGACTGCATGTATAGACTCGAGACATGGATACGTCTTCAAATATACACAATACGCGTCATATGCATCATTTCCATCATGGCCTAGCACCCAGTCAGAGCCATTATATCACGCCGCTGCCCACGAGTCAAACGTTCCTACCATCGGCATCATCCTGGGCTGAAGAACTTGTTGCTCGTCAGACATTTGTTCAATCAACTCACTCGACTATCGTCACTGTCATGCCCTCGCTCGTTGTTCGTGAAGAGGAAACTGACAGTGGTGGTGGAGAAACAGACTCCGGAGCATCAATGCCTACACTAGTAGATACCAGCTCATCATCACTGTCATCAATTTCAACTACAATCACAGCCATACCAAGTCCGAACAATCCATACATCCATGTACCAACACTACCTACAAGTTTAGTTTTTATCATCGTTGGCTCCATACTTGGAGCTCTCCTACTAGCATTGACTTTATATCGCATCATTAGCCACTACATTTACTCATCAAAAGCCCAATTGGAAAAAGAGATTTATTATTCGGGACCAAATCTAAGTGAAATGTCTCAACATTACTCATTTCCTCATAAACGAATGGCATCTTCATCATCATTCCTTGACTTGTCATCAAATTCATCCACTTTATCTCAAGGGAAATCACTACAAAACCATATTCACAGCGATAAGCAACAATTTCGTAAATCAATGTTTAATAACCCTAGTTTGGAATACGATAGCTTATCGGTGCCCTTGTATCAAGATAAACGAAATTCTTCGTCAGCATTGTATTTGCAAAAATACAACAATTCATCCACTGCATCACTAATGAAGCCATTGGGACCATATTTGGATTCCACTACAGTGGCATCATCTTCATATCTTGATGATGGTAGCAATACCAACAAGGAAACTGATAGTGAAAAATTGGGGACAACAGGTACGTTCGCAGGCAGTGTTCAAACCACATTGCGTCCTCCTAGCATGTATCTTGAAGATCTTTTGAATGGGAATGTTGAGAAAGAAGGAGAAGATAAAGGTGGCAGTGTGGAGAATGTGGAGAAAGAAGAGAGGTGACGTTTCCTTTTGCAAGGGGCTATACCTTTGTATCATAGATATTTGTATTATTCTATTTTTAGTTGATAGACTCAATGATTTTACTGCATAGAATTAGACTAATTTGTATCTCCCTCCTTTTACTACCAATAAGGAACATCATTCGACCAGTCGACTGCCTTTAGACTATGCTCAATAAAGCTTGGCAAGAGCCGTTTATACTTGACTACAGTACTAAACCACAACATTAAACTATAGAACCAACCGCAGCAACATAAATTTCACCGACATCCATTCAAAGGTTGTTATTGAGCTCTTCTTCTCTTTTCTGTTTCGTGTAACGGAACTGGCATCCCTTTCGGGTAATACATCACACGACAATAAAAAATGAAGCGCATTACAATATTCTTAGTAATAGCGGCTTTACCCGAGTTCCTCCACACAAAAAGTGGTATGCACATCAGGGTTATACCGATTTTGTGTAATATGGAAGACTACATATCCGTGCGCAAAGCATAAACCAAATTTCAAAAAATTTTCAAAGTCATTCACCAATTGCCACGCCTCAAGTGAAAACGTTCCAAATGAAATTCTAGACGAAGCGATGGTTGTTTGTAACTATTTTTGGCCAATGCTGGCGAGACTTCCTGCTACACTCATGTACTGATTGTTGGATTTGACTGCAAAAAGGCGGCAAATATGTGCGGAGTCTCTTAAAAAGACCCTCGAGTGTACAGCTCCAATTGCTCTGCAAAGGTAATAATTCGAAGTGGTGAGATGTTTTATTTTTCACACAGCACAAAGCCTTACGTCAATTGTACTACATACTGCATCCACATATGTTACTCCATACCTCCCCCAAACATTTCGATGCAGCAAAGGTTACATGCAAGATCTAAACGAGATTCGAAAGTTTCTATATTTAACCACTTTGAAACAATAGGTGACATAGAAAAAACTTCTAGTTCTAGGCTTAATCCATTTTTTTATTCAATTTTGTATTGTACGTTTGTGAAGATCACAAACCCCCCTTTACTGCAGCCGTCATTACTGAATTCCCGCCTCCGCCTATCCAATGCCTACCAAATACGGTCATGATAACTCAAGGAGGAGGTGCTGATGAAAAAAAAAGAAAAACATGGGATTGTCGTCTATAAATATGGGTACAAGTCGCTTCGTTTTCAATTCAACATTTCTTATATCTCTATCCTTTAAAAAACTTTAACAATGATTCAAGATTACGTCATTAAAGCAAAAGAGGATATTGTTCCTCAAACTACTCAGTTCAAGATGGTGATGAATGACGTTGGGTACAAGAGAGATCACGACGATAATACTGATACTTCTGATGATGATGATGATCACAAGAAGCATTCAAGATCAACTAGAACCAGAAAGACCCACAGTCAAAGAACCAGGACTCATTCCAACCACTCAAGAACCACCAGAGTCCATAACCACGATTCTGATGACAGTGACGATTCTGACGATGACGACCATCATAAGAAACATTCAACTAGAACCAGAAAGACCCACAGTCAAAGAACTAGAACTCACTCCAACCACTCAAGAACAACAAGAGTTCATGGCCATGAGTCTGACGATAGTGACGATTCCGATGACGATGATCATCACAAGAAGCACCCAAAGTCATCCAAGACTAAGAAGAGTGGCACCACTAAGACTCACTCCAACCACTCAAGAACAACAAGAGTTCGTGGCCATGAGTCAGATGACAGTGACACCGATGATGACGACGACCATCACCACAAGAAGCACTCAAAGTCCACCAAGTCCAAAAAGACACAAAGCAAGAAAACTCGTTCCCACCAGTCAAGAACAACCAGGGTTCATAGTCATGAATCTGATGATAGCGATGACTCCGATGACGAACATCAACACAACAACAGACAACACACTCGTACCAGAACAGATGAGCATCACAAAGATCAATTGAAACCTACAATTGCACCTACATTGATTACAAAAACTTTAGCTGCAAGAGATTTAGGTGGGATGGGTATCCCAGAAATGACATCTGCTCCTGAGACTGACCAAATTAATGGAGCCACCGTCGGTAAACCATGTATTGGCGAAGGTAAAGGTGCTGTTGGAACTACATCGTCTGATGCCACGACTTGTATGACTGGTGGTGTATTGGGTTTAGTGGCTGTCCTTGCCATTATCTACAAGTTGGTTTCTCATTATCGCTCACGTAGACAAGATAGGATTGAGTCGTCCGTTTATTACTCTGGATTGTCTAACGTTGATGCGAGAGAAATGGAGGAGTCTAGAGGGACAGAGTTGAACTCCAATGTTGAAAAGAGATAACTGAGTCGTTTTTCGGTTTTTTTTATATTGTACTTCAAATTTTAGTTTGAATCTGTGTATAGTTTGTTAAACATGCTTGATTTCCCCCAATATTGAACCATTGTAGGGTGAGTATTATAGAGCTTTTATTTGCCAGCTATCCCTCTTCAAATATCTGCTGATTTAACACAACTTAAGCTTGGTGTGAAGGAGGCAGTGAAAGATGTTTTTTTTAAGTACACTAAACCGCCAAAGGTCGCAGTTACATTGCCATCTCAGGATATACATCTAGTTCAATATGCCAATACATGACGTGAAGAGTATTCATCAAATGTGCTTTTCCTGATCAAGACGTTGCAAAAATATAAGCCAAGCCTCGAAAATAAATTACGAAAGCGCAAAAGCTTATTTTTTTCTTCCTTGCCAAGCCACCATTTTGAAATAATAAAGCCGATGCATGATAACCACTTGCTTAAGGATCGGCTTTAATATACATTATCTTTTAGCTCAGCCTTCCTTAGCATTCAATCCATCATCAATATACCCAACGATGCAGATGTCTGGAAACAGTCAGGCTGTGCAAAGAATAGGATTATTTCCAATCACAAGATATTGTTTTGTCGATCATCGAGGCGCGGCAAATTTACCGATGATGAAAACGATGATTCCAATTTTCAAAACAACATTGAAAATCAAAACATATATATATATATATATAAATATACCACAAGGCATTTTTTATTTTGCAAACTGTTTCCGATATCCTACATTACCTTACAGGTTTACACCAAAAGCTATTTCAACCTTTACAACCCACACAAGTAAACAATGCCAGTCGATTTAAAGCCACGTCGTGGAGGACACTCAAGCGGGGGCCATTCAAGTGGAGGACACTCTAGTGGTGGGCACTCCAGCGGCAGCCATTCAGGTGGAAAACACTCTGGCTCAGGATCGAAACCAAAGAAACCCAAGGGAAGCCGACCAATTGCTGGCGGTGGCCATCGTGGTCATCATAATACCAGTAGTAGTAGCAGTATCAGCTCCACTGAGAAAAAGAAGCATAAGAAAACATCAACTAAAGAATCACACAAGAAGACTAAAACTAAAGATGACAATAAGTCCAAGACTAAGAAACACAAGAAGTCAAAGACAGATGCACCAAGTAGTACGACAAAGACAGCACATGATAAGCATAAAGATCAAGTTACGAGTTACCATTCCGTTCCTACTACTTTAACACTGAGAACTATGGCACAGAGAGATCTTTCAATGGGCATCCCCACAATGACGTCCACTCCTGAAAATTACTCTTCAGACGGACCAACTTCAGTTTCAACCATTTCTTGTGCTGATGACTTTACCGGTGTCTCCCTTAACATGTTGTTTTGTGTGGCTGGTGGTATAATGGGATTATTCGTTGTGTTTTTCGCCGTTTACCGTATTTTTAGTAGAACGAATCGAGATCAAAAGGATTACTTGGAAAAGGACGTTTATTTTACACAATTACCAATATCAAAAGGTTCTGAAGAAAATATGGATGAGAAGCAAGAGGAACATTTTGGGTTGATGGAGCAGAAGAACGAAGGGCTGTAAGGTGAAAGAAGGTATCTGCTGGACACGCCGACGTTGGGACTACGGCAAAGCCCTCGGGAGCTGAGTTTGTAACCTAATGCAGTCAATTCATTATTAGCATATCATTGCAATTACGCGTCTCCTACAATTTCGTAGATTCATTCATTATCTCTTGCAAACTCCATTTTTCAACGTTTAAGTAATAGATATATTACCTACTTATACCTCAAACACTGCGTAGCAAGTGCGATATTCTAATTCAACAACTTGAGATGAACATTGCACCATTTCATCAAGGGAGTCAGGTTGATAATGTGTGTATAAGCATTCCACCTTAGCTTGTTTGCTTGGCTTGAACACAGCCATTCATGAGCAACAGCAACAATTACGACATGTGCATTTATAAGTTGAGTCATAACACTTCGAATACCCTTGGAGTGGATATCTCATCCATCGCATCTCCGTCATATAATTCTTTCTGCCCCAGTTCTCCCCCCACACACATCGGCTCGGTTCTAGATGGTTCACGCTACCAATATCCCGGTGAGCTTTTGGCTTTTGTGTCATTCGTTGAAAGGAATTAATTGAATATATGACGTTCAGCAAAAGAAAAAATGAAAGTGAGGATCCAATTCATATTTTTACACCACTCCGAATATCGCTCTTGCGGAAAAACGCTTAACTATTCAACATCACCCCCTCCGCTTTGCTCGTAAATCGTTATGCTTAGACAGTCAATTAGAAGTGCTTATAATGGAAACATTGTTGCCAAAAGGTTTATCCAACAATCATCAATTAACTTTGCTAAAGGTGATTCTTCCACTATTGATTCATACAGATTACCTTCACAATCATCAATAAACGAATGGGAATTCAAATACGATTTCATCCCAAAGACTACTCAGCCCAAAGTACCACCAGTTACTAAAGAGGCTGTCAAGCAAGATATTGCTCAGGAGAAAGCTAAAGCTGTCGAATGTGAATTATTTGCAAAGGAGTCCAATTCATCAGTCAAGGTTGAAGCCAATGATGCTAAGGTATTGCACGGTGGTGAATCAGTAGGCGCAGAGCATGTTCTTCGAGAGGATAGAGGTAGCAACCCAATTGATTCATCCAAACCAAATGTGTCCAACGCCTCCAAACCAAAGAAGGCAGCTAATCACGATCAATATGTGCAATCATCAGTGAATCCAGACATTAATCAAGCTGATATTGTCAATTTGGGTGAGAATGAAATTGACCACAAGACTGAAGACGTTGGCAAGCAAGCACGTGTTGTTGATGATATTGAACATGATAACTTGCATCACCAAGGACAACAAGAATCATCATCTTCATCATCATCATCAACTTCTTCTTCCTCAGGAAGCTCAAGCGTCGCTGGTGTGTTGGCTCTTTTAGGTGTAGGTGGAGCAGGATACTGGTATTACACTTCATCCTCCAAGCCAGCTAAGAAGTAGAGCCTTTTCAAGAAACTGATATCTTCAATAAATAAATATTATTTCAAAGTCAATTTTTTATATATATTCTATATACATGTAGTGTCTTCTCTCTGTTCCTAATATTGTCTAGCAGCCTCTTGACATGCTTTTAATTGTTGCAAGTAGTACCCACATGTTTGCATATTTCCATCATTCTCTTCCAAACATCTAGTAAAATTTCTAGCATCGGCATCACAATGTCTTACTTGTTCCTGAGTGGCGTAAGAGTTTTGTTGTTGATATGGAGCAAGATCTTGTTGTTGTTGTTGTTGTTGCTCAACTGGCGGAGCCTCTGATCTTCCGCCAAACATTCCGGTGATACCAGCACCCAAGGTATGGCCAATGGTTGAACCAACTGCAACACCAGCAGCGGTGGAGGCCATTTGTCCAAACAAACCTGGTTGCCTTTGTGTTTGCGGTTGAGCTGGATGAGCAGCGGGGTATTGGCTATGTTGTGGGTGTTGCTGATAAGCCGGAGGAGCAGCAGCAGTGTGAGCTGATCTAGTTTGTTGTCTTGGAGCTGGAGCTGACCTTCTTTGTCTAGGCATTGTTGATTGATTTGGAGGTTTCAGTAAGAGATGTAGAATTGGTAAAGTTTTTCTGTTCTGTTTTATAGGAGAGAAGCTTAGTAAATTTTTTCGTTTTGGTGGCGAGGAAAACGTGATCAGGTAGTGCACTTTGAATAAAGTTGGGGCACAACTCCGGGTAAGCACATACATAAGCGAATAAATGAGAGATGAAGGAAGAAGCTTAAAGTATTAAGGGAAGAGCTAGACTGAGAGGTTTATCCACCTGCTTTCCAGCGTAACCACTATCGACGATGTATTCGTTGGCTGATACATGGCGGTTCTACAAAATTCCATCACGTTCTATGCATTACGCATGCTTATCTGTGTCAGACTTTTGATTTGCATCTGAGTAATTCCTAGATCCAATGGATCGTCGCAGATCTGTTTTGAGTTTCCGAGGTGATGCAGGGTTATTGACGTATAGGACGAAACTTTCAATCGATCAAAAAAACACAGTTCATCATACTTGAGAATATTATGCACAATGTTCGGATAAATGATCTATCTGTATAAGGTAAAGTAAGTAAAATTAAAATAGCTCCAGAGTAGAGTGTTGCGTTTAATCGTTCAAGGCTTGGGCAGTTCGAACCCATGGCAACAAGACTTATCATTCTAAAGTATAAGCAGCGGTTTGACATTTATTTGGGACCCCTCTAGACTGGCAGCGCTCCTAATTGAACACATACATTGATTCATAGGTCATTAAATTACTTGCAACTTTACAAAAAATGTACCTGGTATTTGACTATTCATCCGAACTTTCAAAGCCCCATCTTATAGACCAGGCCGACGTATTGAATGCACTTGTGTTCCTTTCGAACTGCTATCTCTCCTTACAGCGGGGATATTGATACAAACAAAACAAACCCATAGGTTGAAAGGGCAAGTGTCATATACATTAGATGTAGTTCACAAAAGATGGTACATCTAAAATCCCCAATCATTATGAGATTCACCTAAGCTGATTGTGATATGCTTCTTTTCAGTCGAGCCGAGGTCTATCTGAGAAACTTCAACATTGTGTAACCACTTTAACAATCTCACATTGCATTCTCCTCCTCAACCAAATCGCGATTGGTTTATCTTGGTAAATAGGTCTGTACAATGGAAATTCGCAAACAACTACCATGGTATCCATCTTGATTTGTAATGCACTATCGCGGGGCCTGGAATGCCAACCGCGTTGCTTAAATTTTCGGTTGCGAGGATTAGCGTATTCTCATGTTGTTACATCCGCAATTAAACTCCGTATGTACCGCATATTATTTTCAGCCGTTTCACATGTACATATAAATTACTGCATATACACATGCGCAAGATCTAAAATTCGGATTTTTCTATTGTCGTCTATTTTACGGCCGAACTACACAAAGTTTCGATATTTGATTAGTCAAGTAAACCATGAGCACAACAAACAAATTCAGAACTGAAAGAACAATACGGTCATAAATTGTGGCATAAATCATTTTACAGAAAGCAATAGAAAACTCGGGTATTTCCCAAAGGGGCAAGATTTTTTTTTGTGTGAAATGGTTCTTTGTATATCGTACATTTTGAGACATGTGAAAGGGGATTAAAAGTCATCGGATTCGGTATCACAAATAGAGTGGACCTTACTCAATAACGTGTAACTGACAATAATAAGGCTTCGGTACACGCGCTTAAGAAGGAGTTAAACTGGTTTCAGAGCAACCGCCGTTCTTTCTTTGATATAAATATCACTGGAATCCACCCTTTTGATTAAGTTTGTTGTTTATACATACAATTCCAATTACCATTCAATTACACATACTAATATAACAAAAGGTACAAATTCCAAGATGAAGCAATTTATAACCGAATCATTTGTTGGTCTGATCTTGTATCGAATTTCAGGTCGCAAGCTATTTTTACACCGTGATGAGTTACCTGGTTATGTCATTCCTGAAAAGTACTTGGTTAACAACGATAAGCGTCCAGAGTATGAGTTCCCCGAGAGAGAAGGTGATGAAGCAGGAGAACAACCAAATAACAATGAAAACCACAACTCTAGGAGCAATGACAACATTGATGCTGCTAATGAATTACCAAATGACGATATAGATGAAAATGAGAAGCAAAAGAAGGATCTCAACACCGACAGCGCTTCAGAATCAACTAAAACAACCACAGAATTAAATGCCAAAGATGACTCAAATTCAGATTACATAATAGTCACATGGGATGGAGATGATGATCCAGATAATCCATACAACTGGCCATTTTATCTCAAGGCAATCATGGCTTTTCAAATTGCTTTCTTAACTGTGTCAGTGTACATGGGATCAGCAATCTATACCCCCGGTGTCCAAGATATTATGGAGAAATTCAACATTAATGAAACTAAAGCAGTGTTGCCATTGACGATGTTTGTTATTGGATACGGTATTGGACCCATCTTTTTCAGTCCATTGAGCGAGGATTCTCGAATTGGTAGAACTCCACTATACATTGTTACGTTGTTCATTTTTTGTATGATGCAAATCCCAACCGCTTTGTCAACAAGTCTTGCTGGAATGGCTGTGTTGCGGTTGATTGCCGGGTTTTTTGCTAGTCCTGCTTTGAGCACAGGTGGCGCTTCATTTGGTGATTTTATTACATTGCCTTACTTTGTTGTTGGATTGGCTACTTGGTCTTTGGGTGCTGTTTGTGGTCCCAGTATCGGACCATTGATTGGTGCAGTTTTGGTGCAAAGAGGTGGTCATAATGGATACGAAAGTTGGAGATGGACATTTTGGTTTATGGCTTTAATTTCGTCATGCTTTTTGATCCTAGGTTGGACATTACCGGAAACTTATGCCCCTAAATTGTTACGCCAAAAGGCAGAAAGATTGAGGAAATTAACTGGAAACAACAAGATTGTATCTCAAGCTGAGTTGGATCACGGTGCAACTTCAACAGGTGAAGTTGTTAGAAAATTGTTTTGGCGCCCTTTTGAAATCACAATCACAGAACCAGTGGTGCTATTGATTGGTATTTATATTGCTTTGGTTTACAGTATTCTTTACTTGTTTTTCGAAGCTGTCCCCATTGTGTTTCAAGAAACCAAACATTTCACTTTGGTTGAAATGGGCGTAACTTATCTTTCGGTTGTCATTGGTATCTTTATTGGTGGTGCCATCTACATTCCATACGTTTACAAGGTGTTTACCAAACCATTGCTTGCTGGAGATTACGGTAAAGTGACTCCAGAGATTTTTTTACCACCATCAATTTTCGGAGCTGTTTTGATGCCTATTGGATTATTCATCTTTGGATGGACTTCTTCCCCCAAGATCCATTGGTTCCCACCATTGATTGGAACAGGAGTCTTTGCAATGGGTGCATTCATCATTTTCCAAACATTGTTCAACTATATGGCTGCTAGTTTCAAAGTTGAATACTTGGCCTCTGTATTTTCATCCAATGCATTTTTCAGAAGTGTTGTTGCTGGTTGTTTCCCACTCTTCGGAAGAGCTTTATTTTTGAATTTGAGTATTCACAATTATCCAGTTGGCTGGGGTACAACATTATTGGCCTTTTTGTGTTGTTTAATGATTCTCATCCCAGTGTTTTTCTATTTGAATGGACCCAAGTTGAGAGCAAGGTCTAAATATGCTAATCACTAAAGGATTGAACATAATGGTGATGAAGAAGCAGTTGATTTTAATTTGGTATATATCTAGCGTTAATATGAATAAGTAATAGAGTAATCTGAAAAGACTGACAAGTTTAATGTAACTGGCTCCTCTGAGTTCATTCCTTCGAGTTCAGATAAGCAAAGAGCGAATTGCAAATTAGAATCAGTTTAATCTGAATTACGAAAAAATCTCAATTTTATCGCGCACTTTTGTGAACTTCATTTAAACTCAAAAATCGCAACGTCAATTCTTAAACCCCTCACCTTGCCCCCCCCTCCCACCACAACAGCAACTTAAAACATGGACTTTGAAGAACGTTTAGCAAGAGCAGAAAGATCAGACTCACCTTCATTAGTTGGCGCGTCGATGAGATCAGCAGATGACTCACCACACAAGAATTACATTCATCCAGAAAAGTATGTGTCGTCAAGAGCTGAATCGAGATCAAAATCAAGAACAAGATCAAGTAAATTGAAACTGTCAGTCACTGCATCTTTAGATGATTTGATCAACGAGGGTGCATTATTAGGCTCAGAGGAAGACTTTGATAAGTTTTTAGATGACGATGGTACGGTGAAACACGAGGCAAAATACACCAATAAATTGGACGAAGAAGGAATTGAGGAAGAGGATGAGGGGAAAGAGAGTGTTGAGCCGGAAGAGATTCAGCAAAAAATTGAAAAGGCAATTGAGCAAGAAGAACCATTGAGAGGAAGAAAAGCGAAAGTGGTGGAGGAAAAGAATTTGGAAAAGGAACCTACTGAAAAGGAATCGAAACCGACTGGTTCCAAGAATGCAGCTTTGTCATTTTATAAACAAGATGACTACTCGACTCCAAATTTGTCAGATTATCAATTGGATCAAAACATCACTGACCATAACGATTTTGTTAACCATGTTCAATCGTATGATTTAGAAAAGTTACCCCGATCAAATCTGTCTTTGGGAGACGAGGAAAAGACCGCGGCATTGTCAAGACCTCGACCCCACACTACACTTTCATCAGCTCAACAGCAAAGGTTGGAGAGTAGTTTGCACCCTTTTCATACTGATAGACCTAGATCGAGGTCAAGATCTTCGAACCCATCATCACGGATAGCCGCACGCTCGTCGTCTTCCTCGTCATCCTCAAGACACTTGGCTAGGGGAGACTCGTACAAGAATGTTCATAGCGATGAACCTTCCAAATATGAGTTACCAGCTGATTTTTCTACCGATGAAGTGAAGGAGTCACACGAGGCGGAGGAAGAGGACAGAGGTAGAGCTGCTAGACCAACAATGGGAGATTCGATTGCTGCTGCCGAGGCTAGGAAATCTCGAGCCGAGAATGATCCGTTTGTGCCCGAGTATGCGTCCAATCCAATTAGCAGAGAGCCATCTTTGGTGACAACTGGAGATTACACCAATTTTGAAGTTGACAATCCTCGTACGCCAGCTAAACACAAACCCAATACTCGATTTATCAGGTCCAGCTCAAGTCACCCAATGGATGAAAAAAATGATTCCAATGTTGATGGATTAAAAGAGGAAGGTGCTTTAGTGACCGATGACCCATATGCCTCAATCGATCAGTTGGACAGTTTGATGGAGGAGGTGTTGCAAGGGTTTTCTAAACACTCAGAAACAAAAGTCGAGGACGAGAAGACAGGTTCAGAGAAGGATAAGAAGACAGGTTCAGAGAAGGATGAGAAGACAGGTTCAGAGAAGGATGAGAAGACAGATTCAGAGAAGGATGTGGCAACTAAAGCGGAGGAACCTTTGACAAAGAAGACTGCTGCCTCTGCTAACTCCTCTGAAGAGTTTAGGAAGAAGGAAGACGCTAATACCGTTGAAGACGACCTCGCTTCGGTCGATAAGGAAGATAAGGAAGACAAGGAACCAAGCTTAGATGAAACTTTGAAAGAAGGTGTAGAGAAAAAGGAAACTAATTCAGATCCTTCAGAGTCCGCGGCTACTGAAAAGGAGGAGACCTCAGATTCAAAAGAAGTGGCCGCGAAGGGCACTAATGAAACCACAAACGAAGATGTCATTCAGAAGGATGCAAAGCGTGCAGAAGTTGAAGGGAACGAAAAGGATGATGCCGATACAACAGGCTTGAAAGAAGAGGGAGTTTTGACCAGTGAAGATCCCCTTGAACGAGTTGAAGAGAGTGAGTTGAGAGAAGGTGTGTCTATTAGTGACTTGGGTACAAAAAAGTCAGAGGCAACAGAAGAAAGCAAAGGATATGACAGAGCCAAGTTGGAAGCTAGTAATGCAAAACTAGAAGATAACTTGATTCAAGGTTCACTCAATACCGACGGTCCAGCTGATTTGGAGAAGATTGAGAAAGAAGAAAAAGAGGGGCTTAAGGAAAATGAGGATGAAAAGAAAAAAGAAGCAGAAGGAAAGATTCCTAAAGATGAAGAAGCTGAGTTGGACTCAGCCAAGAAGAATGAACCAAACTTAATTGTTGGAGGAAATGAGGAAAGTGAGCGAGTCGAGCAAAAGGAATCAAATGAATCTGTTGCAAAAAAATCGGTGGATGATAAGGCACCATTTAAAGAGGCCAGCACTGCACAAGAAGCCACCGAGGACTTGTCTCTGAAAGGCCAGCAGGACGATGAATTGCAAGCTGGAAAGAAGGATACCGACTCAGAACACAAAGCTGACGCTGTCCAACTGGATTCATCTGGTAAACTTTTAGAAGGTACTCTCAATGCCAATGGTCCAGAAGAATTGAAAGGCGACGTTAAAGGGTCAAAATCAATCGAGGAAACCAAAACTACTGCCGATACTGAAGCTAAGAAGGAAGAACTGTCTAAAATCGTCGAACCAGTGGAGACTGAACCAAAAAAAGGAAATACAACTAAGGAGGCTGAACAGGAAGTCGAACTCTCTGAAGAGACTCCAGAACCAAGTGTAGCTGACACTGCTTCTCTGGATGATATTTCTAAGAAAGCTGAATCTAAGGAAGAAAACACCGAGTCCGCTGAAGAAAAGAAAGCCATTGAGCTGATTGACGACGGCAGCAAGTCAACAGCGGACTCCGCCGCTGCTACCGCGCATGAGGTGACATCATTACCGAGTTCAAAGAAAGATGATCCACCTATTGATGAGTTTGACGATTTAGAAGACATTTCTCCCGAGGAAATTCGCAAACATCTTGAATCACAACCTATTTACATCTTTACATCATTAGCGGGTGGTGCGCAAATTATCCCACGTACCAATCGATTAGCCACCATTTTGCAAGCCAATGGAATTAAATTTGAGTATAGAGATTTGGGTACTGATGAAGAAGCGAAAAAAATTTGGCGTAGACAAGCTTCAGGAAAGACCTTGCCTGGTGTGGTTAGAGGTGATGATTATGTTGGCAATTGGCAAGAAATCGATGAAGCTAATGAAGAGTATCAAGTCAAGGATTTATTGTATAGTTTTTGAAGGAGTAGAGCTCTTGTCGAGTATAATTGATCTTAGTATTTATTGTGATTATACGCACAGGCAGAAAGTGTCAGTGAAGCGATGAAAGTAAAGTACGTCCTGGGCTCAACAACTCAGTCAATTATGTTGACGTGATAGTTCAACCAACGCACATTTTCCCGCATATGCATCCTATTGATTTTTCTCTTGAATCGTCCCTTCTCTCCACGACTATCAACACCAATGGATAACATAAAGAAGTTCAATTGTTTATATTCCAAATGATTTAACAAGCCGTTGACATTGCAATTTGTAGCATTAATCGTTAATCTTTTGATATAGCAATATCGTGTCAGCTTGTAAATCGCAGTACTATTGACAGTGGTATTTTCACCAGGGGTAATCAAAAGTAAACGAAATCAAATTTTTGAAACCATGCCCGCTGATTTGCTTAACAAATGAGTTGTTTTCATTTGGTTTTATTTTGATCTCCAAGCCTTGTGGCTCCAACTTTGCATCCATTTTAGCGAACGATTCTAGCGAAGATGGTGACATGTGTAAAGTAACATTATTCAACTTCTTGATAAATTCACGCCTTGCGTTTACAAAGAATACTTTCCAGCTCTCATCAATTAAATACTCAACGGTATCTTTCACTGTAAATGCTCATTCTCCAATGCGTTGTGACGACGGAATATTAGAAATACAGACTACGGTGTTAGCACAACTCATACTTTTGACCCAAAATGGGTACATGAATGAGTACACATCCGACCCACTCTTTATGTCAGTTGAGCTATACCAAACATGAGAATATGAAAGAATTCTTAATGTATCCATATCAAGTGCGCTATTGACAATTTGCAAAGTCAAAAAAGGCCACGGAGACGGATAAGTGAGGAGCAGGCAATGTTGGATCTAAATTCACGAAAACATCGAGACTGAGAAACTTCTTGGGGTACCACTCTTGCAAGCACAATAGTTTCCACATTGTGTGGGATGATTTTCATTACATAATGAAGAGACCACTTTTCAGCTATATTAATTTATACCAACCACTTGCTTTTTCCAATTAGGCAACTCCAAGGTCAATAGCGTTCTCATCTTCCTTAAAGCATGTAACAAACGACACTCTGGTTTATACCTCACAGCACTACTAATTCACCCATCTTTCAGGATAATCACAAATGTCACACAACAAATTGAGCAATATCAATAGTTCCCGTTTCGAGTACTTGCTAAGCGCAATTTTTACGACAAAACATACAAGCACACGTTTTTTTGATTTTTGCACTTGTAAACAAATTGCGCAGATTAGATTGAGCAAATTCCTCTTCACTTGATCGACTCCTCTCCTTACGGTGTGCTTGCTTGACGCCCATTGGTTGAAAATTGAAGAATCGTATTTTAGCGCAAATATTCCAATTGGCGCTGAGTGCCAATTGTCCAAATTGGGAAGTACACATATTGCGCAATGAGCCTCACGTCTTACTGGAATAGGATGTGATAAAACTGCTCAACCAAATACATCACTTCATTTAATACACAAAAGAGCTTAATGCTGCACCAATGAAAAGATGCAAACAAACCACCTCATCCATCCATCCATCCAATCAACCAACCAACTATAATTTTATAAAACCCTTTTAGCGCAATGTTGGTCAATTCATTTCTACTTTTTCATTCCTTCAGTTAATTCTACTCCTTGAGCAAATTAATCTCAAAATCATCCCATTCACTTACTTGGAGTATATTTGAATAATATAAACTCAGATATATACCACATATTCCAATAGTTGTATCATATATAAACAGGTGTTGTTTCCCTTTTATTTTTCATCGATAACAGATTTACGATAGCATAACAAAATACATCATTACTCCCACACACAGTATACAATAATGTTTAAAAGACACGATATGCACAATATGGGCTCATCCTCAATGGATATGGGTTCAATGGCTACCTCAACAATGGGTATGGCTATGGAAACAATGTCACATGCAATGAACCACACTGGATCAAGCAATAGTAGTATGGGAGATATGGGAGATATGGGAGGCATGGATCACATGGCCGGTATGCACATGTATTTCACTAGAGAGTTTAAAGATTACCCAGTCGTTTTCAAAACATTATCAGCATCAAACAAGGGACAAGCTTTTGGTATATTTGTTTTGTTGTTTTTTGCTGCTTTCTTTGCCAGGTTTTTAGAATTTGTCAGAAACTATTTGGAAGAAGTGGTATGGCAGAATAAGAATTATACTGAATTTGAATCCGGTGTTGTCAATCATAGTGCTAATTTACAACCAGCAACTTCGATACAGGCAACAACTGCGGGAGCTTGTGGCGGTGCTACTGGTACTACTGGTGGGAACTGTTGTGCAGGAAATGCTGATGATGAAGAAGATAGTTTTGATAAACGTGCATCAAGTGATGGTGTTTATGTACAATCACAAGAAGCTAAACCTGCAAAGTCTTCTAGCTTGCCATTGGCTAGTACTATAATGAGAGACGCTATACGATTGGCGTTGTGTATTATTCCTGATTTATTTGGCTATACATTGATGTTGGCAGCAATGACATATACATTGACTTATTTCTTTGCTGTTGTTATCGGTTCTGGTGTGGGCAGATTTGTTAGTGAAAGATTAATGGAAAAGTTTAGAATCAAGCGTACCCCACCAAGAAATTGCTGCTAAATGGAGAAAGTAATCTACATAATCTAATTGAATATACTTAATAAAATAAAATCAACTGAGCTTTTACTTTCTTTCCCCCTAGTCTATTATTTCATCTATTTTCTTGATCAAGTCATTATACTTGTCCTTGTTGAACTGCGATCCGTTCCCATCAGCCAATTTCTCACTATAAATCAACCGGGCAAGATTATGATATTGCAGTTTAGTATACTCTGATCGTTTCGACTTGATGCGATTCAATAAACTAAACTCGTTTAAAGTAAACATTTCAAAGTACAATAATGATTTGGTGAAATCAACTTTTTGAGGTTTAGCTGACAAGCTACGCAAAATCTGTTGCAATGTGGAGATGTTCAACAATACTCGCTTGATTCCATTTGTATTAATCTTTCTCACTTTAAAAGAGCCCTGGATCATTGCATCATTAAGAAATTGACTGAATCCAATAAATATGCTCTCTTTATCCTCCATCTTTAAAGCTTTAGTCAATTTGGTATCGATGGCAAAAATCTCTTGATTGAAGGAAACAATATATGGATCAGCATCTCCTGGTTCAGTGGTAGGGACCCATTCCATTACATTGAATGACAAGGTCAAGTAATGGATGGCTTTACTTCTCAACTCATACCTCAATGCCAACAATGTTTGGTCACGTATACCTTCGAAATAAGCAATTACATCATTAAACTGAATCATCTTTTCTGAATTTAACGCCAAAAGAATATTGTTCTGAGTAATGTCTTGAGAATTGGTGGTGAAATTCACCGATGGACGACCATTTTCTAAAAATGACCAATTGTACCGTAATTTTTCCACCGGAGAAACAACAACAGCTGCACTGGTTCCAACATCGCCAATACCATAATTCGATTGCTTCTTGACCAAGACTAGCCACGTCAAAATCCATGATGTTGTCAATAATAGATAAACCACATGGGAAAAAGTGTCACTATCCAATAAATTATCCTTGTTGATTACTGAATTTTGAATTTCATGAAGCAACATGCCATTTTCAGAAGCAATAAAATTGGCAAAATTGGCATAATTGATATTGCTCTTTTCATTTAGTTCAAGTATTATTGTTCCACTAACTTCAGTTAATGCATGCATCTTCATCCATTTACTAATTTGCAGCACTGGCCTACTCATTGCACCTTCAGTAGACAATAAATCTTGAAATAATTTTCTATACTCAGTGGCAAAGCTCTGCAATGTTTGTAAAACCGTATCTGAAATATCTTCTCTATACGTTAATGATGTATTCAAAATGAGACAAAGTTCCAAAAACAACTTCTTAAAGTTAAATGCATTCTCATAAATAACAATTGTGGACTCGTTATCAATATGAGACCTCTCTAATAACTCCAAGTCACTATTTTGGCTCAATGTAATAACATCAAGTTTCAAGCCGGAAGGTTCATTTAACCTCGGATGACCACCAGTATACGTCCCACCAACTTGGTCACTAAACACCATATCAATGGCCGATCTGAAATAAGTTAAGAATGAAGATTTCATAAACTCGGTGAAAAATTGAAACGCAAAATTATTGTCACCACCACTACCATCCTTTTCCTTTTTCACATGGAAGTTGTTGAAAATCCGATGTGAACCTTCAACGAATATTAGCAATGGTTCCAATACAATCCTCATATTGAATAAATTTTTAGGCACCAATACCTCTACTTGTGTGTTGAAAGATTCATCTTCAAAATAAGGTGTTTGCATGGTGAGAAGATCTTTATCATTAGTGTCATCAATATGAAATCCCGGGAAAATATCACCAAGTGAATCTTGGAGCTCTTGAGCTGATTTAGTTGAACTCCAATCAACATTTTCAAAATGGAATAACTTCTTCTTTTGATGTAATGAAAATTTATGCACCTTTCTATGATCCGACTTGTCAATTATATTAACTCCCGAGTCAGTTGACCCATCATCATATATATAGCTTATTATCAAATTCAGCAACTCCTTCTTTGTTGAGTCCCAAACGCGTAACCCAGATTTTGAAAACCCCGCAGAGTTGGCATAATTGCCATTCTGTTCTTGACCTAAAACTGATGCAATTTCATTAATAACTTTATGTTTTTGAAATGCAAGTAAACACCTCACTGTAATTGAGCCATACAATTCTTGAAGAATGACAACAGCAGAGTCACTGAAACTTTTATGAGCCATGACATCAAGTAATGAATTTTGTTCAAAATGTTGGATTTTTTTAAGCTTGGAAAGGGCATATCCATTTCTCAGCTTCACTTCTTCGGTGACTCTATTGATCAATCCATGTAATTCCAGTTGGTTCGCTTCAATTAAAGTTTCAACCACTTGTTGTAGTCTACCCAATTTGGAAGCAGTTACCAAAAGCATGTACATGTAGTAATAACTTTCATTCGACGTATTCATCTTCAACAATGTAGTGTAGTCGATTGCCCCATCATTTTGCAAACTATTCTTCTGCAATTCAGGAAGTTGAACGCTTAAAAAATCACTAACTGGGGCCGTCAAATGATCAACAACTTCCAAAATATCCAAGTTGGCAGAGTTGTGCACATACTGTTCCAAATTTTCCAGCTTCAACAATGCTTTAAAAGATGCCATTTGCGGACTCGTTGAATCTATTATTGATTGCCACAAGGATACCCCCGTGTTTGATATTGAACTATTGTTCTTCAGGTATATCTCATTCTGCAATTCATCGATAATCATATCGTACAACTTGTTCGATTGTTGCTCTAAATAGGATTTTATATCACTCATTGCTGGTAATGACCACAAACTGTAACGCTCAGCAATCTTGTAGCCGTTTGCAATAATATCATACACCTCGTGAAGTTTCTTTTCATTGATCAATTGCTCCACTTGGTCAGGGATTTTGTTCATCTCCAGTATAGCGTCAATTATATCAATCAGTTCAGCATACCTTCCCGATGTCTCAGACAATTCAGCCAACACAGCACTTCTATCATGCATTTCCTTGTTGGACGTTTGCAAAAAGTTTCTGATGCTTTCAGAATCAGTTTGCGATTTGTCCAAAGTCGACAACAACATATGGTACGATCCTATACTATTGTTGAATAATTCGTAGTGCTCATGGACAACACGTCGTAATGCTCCTTCCGTTGTCTTCTTGAGTCTTTTGAATTCATCAAGTCTGTGAGCCAAACCTACTGAACTGTCATCTAATAATGAAATTGCAAGTTCTATTGGGTTAGCATTGTCCTCCAATATACGTGGCCAATCGTATCTAATGCTGCTGTATACCTCTTTCAATCCTGTGACCGATTCATCTTTGGCGCTTTCGGATTGGGGGATGCTATATGACAATCTTCGTCTCGACATTGGCAGTTTAGGGTAGAGTTACGAGCTTTTTGAGTGTTTATGGAATCGAAAAGTTTATGAGCTAGAGAGTTGGTAGCGGCGTTGTCATTTATTGCAAGCACATATAGTGTACCCTACTTGAATTAACAGTTTGGCGAATTTACCAATTTTTAGCATCATTGATGTTGAAGTTAAGCTTAGTATAGTAACAGACTTGGAAAGTTTACTTCTAGCAAAGTTTTGCTCAGTAATATACTGGGGAGTTTATGTTTTGCTAGTACGCGTATATATTTAGACCATCAGTTGAAAAAACATAGTTTATAATGGTCCCCAGGATACCACCAAGACTCACACACACACACTCTTTTCCATAGCTGACCCATCTGTACTGGAATAACTGCTCCATTTCATTAGACCTTTTCCATGGACGGGACTGTACAAGGGAATCAAGAGTTGAGGGTCACCTCTGTATCCTCTTCACAATTGGGAAACAATCAACTCGTTCCTTCACGCGGTGCAAATGTACCCTTGAACCAACAACAGCTACCGGTGGTACCGTCGAATAGTTCTGCACCTTTATACCAAAACCCTTCTCCATATGGAGGTTCGCATAATGCTCCTTCAAACTCGTTCAATGCATACCCACCACCCAATAGTGCACCACCATATGATAACAATTTTTCCAACCCATCATCCCCTTTTGTATCGCAGAGCAATTGGAACCAACAGTACCATCCGCATAGCTCTTCATCTGTGGATGATGCACGTGCACACATACCTCCACCACCTCGCCAGGTTCATATCGATCACCCTCCTCCTGCTCGTCCTCCACAGCAAACACGCGTCAATTATCCTCCTCCTCCGCCACGCCAGTCATCTTCGTCACCTGCTGTGAACATACATATACACAATTCAATATATACCAATGGTGCGCCGTCATCTACTCGAATTCAATCTCCAAATAGCGTTAATCTTCAAAGTACTACCCCTTCCTCATTTCGATACCAATCGTTGAATAATGTGAATGCGCACAGGAGTACTCCTCAAGACCCATCACGTACAGGGGCGTGTGGCTTTCGATATTCGTCCCATCATAGTGTCAATTCATCATCTGGAGGGGCACGTGAACCACAATTGTATGGTAACAGTGGGTCAAGTACCCCAAGCAACCACAACAGAAACACCAGACTACCGAGAAGAGACTACAAGAGCGGGTTTCGCTCAAGCCCCAGTACGGCAAACCACTCTTCGCCACGAGTACCAGAGATTCCGAATTCAACACCCATACACAGCAGGCCCATACAGTTTAATCAGACGAATCAACTTCCTAGTAGTCCTTATCCTTCTGATGGTAGCGGGGTCGGATCAAATCACATGGTTAGTAACTCGTCCACACCAACTGCGACTCCAAAACCTCTGAAAGAGAAGTTTAAAATGTCAATGGCGGATGTCGAACGTATCATAGGAAATTACAGTGGGAGGGCGAAACCGGGGATACGAGGAGCCATTTTAAATACTGAGTCGAAGCCAATGATGGATGAGAAGCAGCAGCAGTTGATTGAAATACACCTTGACACGCATGAAACAAAGGCAAAAACGGACAGAGGGGCTAATGGTAGAACCGATGATACAAAACTTGAAACGATTAGTGGGACCCGGAAACCAATTGGTTCATCCATTACTGCTGATAATGATCGAAAGGTGTACGATGCCTCCGCTGTGAAGGAGTACAATCCCTCTTCATTGACTACAGGGGGTCACAGAAAATATGATCCCTCAGCTATCGCCACAACTGACCACAAATCGTATACTCCTTCCGCAATCGCTACTACAACTGACCAGAAAACGTTTGACCTATCTACATTAAACCCAATATCAGCTACAAACAACAAACCAGTAATTATTGAGCTATCAGATGATGAGTCCGAACCTGAAACTAAACCCCCACTTGCGGCAATGCACGAAAGTTCAATTATCGTTATCGACAGCGATGTTGACGAATATGAACACAAACCTGTTGAGCCTGTGAAAATGGTCAAGGATCCTATTGCAATTGATACATCATTGGTATCTTCGCCCATAATTCAGATTAAATCTAAACCTACTTCCGAGCATGTTTCAGACCCAATTGCTGATTCCTCTTTCTCATTTACAAAGATTGATCACACCAAAGTACCCCCAATTCGGGAGTCAACTGAACCTCAAAAAGCCGATTTTAATGCAGCTATAATTGAAGATGGAAAGAAGACACCTGAAGATGATCCGTTAGAAATACCCTCCAAACCTGCTTTCATTCGGTGGTTAAGTTCCGATGACGAGGATTATGATTTTAATATCCCCCTAGCTAAGACCCCGACTGCAAGCAATGTATCAGAATTGAAAAATAAGCCTGAGGTCCTATCTGGAATTAGAGCTTCAACAATTAGTAAAAGTACAGAAAGGGTGGCACTTAAGACGAATGGATCCACAGCTGAAGCGAACACACAAACCCCCAACAATACCAATGTCGCCAGCAGGTCTAGATCAGTACCAGATACACAATTTTCCAGACCCGCTACTGAGTCAGTTTTAGGGCCAGTCAAAAGAGCAAACACAATACAAGATGGAAACAGTATCACAACAAAGAAAACAAAGCGATCTAAAACTGATAGCTTGCTTGAGGAGCTTCCAAAAATTGACAATTTTGAATACACCTATAAAGAGCTACAAGATGTTAATCGAGTGAGTAGAAAAAAGGAGGAGTTGCATTCGGAGATGGAAATTCATATTAGTCTTGGACCTTTTGGTATTTTGAAAGACCTCAAGGAGGATTTCAAGCTGCGTGTTTCTACTTTCGACCTGGAGTTTCCTTTGATATATTGGAAAAGAAACGCTAAGGCAGAGTACATCAAGGATAAGGACTACTTTATACCCATCAAGCCAAAGAAAGTTGTTCAAAATACGTTTGTCATGTACTACCTAGCTCAGGACTTTTTGGACAAGCTTCACTCAGAAGAACTTAAAGCTGATGTAGTGAATGCAACTGAGGAGATGTGTGTAATCTCGACTAACAATTACCATGTGATACTCGTCGTTGAGGGATACGATCAGTTTATCAACAAAATTAAGTCTTACAAGCAAAGACAATTTCGGTCACAAGTCTTGAATGGTGAAGATCAAGCAAGGAGAAAGAAGGATGATGAGCGAATGTCGAAATACCCTACACCACTAGAAATTGCTAGATTGTTGAACAGAGCTCAATTGGATTTGAAGGTGAACATCTTTCCCGTTAGATCGCGACATGAGGGTGTTATGTGGTTGAACTCATTTACATACACTATTGGATCGGCATTGTATGATAAATACGAGAGGAATCAAAGTTTGGCAAACTTGGGAGTTGTGCGATCAGGTAGTGATACCAAAGCAACTTTTATACAATCAATTCAACATTTTCCACGTATGACGCAATCAAAAGCCCAAATTTTACAATCTTCACATGGATCAATGTATCTGATCTATTCGAAATTCCGTACCTCTGGTACATTGGGTAAAGATGCTCTTGGAAGGAATATTGTACCACCCACTGTTGATTCAACAATGTTGAGCTTTTTCACGTCAGATGATCCCGACAAGGCAATTACATGAGAGGTGGAGGCGGGGGTTACAACGTAAGAAAACTGATCTAATAGAGAATATATTTTTCTGTATTTACTTCTTTGTAACTTGTTTTGCACGAGTGAGATCGTCAATGTTAATTTTATCACTCAATCCCTCAACCACTTGGATTCCTCTGTCTACTTCATAAGTTTCTTCATCCGTGAAGTCATACTTTAAACGATGTAACTCAGAAATGATGTTTAAAGATTTGTCAACTAAATTGGTATTTGAGTCCAAGTTCAACACTGAAGCAAGGTAGTGAACTAGTTTGGAACTTCTGAATCTATTTTCAAGATCACTATCCAAACCATTGCTTAATATCGATGACACAAGTGACAAAATTCTCAAATCGAATTTCGAATCTTTAGAATCAAACTTGATCAAATCCCAGCCGGATGATTCATCAAATTGTTTGTACCCTGGCTTAAAGTTTCTTATGTATGAGGAGATTGCAAAAAGAGCTTTGTTTTGCAAGGACTTGTTTTGTTGACCATCTTTAGCAATCTTGACCAACTCTTGCAACGCATTAGTTTTCTCGAAACCTTCTTGCGATTTGGGGTTATTTTGAACAGCTGTACCAATAATACCACAAACAATCACCCTCAAGTCATCGGGGACATCGTTTTTCAACAAGTCGACAATTGGATGCCACAATCCCAAGTTTTCAATGTTATTTGCATTATCCATATTTTCAATTAACATTTCAAAATTTTCCAACGCAATTGCTTTATCTTTGTCCTCAACTTTAGGGTTGTGAGCGGTTGCAATACTTTCCTTCATTAAAGCCACTTCATCTGGACCTCCAAACAATTGGTTCAATAATTTAGGATCTGGCTCTCCAATCTTGGCCAATGCTTCTTTATCACCAGCTTGTTGGGCGATGGACCAGTGCAATAATTTCTCCATTTCTTAATAATATGGTTGGTGAAAGTAGCTGTATTTGAGGTTTGGGCGTCTGTTGTAGACTATTTATAATAAATCAAGGTTATTCTATCAACAAAGTTGCACTTATCTTTTGCTATATTCGAGAAGCTTCTGATATCTTCTCCGCTGTGTCGCGACTGAAAAATCAAAAAAAAGGTTGAGACGGCAGATTTGCGACACGACATTGAAACTGATAGATACATGCCCTGAAAAAAGATGAAAACGAACTCAGAGGGGTTTTCTGCCTGGAAGGTGATGAAAAACACCTAAAGGGTTTTCCATTGCATTCAGTAAGTTTCGATTTCAACTGTCGTTGTAGTTAATGTAAACTATATGATTCATTTGCTCATGAGTGGCCTAAAGTGGTTATGCACATACATAACATAACCCTGCGACGGATTTTTGAAACCCGGGGGAACTTATCATTTGTTTGTTTTTTTTTGACAATTGCGAGGGAATCGTATGTTGTGACATCCGTTTATTTTGAGAGCTAGCACTAAGGCACGTGAAGTGTATGTCATTATATAATGATCTAATTATACAAGTTGATTTAACGCTCCTCTAAAATCGAATGGCATAGGGCCGAAACATATGTAGAAAATTCAATTTTTACTGGTGGCTTCACAAACATCCGAGGTGGTAGCAATCTCTGTCTTTGATCCCTTTCATTTTTTCTATTTTTCCCGACGATTGGATATATATATATAAAGACCACTAAAGTTTTTCGAAATTTCCAATATCCAATTCTCTTTTTCTTTTTGGTTGAAATTTAACTCAATTGCAAAAAGAATATCACCTTATAGCTATAAAATGTCATTGTCAAACAAATTATCTGTCAAGGACTTAGATGTCGCTGGTAAAAGAGTTTTTATCAGAGTCGATTTCAATGTTCCATTGGATGGTAAGACTATCACCAACAACCAAAGAATTGTTGCTGCTTTACCAACTATTAAATATGTTGAAGAACACAAGCCAAAGGCAATTATCTTGGCATCACATTTGGGAAGACCAAACGGTGAAAAAAATGACAAATACTCACTTAAGCCAGTTGCTACTGAATTGGAGAAATTGTTAGGTAAAAAAGTTACATTTTTGGACGACTGTGTTGGTTCAGAAGTTGAGAAAGCTGTCAATTCAGCATCCAATGGTGAAATCTTTTTATTAGAAAACTTGCGTTTCCATGCTGAAGAAGAAGGTTCATCAAAGGACAAGGACGGTAAAAAGATCAAAGCTGATCCAGAAGCTGTGAAGAAATTCAGAGATCAATTGTCATCATTGGCTGATGTTTACGTTAACGATGCTTTCGGAACTGCTCACAGAGCACATTCCTCAATGGTGGGTGTTGAAGTGCCACAAAGAGCTGCCGGTTTCTTGATGTCCAAGGAATTGGAATATTTCGCCAAAGCTTTGGAGAACCCAGCAAGACCATTCTTGGCTATCTTGGGTGGTGCCAAGGTTTCTGACAAAATCAAGTTGATTGACAACTTGTTGGACAAGGTTGATTTGTTGATCATTGGTGGTGGTATGGCCTTCACTTTTAAAAAGGTTTTAGACAACATGTCTATTGGTGACTCACTTTTCGATGAAGATGGTGCAAAGAATGTTAACGATTTGGTTGCCAAGGCTAAGAAGAACAATGTTGAAATCATCTTGCCAGTAGATTTCGTTACCGCCGACAAGTTTGACAAGGATGCTAAAGTTGGTGAAGCAGACGATAAGGAAGGTATTCCAGAAAACTGGATGGGTCTTGATTGTGGTCCAAAATCTAGAGAATTGTTTGACGATGCTGTTGCCAAGGCCAAGACTATTGTTTGGAATGGCCCACCGGGTGTCTTTGAATTTGACAACTTTGCTGGAGGTACCAAGAACTTGTTGGATGCTGTTGTCAAATCAGCTGAGAATGGAAATATTGTAATCATTGGTGGTGGTGATACTGCTACTGTTGCCAAGAAGTACAATGCTGTTGACAAATTGTCACACGTTTCCACTGGTGGTGGTGCCTCATTGGAATTGTTGGAAGGTAAGGAATTGCCAGGTGTAGTTGCCCTTTCAAACAAAAACTAAGGCAAAAGCACTATTGAGCTACGTTGAATCGGATATTACTCGAAATTTTTTTAATAAAGAAGAGTCTCTTGTTTAAAAAGATCTAAAAAAAAATGTATAATGTAGTGAGAGAAGTGAAAAGTTAAAAAGTAGGACTCACATTTATAATTTGGCTTTACCTGCACAAATTTGTGTCCAATCAGCCTCGGTTAATTCAGCGTACTTGTCACCATTTAACCAGTAGATGAGTTCATCACCACTCTCACCTTTAGGTAATTTTTGTTTCTTGAATTGGTTCTTTGGAACTTTGTGATTGTGTGAAGCTTCAATCGAGCCAATCTTGATGAATGCAGGTTGTGCATAACTAGGCAACGATTTTTGTGAATGATCATATATCTTTTTCAAGATATCCACATGCTCCAATTCATCTTTTGGTTCAATAACGGCAAAGCAAGCTCTACCTTCGTGATTTGGAACTTGTACACCAACGACAACGGATTGTTTAATGGCATTTGATCCCATCAACTCATTTTCAACTTCACTTGCGGAAACATTTTCCGATTTCCATCGGAAAGTGTCTCCCAATCTGTCAACAAAATAAAACAAACCATCCTCATCCATCTTCAATAAATCACCAGATCTGTACCAGGCATCACCTTTTTTGAAAACATCAAACAATATTTTGCTACTGGTGGCTTGTTTGTTTCCGTAATAACCCTGAAATGATTTACTCACATCTTGAGGGTTGAGAATTCTCATTAATAACTCCCCGGGTTCGTTATAATTGGCTTCCTCGTAGAACCCAGTCTTTGGATTTTTCCACATTTCATTTTCATCTTCTGGGTCCATCTTGACCAATTTTTGTTGTGTGTTGAGCAATAAAGTAATCAATGAACCATATTTCCTACACGCACCTTTCCCAAATTCACCATACTGAAAATTGGTTGTGGCAACTGGTGATTCGGTAGCGGCATAGAATTCACCAACCCCCTTGATGTGGAATCTATTTTTAAACTCAGTCCAAATATCACGTCTTAACCCATTACCGTAAGCAATAGTGACATTGTGCCTTTGCTGGTCTGGATGAGGGGCAGAATTCAATAAATAACGACAGACTTCACCAACATATTGGATGTGAGTAGCTCCAACTAGTTTAGCTTGAGTCCAAAAAGATGTAGCTGAGAACTTTTGTGCTATTGAAACACATCCACCATTGATCAAAGTTGGACAAACACCCAACATGGCAGCAGTTGAATGATACAATGGCATAGCTGTCAACACATTGGAGTTTCCTTCGACTTTCATGATATATCCAAAGAAAACAGAGGCCATAAATGCTTTTCTCCAAGACATGATACCAGCTTTTGGCAACCCTGTTGTACCAGAGGTGTAAATCAACGCACAAGCACTGGAATCTTTGTCTTCTGGTCTTCTGGTTTCATCCTTAGCTCTATACTTTGGAGTCGATTTCGATTGAATTCTGTCGAATAAAGCAAATTCGTCAAGGTAATGCAATTTAACATTTGGCAATTCGTCGTTGATGGTTTGTTCTGTTTCTCTAATTGGTCCAGCACAATCTGGGTCAATAAACACTTGAGAAACGTTCGCTATCTTGAGACAATGAACCAATGGTTTATCTTTGGTATTGAAATTCAAGAATGCTGGCAAAGCACCAATATTCCACAATGCTAACCACAACACAATGAATAATGGCTTGTTCATGCAGTCTACCCCGATAGTTTGGCTGGATGTAACACCATATTCATTTTTCAATATGTAGGAAAGTCTCAAAACCATGTTGTACAACTCTTTGTACGTATACTCCTCAATTTCGAATTGGTCATCAAGAATTTTGAAACCATCGGCATCAGTCTTGACTGGTGGTGGGTTTTTCTTTGGTCTTGGAAATGCCAAAGCTTTGTTATCTTTATATTTTTTTGCTGCATCTTCAAAGTAGTACCAGTATGATGCTTTTCCTCTCAGTGATTTCCACAAGAAAGGTAAGGCATTGGCAACAACTTTTCCTGCCAATTTGACGTCATCTTTGATCAAGTATTTGGCTTCTAATAATTGACTACCTAGTATCGCAGCAGCTGCTATTTCAAGTCCTGACATTGTATTTAGTGTTTTCTTCTGAGGTTACTATAAAAAGTTGCTAAAGCAGTTCCTGTCGAAAGGGTTTATTGTATTGTATTTATACTTTGAATAAATTTATTGGTGTTTGGGGTTCTGTTTTTTGATGGCACAAAGATTTTCCAGTTTAGTTTCTTTTTCTTTGTCGTTGGAGTTAAACAACAGAATACAATAGAAACCTCAACGGAGATAATGCATGTGCTACCAAAAAGATTTTAGAGTATACACAATACCAACCCAACGACAAACTTCTACAAGAAGAACATTAGCAACTACAAAGTGGTTGAAACAGACAATACCTCAACCAGCCCCCAATCCCCATTCTTAGCAAATGACGTTTTATATTGAGCTGATTTTCTTGGTTGCGTGTGAATATGGTATCTTTTTCTCCGCAACAGAAGAAAAAAAAAATTTGGTCAGAACTTTTAAAAGCCCGCACTCATATACAAAATATTTCCGCATTAGGGAGGTGTCATTTTAAATTCCCTGTGATTTTTTCATTTCGTAAATTATAGATACATGCCATATGTTGGACGAAATGCATTGATTCATTCAACTCAAATTGGGGCAAGCGCTGAGAGATGGGCACCCCAAAGGTTTGGCAGAATATATTAAAATACAGTTTCATTTGGTGTTCTCTTACCACGGGTTATGATTTCACATGGGTGCGGTGTTGGTTTTTTGTTTAAACCGAGTATAAATTCAGTGAACAATATGACACAAAAATGTATTCGATTTCAAAAGAACCCAATAACGTGGATAAATGGGTAAACGGTGGCTGTATTGGAAAGACACGTGCAGTTTACCATCTTCTTTATCCCGTCAGTCTAGCTTTTTCTCTTTTGCATAAAGAGACGTTCAGTGTATTCGCTCGACAACGGTAAGCTAGATGGCATATGAGTTGCGCTACTCAATACTTCCAATTGCCAAATTTCTGCCTCTTTCCCACATTCAAGAATAAGCCCAAGTATTTCTTTTGATCTTTTATGAACGGGATCCAGCTCAGGATATAGTAATCCCTTCTTGAGCAAAGCTTTCAACTCGAAGTTTGAGTCCTTGAGATAAACATTTACGCAACAATTTTTATGATTTGAGACCAAAAGCTTGGTCATTTCGTAGAAAAACAATTTTGTTCTATTCTGAGAAGAAGCTTCAGATGCTCTAGCAATCATGGGTAAGATTTGAATGTAGTCATTGCAAACGCTCTTTTTAATGAGCTCGCGAATAACGAGACTTAGCTTCATCTCGTTTTCTTTAGCGACATCTTCTGGTAAATTATAGGCCGTCTTCAACCCCAAGTATAGATTGAACATGATATGAAGGATTGACATCTGTGGCTGAATGGGTGGTTGTCTTCCACTCCACTTTATAAACTGTTGCTGCATACGCAACACCCTTGGATTTTGCACTTGATACCTGGCGTGAGACCAGCAATAGGTCAACATGCATTCAAGCGTCTGTACAATAAGTGTAGCGCTGCAATCTGCCCATAAGTCAAATAAGATACATGTGTGGATCAAGTCCTCAATGCATGTATTAAAGTACCCCAAAAATAGATTGGGATTCTCATAGAAGTCGTTTTGTTTCCCAATCGAAATTAGTTTGAGAACGGCAAGTATCTTCTCAACTTTCAAATCAGATTCATTCAATGTTTTCAGAATCTCCATAAGAGCTTTACTCACCTCCCATGCATGCTCAAAACGAGTATTGGGGATAACTATGGGACATGCCACCAACTGGGAAATGGGAATTTTCTGAACTCCCTCTGGATGCTTGTCAATCACTGCCAGGCTTAACTTACCCACATCTAAACTGAGCAACTCAGCGATACTATAACGGATCTTGTTATCCTTGAATGATGAAATCATTGGCAGTATGTTATTTGCATATTTGCTGATTGATTTGTCGCTAAACCCACTAGCATGATCCTTATTTCTTTGACTGGACCCAGTAACATCCATGCTTATAGCTGCACTTGTAAGATCATATTTCTGTTGTAATTCCCATCCTCTGTTTTCTGCCGTCTGGGTATCGTCATCAGCAAACTTTGTAAGACCAGACTCATCTTTCATATTGGGAGCAGGGGCCAATGTTTCTTGTCTTTGTATAACCTTTTCCAAACTCAGTAAGTCACCTTTGTCAGGTGTAGGGGCACTTTTCTGAGGCTCCTGAGCTACCTTTATGGACTGGTGCCCAAACCTGAGCTCACTGGCGGTTGCAATATCCTTTCTGGACTTTTTGTACAAAAGGTATTCTCTGATTGCAAATGAAAAGACGGCAGACACAATAAGCACCAAAATAAAAGTCATGAATATATAAAATGAATCAGAAATGATTGAATTGTTGAAAGTAGCCAAAGTTGACTCAACATTCGCATGGTATTTGGGATTATCAGGAACACCAAGCTTTAGGTACGCTTCATCACGATGTCTATAAATATATTGTGGTTCCTTGACTGAGAGCTTGATATATTGTAAGCGTGGTGAATGCTCACGAATAAGACTTCTTCGCTTCAAAAACAGTTGATAATGATCGATTTTAGCTTCTACTGTATTATGAGTCTCGAGATTCATCTGTGTTGGGTGATGGATTACTGGTCAAGTAGATTGGTATAAATGAGTACGCGTGGTGTGTATATCCCTTGGTGTTGAGTTTTACAGCCAATTTGCTGTGACAAGAAGATTTTGGCTGCTAAATTTTATACAGTGCGTGTGCATGGATGCAGTTTTAGGGCCAGTAAAAAACTTGATCAATGTAATCAGATGATTTATTTTTACACGTGGCTAACCAGAGTCTTTGACAGTACACAAGCTTCACAATTATGTTCCACAAGGCTAGTTCGTGTTTGGCAAGGTCCAAGCTAGGGATAAGGGTGCTTAACTTGCAGCTTCCCTTAGCCGCTACCCCTTTGCGTTCAAGAATATCATCAACCATTCTCAAACAATGCCGAACTAAATTTTCCACTCCATATGTGCATGCTCCACAGCTTAAAAGAGCTTACTCTACTGCATCATCAACATTCGAATCAGCTGCTAATGCCACTCGCGCTATTCCAAAAGCTAAGCCAGATGTCGTTCCTCCCAAGTCGGTGGGGTATTGGTTAATAGGAACATCTACTTTAATTTTCGGCATTGTAGTGTTGGGAGGTCTCACGAGGCTTACCGAATCTGGTCTTTCAATTACTGAATGGAAGCCAGTTACGGGATCCATCCCCCCTTTGAATGAACAGGATTGGATAGATGAGTTTAACAAGTACAAAGATTCGCCAGAGTTCAAACAATTGAATTCACACATCACATTGGAAGATTTTAAATTTATTTTTTTCATGGAGTGGAGCCACCGGTTAGTTGGTAGATGTATTGGACTTTTCCTTATTGTGCCAGCTGTGATTTTTTATGCTCGAAATAAGTTTACGCCGAGGCTCACCAAAAGAGTGATTGGTTTAACTGGTTTATTGGGTTTGCAAGGTGCTATTGGCTGGTGGATGGTTAAATCTGGTTTGGATGAAGAGCAGTTAGCTGAAAGAAAGTCTAAACCAACGGTTTCGCAATATCGATTGACAACTCATTTGGGTGCTGCGTTCTTGATGTATCTTGCTGTATTGTACACTGCATTTGAAGTTCTCAATGAAAACAAACTTCTCACCATGATCAAAAAGGGCAAAGGTCAGGCTGTTGAGACCATTCTCAGCCAATTACAGAACCCGGCATTGAAAAACACCCGAATGATGGCTTTAGGGTTGCTAGTGTTGACATTTGTAACGGCAATGTCGGGTGGTATGGTTGCTGGTTTGGATGCTGGCTTGATATACAATACATTCCCACACATGGGTGATGATTGGGTTCCAAGCAAAAATGAGCTTATGTCAGATGTGTTTTCTCGTAAGCTGGATAAATCTGACTTGTTTTGGAGAAATTGTTTAGAAAACCCCACCACGGTGCAACTCATACATCGAATCTTTGCCACGACGACATTCTTTGCAGTGGTAGGTGCACACATGTATGTCAACAAAAGGAAAGCAATTATTCCCAAAACGGCAAAATCAATGATGCATGCCACAATGGGATTTGTGACATTGCAAGTCACATTGGGTATTACAACCTTGATTTATCTTGTTCCAATATCCTTGGCTGCTGCTCATCAAGCTGGAGCTTTGGCATTGTTAACAGCAGTGTTGGCGTTCTGTGCAAGATTAAAGAAACCTAGACCCGAGCTTGCTAGGTATGTAAGAAGCTTAATAACAAAAAGAGCAGTATGAGATTTGAACAGAGTATGTAAATAGATCAAACATGTAAATAGTATTTAAGCTCTAACAAATTCTACCATATACGTTTACTTGACATTTCATATCGCATGACTTTGGACAACCCTTCATCATCATTTTCGCCCCAAGGCAGCTCTTGTAGACTCCCATTCAACAATTGTTTATTTCGTTTCTCTTCTGGTGTATCTGGAACAATTTCATCGAGATCATACAAATGTGCTCGGGTGGTGGGATTTATAGTAGAGGGCTCTGTGTTGGGTGAGCCAGGAAGATATGATAGTTCTATTGGTGAAGACACAAAGCTAGAATCGTCAAATGCGTTGGTTGATGCTTGCCTTGGAGAGGGAGTTTTTTCAACGGGAGTGTGAATCGGGCTTGGGTGTATAACTCTTTTTGCAACCTGTTTTTGACGAGCTTTATGGGATTCAACCAACCTGCTGGCGATTTTAAAGATTAGCAACACCAAGATGATTCTGATCAATAATAGGGTGAATATTGTTGTCGTGAAAAACACAATGCTTGCCAACACGGTACGCACATTGGTGGAACATTGGATAATAAAAATTTGTTTGAAATCACCTATAGTCATTCTTAAGAAGCAAACGGCCGAAGCCAACAATGGCAATCCAATACGACGAGTCAAAACAATAAAATCGGTAAACTCGTGGCTTTTCCCTGATTCACTTTGCGAGCTCGTTTGAAATACTTGCATGAAATCCAAACAAGAAACGTACAAGAAATTGCGATACACTCGTGGTTTGATTTTATTGAACTTGGAAATAAAGCAATGTTTTAACCAATCAACAAATATTTCACTTCCAATTACAACCACTCCGGGACCGAAAATGGCACCCAACCAAATATTCCACTTTTTCCAGCTATCAGGGATTAGACCATGCGCTGAATTTAACTGTAACAAATTTCTCACCGCTATAATTGCCAACATTAGGGACAATTGGAATCGTTCTGATAAATCAGCCATTGTAATTTGAAACAATCCTTCTCGATCTAGTTTTTTAAAAACAGAGCTTTTCAACTCTGCAAATTGGTTGGAAAGTAGTAACGTTAGCAATGCATTGGAGTAAGAATTGGCTGCCACATTCAATGAAACACACTGGTAAATCAAGATGTACGCATGAAACGACAAGTAAAACACTGATGTGAGATAGAAAGTAATAAACCTTCCCATTTGATCTAGGGGAGAAATGTGGAATAGGATATTGATGATATCCTGTCCAATAGAGGAACACAACTTTTCAGCAACCTCAAGCACTCCAAACATGACGTATAATTTAATATCAGCTTGTCCCCTTACATCATGATACATTTTAGAAATATCCAATTTCCCAGAAAACAACACAAACAACGCCAAAGCGATCAAACTTAAAGTAACAACATCTTTCTTTATTGAATTCAATTGATAAGCAAAGTTTTGTTTTGGGTTCTTGATGTAGGATATGATCACTTGCAGCATTACGAGAACGATTTTGATGGGAGCTAGTGTGAAAAGGGCAAGGAATGAATTGATACAAACAAATAATCCAAAAATCATAAACTTTTCCAAATACCATGGTATGATAAACATGTTGATCAACTCCTCATACGATTGGTTGTCGTGATGTTCACGTTCTGCTTTAGTGGCATTTTGATTCCTTGCAATAGAAAGTGTCGGCAAGTTGAGCTCCAATTGCACCAACCTGAGCAATGAGATCCCACTTTTCTCTCGCGACAAATCATTTAAGCCAATTTTGTGGAAATACTCTGAAATAGAGTTTCGTATCGACTGGTGTGGGGGGTCAAGTGACTTCTCATCTTCAAATGTGACACGTTGTGTCCTGGCTTGCGATTGTGTTTTGGCTTTGGCTATTACTTGAGTTGATAGCGATTTGCTTTTGGACTTTTTGTGACCAGGTATTTTTCCATGAAGACTACTCGTCAGTCGGTGTTTTCCCATTGATTCTTGAATCAAGTTCAAGAGAGCTGCTTTTTTATCCGCTTCACATAATCTTACATGAAGAAAAAATATCAATGTCGTGAAATATTGCAAATCAGCGTTTGGAAAATACGACACAGGGACACAACACCACAATTTATTTTTTGAGTGTTCTGCGGCAATCTCAGTTTGCTTCCACAGATGATGGCAAAGGGCATTCATTTGAGAGCAGTCTATTTTGGTGCCATTTCTTTTCGTGTTATGGGGATCGAAGACGGTTTGCAATTAGGAATTCTCTTCTTTTTTGGGGTGTATCCGACCAGATTCTACGTTTCTTGAGAAACAAAAGTGATTGTGAGTCAGTCAATCAAAAGAGTAAAAAGAGAGCATACAAGAGGATGTAAAGCTACTATCAAGTCGTCGATACCTATCAATTGGCTCAACAATTCAAAATTCCATTGGTGATTTGTAAAAATTAAGCGCCTACACTTTTAAATTTTGCTGCCCATTCTTTTTTTTTCTCGGTCTATCTCTCTCTCACTTTCAGAGTATCTATAATTATGGAGGAGTATAAATATCGTGCCCATCGAATATTGATATGCCCCCCTTTTCCATACCACTTCTCTTTCTCCTTTCTCTTTTCTCTTTTCTCTTTTTCTTACTTCGATAACCCTTTAGTTCTATTTACATGATTTTACTATTACTACGATTGAATTACTGTTTAAAACATCTTTCGCATAGCATAGTAAATCTATAACCCACTTAAACACAATAGTATCAAATCAATTCAATTAAAAGCATCACGCCCTGGGACGCCGCCGCCGCTCGCACACAACACCACATCCATTGAAGACAGTCACATAGTACACCACCATGGAGTTGATGACTGTTGAAAAGTTTTTACCGTATTTGGAACCGTATGCTAATAAGGAACTTCTAACACCAGCTGAAGCACTACAGTTGTCGTTGCTCATCACAGAATTGCTTGTTGACGACTATGTTGATTTTGGATTATTGAAGTTACTTTCCCGATTCTTAACCCAACAATCATATGATGAGATAATAGAAGAGAGGAATATCGAACATGAATGTGGCTATGCATTGTGCAACAATCAACCAAAACTGTTGGTTCGTAGGCTAAGTTTAAACAGTAACGGTACAACAACTGCACTGATGTCGGATGCTGGAGCGTCAACAAAGTACCAAATATACAACAGAAAACCATCAATTATACTACCAAATACTTACAAGAGTCAATATTGCTGCAAGGACCATTACCAAGCTAGTATTTTTTATCGCAATCAATTGTTAAATGAAGCTATATTTGCTCGCAAGGATATTATGGTGGTGCCACCATTTCAAGGTGGCAGGAATTGGTATGAAAATTCCATAACCTTGTTGGAGGAAGTTATCGCCAAACACAAGGAGTTGAAACAAGAAGGCAAGACAATGGCTGAAGTAGTGGCAATGATGAATGGTCTTAGTGTCACTGGAGATGAAATGAATGAAGATACAAACCAATTGATTAAGTTGATTGAGGATTTCGAAATTGTTGAAAAAGAAGTTGACCATCAACAAGTTATTGAGGGGAAAATACCTGAACAAGCTATAGAGAGTGATGGTGGTGATGTTGATGATGATGATGAAGATTCAAGTTTAGCGCATAACAAGATTGAAGGTTACATCACTACCAATAAGAGCTTTGGTGGGTATGTAGTTTGAAAACTTTACGACTATAACGAATCTATGAGTGATGCTCTTTATTCAATATCTATGTACAATTTTAGTCATGATCTCATTAATTTTCTTTCTCAACTCATTTCCAAACTCAAAATAAGGAAAACCACACGCTTTCAAGAAATCTCCCAACGTTTGGCCGCGACCAATTCTGTCTTCTGTGGGAAATTTATCCAAGACAAGATTGTTGACGTCACTTTTGAGTACAGTGGTGTTTGGTGGTGCGACAATTTCACTGTGTTTGAACACATTGAAGATTTTTAACTGATTAAGCAACTTGGTAAATCTTTCCACGTAGTCCTTGTATCCATCATTGTATCGATGTTGCAAACTTTGTTGCAACTCAGACAAGTCCAACTTTGAGTTTGATAAAACCTGCCTATACTTTGCTGTAATCTCATCAGACACTATGTCCAAGTCTTTGGTCCAATTAAACTGCTCTAAATCAATCTCCTCATTGACACCTCTGCCTTCCAATCTTTTTTGTTCAATCTCACAGAAAAGTTCAAACATTTCTTCCCCTTGACATAGATTCTCATAATATAGTCTTGGTTTCATCAACTCTTCGGCACCAAACCCACGACAACCTCTAATTGGATAACTTCCATCTTTACTCATATTCTCTTCTTCCAATTCATGCGTTGTCTCCCATACTTTCTTTATCCGAGACCACAAGACTTGCTGACGTATCAAATGTGCAATATGCTTACGTCCTGGCTTGTGCTTGAACGGAGATAATATGTACGGTAGTGGCACAGTTCCTGAATTGTTTTCCTTAGCCACTGCTTGATAAGGACCTTTCTCGTTAACAATGGTGGTAATTTTCTCCATGTTCATATCATTTAAATCAAACACGAGGGATGGAATAATGATCGACTCAATGTACTCTTTGTCAAAGGATTGATCAATGACTTTTTGAGTCAGTCCTTTTATTACATGATGTGAGTTGTACTGATTTCCCTCTGTTTGCAAAGTTTCTGGGGTATATGGTAAAAGGTGAGGATTGGGTATCTTTTCAGCATATTGTAGTTGGTTGAGATATCGTAGAATCAAAAACTGTCCATTTTTGAAAGCAGTTTCCAAACCTTCATTGATAAAGTCATCAACACTTCCACCCGTGGAAAGCGCTAGTTGCTTGCGTTTGGTTTTACCTCGTTTACGAGACGAAGCAAGCGAGCTTTCTCTGCCTCTTAGGGAACCGATTCGTTTCTCTTCCAATTCTTTGCGGTTTTGCAAAAATGATGCTCGACGTTGAGTCCACTCAAAATATTCCTTTCGATGTTGATGTACCCAGCTTGTAAGCTTGTCGTGGTTTCCTTTGGTCAAAGCATCATCTAGTACACTATTAAGCTTGATGCCCTTCATCAATGCTTGCGTCATTTGATATGTGTTGGTGTATTGCTTATTGAAGGATTCATACATGCCAACTTTGAACTCTTCGAACAATACTGAAGCATTCTCAATATTCAGCTTCTTAAGTCTATACGATTTTCGTAGTAGTTCCTTGTACAATTGACATATTGATCGTCGATAATCAGGATGTTGTATTAGCTTATTCACTGTTTGTGTCAAAGGGTTCATCGCAACATCGCCTGGGCAATGACGTCCTGTCCTGCAAGATTTTTTTCAAAATATATATCCGTCGCGACTCAGTCACCGCGATAAAACCTCCAAGATCCCTTAGATCAATACTGCTTTAGCAATGGCATGTCCTAAACCATTTGTGACCTCTTCAGTCCATAGTATACTAACTCCAACCCTAGCCACCAAAGAAATCCAAACAAGCAACCATAACCATTTTAAAGATCAAACTGGGCAAACTCACATATTTGCTCCCACTTGAAACGATAACACTAGACAATATACGTAATGGCCTAGCATTGGGCATAACTAACTCAGGCGGTATACCTACACAAGATGAAAACGAGGATATCAAACGTGAAAATAGGGAACAAGATCTAATGGATGAAGATAATATACCAGTACCTAAATCTGAATTTGAAGTAGTTGAGGATTTGAGGGAAGTTGATGGTACTACACAACACGTTGATCCTGAAGAACTAAGAATAGCTTTTCCAAGAGATAGATCCTCTCCTTATGCTAATGAATGGATTGAGTTGACAGAGGAGAATATAGACGAGGTTGAGTTTAAAGATTATGATATCTTGGCATTTACTACATCTACTCGTGACGATTTCGCCATTGTCGAAGCAGCATATGATGACTAAGCGTGAGGACGTACAAAGCGTATCCGCGATATTGACTCCGTTGCTTAGCTTCTTCAACTGCGCAAGCAAACTCTGTTTCTAAGGGTATCACGTTTTATATAGTGTTTCAAATATACAAATTTCAAGAAATGAAGATTACATTGCCAAAAGGAAAAGAAACGGTTCGGCTGCTAAATCTTTTTCCCACTGGTCTTTCTTATCCCGCCTGAATGCACTCTTGAACCTTGATTAGACATACCGCTGCCCAGACTTACTCGTGGTCTAGCAGATCGAGACTTGGTCATTCTCAAACTTCCATGACTAGTAGTAGGTGAGGCACCAGGTGACGAGGAAGACAACGTTGTACTTACAGTTCTGGTTGTAGTTGTAGTTGTAGTTTTAGTCAACAGTACCGGTTGTTGGTGGGCAGAGTTTGCAGATATCGAACGCAATACACGCCATTCGGAATTCTTGTTTTGTGGGGTCACTGATTGAGTTGGGGAGCTTTTGATCACATCTTGCATTACATTCTCATCGTCCGAATTGTTTATCATTTCAATACTAGGATTTTCCTGATCGTCTAATTCATCTTCTGGTTCTTCAAGATATTTTCTTGGTTGTCCAGGTGCATCTGCAGGTACTGCTGTTTGTATTTTAGATGCCAATGCTCCACTTATCTTACGTCTTCTAATTGGAGTTGCTGAAAAGGAAGAATCAACAACAAATGATGAATTGATCTGCAATTGATTTGATTGTTCAATTTGACTCTTTTTCTTTGCTTCCTTCATACGTTTCTTGAAATCATCATATGAACACAATGGGAACAAATTTCCAATAAATTCGTCCGGTCTATTGTCTAGTATCATTGTATGTCTCCAGTCTCTAAAATAGTTTTGATTGAGGTACAACCAATGTTGTTGTGGTCCAACAACCATCCCTGGTCTTATCATCCTCATGTATGCTATGCACTCATTAGCAGTAAATCCGTGAGTGTAGATTAAATGAGCTCCAATCAAGCAGCCAGTTCGTCCCAAACCTGCTTTACAATGCACAGCAATTTTGCCACCACGATTTATGACACATTCTGCTGCGCCAATGAATTTTTGTACATACTCGAGAGTGGGACAAGTTCCGTCGTCAAAAATCATATCAATGTGCAGTATACCCCTCTTTGTAAACTCTTTTGCATCGTATAGGTGCGAATTTAATCTGACAACTAATTGAACATTATTCCTGGTAAAGTAATCCAATACTTTTTTGAATGGCTCATTAAGTGCTGTGTGTTTCTTTTGTTGTGGTGATGCAAATGCAATAAAGTCCTTGGAGATAACATTGAAATCCCCTTGATCAACTCGTTCATATTGTTCATACTCTTCAAGATTAAACGAGGTCAAATCAATCATCCCTCTCTCCTTGGCTCTCCACATTCCATAAACAATATCCTGAATTGTAATTTCAAAATCAGCATTTGAGTAACCGGCATCTCTAAAGCTGGCAAATGGCACATCAAATTGAGCAATTGGTTGCAATACTTGATGAGGAGCCCAGGATTGGACCAAGATCATATAGCAACACAATATACAAGCGGCATTGGCTCTTTGCTTGGGGCATGTGGAACTATAAAACACCACTGCTTTACCTTGATTTTCATCATCGTTTAAGATATTATGCAAAACAACAGCAAATCGATAAAGATTGCTGATATTCAAGGGACCAAAATCCAAATGAAATGCGTTGTAGGGTAATGCATCTTCCACAGTAAAGTACACTAGATCCTTGGTGTCTGCTGGCGTATAGTCATATGCTCCAAGATAGATTCGATCTACGGGAAAGTTAGTATATCAACGGTTGTTTTCTAAATGGATCAATTGACATACTCTTTAAGAACTCAATGAGTGGTACTGTTACTTTATTTCGCCCCATTGAATACACTGAGTTGGTTTATGGGAATGAAGATGATAAAGACGATGGAGTTGGATGTGTAGTCTCCGATCAGTTGTTTTGATTTAGATGATAATAGCTTGAAATAAGAAGAAGGTGTCTTTGGGTTTGATTTGTTTTGTTTGTTGTTTTGTTTACATTATATCCCAATTGGGAAATAATTTACCACACCCACACGACCTTCTTTTTTGTTTTTGGCCGTTTTTTGCTGCAATCACAATATTCCTCGTTGCTATGGAGGAGGGGGGGAAGGGTTGATTGAATGAAATTGCAAATTTCAAACAAGGAAACAATCAAGTAAAGGTTGAGTGCAAACGAATAGATATCATGGTAAGTTTATTACTTCCCGAGCAAAATGCTTTTAACTACTCAAGTTACTAACTGATACATAGTCATCAAATTTGTACTCATTCTCATCAGATACCTTGTCTGAATTGAAAAAGTTTAGATTTGAAAGTGCCAGAGTCAATAAGCCTCAGGCATTGATTTGTATGTATGCCCACCAAGACAAAAAAGTATAAATCTATGGGTCCGATATTAACTTTTATTTCAAATTTAGATTTAATCGATAAGGAGTCCAATGAGATCAAGAAGCAAGAAGTTGAAGAGCTGATAGACTCATTAGAGTCATTAGTCGAAGAGCTTCCTGATAACAATCCTCGATACATATTATTGTCATATCCAATAAAGACTAGTGATGGTCGATTACAATCTCCGTTGGTCATGTTGTATTGGATCCCACCCACTACAAACCAGGCAAATAGAATGTTGTATGCCGGTGCTGTTGAACAGTTTAGAGATAAAGCTGGAGTATCAAAGTATGTACCTTGAGGAAGTGGTCATAATGAACTAGTTCGTATACTAACCCAATTTGCAATTTAGGTTAATCAAAGTTGAAGATGAAGATGATTTTGAAGATATTGAGGAACAATTAGTTTAATAATATTTAAATACTTGCATTCAAGAAGTGTATACTCTTCCCTGTATAGATGGTCCAACGTTTTAATATTTAATAGAACAACCCTATCAACTTTGTCGATATTTTGGGCATTTCAGTTAGCTTTTACTTTCTCTATCTTGAAATCTTTGTAGCCGGGTAAATAAGTACAAGTATAGGGTTGTTTGGTAGTGTACTCTTGCACAACTTCAAAAAAAAAAAAAAAATTTCACTTCTCTCTCCATGCAATGAAAAATTTTCATTCATCCTTACCATACTTTTTGATAAATCTTTTTCCTTCCACCACAGTCAACAAACCAACAATAAACATTCATCATGGGTCGTATGCATTCATCTGTATGTGAAAATTCATCAAGTATCAAACTGATACTCGGAAAGCACAAGTACAGGAGTTGTTTCGCGGTGAAGGGAGGGAAATAAAACGAACAGTGGATACACAGGAGTCTTGCCCAAAGTAAACGATTCGCCTACGGTAGACTTATACATACCAAGAATTGTTACTATATACGCTTTGAGTATTTGATAACCTGGACATTGTTTCGTTTTTGGGTTCAAAGAGGGAAGAGATGAGATAGGGAATTTGATTTTCTTGTCCTTTTCTACTTTCTTGTAACAAGACTCGAGGGGCGAAAGTCTGTTACTTTGAACGAAACAAGCTTCTTTTGAAAAGAAGCTTCCACTCCCTTGTCGAGCGTGTCTTCGTCAAAACACTTTTTCCTAGTTTCTTCCCTGACTCTCTGCGGGATCATGAATTACTAACATCTAATCTCTTCTAGGGTAAAGGTATTTCCTCATCTGCTATTCCATACTCAAGAAACGCACCATCATGGTTCAAATTGTCCAGTGACGATGTCGTTGAACAAGTTATCAAGTACGCAAGAAAAGGTTTGACTCCATCATCAATTGGTGTCATCTTGAGAGATGCTCACGGTGTTTCTCAAACCAAAGTTGTCACTGGTAACAAGATTTTAAGAATTTTGAAATCAAATGGTTTGGCTCCAGAAATTCCAGAAGATTTGTACTTTTTGATTAAAAAGGCTGTTTCAGTTAGAAAACATTTGGAAAGAAACAGAAAAGATAAAGATTCTAAATTCAGATTGATTTTGATTGAATCTAGAATCCACAGATTGGCTAGATACTACAGAACTGTTGCTGTCTTGCCACCAAACTGGAAATACGAATCTGCTACTGCTTCTGCTTTGGTTGCTTAAGCGAAGGGTGTTGCTATTCTTTTTCTTACCCTTTTTTTTTTGTAAACTTTATATTAATCAAATGTATTTCTTATAGCGAGTATCACTGTAGAATATATCTTATCAAGGGCAAGTAGGGAGCAGTATGGGATGTACTGCATCTATTTTTGAGGTTCTGCGCGAAGCACATCTCTCATATTAAAGATGTTTTGAAAAACTAGAAAGAGACAAACCTCTACGACGTCCACCCCACAAATGGATGCTATATCAGATAGAGTATTTACAGAGACGTCACTTGAGTCCACCACCAACGATGAGCCATCACTACTCACCATTATCCTTGACATTTCCCCCAAAGGATGGTACAATATCCGCAACTCCATATCTTTACAAGATGTAGCCAAATCTTTACTCGTGTTTTTAAATGGACATCTATCAATAAACAATTCCAATCAAGTGGCGTTTATTGCCAGTCTGCCTCATACTTCGAAATTCCTATATCCACATCCAACAAACGCCAATGCGGACAGTGGCATAACAAAATCCAAAATATCGCCAGGGATGTATCGACAATTTAAAAATGTTGATGAGGTTGTATTACAAGAATTGGATCAATTTGTTCAAGAAACGAGTCAACAGTTGCATAATGCCACTGCTAGACATTCGAGTATCACCGGTGCCATTAGTATGGCTCTAACTTACACGTATCGAATGTCAATCTTGGATCAATCAATACAAACAACTACGGCAGCAGCAATAAATACATCCACCATGAGTAGCGCTAAGCAGTCGGAAGTAGCAGCAGCATCATCTTCAACAACTGCCTCGACAACTAGTGCCACCGCGGCGGTTTCGTCATCTTCAACATCACTCAAATCACGTATTTTGATAGTTAGTGCCAACGATGGCGATGACAGCATAAATTATATCCCATTGATGAATTGCATCTTTACGGCTCAAAAGCTTAAAGTATCAATTGACGTTGCTAAATTGGGGTTCAAAAATTCATCCTATTTACAACAAGCCAGTGATGCAACCAATGGAGTATACTTACATATTGAAGATCCTCGAGGTATAACTCAAGTCCTAGCAACTGCATTCTTTATTGAACCAAGCTTGCGTCCCTATATCATTTTGCCAACAAATACACAAGTTAACTACAAAGCCAGTTGTTTCATCACTAAAAAACCAGTCGATGTTGGATTTGTTTGTTCAGTTTGTTTATGTATAATGAGCAGCATACCTGATGATGGCAAATGCCCTGCTTGTTCCAGTGATTTTGATAAACGAAGTATAAATGAATTGACTAAAATACCACAAGTCGTGACTAAAAAGAAACGCAAGTTGGAAGATGGAACTAATGGCAAAAATCAAACAGAAAGGTTAGTTGTTGATAGTTGAGGGAGATATTCCTTGAGATGTAATGCCGAATGGATAAGTTTTTGGATAGTTATGATGACTAACTAAATGATCAACTCTTGCATCAGATGAAGCAAACATTGTTTTACAATTTTCAGAAAAACATCGTAGAGCGCAACGCTTATCATCTTTATTGCCTCTTTGTAGTTGCAAGAATGGATTGTGATATTCATCAATGTGTAAATCCAATATATATCGTGATGGAAATATCTTTTCACAAGTTATACATTGATGTTCATGGAATGTAAGGAAATGATTTTGGAATCCATTATAGCCATAGATTACAACGAAGCAAAAGGGACAGTGTAATGGTGAAGTGTCAGATGCAATAAAGTTTGTTTCACTGCTGTTTTTATCACCATAATCAACCTCCTCTCGACTTCTCTTACCCATGTGGCTTCGTTGAGTGTAGAATTATGTTGACTGAAGCGTCTCTGTTTTCCATCAATGTCACATTTTCCAAACACATTCAAATTTAGCGTCATTGAGTTTTGTCACACGACAATGATATTCAATACATCCATCATACACCAATATATACAAACCCTTCTCCTACTTTATACACCTATATCCTCATTCCAACAATGTGGCTTCTCACTAATAAATTTTTGCAAAATTTCTTTACACCCTTCATCGTCCAAATTAACAACTTCAACTCCATTTTGCTTCAACAATGCTTCACCACCCATGAACGTTTCGTTTTCACCAACAACGACTCGCTTGATTCCATATAGCAATATGGCACCAGTGCACATTGAGCAAGGCGATAACGTAGTGTACATTGTACAATCACGATAAGTTGATGCCGGTAATCTACCAGCATGTTCCAAGACTGACATCTCACCATGCAATATAGCTGACCCTTTTTGTACTCTTTGGTTATGTCCTGTGGATAATAAAGTACCATCTGATTTGATTAAGCAACCGCCAATGGGGATACCACCTTCAGCAAATGATTTTTTAGCTTGTTCAAGAGCAATTTGCATACCCTTTTTATCGTCAAATGAAGAAGAAGAAGAAGAAGAAGAAGAAGAAGACATCTTTGTTGGAAGGTGTGAGTTACGATTGGCTATGATGAGTAATGTTGTGAGGTTCTGTTGATCTTTTAGTACCTTTATGTGAAATGGAAAGATAAGAACTGAAAATTTTGAGAATGAGATGATGATGGGTAAATCTCGGGTGTAAGAAAAGACAATTGAAGAGAGATCGTTACACAAAGTTCCCTTTTTCTTTACAACAACAATAGATTTCCTAATTGGGAAGAACGGAGCGGAAGTAACATCTTACCTTTTACATCAAAATTAACCAACCATAAGAATGCTAAGTGGGGGTAGCACAGTGGGACAGCTATGTATGATCTAGTAAAGTGTCAAGTAAAAAAATACAATTAATATTTTGCTAATAACATACAATTTGCTTGCATATTATTGCAAAATCAATAACCACCCTTTCATACTTTTCCCAACGTAATTCTGTAAACGTCAAACGATTGAAACAGTGAGCATTCTCTTAAAAGATGGCCAACTTCCTCTAGATGCAGTCCATCCTATCTAGCTACATTCACTGTTGGGTTATTTCTCAACTTTCATTGCTGGTACTCGAGCTAAAGGACAAAGACATTGTTACACAAAATTGTCTATTATTTTCCTAATTTCGCTTATCTTGGAGTACTGCATACAATCGCAATTGTTCTTTATATACCCATATCCTACACATATTAACCTGCCAACCTACAAATCCATAGCTTTGTTCATTTCACCTCTAGACTCAATTCTTCAATCATATCCTCAATTCTCACTTGTGACAAATTACAATCAACTTCAATCAACTTGCATTTATATTGCCCTTGTAGATCTCCCTCACAAACAATTCCCTTGCACTCCAAAGAAGAAATCTCAATCAACAATTCCAACTGTCGTGAAACCGACTTGATATAAATGTAGACTAATCGTTCTTTAATCGTATTCTCACCAAATTTGGCCCTCACTAGATCGATATTGGATGAATTAATCAATTTCAACTCATCAATTTGCTCAATTACAAATCCATCGTTGTTATCAACTTCTGAGTCAATTTGTATTTGCCATGAATTCAACATCAATTTGAACCGTAAATCCCATAGTGTAAGATACCCACGTTGTGTGCTAATCAATGCCCAACCGTTTTTATTCACACCCGTGATGAAGCTTGTAATTATGCCAAACGATAATGGATTTTGCAATACATATTGTCGATTCATGGTAATCATATCAATTACATTCACTTGCAGTTGATAATCAATGGCAAAAATGAAGTTTTCTATAGTTTCAACAAGAATAATAAATGAATCCAATTTGCATTTGCGAACTAGTGCTGGTTTCATAAATTTGATAATCTTGCCATTCTTGTTCCGGGCAAGTTCAATTCTCGATATGCGGATGTTCCCATCTCGAGTAGCAACAACAATACAATTCCGCATGTGCAAGAATGCTATTGAGGTGATTCGTGATTGCAAATCCAATGATTGATCAGCATGCTTGATTCGTGAGATATTGTCCAATTTAGAAATGTCCCATACTTGCAAACATCCATTTTCAGATCCGGTAACAAAAAAATCACCTTGAGGAGATCTAGTTAAACAAGTATATGCATCAATATCTTCACTTGTTCGATGTATGTTTAAATTGAACAAATTTAAAGTATTCAATTGGTTAACAACCTTGCCTTTCGTAAGTTTTTTACCAAATTCAATAAAATCATCAAGCGATGGAACAATTGTCAATGTATGCAAATAGTTCCAAATGAACGGATTAGCACCAGTGTATGTGTGCTTCATGTGACAAGTGATTACCCGACTCTCATCCACGTGATACGATTTATGAAACATCGTTGGGTCATTAACCCATGAACTCTTCGTCGCACTATCACGACTAGATTCCATCTTGCCAAACACGTTGGCTTCAATTGTTTGTACTGATGCAATAGCTCTTTCCATATTGGGTAATACCAACGTTTTATGCAGTGGCCGTGAATGATGGTGATGATCTAAACTTCTTATTGATACCGTGTCTTCCGATTTAACAACAACTTTGTTATCCCTTTGTCCCCTTACCGATGTCACTGGCTCCGATTTGAAGACAACATCAAGAAAAATATTTCGCGGGGTTAAGTTAATCAGTTCAAATTGAACTTGTTGAGGCCTGGCAATTCGACTAAGTCGATAAATATAACTCCTCAATACGAAAACTTTCCATAAAGACTTGTCATCTAACCCAATGGATTTGAGTTTGAGTAACCATTGTTTGTCTTCGGGGCTTAATGGTACATTTTCTTTACTTCTTCCACTATTATAGGACACAACAGCAGTGCTCAATTTCGGCATATAGACAGATTTGCCCATATTTTTTGAAAATGAAACAAATTTTTTGTTTGTGGCGACATTACCAGGACCATTGGATATCAATGAAAAACTCTTTTCTTGCCAAAATAACGATCTGTTTGTAAATGTCAATGCCCAAGTAATCATTGCATCAAACACCTGTTTACTCAATGGTCGAGTAAGACTTGGGTACAATGAGTTCCAATCAATTTCAAACACGTCGTATACCAAATAACCCTTGATCAATGGATACAAGAAACAATAACGATCAGCATCACTCAAGTTGTTACTGGTTGAGATAATCAACGTGATCAATGATTGTCGAATCCATTCATTTGGGTGTAGTAATAGATGAATTGAATTAGATAGCAACTCAGTACAAATTTCCAACGAGTTGAACTCCAATTTAGCATTGATCAATTTTTGCAGAACAAATGCGTTGAAAATGCGAAGCACTTTAAGGACAACAAATTGATCTCCTTCACCAACGGATTGTATTAGCAATGGAAGAATGTATTGTTCGAATGATAATGCACCAATATATGGTCCCATTTGCAACACTGCTGACAAGAAGGCCAATCGAAGCGTTGGATCAGGATCATTTAAATACGAAATCAAATGGGGTAAAATTATATCATTGGTTTTATCCCTACCGAAAAACTGACATAAGGGAAGAATGTTTTCAAGTAGGCTCACCTTGACTGCAGATTGTGCATCTGTAAGTAAACTCAATGTAATTTCTTTGAATTTTTGGTCTAATTGATCCTTGGACAAGTGGATAGTGGTCACTGACTTCATGACACTTTCTGGAAGTAGATTGGTGACATTAGCTGTACTGTTGACGCCACCTTGTTTAAACGCTTTTGACATTGACCAAAATTTTTTTGCAACAGTGGCGAGATACGGTAAGCACACAGCAATACAACTATTGATCAACCTTTGTGATTCCGAATCCATTTTCAACGCCAATAAATTGTTGACTTTGGTTAATAAATATTCAGGAAAGACAAGGACATTGATGGGGGTAATGTACGAACAAGACAACATTAAACTTGTGATTGAGTACAATGCTAAGCAAACAACTTTTGCTGACACATGCTCAAGTGAATGATATATTGAAGCTTCGATGTACTCATCCAATACAGAACACAAATATGGTAATGATCGATCTAGCTTTGATTCATCATTGATTTGTTCAGACAAGGCTAGTATTAACAAGCAACATTTTCTTTTCGATTCAGTTAATTTCGCTGTTTTCATCAATGATGTAATCAAGTTTATAATGATCAAAGACGCTTCACTTGCGTCGTTATCCACGTACTTTTTCGGTTGTATTCGGTAATTGTGGGGCATTGTGGGGAGATTCATCTTCATTGGAAGAATCGCCAACGAAGGCTCACACTCTTTGTAATTAAAGCCCAAAGATTGACTGATCTTGGAATAATTACCAAAAATGTAACTGATCTTCATATCGCTAGGAGTTTGATACTTGTCATTCTTGTTTTCTGGTGTGAAGTATTCCCGATCATTTATACCCTCCATAAATTCATACAAAAAGGTGTAAAAGAAATCTGGAAAACACACACTTCTGAACTCTTGCAACAATTCACGAGCACTAGCTCGTTCACCTGGATTTACTTTTAATAACTTCTTGATCAAGCTGACAATATGCGGATGTTGTATGCTTGACAAATCAGGCTCATATTCATTTTTCATGTACTTGAACAACTGAGATAATGTAAACACTGGCTCACCATCGCACCAAATTTCGGCAATAACACACCCTAAACTGAATAGGTCCATTTCATCAGTGACATTGTTTTTGAAATTAAATGAACCATCGTCATTATAGTTCAGAATATTTCTAGTGGCACTATTTTGACTATTGTAGAACCGTTCTGGGGCAATATAACACACCCTTCTTCCGGAACTGTCAAAGTAGAATGAAAATTGATTTGGATTGTCTTCGGGAATATACGTAGGCTTGATTAAATTGGCAAAGTCAGTAATAAGTACCCAATTCCACGAAGTTACAAGTATATTCTCCAATCGTAAATCACCATGATGTACATTCAATGAATGCAACTCACACACAATTTTCAACAACTGAAATGTAATGAATAGTTTCTCCACTTGTTCCAAAAATGGACGCAACGATAGTCGATCATATAGGTTGATCTTGGCCATTTCTCGAATCATGTATCCCGCTCGATCAGTTTCAATTAACTTATGCCACGTCAATATACTCTTGAATGGATATAACATAGACGATTCCTTGACCAAGTACTCTAGTACATCTTGTAGCTGCAAAGTGTAAGATGGTGTTGATGGTTTAATCAAAAGCTTGATAATGACAAAGTTACCTGTAGATTTATCAATAGCTTTAATGGTTTTTAGGAATCGTGAATTGTTGAGGAGCTCAACGTATTGGTAGTTCTCTAATGCATCAACGTATGACGATATGGCAATCGTAGGCGCTGATGGTGCCAACAATGACAACTTTTGGCCCATTCTGGCAGGTGGGTTTACTTTCGTGTTGTTAATTCTAGTTTGGAATCGCGGATAATAAGGTAAAAATAAAATCCCTAGCACAGTGCTAAGATCAACTTGAAAGACGTTTAGCTGGTTCTCGACACTACCAAACCCCACAGTCACGCTCTGTTCCAATGGAAAGTAGAGCGAACGACGACGAATTAAATTTTAGTCCGGCATTGCCCGTAGACGATATAAACACTGACCAAGATGTGTTACATTACTTACAAAATGTACGCAATGAAGCAAACACAATAAACCAGATCTTGTACCATGACAAGAGTGAGCATATTCATGTAGGTGAGGGTGAGTTATTTTTGACCCAGGAGTTGATTCTAGATGGTGACGTCGAGTTCGACGAATGGGCGCATCAATTGGTGATCAAATTCAAACTACTAAAGGAAAAGATACGATCTCAAGATACTGAATTGATATCCTACGACAACAAGTACTCACTCAAGTGGAAAACGGCATTTAAGCACTCACCGCCAGATATAAACTACGTTATCTATGCATTGGACAGGAAAATGTGTTTTGATATTCTAGTTGAATTAACCAAGAGACTAAGCATAACAATGAAAGAAACATTCGGCCAATGGATATGGAAATTGTTTTTGAAACTTGACAATCTCTTGGAAGCTAGTGAGTGTTCGATATTGAGAGAATTGGCCAAAACCGCAATGAAATTGAAGTCTAAATTGGACGAAAGTAGTACTGTGGAGAACTCAATAGCGAGATTTACTTTTGACATGATTGTTGTAATTGTTGGTACATATTATGGACAATCTGATTTGTTACGAGGGAGGTAAATGTAGGTGTAGAGTTGATATTGGTTTTGTTAATAGAGCTCTGTATATTCTATCGCCCACAAAAAATTTCAAAAAATTCATCCCTCACTCTCCATTGTACATCAACCCAATTATATCAGCAAAATGGCACCAAAAGCAAGAGAAGATCTCGTTATTCCATACAAACACGTACCCGCCAAATCAAGAAAAGATGCAGGTAACGTCTTGGCCCAATCACTACCAATGGCCGCCATGTTTATGAGAAACAAGATGTTATCATGGGCCTCGGTGTTTTTAGCAGTTCAGTCTTACTTAAATGAACCAATCAACAGACCAGCTGACGAAGAAACTGGACAACAATCACCAGCATTGAGAGTTGTGTTTGCACTCGTATCGTTGATTACATGCTATATGGATATTATATTCCCCAGTACTAATCCGGCAGTTAAAAGGGCAGCTAAAGTTGTATCTGAAACTGCCACTGCTGCCACTGCTGCTGCCACTGCTACCGTCACCGCAAAGGCTTAGTTGAGGAGTACAATAGGCAACGGCTTGTCACGACCCTTTACAATTCTTCAAGCTGAAAACATTTTTGTATAGTCAATCTTTATACAATACTAATTATTACACTTTCTATTCCAATATATGACGCAGCTAGCATTTTCGACTCATGATCCCACCGTAAATCGCTTAGTCCTACAGTAGACTCCCGTTCTTCAGATTCCGCAATATCTGGTGTGTAAATAACAACACACCTAACAAAACTCTTGTCTTCATAACCATAACCCTCCAAATTGACATCCCATACAGATATCTTGCCAAAATCATCACCCACAGCTAGTAGTTTCCCATTTGGTGACAAGACACTATTGAATAATAGTACATCCTTTGAAACGTGGTGACGTAGATCAGCCGAGAAATTGTCTGCATTTTTGAACAATTCCGAACTTTTAATAGTTTCACCTGACTCGGCATCCCATATGTTTAAAATTCCCTCCATTGAAAGCGATGCTAGTATACTCTTCTCAGTATTTGGTATCCAATGTAATCCAATAATGGGTGAGCCATGTAATTTCAAACCTTGATTTTTTTCTGATTTGACATTTAAATCCAAAGACGTATGTGCTGATGAGCTACTCCATACTTTGATCTCATAGTCAAAATCAGAACAAGTAACCAAAAGCTTGGAAAATTCATTAAGCTTCATCAATGATATATGATTTTGATGTCCGGGTAAACTGCCAATCGGCTGCACTTCAAAACTATTGACGCCAACGTGTGGTTGTATTATATCGTATATCTTGATTCCCTGAGTTGCAGTTGTTAAAGCAAACTTGTCTTCACTTAGCCAACAAGCAGTCTGAACTGCACCAGCACCAGCAGCACCAGCAGCACCAGCAGCACCAGCAGAGTCATTTGGTTCCTCATTTTTAATTTGTCGTACTAATGATAGCGTCACTCCATCCCAAACTGTAGTATTATTGGCACTGTCAATGGTTATTACAAATTTACCCAGCTTATTCCATAAAATATTTGTAATGAGCGATTGTTTAATTTCATTCTCGGCATTGATATCTTCAAATACAGTGTTTGCGATATTCTTGAGCCTTCCGTCGGGAGACCATGCACGTATTTCACTGAATGCGCCAGCTGTAAGTAACAAATTTCCCAATGGAGACCAGGATACCATGTTAATCTCATTCTTGATATTTAGTAAATCAGGGTGATTGATCTCTACTGACTCAACAAATTTGCCGTCGTTTATCGCATTAATGATTGCACTGCCATTGGGCTTGCCATATGCTAGTACTTCACTAGTGGGATGCCAATCGCAAGATAAACTAGATGAGAAGTCCAATAGTTTCGATACTTCTTTTGTTTCAAAACTGACATTATCTGGTCCATTATCAAGTTCCATATCATCCCCCTGCTTGCCATTCTCAACTTCCGATTTTAGTTGAAATCTCTTTTGATTCTTTGTCTTTGAAAAGTTGGTGTCACTCAAGTTGGTAATTTCTTGTTGTACAAGTGCACCTAATAACGTATAATCGCTATCGTCTTTGGCATCTGCTTCAGCAATAGTGTAGAGTATCCCCTTTTGTACTAGATCCACCAAACATCCAGGTGCTATCTTTTCAATTATCCTTTCATTCTCGGCATGTTCGTATTTCAGGCACTGTGACTGTCGGTCAAATGTGAATGCTGACAAATCATAGCCTGCTTCTTGAAAATATCGCCATATTAGATAATTCAACTCTTGGCTTGTAAGTGACATGTGAGTGTATCAATGTGAGGAAAGTATTATGTTTGGTGGGTTAATAGACAGGGTCTCTTTGTTGATGGTTTTTGAATTTTCTGGTGATAATTTTTCTCTCTTGTTTTTGTTTTCAGCCAGCATTGTCTCTTCTCTATATCACAATGAAGTAACGCTTTCGTAATGACAACACGCAACTAAACTAACCTTAAGCAAGAGCATTTTTTTCATGGCATTGTATTTTGTTGTAGCAATTTGCAATATAACCAACCCAAAAGAGGACTGCACTGCGTCTTTTCCTACGATTTCAGCAAATTTTGATCCATTTTGGACACCAAACAATAATTCTCTAAACGCAAGATACTTGTTATATTATAGCAAGGATATAACAGGGTGAGACGTCAACTGCACTCTTCTCTTTCCACAGTCACAGTCTTGCTGTTTCTACTTTTCGTCTGTTTTGCTTTCTCTGTGAGTTTTAGTTTCATGATTCTCTCTCTGTTTCATTTTTCCACACAAAATTGGCCAACGGAAAGAGATCGACATTTATACACAATCAAACTGTCAATTGCTTCCAACCAACTATAACTACGACGCCCTACCCCAACCATGAACAGAGGTAGAAATAGACAAAGCAGAGCAGTCTGGAAGAACCAGGATGGTCGAGCCAACAATCCTTACGCTGCCAATAACAACTTGGCTCGCACAGAAACGAATCGAAGTTACCTCACAATGTCGGGGCAAGATGGCGCCAATCAGAGAGGAGCAACTGGACCTAGCTCCAACCTGTTGCAAGTGCCGAATCCATATGGCGACATGCATAACGCCAATGGGAACCAAAAACAAAATAGGCGATACAGTATCCATTACGCAGCCCATCAGCAGCATCGTCGTTCTTTTTCACAAACGGGTGCTGCCGTTGCTGCTGCTGCAACCGGCACCGGATCAGGGTTTGGCTCATCAGGAGCTCCACAATTACCAGGATTACCTACGGCACCCAATGCTTTACGCGGTGATGATAGACCAACAACCATTGAGCAAAAAATTTCCAAGGAATTGGGAAACGGTTCAGCAGCTGAAGTTGACGATTATTACAAGACATTGAAGAAACAAAACCAAATAATTACTAGAGACATCAAGGAAAATATTAACCAAAATCAAAAGAATATTTTAGAGTTGACCAAAGATTTAAAAGAAACGCAAGAGGAGTTGGTAAATATGAGAGTCACTGCTAAGGATTTGTTTGAAGTTCTTGATGATTTCAAAGATGCTGCTGAGCGTCGACTAAAATTGGAGTTTGACGCACCTCAACAACTGCAACAGCAGCAACAACTGCCACATCTGCCTACAAAGCAACTGTCCTTACGTCCAACGACTAACCAAAAAGATCGATCATCAATACTTGTACTTGAGAAAATGTGGGCTAAAGAAATCCAATCATTATTCAAACATGTCGATGGAGCATCTAAATTTATTCAACCAATACCGGGTAGACATGTTTTGGCAGAAAGTGGTAGATGGCATGAAGTCAATGTGGGTACATGGAAACCAAGTAATGCTGGGCATTTATTCATTTTGAATGATTTGATCTTGATCGCCACAAGAAAGCCACTAGGTGGTGGCAGTGGAGGCGGTGTTCATTCCAGTGACAAGTCTAGTGCTGAAGGTAAAGGAAGTAAGTTGCAAGCTATACAATGTTTGCCAATAATTCAAGTATCATTGAGTCAAGTCAAGCCACCGAAAAGTGACAATTCGTTGTATTTTATCAACATCAAGACCAAGTCTCTCAGTTATGTTTACTCCACTGATAGGTATGATCACTTGGTCAAGATTGTTGATGCATTCAACAAGGGTAAGAATGAGGTTGTTCATGCGAAAAGGTTAGAAAATGGAGCCAAGAATATAGATCAAAATGGTGATGAGTCCAAAGAGGAGAAACGTCAATTGCGTGAATCATTGAGACATTCAGGTTCTTATAATGACGGACAGGGAGTTGTCGATGACCAAAGTAAGCGTCTCAGTGGACCTGGTGGTATTGCCAGTCCTACTCGTACATCAAATTCCCACAAACGATCATCATCTGATTTTGTGTTGGATGATATTAGTGCTAGAGTACATTCGAGGAATCGATCGCAAGATATGGGTCAAACTATGAAAGTGGCGAACAGTAGTGGGAAATCGCTGATATTTATTGAAATCAAACGTGTTGAAGACAAATTAGATGATGTTGATGTACACATATCTCAAAATGAATACGTTGGAGCTGTAGAGCTATTGGATCAAATTGAATCAAAGATTCGCACAATTGAAAACAAGTTGAATAAACAAAAAGTTCAATCAGGTGGTGCTGATATGGGTGATGAGGCATTATTGCTCGATGTCTCAAAATTAAAAATATCCAATAGAAAACAAGATTTGATTAAAAATTTGTTATTCGACTTACAAAATAACATATCACGATTCCCGTCACGAGCCATTGGTGATTTACTCCATTTGTTTGATAATTTGAATGAACTACAAACTGGTATTCAAGCATACTTGAACTCAACCTCGCTTTACCTCTCAACAATGGTTTCGAAATTGATTGTTGGACTACAAGGAAGTACCAAAGTTGATGTTGTCAACTATTTATCCAATTTAGTAGTGGTTAATGTTGCCATTGTCAAACGAACAGTTGGGACATACAATACCGAAGTCAAAGCCATTATTGAACAAAGTCCCAATAGTAACAATGTTGATTCATCGGGGTTGGTGGATTGGTGTGCTGAAGAATTTAGTAAATTGTTCAAACAAATAAAAAGACATCTTTATGGCACCTTGTTGATTGTTGATAATGGAGGACAATTGGAACAAGAGGATGAATTGGGAGTTAGTCATACGCAGTATCGAATAAAAGATGAGAATTTATATGCTCAGTTTGCTGATGTTTTGGAAAATCAATTGAATGAATTGAAAACTGTGGGGATCAATGTTGATTTCATTTTCGACTCCATATTAAATATCAAGCAAACAACTACTTTATAGATTCAAGAGTATCAAGCTGTTTAAAATTTCATGTTTATTCACCAGCAAATAATACACACAAAGTAAATATTTTTGAAATGTTGTTGTTTCTATCGCATCTATAATTTATCATAAAGAAGCATCAAATCATAATGCTCTCTAAAATACGCACCTCTTTTCTTCAAATAAAGCAATATCAAGGTAGCAACAATCAAGATTCCCGCCAAGATACTAAACAAAATACCAGGTCCAATAGCTCTCAACAAAGGTTCAACAATAAACGTAGCCACTGCCCCTAAAATTTGACGAATCAAATTATTCAATGCTACTCCAGTAGCCCCCTTTCCAGGCAACGTATCCACCAAGTATGTCACCGTAGCTCCAATCACCAACATTGAAGCAAATCCACAAATGGCAGTTCCAATCAACGGAACAAGCCAAAACTCACCATACTTGATAGTCCATCCAAATATGAGACAAGCAATGGGATACAAAATACAAGCAAGGACAATATTCCACGAAATACGTGATTCCGGAACTAATTCACCATGTTTTTCGGCATACTTGTTCAACAAGTAATCATTCCATCGACCACCAATCATTGATGCGGCGAAATAAGTGACTGAGTTGGGGATATACATCAACCCAACAATGATTTGCGAGAAATTGTATGGTGATTTGGAATATTCATAGGAGATGGCCATATTGAAGAAATAAATCAATGCAAATGAAATACCGGAGAATAAAATGACTAGTATAACTGGTGGGTGTTTGAGTAAGATTGTTGAATGTAGTGGACGAATGATCAAATCATAGGCGTTGGTTTTGAAATTAGCCCATTTATCGGGTCGTCCTTCATTTGCAGCATCATCGCCCGGGGTCAATGTGTTGCGCGATGCCACTCGTGAGGGTACATTCGACGCTGATCGACGTACTTCTTCGGAAATATACTGTTGTTGTAATCTTCGAGAATAGGTTGATCTATTTGTAGTTAAACGTGATAGGGTGGGCATAACGGGATCCATTACTGGACAGTCATCGTCAGCATCTTCAAAATGGGAGTTTACAGATGCTGCTACTGAGCGTCTGCTGAGATTTGTTGCAATTCGTTGTAATTCTGTATCAGATATTGGCTTTGGCTCGTGTGATTTCTGCTGCTTTTGTTTACGCTCTTGGTCTGATAAGCTACCTCCACTAAGAGAGCCATTATCCTCTTCATCACCGAGCGCAGACAAATCACTCTTTTCATCATCTTCATTTGGGTCTTGTTGATTTTGCATCATTGCTCTGATGGCTTGTAAATTGTCAACTTTCCGAAGCGTCTCTGGCAAAAGAAAAGTCATTGATAGCAAATTACACCCAGCAAAAATCAACAACAACCACTGTGTTGCTCTCCAGCCCCATGCTTGAGAAACAGCACCACCCAAGATGGGTGCCATAAATGGACCCATTAAAGGACCAAGATAATACCATCCCATTGCTACACCTCTTTCGTGCGGAGCAAACAAATCGGCAATTGTTCCTGCACCAACAGCTTGAACTGAGGCAGAGGACCCACCTTGCAACACACGCAACACAATCAATGCGGAAATATTGGGAGATAATGCAGTTCCAATTGAAAATGCCACAAAAAACACAAAACTGACTAGATAAACCGAACGTCTTCCGAATCGTTCACTAAATGAAGACCACCAAAGCGGGAAAATACCCAACGAGAGTAAATATACACCAACAGAAACATTGACTTCGGAATTGGTTGTATGTAGCTTATCAACAATATCATCAATTGCTGGCAACATAATTGAAGTTCCCATGGGACCAGTCACTGAAGCCAAAGCAATAATAGTTACAATCAAATACTTGATCTTATTCGGGTATTCTCGAGCATCACGATACTCCGGCACAATCACCAATTGTGCTAATAATCCACGTTTTTCCTTCATGGGAACACGAAGTGATTTTTTCGATCCCGAGGTTGCCGTTGATTGTTGTCTAGTCACTTGTGATCGTTGTCTTTCTAAATCTTCAAATGAAGATACACTTTGTTCCAAGTCGGCCAAGGGGCCAAGTATAGGATTTGGTGGTTCATGTGCATCTGCAAATTGTTGTCTTGAACTTCTTCGTGAATTGTTACTATGACGTGATTCCTGATGATGAATATGAGGTGGGAATGCAGTATAAGGTGAGTTTGCTGGATACACAGGTGAATCTGATCGATTCAATGGTTTCACTTGGTGCAGATCACGAGAATCATTTTGTTGGGATTCTGATGAAGCTATTGAAGTATTGTCGGGGCCACCACCATCTTCATCACTGGTTTTATGTAGACTATTAGGAAGGTGTGTCTTTTCCTCGTTGTTTGATGAACTAGAACTAGGAGACATAATTGTACGTGGAGTTGTGAGTTTAATATGCTAAATTGAAGTATATGAGCTCAAACGACAAACCATGTAACAAAATATGTAGATGACTGTTGAATAAGTAAGTGTGAATAGTTGTGATTATGGAGACAAGGACAACCATGTAAATGTATAGTGTCTTTTCTATATAACCGAAAGAAGCACTGGTGTTTGAAAAAAGGGAATGATATATACTTCCAAGCGGCTAATGAAATACAAAAGAATATGGTGGGGTTGAATTTCAGTCACACTTTCACTGTTTCTCTCTTTGAAAAACTTTGCGGCTTCCCTTTTTGTCCTTTCTATTGCTTATGTACCAAGAATTGAGTGGATGCAGCGCAGTGTCTAAAATCTTAAAATGTCACACGCGTTGAAAGCTTTTCTTTGATTTAAGGTTGTAAAGAATAAGAATAGCTGTTTGGCGGATTGGAAGATTGGTTGAATGGAAGAAGGGAAGTCTTATAATAATATTAAAAAAATTTTCACTCAAAAAAAAAAAAACGGCTGTCCCTTTTGAAGTATTTTTTTTAATTATTTTGTAAAGAACTGTTGGGTATATATATATATATATAAAGAGTCGATGGTATTATACTTTGTAAATTGCTTAGTATACGGAACAATAAAGAAGGTTACATAACCAAATAAAAGCGATAAATAGATAGTGGAGTATATGAAGGCATATGAAAAAAAAAAAAAAAAAAAAAAAACTCCTTTAGCGCCGTGGTTTAGGGTTAATCTAATATTATATTTTTAGTTCCGATATATTCCAAATGTTCCCAGGAGATATTACGATTCTTACTCCCCTTTTTACAACATCCATCTCATTCAAATGATTCACAAGTACTAAAACACAAACGTACGTTTCTCTGTTATTCAAACGGATCTAATTCAACGAAATCAACGTTGATATAACACAGTGAAATGGTAATTCATCAAACGTCTTTATAAAAAATAATAATTTTGCAAAATCTAAAGTAGTTGAAGACCCTTATTGTGTAGTTATCCGCTTACTTGGCATAGAGCAGGAAGTACCTTCAATGGATCAATAGCCCCATTTTGCAAGAGTATTCAGCGTCGTTTAAGAAGGTGAAAGTTGCAACTGCAGCATGTTTCTTTTTGTGACGTGTGTGTCCCTAGTGACACAATTGTATACACACATCAGTATGAGTGTGCAACCCTCTCACTGACAAAATACCTCCATCAAAGCGACCATCGATGAGGGATTTTCCAACGACGGTATGCTTTGTCTCTGCTTGTACCCATGTTTCCCTTTATGGCAACCTTTGACGGTCTTACGGCTAGTAAAACTTTTGTTTTGTTGTGGTAGTAAGGCTCATGTTTCCAATATGGTTTTTGTTACTGAAACGAATAATTGCTCCAAAAATCACGGGCATAACTTTCTTATCGCCGACAATGAGCACAGTGTCTCAAAAATCAATGGCATATAATAGCTAGTCGCGACACTACTTGCAATAAATTAGCGAGTGAAATTTAAATATAACACTTCCCTATCCACCAATCAACAAGGTCGCGGAGTATTGGCATGAGTATATAACGAGAAACCAAAGGATTCCGCACTGTCGCTTTCTATCAAAGTTGATGTAGTCCAACGGGATATAGTATTCATGTCCTCATAAAAAACAAATTGTCACGTGCAGATATTCACAACAAAAAAAGAGACTGTTTCCGGTCCATCCCCACCAAAAAAATCACATAATCATCAATTTAGTGAAGCAGAAGTACACTAACTTTCAATTCACCAACGACATTATATACCCTAGGTATACAACTCATTGCACTGGCATCACATCTGTACCAGCATCACCTACCATGAGCATACGACATACATGGCCAGTGATTATTGTCAGGACGGCGATAATCATACCAGTATTTGTCATTGGTTGTTTAGCAATAGTATTAACGCAATTGGTGGGTCTATTCATATTCAAAAACAATCCATCTTCCAAACAAGCAGTCATCAATGAAACCAAGACCCATTTTGTCATATTACTTGCTGGTCTTACTTCAATTATAAACCCATGTAAATTTGCCATCACAATAGATACAAATTCAGTTCCTCATGGTTCATCATTCAATGTTGATTCGAGTAACCACATTCATACTTTGCTTCAACCAAATTCCGTCATTATTTCTAATCACCAAATTTATACTGATTGGTTGTTTCTTTGGTTTTTGACGTATACTTCACATTTAAGTAATGCCGTCTACATTATTCTTAAAGATTTATCCAAGATCCCCATTTTAGGGTACGGTATGAAGAATTACAATTTCCTTTTCCTTTCAAGAAAATGGGAACATGATAAAGTTGTATTGACTAATCAATTGTTGGAGATTGATGCTAACGCCAGAGGACATGGGCCTGCAAATGGGTATAGACTCTTGTCATCCACTGACAAAGAAGTCAAGAAATGGCCTCAGGGAGTTGATAACTCCAAGATTTGGCCATACGAACTTATATTGTTTCCTGAGGGAACGGTGCCCTCCGATAGAACCACCAAAAAGTCAGCTGAATATATCGCATCAAAAGGTTTGCCACCATTAAAACATGTTTTGTTGCCTCGTATCAGAGGTTTATACTTGGCATTACAGAAATTGCGCAATACAGTCGAAGTGGTGTATGATGTAACAACGGCATATTCAGGTTTGAAAGAAGATGAGTATGGAGAATTGGTCTTTTCGTTGAAGAAATTTTATTTAAAGGGTCATGGACCACCAGTGGTTAATTATTTTATCAAGGGTTATAAGTTAAAAGACATACCATTGGGTAAAGAAGAACTAGATTCCACTGTTGAAGCTAGTGATGAAGATTTACAAAAATTTGAAGATTGGTTATTGAAGATTTGGTATGAGAAGGATCAATTGATGGATAATTTTTACAAAACTGGTAAATGGGGTATAAAAGATGATACACAAACGAAATTGATTGTTGGTGATTTCAAATTAAAGAATCACTTTGAATTTTTGAAACCGTTTATTGTATTGCTTACTGTGTTGTTGTTGAGCTATACTTTTTTATCCTTGGGTTACACCTTGACATTTGGACGTAAATAAGAAGATCTTTAGATCTTTAAATCTATAGATTAAAACAACATAGAAAGATATAGAAGCTGAAAACTTTTCTTTGTTTCATTGTGGTTTGGTCTGTTTGAAGTTTGTTTTTGCTTCGCAGAATGAAACTCTTCACTTTTCGTTTTTGTACAACTCTTTGGTTTGTTGCAAAAAATATTGTACTTGACATTAGCAGTGTTTCATATATGTGATGGATAGCTACACAACTTTGCATGATATGTCTAGACCCATTGCACATCTCATTATATTAAAGCAAGCTACATCTCCCACATTCCTCAGCGCAGGCCCCTCTTATTTTCCTCTATAAAAACAAAACAACTCCCCATCCTCAATGTTTATCATATCTAAAGGTGTCATTCTACTAACCATAATCATCCAATTCACCGCTACGGTATTGCTTGTGTTTTTGTTACTTGGGTGTGTCGACACTTCATCAAGCTACTCCAACGTATATTTATTCAACTACAAGTTCAATTCATCGTCATTATTGTATCAACATTTGACGCTTGATTTAAATTCCACAAATAGTACCACTTCCACCACTACATCTATTTTGGGTGCAGACTTGTCTACAATCTCTGTCAAAGTTGGTTACTTGGCGTTTTGCATATCATCGGAAGAACTCGAACAATGTATATCCAATGCCAATCTTGCAAACATCCCCCAAATGTCAGTCACATTTCTAGAAACCAAATTTGATTTACTAAACATTGCCCAAACGTTTCACAATTCAATAGTCCATTCACATTTACTAATGGCATCAATAATCCTCACATTGACCATACTTGTAATTTTATGTTACTTGATTTTACCCGTTAGCTTTGGTGCAGTAGTGGTCAAGAAAATTGGACTTGTCTTGACGTTCATCAACATGATACTTTGGGGGTTGGGTAGTATGTTGCAGCACCAACTGGTTAATGCCACCACCAAGTTGATGAGTGGTGTTAGTTTTGAGATTGTTGAAGTTGGTAGAGGACAACGAGCAGAGACAATGACGTGGGTGGCCTTTAGTTTTTTGATTGTGGTGTTTTTGAGTTTTGTAATGATGAATTATGTTGCCATGAAGAGTTTGAAAAAGAAAGGTGGTGGTGGCGAAGAGAAGAAGGGGGTGATTATGGAAAAAGTATAAAGGTTAGTAATAGTTTATAAAATACCATGCAAAATGTATGAACAAGTGAAGTTCAATGGAGTCTAGAGCAAACTCAAACTTACCTCTCTACATGGCACTCGCAACGAACAAGCAAATTGTATAATCGATATCCTATTAAATTAAAAAAACTGGTATCAAACGAGTTTCTCTCCCCCCAATAGCTATGTTTTTACTCCTCTCCACTTCTCAAAGATTCTTGTACGAATGATGCTTTGTATGCTTAACTTGGGCTAATCCAACAGTTTTGTCTTCCAAATCAATTGAAACATAAGCACTTCTCAAGAAATTATCGCCCAACCTAGCATCACCATCATGATCACTACTACTTCTCAAAATGGTTAATCCACAATGATTCTTTTCATGATCAGGTACATGATCCTTAATCTTTTTCAAACGATCAACAAAATGATTCAATGGAGCCACAATGCTAGTGTCTTTGTCGAAATTGAAAGTAACGTAGCCTCTCTTTTTACCACGATTCTTGCAATCGACAACGTATACTCCCAATTTATCCGAGTATGATCCGTTCAAGGAGTCTGAAATCCCTTCAATAACGTTTCGGGGCAAGTATGTGAACTTGGAACCAGAATCAATGATGGCATCAGTATCATTCTTGAAATCTTTGCCTGAAAATGAAATTGACTGCAATGGCACTGCCAATTTATCACCAGAAACTTTAAACTTGGTCAAGTTTCCCGAGTACTTGTCTTCATCAATACCTCCAAATAAGATTTGTCCTGATTTTTTCTCCTTGTCCGGTAAATACAATGAATATCCAGCTTTACCAATTATACCTTGCTTCTTCAAATTGTATACAAAGTTGTCATAAGTTGAATTATCCTTTGTCTCTTCATCATCCTTCAATCCAATACCCAACACTCCCATCTTGGCTGATGACTTATCAGCAACAACAAATCGTTGGTTAGAAACTGTCTTTTTACCAATGCGTACTGTATCTTCAACATAAGTTCCCGAAACAGTTGTGTCATCAGCATACTCAATATTAAATTCGTCATTCAATTTCTTTGCCGTCTTGGATTTGTCGAGTGAATAGGTTCCTTCGCTTCTGCATTTGGAACCGTCAAGACACTTGGTTTCAGGACTTGGTACCCACAAGTCACTTGATCCAGTATCAACAATAACTTTAACTTTTTTCTTTTTGGATCCAATCTTAAGCTCGGTGGTGTAAAAATTCTTTCTCCGTTTCCAATTGGTCTTGATATGGTCTCTCTTGGTTAAGTCTTCGGCGACGTTGGTATCAGCCAAGTCGCGATCAACAATGAAGTCATGGTATGAAATTTGGAAATCAACGGGAAGGACTTTATTGTTGCAATTGGCAGCAATGGCTGCACCTTGACACTGCGATGCTAAAAGTGATGTCAACAAGACGTTTTGGATTATAGTAGTGATCTGGACCATGGTATGAATTGATTAATGAGTACCGAACTAAAAAACTTTGGAGGGTGGGATTGACCATCCCATTTTATATTCAACTTCAAAAGGGGTGGAGGGTGTATCATTGCATTTGGGTATCACGTCATTATACCCGTTCATACCGTTCACAGGTCACACCCACAACGGCACTCGAATATATGTCACTCGTTCAGTACTTGCAGGTTTTGCTAATTACACCATACATTTACACAATGCATATAACAATTACGGAGTCACAAATACCAAATTCGGCCCATAAATAAGTTGCATTTTGAACCCAAAATCGGTAACATAAAATTCAAAACCACAATTTTTAAATAACGCATAATGCATTGGATCACACACACCCCTTCTCAGAATCATGTATAATATGCCAACTCCATTATTCGGAACTTCCGTACTTCCAAAAATAGCTTGCAGTCACAATGGTACGATGTGCAAAGACAAGTAGTACATATCATAACGCATTCTTGTAGTACCATTGAAGCCGAAATAAATGACCTCTCGGTGTATTTTAATGGGAGAGCGGAATCATTTTACCCTTCCCTTCCATTTACGGTGCTTTCGTGAAATAGCTTGCCCTCTCTTACTTAAGCCTTCTTTTACCTGTCAAATTAATCGTAATTATGGATGCAACCTGGTACACCTTTAGGGGGGGGGGCTTCAAATTTTGTAGCCGTTGTAAGCCAAAACAAACTCTGACAATTGCTTCACTCTATTCGTAAGAATTACTCTGTCCAATTGTTGTGAATAACTATGTTCAGCTTAGCTCCAGAATAATTGGAATTCCGTGGCCGTGACAATCATGTAGTGTTCTTCGTCTCCAGTCAATTTCAAACTGTTAAATTGACCATCGAAATAGAACACAATTCTATACCTTGATGATGTTACATAGCAAGTAATGATATATTTATTAACAAGATAAAATTGTTCTGGTGTGGTTTGCAAATTTAATAAATGAGCAAAACGACACCGAAACAACGAAGAATGTTTATCTGGCACTTTACGTGGATGATCTCGTCATCGCAGATCAGACGTCTTGAATACAAGTAGACGTATAGTAGAATAATACATTTTGTTTTGACTTAACAAAGTCGCATCACTAATCGCGTTTCCAAAGCCCGAGCCAAAACATCAAGTCAACCATAGAACATGTGATCAACACTATAGGAGATCAATTCCCATGGACAACTCTTTCTGGCTTGTAATGTGAATGTACCATAACACGAATCAATGAGAGCGAGTACCGTTAATTCAATCTCACATCAGCATAGATGGTACACTCACCGGCATATAGGTACGAAACAAACACTGCCGGTTTAAACTTCATGAAATTAACAAAAAGAAAATGCCCCAAGGAATTGAGTGGCCAGTTAAGATTTCCTTTTTTGTACTCTTTTTTTGTTTTGGGTTTTGAATTCAAAAGTGTTTCAGTGATTACACGACCCTTTTATGTAGTGAACTCTATTTTGCTGTCGATGTTTTATCTTATATTTTGTATAAAGTTGCAAAAAATCAATCATAGCTGAGGAGGGAGTATCTACAAGCTTTGTTGAAGCTTTCCCCTTTTCCTTGGTATCATCTTCCGCCTAAGTACATGAAACGCGTAAACCTATATATCGAGAAATCTTTTGCGGCTGAACCTCGTTTCATAAAAAGAAGATTTTTGTAGCAATTTGGCGCAAACAATTCAAAGTTATAGATACGTCCTGAGACACTTATGACACATCACACCCAATGGCCCACTTACACTTTTCCCGCTACCCTGGAGAAGTACGAGCTTCTCCAATAGTGGCAAGATTGCCTTTAAATGTAACCACATGCTCGCCCCTTCTCCATCGCTACCATAAACGTGACTAGCACATGACTAGCACATGACTTTTCAGAAAATTTGGTGAAATCGATTTCCACCATTTCTCGATTTTTCAAAAATTTACAATTTTTTTGTTTAGCTTTTGGTGTATTTACTACACAGTCACTTCAACAATTGCATACATTCATTCCAATTTCACGTATCAACACTCTTTCTACAATATTGGAAGAAATGTCGTATACAGCACAGCTAGATGCGTTTGTGTCGCGACTCAATGAGAGTACTGATTATACCGCTAAACATGCAATTTTGTCAGAATTATTGGATACAATTGAACAATTCAGTGGTGCTACTGAGTATGAGTACTTTTTGAAAAACCTTGTACCGATTTTTTTGAAAGAGCTTGAGGAAGTACCCATTTCTTACATCTCAACAAGTCCAGAACAGAAGTTGAGGAATAGCACTTTGGAAATAATACACAGATTGATTATGAATGAAACTTTCCAACCATTTGCAGAACAAATTTTGGACGCGTTGACAAAAATCTTGGTGGAGGAGAATGAAGATAATGGTGTTTTATGCATGAAGATAATCACAAGTTTACAGAAGGCTTATAAAGCCACATTGGCAGAGAAGGTACAACCGTTTTTGGAGGTGATACAGAAAATATACGACAATATGGATCAAACTGTACAACAAACTTTCTCAGAGGAAACGTCTGCCAATGAAAACAAGGAGGATGCAAATGATGATCAAGACATGTCACCAACCAACTCCTTCAATGAGGACGCTCCAACAAAAACGTTGAGTAAAGCCATGTACTCATTCAAAACGTTGGCCGAATGTCCAATTACAATGGTATCATTATACTCATCCAACAAACAACTAGTTGCACCATCACTTCCGCACTTTTTGCCAAAAATCATGCACATTCTCCAACTACAAGTTAAACAACAAGAGCAATATCGTCAAGAATCAAAAGACCAGATTGTCACTTCGATATCTCCGGAAATTAAAAATAGACAAGCTTATAGTGAGTTCATCTTGGGACAAGTTAAAGCAGCATCGTTTTTGGCGTATGTGTTTATTAGAGGGTATGCTAATCAATACTTGAAACCAGAGGAGAGTGCATGCATCCCTGATGTAATACTTCGATTATTACAGGACTGCCCTGCTGAGTTGTCTATCGCAAGAAAGGAACTACTTCATGCAACTAGGCATATACTATCAACACCATTCAGAACTCAATTTATTCCGAAATTGGGTTTACTTTTTGACGAAAAAATATTGATTGGTGATGGTTTAACGTCGTATGAAACTTTGAGACCATTGGCTTACTCAATGGTTGCCGATTTCATCCACAATGTACGAGACGAGTTGACTCCTGCACAAATATGGTCCACCGTCACTATATACTCGGGATTGTTGAAGGACGAATCATTGCCAATGTCGGTGCAAATAATGAGTGCCAAGTTGCTATTGAACCTAGTGGAAAAGATCATGACTCTTTCCAATAAATTAGAGGGTAGGCAATTATTTCTCATCATTATCGATGCGTACGCTAAGCGTTTTAAGAACTTGGACCGCAAATACGATTACATTATAGCCAAGCATGACGAATACGAATTGAAAAAGCTCGGTAGAGAAAGGGATTCGAAAAGGGCAATTGAGAGATACTCATCCAAACGGAATCAAGTTCAAAAAGAGGAAATTGCTGACGCTGAGAACGACCAAATGGATGTCGCTAAAGCGGAAGCATGCGAGGAAGCAGATCCACAGGTTGACAAGACACTCGGCTTAAACATATACAACATAGATTCATATTTTCCCATCGCATCGGTTCCAACCCCCAATACTACGGACGTATTAAAGGATGCAAGGTACCTTTTTCGTACTTTGATGCAATTTTTAAAATCAATCGTGTTTGGGTTGAAGCATTGTAACCCACCAGTACCCCCACAACCAGTCATCACTGATCCAACTAAACAGCAACAGGTAAATTACGACAAGTGGAATGACTCAGCTAAACTCATCTCAGTTGAAGAAGTTAACATTCTTCGCTCATTGTTTCGAGGTGGAGTCAGTTGTCTTCGTTACTTTTCAGTGTCAAAACCTAAACCCACAATTTCACAAAAGGCATTTGATTTCTCAACTGGTGGTCCTAATTTACCAATTACCTCTTCCAAGGATGAAAAAGATTTGATGGAGATTTTTGCAACTATATTCATAAACATTGATCCTGCCTCATTTAACGAGATTGTGAGCTCTGAATTGCCGTTCATGTTTAAGTCCATGTTGGAGAATGCAGCATTGTTACATTTGCCTCAGTTTTTCCTTGCAAGTGAAGTTACATCAGCAAATTTTTCGAGTATTTTGATTTCCTTTTTGAAGGATAATTTGAATCAACTTGGAAATGCCGATATGATAAAATCAAACATTCTTATACGACTTTTCAAGTTGTGTTTCATGTCAGTCAATTTGTTCCCTACTACTAATGAAGGGGTCTTGCTTCCGCATTTGAACTATCTTATATTAGAGTCATTGAAGCTCGGTACAAAAGCAGAAGAACCAATTGTGTATTCTTATCTTGTGAGAATATTGTTCAGAAGTATTAGTGGTGGCAAGTTTGAAAATCTATATAAAGAAATCATGCCAATATTGCCAGTGTTATTGGAGAATTTGAACAAAATGATCGCCAATGCCCAAAGACCCTACGAAAGAGACATTTATGTTGAGTTGTGTTTGACTATCCCCGTTAGGTTGGCAGTGTTAGTGCCGCATCTTAGTTATTTGACAAGACCACTTGTCTATGCTTTGAATGGGCCACAAGAGTTGGTTAGTCAAGGTATGCGTATATTTGAGCTATGTGTTGACAATTTGACTGCTGAATATTTTGATCCAATAATTGAGCCTGTCGCTGATGAAATAATGACGGCCTTGTGGAAACACTTGGAGCCAGTGCCATATCATCATCAACATAGTCACACAGCTATTCGAATTTTAGGTAAGTTAGGTGGCCGAAACCATCGCAAAATCAAATCTCACGAAAACTTGATCACCAAATCTGAAGCAAATCAAGAGATCAAGGCGTTGGTTCAAGTGTATGGCTTGAATGATTCTGTACCGGTATCAGTGACTCCAGGTATTGAATCTGCCATCAAGTTGTTGGACGACCCACGGTTGAAAATCCATTATAGAATCAGTGCCTTTAAGTACTTGACGAGTATTTTGAAGTTGTTCATCAATACCACTCCAATTCCAGACAATTTTGTCCAGTATGCACAAGAGAGCGTCGAGTTCTTGAAAAAAGAGAAACCTGAAGATGTCAATATACCATTGGCACCACTGGATATCAAAGATGCAGAGAAACTTGACCTCCAACAACAACTTTTTGCGAAATTGCTCGAGATGTTGTTTTTTTCAGTATCGATACCTGAGTTGCGGGATGAGGCAGGTGCACTAATCGATGGATTGACGACTCATTTCACATTACTACATTTAAGCACTTCTGTGGTTGACAAGATTCGAAAGGAGCGCAATTTTTCAGTTAACGATAACGAAGGAAAAGCATACATTAGCGAGAATGCATTTCTCAATGCTATCACGTACTCTTTGAGTTTTTGGGACAAAGATGTTAGAGCTAAAGGTGTTGATGCTGTGAAAAGGATTTATGAAACTACTGTGACTACCTTTGGCTCCGAGGAAAACGCATTATACTCGGATATTTTCAGATCAATGTTTTACAAATTTACTCATTGCTGCTACAATGAATTCTACCACACCAAATTAGGTGGCATAATCGGGTTGAAAACCATGTTTCATGACTTGAACATTCCTTCAAGCTGGTTCCATCAGAGACAATTTGAATTGGTGCGTGCTGTTTTCTTTATATTAAGGGATACACCAGACACTGCGCCATTTGAAGTCCGTCACTCAGCTAAAGAATTGGTCCTTGAGTTATTAAGGGCATGCAACAAGGACATTACAAAAGAAATTGTTTTGGAGAAACCTTTTCAGACTCTTGTTGGCGCATTGATTTATGACTTGGCTAGTCCAACTCCAATGGTCAGAGAAGTTGCACAGGAATGTTTGCAAGTTTTGTCCGACGTGACTTCTACATCTACAGCCACTCTCATGGGACCATGTAAGCATTTATTGTTGACACCGATTTTTGGAAAGCCTCTTCGTGCTTTGCCTTTTCCTATGCAGATTGGTAACATTGATGCTATTACATTTTGTTTGGGCTTGCCAGATACGTTTTTAAGCTTTAACGAAGAGTTGAATAGATTGCTTTTGGAGGCTTTGGCATTGGTTGATGCTGAAGATGAATCTTTGGCAAATGTTCATCGTTTGAATGAGTACCGCACCTCAAACCAATTAGTTGAGTTGCGAGTAGTTTGTATCAAACTCCTTTCATTAGCGTTGTCGAAACCTGACTTTTCAATTGGATCACTAGGTGAAGCGAGGATCAGAATTTTGGGTGTATTCTTCAAAGCTTTATGCAACAACTCCACAAAGATCATAAATGCTGCTCACCAAGGGTTGGCTTCTAGCTTACAAGAGAATGCCAAATTGCCAAAAGAGTTGTTACAAAATGGACTTCGTCCAATGCTTATGAACTTGTCTGATCACAAGAAATTGACTGTTTCCGGCTTGGAAGCCTTAGCTAGGTTGTTAGAGCTTTTGATTTCCTATTTCCGTGTTGAAATTGGACGGAAATTGTTGGATCATTTAATGGCATGGGCGCAGATCAATACTTTGAGACAAACTGCTGGACAAAACCTCGACAATAACCATACTGTTCAAATTGTAATGGCCATTTTGAACATATTCCATTTGTTACCAGCTAAGGCATACACTTTCATGGAAGAAATCATCAATACGTTGCAGTATTTGGAAGGACATTTAGATCGTCATCAAGATTCACCTTTCAGAAAACCAATATCGAAGTTTCTTAACAGGTTTGCTGAAAACTGTGTAGAATACTTGATTAACAACTTCAAAAACAGAAAGTTAGGAAACATGCTTGCATCGATAACCGGGATGGATGGATGCGAAAATTTGAGAAAGCACGCAGAACAGAATATCCAAGTTTTGGTTGATGATGTTACTTCAGAGTCTGACCCTGAAACAAAGGTTGTCAAATTCGCTAATATCGTTGATTTGATTGAAGCAATTGCAAAACACGACACTGAATGGTTCAATGGCCAAAAACAATTGTTGACAACTTTGTCCCAGGTTCTTGTGGAAATACACGATATAAGTGTGGCACCTATTTTGTCATCAGCTCATTTCCGGAGTAGCCAAGCTATTGAAAAGTTACAGCAATTAATTGTCACCTTTACAAAAGCCAACATGGACGAAACGGACTTGATCTTTTCCGTTGTTAATCTTCATAGCAAATTGAAATATGAGATTTCCACCGTGTTTGAAGATTTTATTTTCAACGATATTGTGGCATCAAACGATTTAGATTTGAAAATAATGTACCTTAACAAGACTGTTGACTTCATAAACGAACCAGAGCCATGCTTGAAAGCCAAGATCTTTTTCCTCAAGCGAGTTTTCGGCCCAATATTTGTGTATGAGCACGTCAAGAGTGGGGATCTTGTGCACGTATTTGAAAAGGAGACCGTATGGTTACAGAAACTAGATAACAGTGTTTGGAAATCTCAGGATGATATTATTGATAACCACACCTCTGGAACTATTGATGGTTATAGGTCAGCACTATTAGAAAGTACAGCATTATTGCTCCACTTGGCGCCAACGTACATCAGTGAATTGCGCAAGGATATCATCAAGTTCAGTTGGAATTATATCAAACTTGATGACAACATCACTAAACAAATTGCATATGTTACAACTGCGTACTTTATTGCTGCGTATGATACTCCTGGTAAATTGGCCACACAAGTATTTGTAGCTTTGTTGAGAACACATCAGACTGACTCGAGGCATTTGGTGAGACAAGCATTGGACATTTTGGCACCAGTGATGTCAAAGAGAATGAAGGATGCCGATTCACCGGATAGTTGGTTGAAATGGCCGCGTCGAATTCTCTCCGAAGATGGCTTCAATGTCACTCAAGTTCTAAATGTTTATCAATTCATTGTCCAACATCCCGATTTGTTTTTCGTTGCTAGAGAGCACTTCATATCCAATATCATTACTGCTATGGGCAAGTTGACTATTTTGGCTAACCCGGCACTTGAAAATCAACTTTTAGCTATAGATTTGGCTGAATTGGTCTTATACTGGGAAAGAAAAGCAAAGCAGGTTGCAAAGGGGGAGAAGTCTACTGAAGAGGAGTCTACAGAGCCTGCTGAGTTTGAACCTGATGTCAAAACTGATACTGATTTCACCACTGCTCCTAACTACACCATACCTTTTGGTCAAAGGGAGGCATGCGTAACATTTTTGATTAGATATGTTTGCATCAGCCCTCAAAGGGCATCAGAAAGTGAATTGGGTCAAAAGGCTTTGGGTATTTTGTATGATTTGCTAAGCCCCGAGCATTGGTCGGAAGTTGCTGTGAAATTGAGCTTTTTTGAAAAGTTTTTGCTTTCCAATGATTTGAACTCGAGTAATTTACTTGGATACTGTTTGAACGCATTGGAAGTGTTGGGAGTTGTTTTGGAGTGGAAAGATCCCGAATGGATAGTGTCAAATTTGAGCTACTTACAAAAATTGCTCGAAAAGTGTATCAAGTCAGATAATCACGACATCCAGGAAATATTGCAACGAATCTTGTGTATTATATTGGAAGCTATTAATCTGCAAAAAGGTGCTGAAGAAGACGATGAAGAGGAAGACGATGTCAAAGAATTTATCAACTTGTTGACTACTTCAGTCTCCGAAGATTTGGGCGATATGCCATCGTTTGCTGCTGGTGTAACTCTATCATGGACTTTAGCACAATATAAACCAGCAATTTTGGATCCATTATTACCCACAATAATGAAAACATTCAGTAAGCTATGCAAAGATCACATTACTATAACACATCAGGGCACCCAATCTACATCAAAGGACAGTGCTAGCGCAGAATTCGAGGCAAAAATGACGACCAAGTTGTTGGAAAAGATTCTTAATTTATGTTCAATGAGAATATCTAACCTTGGTGACCAGCGCCGTATCTTTTTGTCATTGTTGGCGCAGTTGATAGAGCGTAGTTTGGATAAAAGCACGCTTGAAAAGATTATCAAAATAGTGAAGAATTGGGTTTTCTCAAGAACAGATTTATTCCCTACAACGAAGGAAAAAGCTGCTATTTTGTCGAAAATGATGGTTTTCGAGGTCAGAGGTGAACCAACCTTGTCCAAAGAATTTTATCAGATCATTGTTGAAATCTTTGAAGACGATTCGTTCAGCTGTAGTGAGTTGACAGTTCGAATGGAACAGCCATTCATGGTAGGTACAAGGTCTGTTGATGTTTCAATCAGACGGAAATTGATGTCTATATTGAACAACAGTTTGGAAAAAGATGTGACAAAAAGGTTATACTATGTTATAAGAGAGCAGAATTGGGAATACTTGGCTGATTACCCTTGGTTAAATCAAGCTTTGCAGATCTTGTTTGGAGCATTCAATTTCGAAAACAAGATCGAGTTTGTTGAAGATGAAAATAAATTAGCTCCAATCGAGGCATTCAAATTCCCAGACTCCGACTCAATGGAAGTGGATTCGAATGAAAAATTGAATGAATTGCTCGAAACCCATACAAAATTTTTGCAAACAATGAATGATGTTAAAGCAAAAGACGTATTCGAACCTTTAATTGATTTGTTTTACCAAAGTAGTGAAACGGTTCACAGGACCTGGTCGGTAATTTTCCCGATTGCATTTCAGTCAATACCCAGATCAGAACATTTGGACTTTACGAGATATTTGGTCATACTTCTATCTAAGGATTATCATACTCGTCAAATAGATTTGCGTCCTAATGTGATTCAATGTTTACTTGAGGGAATTGCTCGCTGTTATACACTACAACTTCCACCATTCGCAATAGAGTGCCTTGCAGCTAACTTTGATGCTTGGTCTCAAGGGCTTCAACTATTGGAAAATATTAATGAGGATGCTGTTAATGCAAACCCCGATGTAAGGGAAGTTGTACAAGATGCGTTGTTGAAGTTGTATGCTACCTTGAAGGAGGATGATATGTTTTATGGCCTTTGGAGAAGAAGAGCCAAATACAATGAAACGATCAGTGCGTTGTCTTATGAGCAGATCGGTCTCTGGGACAAGGCGCAGCAGTTGTATGAATCAGCACAAATCAAGGCTCGCAGTGGGTCATTGCCTTACGGGGAAGCTGAATATGCATTATGGGAAGATCATTGGATTTTGTGCTCGGAGAAACTACAACAATGGGATATTCTCACTGACTTGGCAAGACACGAAGGATTTTCTGATTTATTATTAGAATGTGGATGGAGAGTTGCTGACTGGTATAATGATAGGGAGACGTTGGATCAAACGGTCAAGAACGTTATGGATGTTCCTACACCTCGACGTCAAGTATTTCAAACATTTTTGTGTCTACAAGGTTTTGGCCAAGAGAAGGAAACTTTGCAAGACTTGTCCAAATTATGTGATGAGGGTATTCAACTTGCACTCAGGAAATGGTATGGCTTACCAAGACGGTTCACCAATGCTCATATTCCATTGCTTCACACATTTCAACAATATGTCGAGTTTATGGAAGCTAGTCAAGTGTATTCGAGCTTGGTTACTACAAATGCACAAAACTTGGATGTGAAATCACAAGAATTGAAACGAGTCTTGCAAGTGTGGCGCGAAAGATTGCCCAACATTTGGGATGACATCAATATATGGAACGACTTGGTCACCTGGCGTCAACATGCCTTTCAAGTCATCAACAAAGTTTATATGCCATTTATTCCAGTGTTGCAACAATCAAACTCAGGAAGCAATGCAAACTCATACGCGTATCGTGGCTTTCATGAAATTGCTTGGGTCATTAATAGATTTGCTCATGTAGCAAGAAAACATAATATGCCTGATGTTTGCATAAAGGAGTTAACAAGAATCTACCAATTGCCAAACATTGAAATTCAGGAAGCGTTTTTGAAATTGAAGGAGCAAGTCAAGTGCCACTATCAGAATCCTAATGAGCTCAACACAGGTCTTGATGTGATTAGCAACACCAACTTGGTTTACTTTGCAACACAGCAAAAGGCAGAGTTCTTTACCCTCAAGGGAATGTTTTTGAATAAATTGAACCAAAAAGATGAGGCTAATAAGGCATTTGCTACATCCGTTCAGATTGATCTCAATTTGCCAAAAGCGTGGGCCGAATGGGGAACATTCAATGACCGCCGTTTCAAGGAAAATCCAAGTGACATGGTATACGCCAACAACGCCATCAGTTGTTACTTACAAGCGGCAGGGTTGTATAAGAACGGAAAGACCAGAAAACTTTTGGCTCGCATCCTATGGTTAATCAGTTTGGACGACGCATCTGGAACGTTGGCACAAGCGTTTGAAAATTTCCGCGGAGAAGTTCCTGTATGGTATTGGATTACATTCATTCCACAATTGCTTACCTCATTATCCCACAGAGAGGCTAAATTGGCCAAGCAAATATTGGTAAGAATAGCCAAAAGTTATCCCCAAGCGTTGCACTTTCAATTGCGTACAACAAGGGAAGACCTTGCCGCACAACAGCGTCAAGCTATTGAAATTGCCCGTCAAAAAGCTGCCGCCGCTGCAGCTGCAGCCACAGCTACAGCCACACCCACAGCTAATATGGCAACAAGTCAGACTCCAAATGAAGGGGATAAAGAGAATGGTAAAGCAGAGAATGAAGCTGAGTCACAGAATGGAGGGGCACAATCACCTCCTCCAGCAGAAGTGACCTCATCGCAGTCACCATCGCAACCAAATTCGCAACCGATTCAGCCACCATCCCGTCCACAGTCACAGTCACAATCTCAGTCACAATCCCAATCTCAAAACTCTGTCTCTATTACAGTGCCTCCAGCTGTTCGTCAACCTTTGGAGCACGTGGAGGAAATTATGGCTATTTTAAAAACGGCTTATCCATTATTGGCATTGTCGTTAGAGTCATTGGTTGATCAAATTAATCAGAGATTCAAGTGTACAGCAGATGAGGATGCATACAGGCTTGGGGTAGCATTGCTCAATGATGGAGTTCAATATTTGAATAGACTAGGTAACCCCAAGGATGATGCCAAATTGCCACCAATAACCGAAGCCAATATAACAAGATTCGCCGAAACGGTTTTACCCAAGCAAATTCGAGCTGAATTTGAAAAAGATTTGGTTCACTCGAAACCTAACTTGGAAACCTACATAACCAAGTTGAGAAAGTGGAGAGATAGATTAGAAGACAAGTTGGATAGAAGATTCACCCAGGTCAATTTGGAAAACTTGTGTCCTCACTTGAGTGAGTTCCATCATCAAAAATTTGAAGAGATTGAAATCCCTGGACAGTATTTGTTAAACAAGGATAATAATAGCCATTTTGTCAAGATTGAAAGATTTTTGCCCACCGTGGATTTGGCTCGGGGTACAAGTGCTTGCTACAAGAGATTGAGAATTAGGGGCCACGATGGAAGTTTGCATACATTTGCAGTCCAATTTCCAGCTGCTCGTCATTGTCGTCGCGAAGAATCAGTGTTTCAATTGTTTAGAATTTTCAACGACAGCATTTCAAGACGAGTCGAAACTAGAAGAAGGGATATTCAATTCACTTTGCCAATTGCTGTTCCACTTTCCCCACATATCAGAATTGTTAATGACGACGTCAACGATATCACCTTGCAAAGAATTTATGAAGATTATTGCAAAAAAAATGGAAAGAGTCGCGACGAGCCATTTATTTACACGGTGGAGAAATTGAGAGCAGCATTTGATCATAGATTACCCAAACCTGATTTGGCAAGCATACGTGTTGAAATCTTGAGCGCTATTCAAACGTTGCTTGTGCCTTCCACTGTTTTGAAGGAATATTTTTTGCAACTTTACCCTCGATTCGATGATTTTTGGTTGTTCCGCAAGCAGTTTACTTCACAGTATGCGTCTTTTATATTCACAACATTTATGATGTGTGTTAATGCAAGACAACCACAAAAGATTCATGTGAACAAGGGTTCAGGAAACGTTTGGACCTCGGATATGTTGCCTTGCAAAATGCCAAATAGACAGCATGACAACAACAATCCTCAGCCTAAACCGACACCGATGTTTGTCAATGCCGAGCAAGTTCCATTTAGGTTAACACCAAATATCCAAAAGTTGATTGGTGACAGTGGTTTGGAAGGTATTTTGGCGGTGTATGTTTTGTGCATTGCTAGGGCATTGTTGGAACCCGAAGCAGATTTGGAACAATATTTGACACTTTACGTCAGAGATGAGGCTATATCATGGATAGCTCAAGGTGGAGGAGATAGAAGTGGCACTGTTTCAGGTCAAGATAATCAACTACGTGATGTTGTCAAATTGAATGTTGATAGTATCATCAAAAGAGTAATGACAATGGGTCACGTGTCTCCTAATGGGGGAGTTGCTACTCAGAATGTATTGGAGTTGATCTCACAAGCTGTAAATCCTCGAAACTTGGCAGCAGCTGATACTTTATGGATGGCATATTTTTAGCCGTCAAGATAGAGCTGTATTAGTAAAAGACTAATTTGTGTATTAGAAGAAAATGTATTATAATTTATGTGTTTTGAAAATCAAAAGTACTTTTCCTGCTGTTGCTGAAACTTTTCAATAGAATCTGTACTTATCACCCCAATTTTCAGCTTTTCAGCTTTGAGATGTCTTCTATCTACTTTGTTGGTGATATATTCCAAAGCCCGTTCACAAACAACAACTAAAGAAAACACGGTCGCGGTTGCTAATATGGAAAACGTCATGGCAAGAATAATAAATACGTTGATGTACACTTCAACACTTGTCTTTGTTGGCGTTGTTTTCCCACGCTGTTTTTCAATCTGGTACATCTTTCCCGCTCTCAAGCTATGAATGACCGCAATAATGTTCAACACTGTGCCTCCCAACTCCAACAAAAATGAGCAAAACAAACATCTCAATGAAACCAATGTAGGTATGGTGCTTGAACATAGGGGTAAAATGGACGCATTGATCGTAAACTAGAAAAGTTAGTACGATCTATTGTAGTGATAGACAAATTGTCATACATACCATAATCAAAGTGTAGATGCATGATATGAGACACATTGCGGGTCTGTTTTCAATTTCCTCCAACGGTACACAAGCATATATTAGAATATATTGAACCAAAAGAAAGGTAAAATAAACTCGAAATAAGTTTTTAAAGATGGGCAAATTGTAAATGCTTGCAATGTCATTAATCACCACGTTATTACCCACATTGATCCTTTGCCCTTGTGGCATTGGGGGGTCAAATAAAACGTTATGAACCATGTTTGAAGGAGCAGAAATGACGCATTTATTCAAATGTGTACACTTGAGATGGTGGGTATATCTGCTCAGGCTGAAGTGGTTAAGTATACTCTCTTATATTAAAATCGACAAAGTTTTGGGATCTGCTTGATAAAAGATGTGGGATTCTGGTATCAGGGAAGGGAAATTTGTTAACTTTTTAGCCTCAGCATATACTTTCCTACTTTGAATCAAAGCATATCAAATAATCGCCATACTCAATGGACAAGGAATCAAGAAACAACCGAAAAATAAAGTGACTAGACTGTCAAAATGACTGCGAAACACAAATCAGCGTTATATCTGAGACCTTATAGGTTTGATTGAGGTTGGTCTGTAGTTTGAGGAATTGGTGGCGTCCAGGGATTATCCTTTCTACTTAGCACCAATTTCTGATACAAGTCCCTCTCTAATTTAGGAAACACTTTGTTACTCCATTGTACACCTTCGCTTATCCAACAACCCCAACTTCCCATCATATTGGCCATCACCATGTCAGTGAATAATCGGTCACCAACAACAACCACTTCATTGGGTTTGATGTTTTGGTCGGCAAAATAGTGTTTGATTTCATCCAAACAACCGGGTTTTTTTACGGAATGACGAAGTACACTGACACCTGTATTCTCTTCCAAAGTCTTTGCTTGCGCATGATTTTTATCATCGTCGGTCCCAGCAGAATTGCTGACAATGAGTATATGCTCACGTGGATAAAGTGACTTGAGTTTCAGCCACGTTGCCTAGGGAAATAGTTAATATCATTGTGAAATGGGAACACTGGGATCAACATACATCGTAGTCTGGCCACACCTTGTCATCGTGGTCCTTTGCGAAGCAATTATCTTTGTCCAATACAACTCCCTTTATCTTGACATCTGGATGCGTAGGTATTTGAAATGGAAGAGCCAATTGGTCAAATGATTTGAAAGTTATGTGAGGGAGGCATAAGCCGGGATTGTATAATAATCTGGTGATGTTTAAAGTTGCACTGAGATTGAGGGAAGGAGCCATTGATACTGCCGGTGGATGGATGGATGGAAGCAAGAAAGAATTATTCTTCGACCGCGACTGATGGAAAAAAACGTGGGTGGTAAAATTTCACGCTACGCCAGAAGTGAATCTCAATACTCATCGTACAATACACAATGAGTAACAACGACAACAAGAACTCAAACACTGCCACTTCCAAGACATCTCTGAACATGTCAAGGGTTAGCAGGGGTGGCAAGCAAGTTACCGGTGGATCTCGAGTTGGATACAGAAAGAGAGGTCCAACTGATTCATTGCAGCAGAGTCATCAAGAGATTAACGATATCCCTGAATCACAGCAATGTTTGATTTGTGCAGAACGTATCACCTATGCCGCGTTGACACCATGTAATCATACAACATGTCATAAATGTACATTTCGCCAGCGAGCTTTGTATGAAAAGAATAATTGTCTCATATGTCGAAGTGAAAATGATAGGATTGTCATTACTGAGCAAGTAGATAAAGGGTACGACGAAATTGGGGTCACTGATATTGTAGCCTTTGACGAAAAATATCGAGTCGGGTTTACACAAGAGTATGTCGAACAGGACACTCTTCGATTGTTGAAAAATGAGTGTCAGATTTGTGGTGAAAATTTTCCCACATTTAAGGAATTGGGCGACCACGCTAAGGATTCCCACGGGAAATACTACTGCTTAATCTGTTCAAGACACAAAAAGGCATTCAAGGTCGAACTTCCTGTTTTTACTTACAAGCAATTGCAGAAACATCAATCACAAGGAGATACAACTGGATTCAAGGGCCATCCTGAATGCAAGCATTGTCAGGGGAAAAGATTCTACTCAGAAGACGAGTTGAATATACATATTCGTGACCGCCATGAACGGTGTCACATTTGTGATCAGACTACACCCAAGACTGCTGATTATTATAGAAATTATGATGCATTGTATCTGCATTTTAGTAGAGTCCATTATGTATGCACAGTTCCATCTTGTGTGGAAAAGAGGTTTGTTGTGTTTAGGGACGATTTGGATTTAACGGCTCATATGTTGAAAGAACATGGTGGGCTAAACAATGGGCAACGTGTGGTTATTGGTTCTAATTCATATCATCAGCATAGTGGTCATTTTAGTCAATTATCTACATTCAACAATTCTCGCTGGTTATCATCAAATGAAGATCAAGATGAAGACCAACAATCCCCTGAGATCAAAAAGAGGCGTTTTGAAGAGAGGGCCAAACATTATTTGAATTATGATAATGCAAAATATCAGGAGTTTACCAAAATCAACGAACTATTTTCCAAAAAGAAAATCAATGCTAGTGAGTTGTTATCTCTTTATCAAAAAGATTTATTCATCCATCAATCTTTGGAAGACTTGAACTTTTTATTCAAAGAGTTTCTTGAATTCTTCCCTAAAACGAGTGACTTGTACAAAGATTTGTTGACACTTGTAGTGGAAGAGAATGAAAACAATCCCACAGAACAATTCCCAGTTTTGGGTGGATCAAATGCCGCTAATGCGTTCACGTCAAACGGATGGATTGGTGGTGGTGGTAGTGGAAGCGCTGCTGGATCGAGTAGGAACAGTGGGGCATCAACACCGGTTGATAGATTCCCACCATTGAAGAAACCAGAGAAAGTAAAGTATGTCAATCCCAACGAACAACCGATACGATACTCAACGGTTCTTAAAAAAAGCAAACCAAAGGCAGTGTCGGTTAACAGATCACCCTTCATTATGTCACCAGCTCCGTATTTGCCAAATTATCTCGATCGTATCAACAATACCAAATCTGACACATCGTTGACGAATGGCTCAAAATCGTCTACCCAAGCATTTAAGCCTCCTGCACTACATAACGCTGGAGCTGCTGCCCTTGATGATAACAAATTTCCCGCATTGGAGAAGAAATCTGTCAAAAAAATGATACCGCGGGTCAATGAGGTCAAGGTTACTGAACCTAGTTCCTGGGGTAAACCTGGTGCTAGCAGTAACGGATCTACCAAAGTGACAATCCCTGATGATACCAGTGGTATTGAAATTGTTGACAAGAGGAAGCAAAAGATGAAGAAGAAACAGGACAGAATTTTGTTTAGCAATGCGTTCTGAGGGCGTGTTTCACAGTACTGAAGAATAATGTAGTGAACTAGATAATCGTGGTTTTGTAGGTACTGTACAGCCCAACAACTATTGAGGGTGTATACCGCTTGAAATAGGGGAGACACTAACTTGTTGGACCCATGTCGCGACATTGTCTATTTGTGAATATTTATTACACAAACATCTACTACTTATTAATATGCAAATGCACTATTTGACTAAAAATTAAACGCAACGGTATTCCGTATGCTTTCTGACTGGTTTTGTGTTTGAAAGCAAAATATAATAATTATGTTCTTTCACAATGAGGGAAAAGTAAAATGCTTCTAGAATTTTTTAATACTTGGTCGATAATCGTAACCAATTGGCCGTTCTAAAATGCCTCTCTCTTCACTTGATTTGTGATGCATTCAAATTTGGTTTACACGCATTGCATTTGAGGAACGGCAGAATGTAAGAGACGCAATCAAACACCACTGTCAAAGAAGAGCCTTGAGCGATTGAAGTACATTAAAAAATAGGAGAAATTTTCCCGTAGCTTTCACAAGAAAAACTATTCATCGAATGAAGGAATAAACTCGAAAACAAAACCACTCTTCCTCGTCCCCACCTATTTTACCAGGATTCAATTTGCAACATAAACATCAGTACAAGCTCTCTGTTCGGTTAAATCGGATAAAATGATCCGTATTGGTAAAGCAAACTAGCAAACATTTTAACGCCGATGATTTTTAACTTTGTGTAACGTTATGAATTTTTGCGCTATTTTTCTCCCAATGAGAACTTCTTTCCCAAAGCTGGTTCTTCTTGAGCGCTTTAAGCAAATTATTCAAAACACAACGCTCTGTTTTTGTAATTCGTATGATTTAGGGAGCACATTACACAAGGAGGAGTTCATGAGTACAATAAGAAAAATTGTTCTGCACAAGAAATGGATTTAAAGCCAATAAAAGAACAAGTGCATAGTCCTCATTAGGAAATTACCGAGGGTAAAATATTTTATGACAAAAGTCTCACGACAACAATATAGTGTTGTTGGTATTACACTGTATGAAGAAACAAAATTCCACTTAAGCTTTCTTTCTCCTCATCATATGCAACATAGTCACTCTATAAACAAAATAAGGCTTAAAGCGGTTGCATCGGATGGTACACTTGTAACCTTTTTCATTTGAAAATCCCATACGTATAGCTTAAGTTATGGAATATACTTAGCGCAAGCATTTTTATAAAATAGCTCGGGCTCAATTTTGTGCGATAAGGTTATGCCCTTCTTTTGTTTCTATTAATAGTCAAGGCAATATGCATTTGTGGTTCGTTTTCATTCCGATTTTTCCTCGAGGATTCAAGAAAGGTGTCGTACACTGAAAATGTTCATTTTGTTCGATGAGAAATTAGGGAGCACTCGTGCTTGCTTTCGATACTGGGAGCAACGTTGTTACCCCCTCGTAATTTACCTTTTCGTAAAAACTCCTCAATTTTTAGATAACAAACTTTTTTTTTTTTTAGAAATATTTTAGTCACCCCCATATATGAAAGAAAAGCTAAAGAAGTAAAAGAACACAACACAAATACGGTTCGCATTTACAAGGTTTGTACGTATTACATATGCATCCTTCTGTTCTGTTCTATTGTCACATACTTAGAATGAAGAAAAATTTTGCTACAAAACAATCTTCACTACACAAAAAACACTTCTTTAAGAAACTCGATAGTCATGCCATAAACCACAAACCACTTGATTGTCAAAAAGTTTAAGAGGTACACTCTATACATATAGACAATGGGATTCCGTGCATGTGTCTATTCCTCCATCTTTATTGCTTGCGATATATAAACCAAGTGCATTTCTCTTAGCTCTGCAACGAGAACCACTCTCTCATACACACACTCTCTCTTCGGCCATTTCATATCCTTGTTGCATCAATTTTCAAAAACCGCTTAATACAATTGACTTAGATATCTCACACACACAATGCCCTCCTCAACTCAAGAGCTACTAGAAAGACAAGAAAACTTGAAATCATCAAACTATTTACTTTATAAATTGAATTCACTTTATTACCTTTATTTTTATTCTACTCCATTACCATACTCGACATTGGGCGAATCCATTTTTTTCAATGGAATAATCTTGTCATTGACAGTGTTGTTGATTTATTACACAGTTTGGAGTTTGCCTTTGAAATTGCTTCACTCAAGTGAAAACTTGTACTATTACTTGACTGGAAAACTTATCACTTTCGATGTGCTTCACGCTATAAATACATTGTTCCATTTGAATGGTGAAAATTCAACTTTCGTGATCAACCATTGGTCTGATTTGCCCAAAGTTATAAGGATTTAAATACGGAAAGTTTATTTTATTGAATTCAAAAATAATGCTTCATTTGGGGGTTTGCAACATCGGGCTCCTTCAACTCACACCAAGTTCCATGCGCTGCGTCATAACGTATAGATCTATTCAGTTCAAACTAATACTAGTTATCCTTAATATACATATTCTTTTTGTTAAAGCAATGGAGGTAGTAGAAATCCCCTGGGCTCTACTAGTATCCCTATGTAGCGCACAGCTCCGGTTTCTTTTGCGCTCGCTCAATTGCAAGTGAAGCGGCGGCAAACAAAAATCTTTAGGAAATAAAAGAAGACAACTCGTCATACCAACACCTATTCTACAATGAGGCAAAGACTGACTATATACGTTCCTACCTCATCACATGATGACTTCATTCAAAACATCAACACAACAAACTTCAAAGTAGCGGCACCTTCGAGTGATGAACGTTTTTCCATTGAAAATAAATACACTATACCGATTAAAAAGCCACTTCAGTATATTCGACAATTACGTATTCAATCGAAGAAACTGTATGATGATATACACCCAATCTTCCCTTTTGACTTCACTACAGGACTCAATATCTACGTGTTGCCCAAAAATACCATCAATGACGATGACAATGACGAATTTTTTCAAGAGTTGAAAAGTGTGGTTGAAGATGTAATTGGCATCGATATCAACGCTACTGAGTGGATCACATCTGCGAACGCGTTGTACTATTATGCACCACGTTCGGCGCAATTGAAACCTCAATCATCGTGGATTGACGACAATATACGTGAACTTGACTCCACCTTTGATTTAGTATACAATGCTGATGAATCTGCCAAACAAATAATATTGCGTCAATTGATCACTGATGTTTCTGAAATCAATTATTATTTGAAACTAGGCGAGTATAAAGAGATTGGACTATTTTTCAGTGATGCCAAAGTATCTCAAACAAAAGACGATGTCGTATTGAATGGATTGAGAGTGATTTTAGATGGGCAAAGCGAAGCTCAAGATGAGCAAAATGACAAAATTGCTCACAAGACAATGTTTCATGTAAAGCCAAGACATAGATACTTGCCAGGATCGATATCATCCTCAATCATCCCACAAGGCTTACATCCAATTTTGGCAACAACTTTATCTACCGAGAATGATTTGACGTCCACAATCAATCATGAAATTATCGGAGTTGATGCTGATGTGGAAACATGTAACTGCTACTATTATCTCAACTTGAACAAGTCGTTGATATTTGACAAGTACCAAAACGTCCCATCAAATACAACTCTTCTCGTCAACAACGGCGTGTCCAATTTGGAACTACCTGAGTACAAGATATATCAATGGGGTAATGAATTATTGTTTGAGATAAATAAGGCAGAAGCGTTTGGTGTGTCTTCTCCAGCCAAGTTTGATTTGAACTTGACATTGCATTCTCGATATCAATTACCCAACAACAGTGATACATTGTCACCATTCACTCAGATAATCAACCCCCAACCCCAGCTCTTTATTGCTTGCCAAGTAAAAGAAGGTCACTTGTTGAGTAAATCACCATTTGATTCCAAAAGATTAAGCATGTTGGGCAATAACCATGAGGCATTTTTCCAAAATGATACCGTGTTTTACTATTTCAATAACATAGCACCTGACCAGCACTTATCAGTAGATATTTCACACGGAACAACTACATTTGACCGAGTCAATTCAATAACTACATTTACAATCTTGATTGGTGTTGGGATTATCTTTTGGGCAATATTGCAAAAGTTTACCAAATCGAGAGTTACAGCTAAGCAAAAGTCTAAAACTGAATAATTGTAATCTATAGACCCTACTACTGAAATAGACTCCAATCAACCACTTTGAAACTAGAGCATAGATCTTTAAACCATTCGAATCTCTCACTTGCGCATTTATCAATGTCACTATCTCCACCAGCAAACTTTATAGAGCCCAGATGCTCATGTTTCAACGGCAAGTTATACTGAATTAGAACATCAGTGCCAACCTTTTCCAATCTCAAAAGACAAACTAAAATGATAATCTGTTCAGCTTGATTGGTCTCCTTACGTTTATACTCTGGTTTGAATGTGACATAGCTGAAGTAGAGTATCTCATTGCTACCACCGAGTTGTACTTCCTGTAATGGGTTATTATGTACACCATGAGGAGCAAAATCTTGTAAATGTTGTTCAATGGCAGATTCATAATCATTGCCATCGACTCGTTCTAAAAGATCGAAAATCAACGCTTGGTCAAAAGTAAGCAATGATGATAAAGTGGGATTAGTACTATCGATTTCATTTATAAACACTTCTTGTGAGTCAGGAACTTGTCTAATTTGAGATACATCGATGAATGACGATGGAAGTTTGTTAATTGTAATTGCTCCTCCGTATAGTTCTGTTGTAGACATGGCTGGTTCTAAGTGGCTCAAATGCTGAAACGGTCCAAAGGTAGGATGACTGAATTTATTTTCGAATATAGGTGTTTGAAATTGGAAGCTGACCTAATATATGTTATACATCGGAATTTCTATACAATCGGCGAAAGCAACCAAAAGTTAGAGTGGTAGCGCAATCTCTGTGCTTTACATAAAACCACACGAGATTCCATTATCAATTAAATATTTATTGCAAAATTTCATCAAAGATACTTTGTTTTGTTTTGAGAATACACCAAAATCACGTGGTCGGGATACCTTTTTTCTTATTTGTACTTACCACTGTAGTCTGCGATGGTGTCCCTTTTTTTTGCAGTAGCGGCATGGGAGGCGTTAAAATAGAATGCTATGGAATCAGCAACAAACTGATTAAGTGGGTAAGTTCAAGGTGGAGCAAAATCTTTCAAACCTTTGATCATGGAGTGGGGGAAATTCAATATGTCCTATTTTCATGCACCATAGGTTTTGACAGATTTGATGTTTTTGGATTTCTTGACCACAAAACTGCACGTGACCCAATTCAAGAGGAAGAGAAAAAATTAATCAAAAAAAAAGGAGCTCACAGTTTTGGATAACATGAGATCACTATATCGATCTGCATCAAAATTAGAGTTACATCTGGACCCCCCCCCCAGTCTCACACATGCCAAAGTACCAAACGCTGTCCAACAATAGAGGACGCAAAATCCTAATAGGGACTGTACTTGTATCCTTAGTCATTATAACTGTAGCGTTTTTCTCGGGGTCTCTTACACCAGCAAAAGATCTTCAGGGGGTAATATCGAGTTTGCCAAATGACAAGCTTCTTGGTTTGTCCAACTTTTTGTCATCCGAAAATAGCAAGAATCAAGATGAATTGTTAAGCAAAATTGAGAAGTTAAACAAGAAACTATTCCAAGCACAAGAAGCTAAAATTAATAAATTGGAAGAGCAAAACAAGTTGATTCTACAAGAGTTAAAGTTGTTGAAAACCCCCCCATCGCTGGCTTCAATCAGGGATAAATTGACGTATCTTTACCCGTTTAATTCAGAAAGTAAATTTCCTGCTTATATTTGGCAATCGTGGAAGCATGGATTGAACGATGAAAGATTTGATGATAAATTTCGTCAAGGCGAGTCCCAATGGGCGTTTAAAAACCCTGGATTTGTTCATGAGTTATTCAATGATGACACTGCTCATACTGTCATCAAGTATCTTTACCTGCAAATCCCTGAGGTGATTGAAACGTTTGAATTGCTACCAGAGATTATAATGAAGATGGATTTTTTCAAATACTTGATACTTTACGCAAAAGGTGGAGTCTATGCCGATATAGACACTTACCCGTTGCAACCAATACCTAATTGGACGCCAGAAAATGTCAGTCCCTTGGATATCGGTATGATCATTGCTATTGAATCTGATTCATCGTCACCAGATTGGAGAAAAGAGCAAATTCGTCGATTACAATTTGGTCAATTTGTAATTCAGGCCAAACCTGGTCACCCAATCTTGCGTGAGGCTATTGCCCAAATTATTGAGCAGACAAAAGTTAAGAAATTGGAAAGCTTGGAAGCTTCAGGTGGTGGTGGACCATTGAGATTGATTGGAAACACTAACGAAAAATCATTAAAGATTAGTCAATGGACTGGATCTGCAATTTGGACAGACGTGGTCCTCAAATACTTTAATGATTACATCCAATCATCTGTGTTTCAAAAAGTAACCTGGAAAGAGTTTCACAAATTGCAAACTCCTAAATTAGTTAGTGATGTTTTGGTTTTACCAGTGAAATCGTTTGCTAGTGATGTTGAAGTGTCAAAGGATGGTAAAATTGAAGACCCATTGGCATTTGTGAAACATTATGCTGCAAAGATTTGGAAAAGTGGTTAATTGGGATAGCAAAGCCGGGTTGGTACACTCTGAGTTCGATCAGATGGGGATCCACTTGCGAAGACTCGAGTCTTTATCCTTTTCTTGATAATAAAGGCGTAGTCAGCGCTGGAGTTATAGCGTAGCGACATTTCAAACGACATATTGTTTATTCTAATTGTTAAAAGCTACAAACATCTATACAGTATTGTAATGCTACTCCTAAAGCTCGTCTTTTTCTCTTGCATTTTCCGTTGGTGTTGTAATTCGCGATCTTTTGACGGTTCTAGTGACGACCTTGGTCACCTTTTTGGCAGATTGAGATGAAGGTGGTGCTGAAGGTGGCGCTGAAGGTGGCGCTGAAGGCGCAGATGAGGAACTGGAAAGCAATGATTCTTCAACAGCCTTTCCTGTTGTGCCAGTAGGTTCAAGTGTGCTGGCCTCTTCATCAGCTGGACTCAATGAAGAAATTTGCTGATCAACTACGACATTTTCACTTGACGGAGTTGAAACTGAAACTGGCGGTTCCTCAATACTTTCCGCTTCATTTGATTGTGGAGTTGGATCAACTCCACCGGTTCCTGATATTTCAACTGTATGGGGCTCTTCCAATGATACGGGCTCCTCTGGTGTGTACTTCTGTTCCTCGGCTACACCAGCGATAGCCTCTTGTTGAACAGATTGTGCAACAAAGGTTTCCTCTTCTGGTGCTTGGTTAAAGCTTGACTGGGCTGCGAATTCAGCCTGCTCACTCTGGTCTACTGCTGGATTTGCGTGATCATCGTCATTGTAGTGCTGGATTGGAGGAGAATCAGACATCTCTGAACTAGTCACTTCTTGGGCTTGCTTTGATTGGGCAGCTCCTGTCTCAATGTCTTGCTCTGGCCCGACACTCTCCACACTAAGACTTTCAACCGCAGAAGAGGTAACTTCTTGGCTTATTTCACTAGCAATGGGGTGTTCCACTACTACTGATGAACTGTGAACGTGTCCGGCTGCTTCATTGACAATGGGAGACTCATTTCCAATATTGAAAGAAGCCTCATCTTTGTGGGAGGGGTTTGACTTATCAGATTCAGTTGTAACTGGCTCTGGTCCTTTAATAGAAATACTCTCTCGTGGCTCATCAGAAACAGGTTTCGATTCTTGTACTGCTTGTGGTACTTCTTGGGTAACAGGGTTTGCTTCGCCCTTTACATTCTCTTCACCAGCCACTGGTTTTGACTCTTCTACAGCATCCTGCACTTTTTCAATATCGGATACCTCATTCGGAAGCTTTGCAATGTCCTCATATTTCGATGAATCTAGACTATCCTTTTGATCTATGGTTTCATCGCCTGTAAAGCCCTCCTCCTTCTCGGCATCTTGATAAATAGAATTAGATATATTCAATGCCTCTGCTTTTTCCATATCAACCGCTACTGGTTCTTCAACCGCATCTTCGTACAATTCCTCGACAATTTCAGTATAGTCAATGTCCTTGCTTGATGTACTAGCGGCTTCCGACTTTGCCTCCATCTCGTGAACACTAGCGCCAGTTGCTTCTACTGCATGCTCCATTTCTTCAACAACCTCCTCCACAACCTCAACCTCTTCGAATCCTGCAACTTGAGAATCGGTGGCTTCCACAATATGTTCTTCTAACGAAGGTTCGACTTCTTCCACAATCTCTTCCACTATTTCTACGTTGTCAACATCATCAGCGACAGAGTCATCAACAATATTGGCCATTTCTTCTTGTTGCGCTTCGCTGTTAGATGCTACAACCTCCTCTCTGGCACCCAATTCCTCATAAGTAACTTCCTCAATAATATCAACATAATCCCCTTCATTTACATCTGTAGCACTATCATTCGTATCGGGTTTTTGTATACCATCTTCCTTATTAACAGAACTTTGTTGTTCATATTCTTTGTTAAGATTGTTTTCATCAACAACTGTGTTATTGTTTACGACTTCGTGTATGCTTTCATACTCTGGAATGGCAGTGACGGGTTCTGTTGATGCGGTAGAGACTTCACTTGCGGACTCGGACTGATAACTCTGATCAGCGGTGATCTCAATTGAAGATTCTACAATCTGTGTAGTAAACTTGATGTCATCCAATGTTTCACTATCAAAATCGGTTTTGATGGTTTCCTCATGCAAGTCTCTAGTCACTTCCAGTACAATATCATTCAAGGTATTCTTTGCTTGTTCACCAACATCACGTACAATATCCGCCTTGCTAAACTTTTCTTTATAAATGTCAATGGCTTTGGAGCCGTACTTGTTTCCATACTCTTCTGCAATGGTATATGCTATCTTTCCGTATTTCTCCATCAACTCCAACCCCGCCTTTCCATAATCCCCAGCTAAATCCTTTCCGATTTTTCCATAATGCAACCCAACCTCACGATAGTCTTTCAGGAACTGGTTCAGTAATTCAATCACGCCATCCAATTGGCCATTTTCGTGGGCTTTTTGGATTCCGACTCCAAGTGCTGCTATCAATATTATCGTAAACAAATATTGCAAGAGTGTTCCAATCACAGACTTGCCTGATGCATATTTTGGCGGTACACGAACAACATTCAAAATATTCGCAGCACTACCTGTGGCCAACTTGGTCCCGTTTGGAGAGAAGGAAACACTTGTAATCGCAAATGGATGCAATTTCTTGATAGTTTCTAATAATTTGAAATTTGAAAGTTTGACAATGTAGACTATCAAATCGTTTCCAGCAAATGCCACCAAATCTTGTGGAACAGATACATCTAAAGCAACAATGTTATTCAATTTCTTTGCAATCACTCGTTCTTGTACAATCTTTTGCTTAGTCAAATCGTATCTCAATAAAGCTGCCCCTTTACCACCTTTAACGCTGCTCGATATCACAACTTCATTGTCATTAATAAACTTGACTTTTGACAAGTTGTACTTTTGCAATTGCTTGTCCACTGATGCAGTTGTAGATGTACCAATAACTGAATTTGATTCTGCGGAAATTGAAACGACTGACGATGACGTAATATAACACAACTTTGACCCCGTCTTTGGGCTGAATGCGAAATCTTTGATCTCATCATTGCCTGGTGGTTTATACTTAAATTTTAATTCTAAAGCATCCGGATTGAAAAAGTACAAGACCGAAGGCAAAGCCGATGTCATCAAGCACCCAACATTATTGTTCTGCGAGATCTTAATGACCTTCGGGTACTCGTCAGTGTCTCCACTAATCTCCTCCTCAAATTGGGCTGCATCATCAAATATCAAATGTTCCTCCTTGTTAAATTTGTATTTTCTCACATTGTTGTTGATATTCATAGACTTGATCAATTCGGAACTTTGATTGCATCCCACAACTACATTATACTCGTTTTCATCAATTAATCTTGTCACATCAATACATTGCGGTGAGTCTTCATTCGCTGGTAATTGAACTTCTCTAAACTTTTGTAGTCTTCGTTTAGCATCATTCACTTTGAAACTACATTTGATGGCGGTGATCTTGTTGGGAATTCCATTGTTCCCTTCCCCACCTCCACCGGCCACCAAAACAGTCTTGTTGTTGATAAATTTCGCATCCAATATTGGATATCCAACATCAATTGACGCAGATTGTTTCAAAGTCATTGTTTGTTGTCTTTTAGGTGATGAATATGAATGGGTAATGAAATATTTGTTGGCAAGAAAAACACGTAAATAGTTGATTGCGCTACCAAATGTGAAAGTAGCGAGGAAACTCGCACTTTGATGGTATGGTCTACAGCTTTGGGATCGGACTCGATGAGAGAGCTTTAATACGTCCTGACAGAGGTCTCGTTGACTTTGTCAACTCAAAATATTCGTGTACAGATTGAGACATGATAAATGAAAGTTTTTTTTTTTTTTTTTCACCACTTGCTCCATATAATTTATGCAAACCCAATGAAGAGTCTCCTTTCGATTCTGTCCCATGTGGTCCACGGATATGTGGGGAACAGAGCAATAACTTTTCCTTTGCAATATATGGGGTGGGATGTCGATGCAATTAATACCACCAACTACTCTAATCACCCTGGCTATGGAAGTTTACAAGGTAGAGCATTGACTCCAGATGCCGTAAAGGATATATTGCAGGGGTTGCATCACGTTTTAGATTTGAACTCGTATGATCTAATCTTGACTGGGTACACTCCGAATGCTGATGTACTTCTGGTGGTTAAAGCTGAAGTTGTGCAGGTGTTGCAGAAACAAGAAGGGAAGATTCCGCATTGGATTGTTGATCCTGTACTAGGAGACAACGGCAAATTGTATGTTCTGGAGAAGGTAATACCTGTTTACAAGGAGATTTTATCTACGGAATTGGTGTCGTTAATCACTCCCAACCAATTTGAATTTGAGACCTTAAGCGAGGCTAAGATAACCGATTGGCGAGCATGTGAAGTGGCAATCAAGGCTTTCGCAAAAAAGTACAACATCGGCAATATTGTAATCTCTTCGGTGGAGATAGATAATCAATTGCACTGTGTGGGTTACACAGATGGTGAAATATTTAGTAAACCAATACGCAAAATTGATTGTGATTTTAATGGATGTGGAGATTTGTTTACTGGATTGATGGCGAACTCATACTATGAAAACGGCTATAAGATCACACCAAAATCCATTTCGTCAGTTTTGCTGACATTACACAACATTCTTCAATTCAGTTATGATTTCGAACTTCAAATACTGGGACAGGCTCCCAAGGTTGTAAAAGATATCAAAGTTGTTGCAGCAAAGAAGTATTTATAGAGGCGTATAGAATAATTGGTGGGTGAATGAAGAAAGGTTTGCTTGTTACGTAACGAATTAACTCTGGCTGCTCTATTCCAGTCGTAGGCATTCATCTTTTTTCACATAGACAGTTGAAAATAGTTCATGCATTCATTCACACCTCGCAAGAGCGCTAAGTTGTAAAGGTTACGCCCAACAATTCTTTGGAGGCGCGCATTTTGATAAATCCGAAAATGTATGACAACAGAAATATACTCAAGATAAGATTTCGACTAACCTTGACATCAAAGCAAACTAGTATTCTTATATCTTGAATCCAACTATGACATTAGAAAAACGCAACAAAGATGAAAACCTACAGAAGATGCCCCCCATGAAGTACTTTTGGTGGGGGCTACTATCAATGGTACTAGCATCATTAGCATGGATCAAGTTCTTGCCTCAAAACTGCACCAGAGCAATAGTGCTACCGTCGACCATGCATGACAAATGCAACGAAAACACATTGCAGTTGAAGCACATTTTTCATCATGGTGTGGGTCCTGAACAATATATGATACATAAACGTCTAGATGTTACTCCTGAGTACCTAGCTAAGCACGAGCATTATTTTACTACGCTAAACGAAGATCTACAGATTGAGCTGGACGAGGAGTCTGACTGGCCAAAAGTACACCATGGAAAGAACCCATTTGAGATAAAGCTACCTTTTAAGCAACAACAAAATAAAGCGAGAAGGCTTAAAGAGCGAAACACGCCAGGATTTATCGATTCATATCTCGAATATGCCAGATCTATCAACGGTAGGGCAGAAATTCTTGACCGAATCAATTTGGAATGGGTCGATGACGATGTTCTGGTGCCAAATATGACTGACCGAAATACTGTCGTTTCTTTAGCTACGATCGCCTCTAATGCTTATGTTCGTTTCCCCAAGGATGACGATGAAAAGAAGAAGTCAGATTGGATTGATGTTGGTGGATGGGACCCCGATGAGGAAAATCATGACATCAACTTTGGCTGGGACTATGATGGATTACGAGGGCATGTATTTGTCAGTGATGACAACAAAACAGTCGTAATTGGTATAAAAGGCACCTCAGGTGCTGGTTTACCTGGAGGTGGGAGTGATGAAACGCAAGGTAACGATAAAACCAATGACAACTTGCTTTTTTCTTGCTGTTGTGCAAGAGTCGGGTATCTATGGACTACTGTGTGCGATTGCTATGAAAAGACGTACACATGCAATCAAGAATGTCTTGAGAAGGAGTTGCGTAGAAAAGACCGATACTATGAAGCAGCATTGGACATTTATAAGAATGTCACTAAGTTGTATTCACCAGAGACTACTGAAATATGGGTGACGGGTCACTCTCTAGGAGGTGCATTAGCTAGTCTATTAGGTCGTACATATGGTTTGCCAGCAGTTGCGGTCGAGGCGCCCGGGGAAATGCTTGCGTCGAAAAGGTTGCATTTACCATCCCCTCCAGGACTTCCTAAACATTTGGAAAACATTTGGCACATTGGAAACACGGCTGATCCAATTTACATGGGTGTTTGCAATGGAGCATCGAGTAGTTGTAGTTTGGCAGGGTATGCTATGGAAACAGCTTGTCACACCGGCTATCAATGTGTTTATGATGTTGTCACTGATAAGGGATGGCGGGTGAATCTATTGAATCATAGAATTCACACAGTTATTGATGAAATAATATTGACCTACAATGAGACCGCGAAATGTGTTGAGCAAGCACCCTGTCGTGACTGTTTCAACTGGAGATTTGTATGAGACCCATTGTGTGGGTAAACATAGTTGAAGGAAATTTTGCATGCGTCTAGAAAAAGTGCTAGGCTTTATACTTGTCTACTGAAGGAAATTGCGGGAACGTTCCTTATTTTGTCATTGCTCGAGGTTGAACCCGATAGATTGTCAGATTGGGCAGATATATGCTCAATGATACTTTTTCTTGATGAAGGTCAAACTACTTTGATTACGCCTGCTCGGATGTTGGCGCTTGCGCTGTACCTGTTTCTTGAAAGTCACCTTGCTCAAACCTTAATCGCGTAAATGAGTACATGTATGATGGCTGCACGCATACACCTTTTTCACCAATCAGGAAACACGATAACCCGAAAGGACACCGACGATCAGAATTGCTAATTTTGAAAGTTTCAATTTTGCCGAGAAAAGTCGGAGTACGACCAAAATTGCTTTTACAATGGACAATCATTTGCATTAAGATACCTTGCGTGGTCAATAATTAAAGATATAACCAAGATTAATATATGCTTGCACAATATTTCCTTTTTGGATTTGAGGGAGGGGCGATTGAGAAATGGGTCGAGACAAGACGTTTGTAAGGGCTACGCAAAGAGTGGCTATATGAAAATTGGCAATCATTGCTTTTATAATTACTTTATGGCAAGAGAAGTGATAGTTCTTGCATGGAATCAGTTCTAAGAGGATCGACTCTTGAATATTAGAAGCCTCAATGCTTGCGAGTATTTAGAAATCTCGAACAGCTCAAAATTTCAAAGCAACAAGAAAACACATGATACGGGTTCCTATTGTAACTTGGCACCTCAGACCCTTTATGCAGCCATGCTCTCTTGGAAAAGCTTATATAGAGTTAGTAGGGTGTTTAGGAATGATTTTAGAGACAATACATTTTTTCGTTTTGTTGGTACAACTCTGACTAAAAAAGCGTGATTTTGGCGTTGCTTTAAATTTGCTGGCCCATGAGAAAGGCTGAAAAATAGCATACTTCCCTTACATCTATTGTGCTCTCGCTAATCTGCGCAAATTCTGTGTTGCCTGCAAAACGCAAGGGCTTTTAAGTGTTTGTGTTTGAAGAGAGAATTCAATCAACAGAAAGGTCAAACCACAAATTGAAACTTTTACGAAAATATCTAGCCCCTAACGCAAGATCAGATGGTCGTTTACACGAGTATGCGAGAATAAGTGAATTCCAGTCCACAATTGGATCTACATTTTTAGGGAAACCGCGTCAGCTCAACCTGTTTTCATGTGCAGAAATGCCACAGAAGAAACGAGGTATGAGGTTTATATGACACATTATACTGGCACGGCATGACACCGTTTGCTATGTTGTGTCAAAAAAAAAAGAAGAAGAAATTAACTGGTACTCATCTTCTGAGACAAAAATAAGGGGGGTTCGTAAGTTGGGCAGCAAGGGGCGCTAAACGCAATGCTTTCCTATGTTTGAACTACACGAGTACTAAGTCAAGAAATCTCCAAAAGCAACAGTAGATCTGTTATTGTTTACATGAATATGCACCTACCTAGATTTTCTTTGACAAGAACTCGTGACTTTGGTTGATTGAGTCTGCCACATCCATGATCAACAAACTTTACGCAGATCCCTCTGGTATGGCAACAACAGCAACACACGGTGCAATTCTGGGAATTACGCTACTTCATTTTGTTCACTATTCCATGTTGATATCAATGCACTTGAACATTATATAAATAATTGCAAATGCCTTCTCTTGAAAGCACATTAGGTTGGTTTTCTTCTCATTATCAATAGTTGTCACTCGTTTATACAATGCTTTTTTTCATTACTCAATTGATGCTGCTTGCTTTACTCGTGGTTGCAACTTACCACGAGACAGAAAATGTGCGTGTTTTCAAGGACTGGGCAACACCACCGCTTAATCTGGTTTGTACTGTTAAACAACTTTACTGTGACACTACCACAAACAAGAAAGACTGTGGACGTCTCACTTTCAATTCTGCTTTTGTTGTTTCAGATCCCCGGAAAAACGAGGATGGTACTTTCAATGTTGTTATGAGGTATGAGGCAGACCATTCTGATAAGTTGTACGAGTATTTTGCTGAAAATGTGGCTCTGATTTCGGTTGCCGGAACAGGCTCTGAGGATGTTTACATTTATCGTAAGGACAGATTCAAAGGAATTGAGAGTCCTTTCAGATGGTCCAAGCAAATTCAAGTCAAACCGCAAATTAGACAAGGTAAATGCTGTCTTCCAGATACTGTCCTGATTGGTTACACTTTTGCAAATTATGGACCAGGCTGGAGCGCTTTAAATTGCAAGTTTGGAAAGAGTTGCGTATACAGAATGAAACCCAACTTCAAGTTTGTAGAAACGTGTGATGCTGAGTCTTTTTTCAATAAGCAATGGTCAAAGTTCAAGAGGGACGATGAGTTGGCTGATTTGGAAAAGAGAACAAACAAGTATGAGAGTTTATTGCATTTGTGCACAAGTAAGACTTACAAAATTAGGCAAATGTGTTGGGATTGTGACTGTCCACCTTCGCCAACTACTGTCACAGTAACCCCAAGCTCGGCTGCAAGGCAATCCTCTGAGAAGCCATCAATCGCAACATGCTCATCTGCGGTACCTGTTATGCCAACTCCTATTACGATTACCACTACACAAGTGACTACTATCTATACCCTTGGCACCACGATAGTTTCGACTTACTGTCCTTCGACTGTAATTTACCCTTCAACAACATCGTCAATACTTGAGTCCTCATCTTCAACTGCCGCCGTGTTATCGTCAACTCCTGTTGTGTCGTCTTTTACTGCTGTTTCTTTGTCAACTGCAATCGTGTCATCATCAGCTATCGTGTCATCATCAGCTATCGTGTCATCATCAGCTATCGTGTCATCATCAACTCCTGTTGCATCATCGTCAGCTGCTATCGTGTCATCGTCAACTTCTATTGTATCACAAGAATCCACTTCTGCTGTAGTTGTCTCAACTTCACTGAAAGCCACGTCAATAACACCCCCTACATCCTCACCAGCATCTCCTAGCTCATCATCAGGTGCTTTTTCGGTCTCAGAAGCCATCATGTCAACTACGAGCTCTCAAAAGTCAATTGTCCCAACGAACCTTTCCTTGGTATCTCCTTCCCAAAGTTCCTTGTCGGCATCATCACGTCAAACTTCAGCAGTTATATCTAGTTTACAATTTGAGTCATCCGACATTGATGTTGGTACCACAGGTAGTATATATTTGAGTTCCCAAAGTGCAGGTTTTGAAGCTACATCAGTCGGAACTACTACACGTTCTGGTGCTGCGATTGATGCTACAGAATCGGGTGCTACAGGTGCAAGTGCAGCATCTAGTGAAGCTACAAGTTCAGGTGCTACAGAAATTGGCTCTGGATCTAGTTCCGCGACAGGTACAAATGCTACAGAATTTAGTACTGGGTCTAGTAGTGCTCCATCAACCGATAGTACTGAAACTGGTGCTGTAGTGACGGATGCTGGATCAATGATTGCTATTTCAACTAGTGGCACATCAACCGATACAGATTCTGCTGGTGTCGGGTCCATTACTGTCGGCGAAGATAGCGGATCAACTAGTGTTTCCAATGGAGGATCTCAACCTACTGATGCTAGTGTTGGATCTACTGGAGATGAGGCAACAACACGTGCAGATATAACATCAAGTGCTGGGTCAACTACTGACATTGATAAAACAAGTGCATCTGGTACGGAATTGATTGGTGGTCCTGCAAATACTCCGGGTGCTGAATCGTCTGCTGGTTCTGAAAATACAGCAGGTACTGTTAGTAACTCAGAGCCTGAATCAACCCCATACTTGAACCCCACATCAAGCAAAGGTCCATCTTCTGATGAAGGTAATAACAATGATACTGGATCTACTTCTGGCGAAAGTGATAGCAATGGTACTGGATCAACTTCAGGTCAAGCTGGCGGTGATTATGAGAGTTCAGGATCCAATGATAAAGATGGAAGTCAATTGGGCAATGATGCAGGAGATGAATCATCGTCAAGTACAACATTGACAACAACATTAGTGTCAACAATGGCATCATCTGGTCCAGGTCATCAAGGTGGTCAAGGTGGTCAAGGTGGTCAAGGTAATGTTGATGCTGGCTCCGGTAGTGGTGGTTTCAGTGGTGTTGGTGATGATGTTGTTGCTACAATTGAAACATACTCCGCAGCTGGTGCAGCCATTGAATACTCAATTGCAACTACATTGATTGGTCTTGCTGCTGCAATCTTGTTGTAAGAGAGTTGCATAACTTCACCATGATTTTGATACGTTATCACGTCTTGTAGTCCAACTCCACAGTTTATTGTTGTTGTTCTACCGGTCAAACTTTCGGTTTGCTTGCTAATTCGTGTATTCCTCTTCCGCTCACAAAGTTAGTTGCACGCGCTTCGTTGTAATTGGTTTTTTTTGTTGCCAATATATAGTGATCCCATCTGTCTTTTTAAGTTTGAAATATAAATCACTACATTTCTTGTTGACCTTCTTGACTTTTGTGTGATTTTATTTTTGTAAATTGGTGGTTCCGAAACCTAACTTCACGGCCACTGCTGGAATGAGGTTCAGTTAAACTAATTATGTTTGGTGGGCTCAACTTTGTCAATTATTGACTCTGCTTATTAAATGCTTGGATCAAGTGCTCGGAGTTCAATTTTCATCGTCAAACTCAACTACAAGAGGTATCTCATCACGCTGTTTTTGTATAACGGTATTTACAAAAACATGTATTTTTACAATCTGCACTAAAAATCCAAATGTGTTTTATTCTAAGTTGCAAATTTCTCAATTGCACTAGGTATCCCTCAGATTTAACGTCGGCAAAAAATTGCACATGAATATATGAGGGTCCTTTCCCAATCCATTATCTTTGTATAAAATATTCCTGAGCGTAACGGACGACCACAGTACATATGCTGAGATCACAATTTGACAACTTCTAATGTCAAAAAGCAAAAAAAATTCCAACCATTTGGATCAATTAAACAATGCGAGTAATTTAATCAAGGAGATGAGTACCGCCGCACTCTGGTCAAAAGAATGGCTGAACTTTTCAATGCTTTTGAGTCGTTGGGAGTGTTTCTCGTTGATCGATTAGGCTCTCAAATCCATAAACCTATTCTCTATTAATCAACAAAAGATTTCACACCGCGATTCATATGATGAGGGCTAGTGAAAGAAGAAAAGAAAGAGAACAGCAAAAGTTATTGGTTAACTCTTCTTCGCTAACAAAAACTTCTTCTCCCATTTTTAAACACACAAATAAAAAAAAAAAATATATACGACCAATAAATCGTCGGTAGCGTTGGCTCTGAAATCTGTCAACCATACCAGTCTATTTTGTAGGATTGTTGATAGTTTACAAGATGTGCCATTCTGTCATTCATATTGACAAGCGTGGCTCGGATAACACTCAGCTAACCCAATACTAGGTATGCGAATTTTCATCACTTTGTGGACACATTTATACTTTTTGGCAACAAAATTTGTGTAAACTATGATGATTCTACATCAAATGTAAATATTCATCACCCAAAGACCACACCCGCTTTACATATAGCAATGGTTCAATCATGTTTACACCGCTACGTCACAAACATGGCAACTTTTCTAATTGAGTAAGAGTGGGTGCAAACAGAACGTCATACACCTACAGCTCGCCATGAAGAGTAACAACTTTCTACAAGACTCCATTACACAATACGTTGGAATCTATTGTACACTTTAAAAGATGAAATTTCATATATCTACGCATGTACAGGGTGAGATTATGTCATAGTCGTTCGAACAAAGGGGGAAAGAAGAACAAAAGTATGCATTTGACAAGCTTTGTCCCTATGAATAATGAAATTCTAGGATGAGTTATCGAATTAATATCTTCAATATATCTTTTGTGTATTTTAGTTTGTTTACAATTGTTACTAAATAGGAGAGCAAATACATTGGATTTTGTGTAATAACAACACAAAACGTAACACTTTTTGGTCCACTGGACACGCTCTATTTGTTTCGTTGAATGACACAAAAGGTAACTGTTAGCTTCGACATCGTCATTTTTCGTGTATGTACAGTGAGGAAAGAGACGATGAATGAAAATATTTTAGAGAATCTTTTGTTAGTACGATACTACTCATATGCAAATATCGTGATACACCATGCATGAATCATTTGTGACGCGTAGTAGTAACAAGCTCTTCAAAGCCTGTATATCTCTTCACTTAAGTGGAGCAGAGCTCCTTTAATCGAGACCCGTTGCTTGTGCGGCTTTTGGAGGGAAACAAAAAAAAGTGTAAACAAATCCAAATAAACGAAGTGTTTACACAAAACATAATTTCAAGAAATCTCATATACAAATCAAAAATAGCCCAAAATAGCTACACTACTACCATCTACCCACTATTATTATTATTATTATTATTATTATTGTTGTTATTATTCTTGTCCATGTTCCTCTTTAAGAAGGGAACAACATAATATCACAAAGAATCCGTTTGTGATAGTAGTAGCAAAAGCATCATTACTTTTTCTTTCTTTCATTGCATCAGCCTTAATGTAACCAATTCCAACCCAAAAAATCAAAACAAAAAAAAAGCATCGAAAAATAAAATAAAGATTCACACCACTCTTTCTTCTACTTCTTCTTCTTCTTCTTCTTCTTCTTCTTCTTCTTTTCCCTACGTTACGTTAATACTCCCACAATTGACCATCTTTATTTCAAAAAATGAGAGTAATCAATACATTCTTCAACTTGTTCTTCCTAGCTGGTGCATGTCTATTACTTATTTTTACAGTATTGGCCGGTTCATCAAAACATTTCCCATTAAACAAATTTTATTGGTTAGAAGCTGATACTTCAAATATACCCAATTCACCAGCAAATACATCAGCATGGACATTCTGGGGTGTTTGTGACAAGAACGATTATTCCAATTGTAAATTGGGACCAGCATACCCAATCTCGCCCGAGGATAATTTCGATACTACAAGGAATGTACCACTGGATTTCTTGGATAATCAATCAACATATTATTACTTGAGTAGATTTGCATTTGCATTTTGTTTAATTGCATTGGGCTTTAGTGGATTGGCATTGATTATTGATTTGTTGGGTTTTTGTTTTACCATTATTGATAAAGTTGTCATGTTCTTGGTGTCGGTGGCTTTGTTTTTCATGGCTGCTTTTGCTTCATTCCAAACTGCAGTTACGGTGTTGGCGAAAAATGCATTTTCAAATGATGATAGACATGCTAAAGTTGGAGCTAAAGCCATGGGTATTATGTGGGCTGCATTTGTCTGCTTGGTCATATGTTGGGGATTGACTTTTGCTGCTAATATTAGCAACAGTTACAAGAAACATATGGATAGAGTAAATCAACATAAATATGAGAAACAAGGTGGTGCTTATAATGATAATGGTCAACAACAAGGATATCCAAAAGGTGTTGCTACTAATCGTGATGATTCTTCATTTACTAGAGCTGAAGTTAGAGATGAAGATGATGTTAATAATGGTGGTGTCGGTGCCGGTGGTGCTGGTGGGGGAATTAGATTTTTCAAAATAAAGAGAAACCAAAAGACAGTTGAGGATGAATCTGTATAAATAGGAGTTGAAGGTTAATTTCATGGTTGAGGACGTCTGACTCCATTAACTTTCCACTTTAAAATGATAATGATGACTTTGGAATTAGTCAAATCAGAAGTCAAAAATGTCACTACCACACCGCAATCTATTCGATCCCAACTGCATTTATAACCTTTCTTTTTACGTTGTTTTATACCAAAATTCACACATTTCGTAATGGATACATATAAAAAAAAAGAGCCGTTTAGAACTACTTTATAATAATATACCTAACGTCTTATTAACTATTCACGTTTGTAGCTAGTGGGTATAACTAGTAGATTCGTCAAGACTACAAACCAAATAATCCAATTTAGCCGTCGGAGATCTTCCAAGAGTCATAATTCCGAGTCAACGTCAATGGTGAAACATGCAAAATTATGTAAAATGGTACGAAGCTAGGGAGAAGTAGAGGTTTAAACTAATCTTGCTTTATCGGTTGGACTTTTACTTCTTCACCACATACCATCCTTTATCGTTAAGTCTGTTCTACTTCCCCACTTTCATTGTTTCTTTTTCTAGATTTTCTCGACTTCGGAGTAATGATGAGATATGGTCAAGAAACGTATTTTGCCAAGGCTATACACTCAAGAATATATTTGTGGCAAAATTGCCGTACAAAAAGTAAAACAAAATAAAAGGGGAAGATTGGGGGTTGGAGGGGAAAAGATAGGAGAAAGAAGAGCAGGGTAGGTTGTTGTATTGTTTTTCGGAACAATCAACCACAACGGAGGAATAAAGAGAACAGCCCTTTGTTGTGGAGAAAAGGAAGGGTTCTTTGTAATGAGTGGAGTTCTCTCTACTTAGAAAATCTTTTTCTTTTAGTGTCGCAACCTTCACATTGAAACGCCACTTTTAGTTCGTCTTCTAGCAGTTAAGTATCTTCCCCCAACTGCTTACGAAACACTGAACCATCGCTCCAACCCAAAAACTACCATGTTCAGGTCGTGCCCTGTGAAGCATCTTTCTTGCAAATCAATTTTGTTTGGGTGAGTCATTTACCACGTTGTGCACTAAAATGAGCTGATCAAAAGATGAGAATTTCAGTGTGTTGGAGAAAATTGAAATTAACACTGGGGAATCCCCATATATATTTAAAAGAAAAGGGAAAACATGGGGGCCAGTCGGCCGAGAACCTTCTCTTGAGAGGACACCAGCACCGTCCGGTCTCCGTTAACACCGTTAAAAAAGAGACAACGATGAGTTTCATTTAGCAATGTGCAGAATGTCTCTCGATCCGAAGTAACGTGTGCATGCTTTTGTCGGCTATAAAGAGAAAATAGTCCGACGTGAGACAACAGAAGCAGCAGAAGCAAGAAGAAGCAAAAGAAAAGAAAAAAAAAAAAATGACAAAATCGCACGAATGACCGGAGTTGTGTAAGTAAACAAAAAGCAAGGACACAGCTGTTTCGTCAACTACACTGGTTAGTTTGATTAAATGGAGTTAGCACATACTTAATGAAGAAACAGTTATTTCCATTGGAGGCTTCTTCCGTTTATGCTAGAAACTGGAGGCTTTATCCTGCATGTAGGAGTGCATTTAGAGCAATCCTATAAAAGTAAATAACTCCGAACAGTACTGTACTCATATGTACAATGTAGTGACGTATTCTTTTTACAGCGACAGTACAAAGTAAATTATTGTCTTGAAGTGTGACCATCAAATGTCATCAAATACCATTTACATCAGAGAATACAACCAGGTTATTGTGATTGGGTTATATGGGATACAAAGTATTTGTGTTTTCTGTATTGAATTGCCTATTTTTGTGTGTTTTTTAAAATAGACAAAAACGTGTGTTGAGCTGTGAGTTGTGTTAATGTATACTGAGTGATAGGCGAACGCTCAACCCATAAAGAAAGTAGTAGTAAGTTTCTCCACTTTCTTCTTCATTAACTATAGAACTGTCTCCCTAAACACACCATTTGTATTGAAAACCACGTCTATCCTCCTACCTCCCTCCACCCTGGTATTTTATAGAAGCACGCCATTGTAAAGAGTGCATATGTTGTTGTTGTTTATAGTTTAGTAAGCACTTTAATAAAGCTATTACGCTATACAACACATTACACGCACAAAATAAAAAGAAGGGAGATATTAAATTAAAGAAAATCTCAACAATTTTTGTTTGTATTTAAATTTCATTACAGCAGCAATTGACCTTTTGAATAAAACACACCCCACCCCTTCCTTTTCTATTCACTCTTCAGCAACAATCATTTGTTAAACAACAAGACTCAGAGTAAGTCTACCATATCTTCAATAACTTATTCCTCTTACAACACAGATAATTATGAAGGAACAACATCATGGTGGGTTGAAAGCCCTCTTCAAGAAGGATATATCCCCATCCAATTCAAACTCATCATCTTCCAATGCTGATCCATCTGCTTCTCATACCAAATTATCCAAATTGTTCCATCATCATAAAGATAAAGGAGATTCAGGTGCTACACCTACTTCTTCGAGGAATACATCACCACATGGTAAGCAACAGCAACAACAACAGCAACAACTGCAACTAGCGCAACCTGGACAAGCTCCCTCCCCAGTTACAGGAGATGGCCCAAAGAGAACTTCATCAGTGCTTTCCTTGAGACGCAGAAACACTAATCCTTTGAATCCAACTTCAAGTGGAAGAGAGAGAGCCAATTCTGAGTTGCAACACCCAAAACCACAACATGTTTCGGGTGCTACACCTAACAAAAAGTTGACTAAAGCTGAAACTTTGGCCCATTTCCAACAAATGGATAGTAGAAACAAGGCAACACAACACTTAAGAAGTAGCAGAGTGCCATCGGTTCATAACTTACCTAGTCACTCGCCAGGTTTAGAGACTGCATCACCTAATCATGAAAAAATTGTTTATAATCCATATGGAATGAAAAAGACTCCATCACAAGAACCCAAGAGAAATACTAGTTTTTATCTTTCAGGAAACAATGATGGTGAAAGAATTGTTGCTAATCCAGTGGCTAACCCCAATGATTATCTTCCACCTGATTTACAACAACCGCATGTCAATTTATTAGAGGATTTTGAAATTGACGTTGGTAATAAGAAATTGGGTGATGGTGGTTCATCAGATGTTCGAATTATAAATTCCCGTCACAATAAACGTAGCTTGTATGCATTGAAAAAATTTACCATGTTGAGTAAAGAAACTGATGAAGAATTTTATCAACGAGTACTGAAGGAATATATTATACAAAAAAAGTGTTCTCGATCAAGACATGTGGCTGATGTATTGGCAATACTACGTATCCAAAGTCAAGCAAATTTGACTCGTGGTTGGGGTGTGGTTATGGAATTTTGCAGTGGTGGTGATTTATTCTCGTTGATTGTTCGACCTGGATGGAAGAAGTCGCCATTGAGCGAAAAATATTGTTTGTTTAAACAAATTGCTTATGGTTTGAAATTTATTCATGAATGTGATGTTGCCCATCGTGATTTGAAACCAGAGAATGTATTACTTGATGGTAATGGTATGGCCAAATTGTGTGATTTTGGTGTTAGTACATATCAGCATGAAGTTCCTGGTGATTTCAACAGCCCAGTGAGGTTATCAACTTCATATGTTGGATCACCACCATATTCGCCACCTGAAGTTATGGTTTTAAAAGATAAATCAGCATCAGAAGCTAAAAATTTCGCTTATGATATGTTCAAATCTGATCATTGGGCTTTAGGGATGTTATTGTTTTGTCTTATTTATGGTGGTGTTCCCTTTCAACAATCAACACCCTTGGATCATGCGTATAGAGACTATGCATTCAATCACAAGAGATTTTGCAGTGACCATCAAAATTTCAAAAACAATAAAGGATTCAATAAAGGACCAGGAGTTGAATTTAAGATGGCGGCTAAATTTGAAAGTACTGGTGCCTCAAGAGTTGCTTGGAAGTTGTGTGATCCATCAGTTTCTACTAGGTATGACTTGGAGTTGTTGTTTCAAGATCCTTGGTTTCAAGCTGTTGAAATGTGCATTTACGAAGATCCTGATCAAGATGTCAATCCATTTGTGTTGCCTGGAACTGGTGGTGAGGCCCCTGGTTCAGGTACATCATCAGGCTACAATTCACAAGCACCTTCAAGAAAGGGAACTTTTATTAAACATAATGGCAATGGTAGTGTTAATGGAGATGGTTATGCAAGTCACGATGAAGGTAATAATATTCTTAGTGGATCATTACGAAGCATGTTGGACTTGACTGATGCCTCCGAAAAGACAAACAACAATAACATCAATAGTGGTACAAGAAACGCGTCATCGAGTAATGCATCGCTTCATTCATATGACAATACCGCATTACCACGTACCAAATCAATGCTTGATTTTGACCAGCCATCACAATCATCACCCAAGCAACAGTCTTCATCATCAAATTCATCACCACAGCAATTACCGCAACAGCAATTTACTCCTGATCATTCATTAAACAATGGTAACCTACCCGCGTTGGAAGAGAGCGACATTGAACATGAGCCAGAATTGGATGCAGTTCAAAAACAAGATCAACTTGAACAAAAGCATATCGAACACCAATTGCAAATTGAGCAACAACAACAATATGACCAACAGCGTGGATTAGAAGAGAAACAACGTGAAGAAAGAAGAGAGCAACTGCTGCAACCAAAATCCTCTTCACTGGAAAATGAACAAGATAGAAAAGGTTCAAGTTCGCCATCATCTTTGAACCACGATGCATCAGCTCCTCCTTCTCGTGAACCATCGAGGTTCAAATTACCACCAAGCCGACACGACACTTCAAACACATCGAATTCAGCCATCACTGAGGATGAAGGAGAACAAGACAATAATGGTAGTAACGATGATGAAGCTAGTTGTCATTCCTTGTCCGATATCAAAAAGCATCATGGCCACGTGTTACGTAGTGCTAGTAATTTCAAATTGGAAGCTGATGGAACTTGTGATTTGGGGTACAAGTTAAAGAGACATCATCATAATGAAGTTAGTAATGCTGCTAGTATAGGTAGGAGATGATTTGAGGAGGGACCGAGGCCTCACATTAACATCTACGCTTCTTCTTTTTTGATTTAGTGTATGTATATATTAATAGACGAGTGAGAGAGTACGATTCATCAAAATAAAGCTACGTTGGTAGAGTTTTAAAGCACTGTATTCAAAGACGTTTTAGTTTTCACCTTTATTAGTTTCTTAATATACACAAATAAAGCGTTGCTTACTTATTGCTCTCTTCACCATCACCAAATTCTCCTATACTCAAAACTCATTCCAAGCTTTAAGCTTCCAAAGAAACTCTACCCTTTGGATTAGTAACCTTGACACCAATCTTTTTAGCCTTGGAAACAATATCAACTCTATTCTTGGCCGAAACATTATGAGCAATTTCAGCAGCATAAGTTCTAGTATGCATAACCAAAACATCCAAATCCTTCAAGTTCTTAACAACAAACACCTTGTGTCCTGAAGGAGTCATGTATTTGGTCCTCTTGTTAGATCCATAACCAATATTTGGTTGAGGGATGGTGCCTCTAAATCTTCTACGAACACATGAGTCAATACCCTTTTGCTTTCTCCAGTTTTCGGCAACTCTGTGGTATCTGTCCGAGTGATGTCTCTTGAATCTCTTGGTGTATTTCTTGACAATCTTTGGGTGAGGAACTGAAGTAGCCACTAGAAAAAGGAAAAAAAAAAGTTAGTATTATAGGTCGAGTTAAGGAGACGGGATTGTTGTCCAATAGAGGGGAAGATGAACAGTTGAGATGAAGATCCGAGAATTCGATAGTTGCTTAATTAAATGGACATAACTTGAAGGAGCTTCTGGTATGTGATGCCCCTGGTTGTATGAGGGGAGGAAGGGAGATTGACCATAGTCATAAACCGTGACTCTAGAGCAACCATGCACCACACTCACTTTAAACTTGAAGCAGTCATGGCTCTCATCATTCACGTATCTTCCGTGCATTTGAAATTCTTGTTCTATGTCCTTGTCCTATGCCATGATGATTCTTTGTTAAAATATCTTGATTTGAACATCGATGATATCTCTCCTGAGCTATCTGTCTCCTTCGTGACTTCATTGACAACAATGATCCCATTTCGAATAAAACATACTCTTTGATATATTTGTCGTTGGTATATAAAAACAAGAAAATGTAAGAAGGTCTTTCTTTACTTTTAATTGATAACTGACTCTAGAAAATTTTTCAGTGAGAGACGGAGAGAGAGACAGACACTCAGTATTGTGCGAAGTGTTGCCATACATTCTTTTCGGTACTGCATATTGAAGAGACAAATGGTAGCACCACATATATGGTAGCTGTTAAGCATCAAACAGGTCTCTAGCCCTAAGATTGAATAGGCAATACGCTACCCGAACTTTTTTTTTATCCGTTGTCAGCGTTTATGTAATTTACTTCCGTATTAGGAATGCAAGTATTTTTCGCTGGCTAAGAAAAGTTTTGACATATACTATGCATATGTGTGTGTGTGTGTTGCAATCAAATCATTTAAGTTGCTCCACAGGGACTTACAAACCTAAATCTAGAACTCTGACTATAGAGTTTAATTTTTGTATACAACTGGTTCTTTTGATCGTGTCCAGATGGGTCTTAAACTATAGACAATGCCCGTCTTGAATAAACGGTAGCAATCGTAAATTCTCAATCCTTTTAAAATTTAAACTTTGCAGCAAATTGATAAGGTTACAAAAACCCTGGGGGGAGGATGACGTTCATTTGCAGTTGCTCGAGTAGAATGCGCTAGTGTTTATTGCCGGTGGAGTAGTATCTCTTGTTGAAGAGCATTCCGTGCCGTTAGTATAAGGTTCTTGTACTGGTAGATACTGCAAAGAGTGTTAAAATCGTAAAATTATATTCGTATTGTGTTCTCTCATTGTTTATGTTTTTCAGTTTTCTTACCGAATGCGAATAACAAAGCAAGTAAAAACGGACTGGTTTATGAAACCTCAATTCAAAAAAGTATATAAAGACAATTCTTCTTAAATTACAAAGAGAAGACAATGGATCAGTAAGGCTCATCTACATTTTAACATTCCTAAACTTGTGCAAACTTACAATATTACTTCAATCTGGAAAGCATCATCACCTTTCATATTACACAAGTCTCTTCCACTAGAAATATTATTTACCAACCACAACTCACAACTCACAACTCACAACTCGCATATATATATATATATATAAACACATACGCTACGAAAAGTACATAACACACCACTTTCGTGAGAAGATGATAGATTTGAAGACACTAAACAGCAACGGTGTACTATATTACCTATTTTGTATCTTTTCAGCATGGATTGTATCCTGGTACATCGTCTACTTCATCACTGGCTTTCATCTAAGCTCAATATCAATCAACAACGGTATCTCCTTCAATGGTGTCACATTCAAATCGAAACGTATGCGATTCAAGATACGATGTTTGAGATTTAGATTGTGGGGTAACACCAAGATGACAATTATTGATGATCTCGAGTTGAAACTATTTCCTGTACCGTCATCAAAGAAGGGGAAGAAGAAAGGGAAGCCGGTTGCAACAAGAGGCGATGACGATGAACCAGACTCTCTTGACAATGATGTTTGCATCTATCCACACAATAAGCTCTTGAGACGAGTGGTCAAATCGATCATACGACGTTTACCAAGTTTAGATCTCGAAATGAGAAACACAACGATATATTCAGCATTTGATTACAAGACTACCGTTGATTACATTAAATACAATGCCAAATCAAGAGACAGTCTAAGACACAGAGATCGGCTCAAGTTTAGAACCGGGTTAATTGTTAATAATGTGTTGCATGAAATCAAGACAAAGGATGAAGTATTGACACCATTCAAATTGGGCAGCTTTAGAGTCGAATTCAAATTTCTGATTGACTATAAGAGTGGAATTATAGGTGGCTTTATTGGCAAAATTAACGTGTCTGAGAGCAATTTCCTGATGTTTAACGCGGCCAAGTATTACATTTTACACGATGAGTTGAAACAAGCAAACAAGGATACACGTTTCTCGCATGGAATTAAGCAAGGAGAGGAGGATGGTGGTGAAGGGTCCAAAGGGCAAGACCCACAAGTAAAGTTGGAAAAGGCGTTCCTGCTTATACACAAACTACTCTCAGACGTCACCATCCACATTGAAAATTCCAAAGTTTCCGAAATTCCATTTGTAACTATCGAAAACAATGTGTCAATTGCAGAATACTACAATGAAGTCAAGCCAAAAACATCTTTGGATTTGGTGACGAAATCAGTCTCGTTCAATTTTTCCCGATTGTACCAAGATGCCGCTGGATTTGAAGTGTTATTCAACCCAAAACAAGATGTCCCATTCCATTCAACCCTTTCCATCCAACTCTTTAAATTATTCTTTGTCAAACGAGTAACATTGATGAGTGGATCTTTTGGTCAAGAGACCGATGAGATATTGAGCATGCCTAATTATTCATTCACGCACAAGACAAATATTTTGAGCCAAGTGGTACAAGCTAAGGGGTTCAAAAATTGTGTCATGGAAATTTTCTCGTCCGCCAGCTCGCCTATATTTGACGTTGACTCACGCCAATTGAGTGCGTTCTTGTACAATGTGGTATTGTTCAAAAAATGGTTGACGTTGCGTAAATTGCTCAAAAGGACACATGGTGGTCCAGACGATGAAGCAAATGAGAATCTTCGAGAAGCAAATGATAATCCTCGAGAAGCAAATGAGAATCCTCGAAAAGAAAATGAACGTGGCAAGCGTGAATCACTAAAGGCTAAACTCTGGAGGTATGTCAATGAATATTATCCTAAATTGGACATAAAATTTGTTGTTGAGCAGCCTCGTTTCATCCTTCGAAATTTTGATGATGGTGATCATACTCAATTATTGGAGTTTTCCTACTCGTTACTGAATTTCAACTTGTCCACCACTCTGACTCGAGACTACGCCTCTAATTTGGAGGTCTTGTACCCAAGTGTCAAATACCTTTCAAAAGCAAACACCGCCATCAGTACACCTTCTTTAGCTCTCGTTGAGAAGGAGATTCTTGGCCTCAAGCTCGTCAATGTCAAAATGGACATTTTCAAAAATTTGACAGTTGCTTCAGTTCTTGAATTGAATGGATTATCAATACGTTTGACAAGTCTTGATATTTTTAAAGGCGTACATTGGCTCCTTCTGGATGTAACCAAATTAGCAGAAACTGATCTCGAAATTGGAGTGTTGAATAAACAATTCAATGAGGAGCTAAATCATCTTAACACAGAGTTACGCAAAGAGCTTGGCAAACCTTCAAGTTTTGAAAAGTTGCCACTGGCATTAAGTATTAAGGATAAAATATTCCGGTATTTGCCTTCCTGGGTAGCTCAAGTTGAAATAAAAGCAACAGATTGGGACATATTCATTGGCTCCCGGTCAGTTTTGATACCCAAGCAAGACTTGTTCAAATCTGACACCACCGATTTACAATATGACACTGATGAGAGTAACGACTTGAGAAGAGTGAATATAAAGTTCGATACATTCAAAGCAGGAGTTGTCAATCATGGTGCCCAAAGAATAGATGAACAAGCTCGGCAAGATACGTCTTCAGCATCACTGGACACACTCACTTCGTTTGATCAAAATTCTGAATACTGGTCAGTGAGTAGTAAGCTAGAGATGTTTCAAGTCCTATTGCCTGACGACACCAGTACTAAGCGTTCAAACACAGAACCACTTGTTGAAATCCCTCAATTTAAATTTACTATTGACTCTGTAAGTGACTACCAGGGTTATAACCAATTGCTTCTACTGCTGAATATGGATAAGCTTCAAGTCTTTTACAACAGGTACAAACTATTCACTTTGATTGGCTCGGTATACTTGGTTCGTGAATTTATCATTAGTCCGATTAAATTGATGAAGCTGAAATTCAAGAAAGATCAGGACAAATTCGAAGATCCGGCAACTGACTACAACAACAACCAAGCTTCCAAGGAACTGTTACTTGATTACATCCATGCCAACTTCATGTTGGAAACACTGGACATTATCTTACAGATTGCCGATTCTTATAACCTCAAAGTGCAATTATCTGATATCTATGTAGAACTTGCAAACAAGATGGTCAAATTATCGTTGTTTTTCATAAGGTGTCTCGCAGATTCACCCAGCGCTGAAGGAAAATGGTGTCGTTTGCTTTGTTTAGACTCTTTGAGTTTAAATGTCGAGATTCCCAAATCAATCGATGATTTGGCACTTGATGTGCATACCGATGCAATCAGGTTGATCCAACCTCACAAATTTATTGTGTATGAATTGTTTGATCACTTGTCGCTTACAGCCAAACTTTCCAAACACTTGATAAAGCTTCTCAAGGCTGATGATGACAAGCAAGGTGCAAACATTGTTCACCCTCATGAAATGAAACCCATCCCATTACCTAGTATGACTATAAAGTCAAACCATTTGAAGTTTACAATGGAAGATGATCCTTTCGAGACGGAATTGAATATGATTTATCAGTTGGGCAAAACCGAACAAAGAAAAAGATTGGAGTTGTACTCTCTATTTGAAGCAAGAGAAAATCAACTTCCTGATGACAAGAACTATTTTACAAGATTGGAAAGGTTGCACACGACTATTTCCGAGTCATGGATGAGAAAAGTCAAGATTTATCAACAACAATTGAAAGATGAAATTGTAGCGCATAAGGATTACCTCTTTGGTAATGAGTGCCGTTTCGACTCGGATTATAACAAGGACGTCGTGGCATATCCATATGACGCTCCATTATTGACAATTGGGATGGAAGGGTTCAACTTGAACCTATCGAAGCCTGATTTTGGTCTTGATAATATTGCCGATTTCATTCACAATGTGGGGCAAGGTGTTCCAAAGGATACAAAGTATTCCGTAATGGTGCCGATGTATTTGGACTTGAAATTGGCAGAAATGAGGATGCAGTTGCGTGATTACCCGCTCCCAATTTTGTACTCTCCGCGAAATAAAAACACCGCTAATGCAAGTTTGATGTTGAGAGGTGATTTGGTGATTAGTGAAAAGTACGTCACCGACGAAAAAGAAATCAGACAGTTGCAAGTGCCATTAGTTGCTAGTCACAAAGATGAAGCGAATCGTTATGATTTGTTGACAATTGAAAAAACACTTTCGAGTATCAAAATGTATACCAAGATGGATTGTGATTTTAATTCAGATTACCCAACCAGAATAGTTTGGGGTACTTCGTACAATTTCGGTATTCAACAATTTATGTTGAATTTTGATCAATTTTCAAAACCGCCCGTTGATCCGTCGCAAAAATTGGGATTTTGGGACAAACTCAAGTATATTTTACATGGAAGCTGTACAATAAAGACACGAAAGAGTCTAGAAGTTGGCTTCAAAGGATCAAGAGATCCGTATGAATTGTTGTCGACTTCAGGTGGATTTGTTCTTTCATTCAAAAAGAATGTTGTTTGGAAAATTAACAAAGATGACAACTCGAGAAACTTTTTTGACATCACTTCGGACAAGGTGTCGTGGTATATCCCCAACTACTTGGCAACGCCCTTGTTGGCGTGGACTAGAAGTAGTATTGATTCGGTCTATCTTCCAGATTCACCACATTTTATTAGTACTTGCTTTGGGTATTATCTCGAAGATTCTGCGACAAAACCCGATTTTAACTTACTAAATAAGGTGTTTGGAAAGAACGTTGTGAGCTTGAGCGGAGGAATCGAATTTCATGTGGGATTCTTACTTCAACATAAAGTCGATGGTAAAAGAGTGGAAGATTTCAAACCGCATTATGATGTACACTTAATGAATCCAAAGTTTTGTGAAGAAGGACATGATTCGTATGCTGGGTTTAGAAGTGAATACGTGCATATGGCTATATCTTTGGTGGCCGACCGGGACACAAGTTACAACACTATTCACCTAACCCCAGGAACTTTCAATCAATTCTTTGCATGGTGGAAGTTGTTTTCCAGTAACATGATGTTGCCAATTAGAAGGGGTCCATTATTTGGTGAGATCAAGAAATCGGTAAAGTTTTCCGAGCATCTATTCACAAACAAGTTTTCGTTCTTTTTGAAATCGTTGTTTATTGCACATATGTATCGAGACGAGATTATCGATGTTGATGATGATAGAATCGAGTGCATTGGATTGAGAGCGAGAGTTGATGAGTTTTCAGTCGATTTGCATCAACGGAAGCAGCCAGTGACACTATACCATGAGGAGCTTTCGAAAAAGACCAAGGTGATGAAGATGAATTTCAACGTTGGTGAAGTGACTCTCTCCAACATTGATATGCGTGTGGTTCACACAAGCTTTACACAAAACTTGTACCAAGGTGAAACGAAGAAATACAATGATAAAGACTCTACGTACAATATTTATGGAGGCGATAAAACTTGGTTTGACATGCAGGATTATGAGGAGGCATTCTTACCCACATTGAAATATTGCCCACGAAAAGTTGATATTCAACCCCTCATGTTTTCCCTGCGATTCTCATACGAAAGGGACACTGAAAACGATGCTGGCAAGAACCAGGATGATGACCAGTTTGGTAATGAAGATATCCATGATTGTCGTATACACTCGAGCAATGAATCCGATCTGAGAGTTGGATTGTTGGAAACAAGACAAAAGGCTCTTGATCAGCAAATTACAAAATTACGCAAAAAGGGAGCTTTCACCAAGGAGTTGGAAGAACGAGCAACATTTGTGAAGCGTATGATTGATCGCGCAAAAAGTGGCGCGTCATGTAATCACAGACAAAATTCGGTTGTCTCTATCGAAGAGGATGAGCATTTTCATAATCTGTTTACGTGGCTGAGCATGTTGTTAAAATGGAATAGAACTTGTCGTGACAATGTTATGAAGTACATTCATTTCGTTCAATTAAAAGCGGCTATGAAAAAGTACTTGTCACATGAATCGATTGCCACTCTAGAAAAATTCATTGAGGAAAATGACCTTGGATCCGATATTGGGTCAATGTCGTCATCGGCTCAGACTAGTGACCAATTTGTTGGTAATGGCGAAGACGAATTAAAGGTGAAATCGAAATCAGTAGAGTTGAGTTCAAGAGAAAGGCTAAATAACTTTACCAAGATTTTGAAGGAGCTAAAAGGTAAGGAATCACTATCCGAGGATTATTTATTTGACATTGTTTCTCCTCAAATTCAACTTCAAAGTGATGAGTCTCCTGACTCGATTGTCATTGTATCTACACCTTCAATAAGTGGAAAGTTTGTTTCCGTCTTGGATTCGAAAGATTCTGCAAATCCTGAAGTTTTAGAAAAGAGGTTTGGTGTTGTTTTACAAGATGCAAGCGTTTTTGTTTTGAACAAAAGAGACGTTTTAGATGGCGATTCAATGATAGTCACGCACAACCCATACGGTGCTAAATCCAATTGGCCCCCTTGGCTCGGTCCTGAAATCACACAAAAGGGTAGATGGGCCGGTGAAAATCAACTACTTATACAAAATTTGTCCGTTATGGTTTTATTTTACGATACCGAGATTATGAGTAACAAGTTGTCGAAAGGTGAAGACAACGACGCCTCGGTTACAGAAGAAAATCCTCACTCCACTACTACGCTGTTGGAGGCACCGAAAAGGTTACGTATTGACATGCCTTCAGTGATTTTGACGTCAACGTCTTCGCAATATTTTGCATTGTATGTGATTATCATCAGTCTTTTGTTTTACAGTGAACCCATGAGTAAAGCCATTGCTGAAAAGATTGAGAAGATGAAGTTTTCAATTGATTTTGATAATTTGCCAGCAGTAGCGGATAAATTGAAAGGGTTGCAACTGTATTACCGAATTTTGAAATTGTTGAATGCAAATTACAGTTTTAGGAAAAACCATATGAGCAATGAGGATTTAAACAACTACTTGCAATTGAATTTGGAAACGGGTGACATTGCCAGTGAGATTTTCCTTTTGTTGAGGACGTTGCTCACTGGTGACTTTTTCAGCGACACTTCAAATTATCCACAGATATCATGGCTAATTAAAGCCGACGAGATCATATTGCATATTCTAGAAGATGACAGAACGCCAATTGTAGACCTCGCACTTGCAAATGGAGTTTACAAGAGAAAAGAACTAGAAAGTGGATCCAATTTGAACCAAATACAAATTCAAATGTTACAAGGATTCAATTTAATCAAGAATGCAAGGTATCCAGACTTTATTGGTCCTTTCAATCTCAGTCAACATCCTTCGGAAAACTTGATTGATTTGCAATGGACAATGAATAGATCAGTTGGTGGGATCAAGATAGTTGAAAATCTACAAGTGAATTCATTACCGTTAAATATCAAAATTGATGAAATAACTGGTGAGAAACTTATGAAATTCATTTTCCAAACTGATTCAACCGACATTAAGGAGAGTAGAGTCATTGAAATGACAAACAATACTGAAGCTAAGGAAAAAGAGCTTGAGAATCCATCTGATCAAGATCAGTATGGTTTAGTGGAGGAGACGGAGGGTGCAAACAAGAGCGCTAGACTAGAAAAGAAGCTACAAGAACGAAGTATGACTAGTTCCAGGCTGAATAAGCGCGGATTGACTCGCCTTTCAGGAAATAGTCCCACCAGTAGCAAGAGTTCCGGACATGACGATGATGACGAAGAAGAAGATGCTGAACAAGTTAACAAAATGATTGAACGATCAAAGCAATATTTCTCCATCATTTCCCTTACAGTTAAAGCAATTACATTGCGAATTACTATTAAATTGAACAAGGGATACAAAAGGATATTGAATGTCCATGATTTCAGAGTTGACTTGCCTGAATTGGTGATCAAGAATCGTATTCTTTCATTTATTGACTTAACGGAAATTATAAAGAAATTGATTTTAAAGAGTCTTTGGAGTCATATTGGTCGCTTATTGGCCAACAAGATGAGTTCAAATGATACGTCGCTGGATATGTTGACCAACGAACGCCTAAAGTCGGTGAAAACTTACAACAAGTTTATCCCGATACGTGAATTGACTGTTGTAAAGAGTAAAGAGTAAATGACAATGAGTATAATAATATATAATACAATTTTACTAAATCTAAAACAAAGAATTGGGTAAACCGGTTCTGCCTTATACATGTTGCTTCTTCAAATCGCCACCATTTTGATGCTTCTTTTTTCGTTTCTTACTTTGTTCATCATCACGATCATCTCCCCTCATTAACGTTTGTTGATCACCAATGGCCAAATCAGCAACATCAAATCCAGGAATACCATTGATCGGAGTCCTATCAAACCTCAACGCCCTTTTTAACAACTCGCTATCAAACTGGTTGATTATATCAGGATGTTGATCAATTTGTGGGTCCATTAATCCAATAGGGATGGTTTTCGGTTCAGGTATTTGGTGCTTACCGGGTAGATCCAGTATATGGGCCTTGTATGATTTTCTTAGTTTGACATTTTTGGATCCGTCCGGGTTAGTTCGTGATAGCAGTTGTGCTACTGGTTCTAGATTGTATAAATGAAGGAGGTTTTGTAGTGGTGTTGGTTTTGATGGCTGATAAGTCTCTAAAGAAGTGTTAGTAATGACTGGAAGCTGGATCGAGTATACAGTTTTGGAAGACATACTGGTTGAGTCTATTAGGTAATACTTGTCTTGTATACTCCTCGACATGAATGAAACCCAGGTCTATAGTAAAACCAACTACGGAAGTGTACAAGATTGCAGTATCAATCACGACTTTTTTTTTTCGTTCTTTATTTTTGGCTGAGCGCTTCCGCTTCCGGTTATATATCGAATCGATTTCTATACATGGTCAAGTATTAATACAAACTAAATTGTGAAACATTGAAACAGTCGGTCCCTAAATATACTTCCAATATCCCCTCTTCTTCGTCATTGAATCAATTGAAATGAATGAAGTTGTTATCGTATGTGTGTTTGTTTGTCGCTTTTCTTTTTTTTTCACTCTATAAAACATTCCACTTATTTCTTGCCAACCACTTCCCAATCGTCATTACTGTTGTTATCCTTTTCAGATACCGACAAGTTGGCAGTAGCAGATTCCAATTTGCTTACATCGTCACTCTCTTGCTTAGAATTTTCTTGTTTAGCTTCACTCTCCTCTTCCTCATCATCGTCTCCATCATCAACTGATAATACACTGAATTGAGACTTTTGTGGTCCTTGGGATTTTTCTTCCTCTTTCTTGTCATCTTTGTGCTTTTGTCCGCGGGCTGGCTTGGTACGCTGCTGCAATGGTTGTCCTCTCTTCCAATCGAAATCATTTTCAGAGTTTTTCCTAGTACTTCCTGACCTACTTGATCTTTCTCTTGGTGGTAAAGTGGTTGATGATGATCTTGCTGCTCCCCAATCTAATTCTGGTTCCTGTTTTTTAGCAGCACGGCTGAAACTTCCACGTTCTTGGCCCTCACCATGACTTGATGTTCTTGATGATCTTTGTCTTGGAGGTAACTCAACATGTGAGCTCCTTACTGAACCCCAATCCAATTCAGGTTCGTCTCTAGATTTATGTTCTCTTGGTGGACCCCTATGGGATTTTTCTCTGGGTGGTAATTCAGCTAATTCGGATCTGGCGGCTCCCCAATCCAAGTCTGGTTCGTCTCTTGGTTTATGTTCTCTTGGTGGACCTCTGTGAGATCTTTCCCTTGGTGGCAAGCCACTTGCATCTGATCTAGCTGCACCCCAGTCCAAATCGGGACCAGATGATCTTTCCTCTCTTGGACCTCTACTTGACCTCTCCCTTCTTGGTAATTCAGCTTGTGTTCTTCTAGCTGAACCCCAATCTAAGTCGACTTCAGGTTCACCTCTGCCTCCCAATGGACCTGATCTACCTGATCTCCAATCACCTTCATCAGCTCTTGGAGGTGCTGCTACATTGACATAAATCTTTCTTCCTTGAAACTCACTCAATGTCAAATTCAACGATTCCTCAAGAAGGCCCCTTTCAGTAAATGTAACAAACGCGTACCCTTTCAATCTTCCGTTTTCTCTATCAACAGGCAATCTGATATCAGTGATGATATCATGTGCTTGCATTCTGTCTTCAAAATGTCTCACAATGACTTCTTCAGTAACTTCCCATGGTAAGTTAGAAACACGAGCAACATATGGTGGTTTATCAGGAACTGGGTACTCTTTTCTCTCCTTTCTTTGTTCTTGGAAACGACCTTCACCACCACCAAGACCGGAAAATGAAGGTTTACCCCCAATTGGAGCTTCAGTGGTGGATTTATCCAATGATAAACCGATGGAGTTCAAGTCGACTTCCTCGTCGGCCCATGAGGTTCCTCCGTAGGTATCATCCGCTAAGAATGAACCCAAGTCCATCTTGACATTCTTTTTTGGCGCCATGGTTTGATAAGTTTCTACTGTTTTTGAAATCGAGGGAAAATGTGAAATTTTTTTAAGCAAACGCTGTGTACAAAATAAGGTTTCTATACTAAGTGTATTGCGACGTGCGTGGTTTATGTAGTGGTGTTGGAGTAACCGTAAGGTTGTAATTTGATGCTACGATGGCTAGTTTTTGAAAAATTTTCGTCTCGATAGAATTCTCTTTTATTTTATTTTTTTTGGTGCGAATCATATGCCAGTCATTTCTACAAAAACCTAATTCCGTCATCCGATAGCAAAAAAATGAATTGAAAGCTATATACTTGGTGTCGCTATTATTAAACTCGGTTCTCGACTATTTCTCTTGTAGAAACATCAGCAAAGTCAACCTCTGCATGGCCTGCATATGCACGGTTCGACGTAGTTATTGGGTGGTTTTCTGCATGTTGATCTGTCACATTATTTGCAACCTCGTTATTGTCACCTGCACCGACACCGGATTCAGAAGTATTGGAAGTTCCCACATTTGCCAACCCGGACCGCTGTAGTTCTTCCAATTGTTGAGCACGTCGATGCTGACTCGCTATAGTCAAAACCGACCAGTAAAACAAATCTTGCTTATTTATACCCAATAATTTCCAAACAATTATCTTGAAAAACCTTCCATACTTTTGTTTCGTCATTTCGTTGGCTCTTTGTTCAAGATTTATATCCGCATATTGGGGATCGTTCAAAACCAAGCGCGCTCTTTCTGACATCGGTATCAAGTCTTGGAGGAATGCTTGAAGAGCAGGATCGCGCTGAATCTCGTCAAGATCAACACTTTCAAGATCGACATCATTGTCGCCGTCGTCATCATCTTCTGCTCTATCGTTATTACCGCTTGATGAATCAGCATCATTGTTGGTATTTCCATTTGTTTGTCCATTATTGTCATTGTTGACACCTTCAGTTGTCTCATTGTCTTGTTGGTAGTCTCTCTTGAACAAGTAATCACGTTTACACATAGGACAACAAGCACGCCTTTTAGTCAACCATGGGTCGAGGCAAATGGCGTGGAACACGTGTCCACAAATCAAACCACGTACAACGTCATCATCCTCGAGCACCTCCAAACAAATTGCACAAGATCCAGAATCGAAATGTAAACCGTGAGTCACGGTTTCTGTTTGGGTGCGCTTTTCCAGTGACAGTTCAACTGCTTCAACTTTGGACGCAGTAGTGCCAACTTTAGGATCCTCATCAGTGATATCATTGTCAGTTTCCACCCTTGTCACCGCTTCATCCATCCGTTTCATCTCGATATCATTACTTAGGTCAATTTCTGCTTGCTCCTGAGCAGTGTATAATGTATTGACCGATCTATTGTCATCGGTACCTCCTCCAACTACTTCAATTATACCCTGTTCGTCCGGTTCTTCCTTAAGCATTCCATCTCTCTTTTCCACGTCTCTCTCCTTACCTCCATTCAACCAATCGAAATACGTCTTTTGCGGAAACAATTTTTCCACCTCTTCAACAGTTAATTTCTTCATTTTGCTGAATCTTCTCCTCCGCCTTCTTCGTCTACCATTTCTTCTTCTTTCCCGTAAATAGCGTCCTTCTCGAAACGCCAAAGTTTCCTCTATGATGTTAGCTCGTGTTTGATTATGATCCCGCATAAAACTCAATTGTTCTTGAATCTCCTCCGGAGTGAAGACATGTATGAATGCATGATTGTGACCAGCACCAGTATTACCAAACGTTGAAGGTGTATACGGACTCCTTCTACCCAATGGAGAAACAGCAATACCATATTTGGATCGCATAAAGTATCTAATTGTGAAAAACACAAATATTAATGCAATAAATACACCAACAGCTAACGCAATGAAAAACAATACTGTGGACGGCGTGCTCCCAATAAAGGAAAAGTCATCAGACACCTCAGAGTCATTTGTGGCGGACGCACTGGAAGCTGTATAAGATGATGATGATGACGTTGCTTCAGTAGAAGCTGATTGTACCTCAAGCGACAGGAACGGCGCCGTAGTTGTATGACTCTCCATTATTGTGTTCCACAAACTGATCTTTTTCTGAAATTAGTATAATCAAATCTATGCTTGTGATTTTCTCCTTAGAAAGGGGTAAAGTTCCATGTAAGTTGGAAGTAAAAAACGGTGATTCGCTTTTTTTTCTGACAAACTTTGTCGTTCCCACAACCAAAAGTGATTCAATTATCGACTCAGATACCCTGTGGTTGTGTTTTGGAGAAAACCTGCACTATGGGTGAGTGAAGAGATCAAGTTTATGCAATGAGTGTATGTGAAGTTTAAAAGAATATGAAAATCAATGACAATTTCTTTCAACACACTAACACGCAGGATACTCTAAATTTTTTTTTTTTTCTGCTTCCTCTTTCAAGATTTTGTGTGATCAAGAAGGAATTAACTATTGATCACGATTGTATGTTTTTCAATAGAAATGTCTATCCCTAATTTTTAGCCTCTCCTTTCTTAAACTAGCAAAAGCTGAACTAATTTGGGGCTCCCTTGTATGGATTAGGGGTAAATCAGTTCTGGAAAAAGTCCGATGAATAATACTCTTTTATATAAATGATTTATTATCAAGTCTTCATTTATTATATACGGGAATGTTCGTTTCCTTTTGACGCCTTATTTGCCAAGCAAATACTAAAACAAAGAGGAACAATCAAATCATTGCACTGTTTTGAGAAACCAACGATACGTATTTTCATCAGCATAAAAACGAAACTAATTATGCACTTCAAAAAACAGCAACACAAGGGTGGGGTTCACACACAAACAAAGTGAATCGCCATGCGAAAAACAGGTTTGGTTCATAGTCTACTAGTCAGGCAGTGCATAGAGCTCTACAGAATCATCCCACCCTGCCCTCGTTTTACGTCTTGGCGCAATTTACTTCGGATACGGAAAGCAAAATTCTAAAATTCTTTTCGCTACTGTACTGTATTGTTCACAAAAAGAAATTGACCTCTATCTCCGGAATATTTCCTCCGCATATACGAAAGAAAATGATCCACCCCCGGGATAGAGATACACAAGACCAACTAGATATGATACAAACAGTATAAAAGCCAAGATATTCAAGTGGCTGTGAAAATTCATCAAAATACAGACACAGCAGCCCATCGTGACGCTCTTTGTTGCAAAGGTGGCAAAGCAAAGATTGAATAAATTGTTCCATTGATTGTGTTTTTGTTCTAGATCCCCCCACTCCCACTTTCTCTTTTTTTCACGCCGCCCTCGCCTTTAAAGTCAGCCTCACGAAGTCCGGAAAATTTTTCAAATGCAAATGATACAACGTACTTTAAGTCTTATCTTCCCACTTCAATATAATGTGGATCGTATCTGAATTTCTTACAGTGTTTTATTCAAGTAGCAACTTAAAGTAGGTAAGCCAGAAGTCATTTTGCAGTTTAGCATGTAGTTCACTTTAGTGATTAAGCTTTGCTTTCACCATTTTGCAACGTCTCCTTCGAAACTGCAATATCCAATTTATAAAGGGTTGAGGCCTACCCCCTTCTAATGTTGTATCTGCGTGGTCCGCGCATTCTTCTTACGTAACAGGATCTACAACTTTTCGACATTTCTCTTACTGCATAAACTCTCTAACATTCAAATTAGATACAAAATACAGAAATTTATGTACCAATATATATATTGTATATATGCATATTCAGTTCAGCTTGAGTTCATCGCAAATACGATAAACAAATAAACCTATAATCAACACACACATATACGTTTTATAAAACATTACAACATTTGGGAAGTTTTTGTTTTGCTTCATTGCTTCTCTTAGTTTAACTTAGTTCTTTGGGGCATCCTTGAAAGAGATAGCAGCTTCTTCACCCATAGCAGAGATGATGGTAACGATCAAATCTTTACCTTCATCAAATTCAGCTTGAATCTTGTCACCCAATTCACCATCTGGAACCTTGACATCATCCTTGGTGTCACCATCAGCAGTCATCAATGAAAGGAATCCATCATCAATGTCCAACAATTGGAATTCTTGTCTTCTGACATTAGGGACTTCCATATTGTGGGTAGATGGTGACAAATCTTCCAACTTCTTACCAGTGAAAATATCAATGGCAACCAAATGAACCTTGGCGTGTCCGTGCTTACCAGTCTTGGAGGTGGACATATCAACAATCTTACATGGTCTGTTCTTGATGACAACGTGACCGTTCTTTCTCAATGCTGAACATTGCATTGGGAAAGTCAAAGCAGCACCGGCATCAGCGGTTTCGAAAGTGTGCTAAAAAAGGAATAAGTTAGTAATCTCTTGTCGTGAACATATGGGTGTGAAATGGGAATGTGTTTGATGGGAGGATGGAGTGGGATGAAGTTTTGGCACATGGGGATTTCCGAGATGGAAACTTCGACAATGTAGCAATCGATCGCGTGAGTAGTCCAAACTGTAGTCACAAAGAAAGTAGCACTTGGCCCATCTCATGATAGTCCCAAAGTGAGTGTGAACTGCTTTCCAATATCTAGTGTCAAGAACGAGATAGATTTTCATTGCCACCTCCTTCTCCCCCTCCCCCTCCCCCTCTCACTCTCACTCTCTCGACATCGCAAAAACCTCATCATCACAATTGAATGCCACGAGTAATCAATCTATCTCCCAAACACATCCCAAATAAACACACAAGTACTAAAAACATACATCTTCTTCAGCCATGGTTTTGGATTGTAAACTAATGGGTTTATTCGTTGATTTGTTGAAAAGGAATAAAAAAGAAATAGAAAATTTTCTACAATTGAAAAAAAAAAAAATTGAACAGGATGAAAGAGAGAAAAAATTTTATTGTCGTTCAGCAAAATAGTTACTAATCGCACGACCTTTATTGGTTTGGTTTAGAATTTGTTGATACTCCTCATATATAACGTTACAAAGTCACGGAAAACTACACAAATATACAACTGTTCTTAGCTCATCTTGTAATTTCTGCAGAATTCGAGATGACTACTGCGTATCAGGTACTCTGGACGTTGTAATCAGTCCATCTTGCTAGTAGAAAAAGTGTTACCGAAAATTCCCCCCCCCCCACTACTTTTCCACTCCAACGATTTACTATTCTACAAGATACAAAATCAACTATGGTTTGAACACTTTAAAGTAATAATACAATAATTAATCACAAATTTCAATTTATACATCAAACATTAACACAATACGCGCCATCTCCTCCTCCACCTCTATTCTGTTTGAGTACATGTGGTACAATCTTCCACCTTCTCAATTGTGTAGACACCTAAGAGTTGGCCAACTGCGCTAACTGAAAGCAGTAGCTTGGCCGACATCGTTGGAGACAGACTTTTGCTCTGCTATTAGTTCGGCGGGAGCGGTGGTTTCCTTTGTAGCAGCACTCTCACTTTGACTCCCCGTCTTTACACTATCATCCTTAGACTCAGCCTTAGCTGTATCAACTGTGCTTTCGAGCTCTTTCGTCTGGTCTTCGTTGACACCGTCTCCATTATCAGTTACAGTTTCAGTCTTTATCTTGGATTCTTTGATTTCAGATTCTGTCGCACTTTCCGTCTTGTCACCAGTGGCTTGGCTGTTTTGGTTCTCATGCAGGTTGATATCAGTCTTGATCTCTTCTTTCACATCATCGCCTTTATGGCTATTATTGCCATTTTGCTTCTTGCTTTCCGTGTCTTTTTCTTCTCCTCCGTCATTCTTCAGCGAGACGTCCGGTACTTCCTTCTTCTCGGTAGATACACTACTTTCTGTTTTGGTCTCACCCGAACCAGATCTTTTCTCCACTACCTCGGATTCCTCATCCTTTGATTGGTCAATCTCCGGTAAACTCTGCTCAATACCACTAACTTCGGAATCATCATTGAATCCCGATCCTCCATTCTTTACTGATAGTAATCTTGAACTCGAATTGGAGCTCTTGTCGCTATTTGAATGTTCCTTCTCATATAATATCTGCTGAATAAATGGTTCCCACTTCTCTAATATTTCTTTACAAAGTTCATGCAACTTGAAACTCTCCGAATACTCCAAATCAGGGTTCTTGAGAATATATCTCATTACCTTGTATAGCTTGGTTTTCTTCAAAAGCTCTTTATCAACTGGGAAATTGACTAATCGGTACAAGATTAATCGAACAAGCAGTAGCTCATCAGCAGTTGGGGGTGATTTGTTCAAGTCTCTTTGTATCAACGTTCTTTGTAACTTGATTCGACACAAATATAATTGGTGCTGTTTTTCTTCATCATTAACTGGTGCTTTACCTGATTTTATCGACGCAGCTGCCGCACCTGCTGCATTGGCGGTATCTTCATCACTTGAATTTTCCATCTTGGGTTTTTTGTTAGGCTCAGAATCCACTTTATCTGTGACAGCTGCATCAGTCAGCGTCCTCTTTTTACCATTGGTCGATGCTTGAACCACTGAGCCCCTCTTTCTCTTGTTTTTTGGTATTTCCTCTTGATACTGATCTTCAACATCACCGTCTTCACCTTCATCATCGACAGCATCAACATCAATGTCGACATTTTGAGTGCGACTTGATCTTCTAGGTTTGGCTTCAGATCTGTTTCGGCTCTTCAGAGGTGCTGACTTTTTCACTGACACTGTTGGCTTCTCCTCCTCCTCCTCCCCCTCCTCCTCGATTTCGTCATCCACCTGCGCTTCCTCTTCTTCCTCTTCTTCTTTTTCCTCCTCCTCTTCCTCTCCATCATCATCTTCGAAGTCCTCTTGGAAAATCGTTATAAAATCATCAAAATCCAACTTTTCAGATGCAGTAATTGCTTCAGGAAATGTTGCTGGCTTCTTTGGTATCGTGGTTAACCTCCTTTTCAAATATTTCACATCTTTCAACTTGGCAATCGTCTTTGCGTCTAGCTTACTCAAGTCCTTAGAAGTGTTTTCTAATTTGTACTCTTTCAAGCCTTTCTCTGTGCACCAATAGAAATCACCATCTGGTATGAATATCACACAGTAAGGAGTACTCTTTTTTTGGGCTCTCTGAACATGTTTTGGAACGTATTCTTCTGGGGTGATGAATGCAGGCCACCATGGATATCCCGGCATTTTAGCAAACACTTTTTGTTTGTCGTCAAATTGATTTGAGGAGGATCTTGGAGGCATTTTATCAAGGGAAGATTTGCAATAATTTGGAACAGAATGTGTTTAAATGAAAGGTTGCTTGTTATTGACGTCAGCGATTGAAGATTTCGTTTTAAATGGGATACCTCGAGTCAATCAATCAATCAATTGTGATGGAATAGGCTAGCACGATTTGATGATGTAATTGTTGACAGTCTCGAAATGTCGGCAATGCAATGGCAATTGATGGCACTCAATGTTTGCTATAACCTTGGTATCAAATCAGCAGCAAAACCAAGAATCTCTTTTGGTGGTGGATTAATCTGCCTCCTGTATTATGTCCTTTCTCTTTGTTTGAAAAGGGGGAGATATTTGGAATAGGAAGTAGCTAATTGATGTGTGTGTGTGTGTGTAATTTGTTGTTGAAAGGGAAAAGCACAGATGTTCATAAAAAAACAAAAGTTCAAATGATGGAATTTAAAAACTAAAAATTAATATTGTTGTTTATTGCTGTGTCTATTTGTTTGTTTGTTTTTTTATAGTTGATACACACACAGACTCACACACTACTCACACACTACTCACACACTTTCAATTCTTCTTTTGTAACCCAAAATAATTGCATTGTTATGGAGGGAACTTCATTAACATACAAAATAGGGAAATTTGGCATCATTGTCAATGGTGGACATCGTAGATATGTCAGGTCATGGGCTGGCTCCGTGACTGTTATTCTCTTCAGTTTTAGCTCACAAACATTACAGGGTAACAGATGTGTGTGTGTGTGTGTGTGTGTGTGGAGGCAAAGAAAGGCAACAAAAAAGGGGAATGAGAATCAAGTAGCCAGAAAAAATAAAAAAATTAGGAGTGTGAAATGTGGTATTTGGATTGTAACAATAAAGCAAGAGGGTAATGATAAACCTAAGAACTGCAACTCCTAGATTCCAACAATAACAACAACAAACCACAATTCACCAAACTCAATGCAGCTCTTTATGAGTTTCATCTCGAAGGTGGTGCTTTTCCGAACTGACCAGTTTACATCGGCACTAAAAAAAAATATGGAATGACATGATGTTTAGAGTCAAAAGTTATAGGTAGTGCGCTATGCTCAATATGTCGTAAATGAAACACAACTATATGCAGGATGCATATTTGGCTTTCGCAGCCTTTTAAATGTGTGTGGTTTATTTGATAAGCTCACCAAGGGCACCACTTGTCCTCACTTGACCTCCTAGGTAGAACTGTGACAAGAACGGTAGGTGAAAAGAGGTATGAAGCTATAACCTGAAACTTCAGGTGCTACCAGGAGAATGTAACTTCTCAATCACCTATAAATTTGCGTATGATCGAATGTATACTCCAAAGTGCGCAAGTGCTGGTGTGCACCCACAAATTATAGGTGACCCTCGTCTATCTTTTGTCTGCGTTGCCACTTATTGCAAAACTGTTTCCGAGATGTTCTTTGCGACATCTCAGTAGACAGTTTTGCGAAATTTTGCAGCATTTTAATGAAAGTTGTTTCAAGGGTATGTATGCACTACAAAGTTCAACTTTGAAACACATTTCATCAATTTAGCAAATTCAAGGTTAAATTAAAGAGTATAAAAGCAGTGGTAACTATTAGCCGGTAGTACAATTTTAGCTTTATTCTCTCTACTAATGGTGATACTACATAGTTCATTCTGAAGCCAATTCTTCTCAGCCAAATACCTCTTTTCGTATGCTGATGACTTGTGCATTACAATAAGTCTGTGAATTTATGTGGTTCATTGAAGCACCTTCCCCATCAATTTGGTAGATCTTCTCTTATTGTTGAAGTCTGTATGTGTATGTGTGTGATAAGTAAAGTAAAAAAAATAAACAATAAAACAGAGATGGAGTGTAAAACAGACGAAAATCAAAAAGAAAAAAAAATCGTTCTCTTTTTTTCTATTGTTCTTCCTTTTCACAACCAACTAGAGAGAAAAAAGGTTTCTTTGGAAGGAGAAAAAAAAAAAGTGACAACCATTTGCAACAATATTAATACACCCACTACAAAACACTTAGAAATCACCACCAATAAGAACCACTTACACTACGCTGTTGAAGGGTTGAATGAATGTATCACCCTTAAGCTATCTCCTCTTGTCCAAATATCAACACATTTTTCATCATCATTGCAGCCAAAAAGAGGAAAAAAATATACTCTCTCTCCAATAAAAATAAAACCATGGATCATTCAAACATAAGAACATTCAAAAGACCACTTGATATACCAACAAGAGAGCAACTTGCCACCATTTTCAATCCACATAAGAGACTAAAAACTCCTCAGGTGCCAGATAATGCTTCAATACCTAGAGGGACGCACTTTGTTAATGACGAAAATCTACCAACAACTTCCAATTTGTCAACCACTAAACAAAATACTCTGGATGCAAATGACAGCCACCATCAATTTAATCACCATCCACTAGATACTATAAATGACGCACCTTTATTGAACTCAGTGCCTCCTAATATCGTACCCATTGTTCATCCACCAGCAATCACCTCCGATTTCTTTACTGATGTCACCACAGATTTGAGCAATGAGAATACAGCACAACAAGTTTATGGAATTATTAAAAAATTCCCTCCGCCTATTCCTCCACCACCACCGCATCCTCCCTTTATGTCAGAACTTGATGGTGACGTGAGTGACGATGAAAGAGGAGGAATCATGGTACCATTCATTTATCCACCTCCACCAGTTATAAATGTGGACAAGTTGCCACTTTCATTAACCGAATTTAGACGAAAATTTCAACAATCTTTGAAACTGTTGGAAAAACGAGATAACAAAATGAAAGACAGGGAATCTTCAGAGGAAAGAATGTCAAGAGGAGAACTTAATGGTGTTGGTGGACTGATAAACAGTCACTCCGAGTCTAAAGCATCCAGTGCTGCGCCTCTAGCTTCAACTCCAGCACCAGCTGCAACTCCTTCAGGGCCAGCTAAACGTGGAAGAAAACCAAAGGTAAGACCTGAGCAGCAGGCTCAAGCACAAAAGGAGGAGGAAGAAGAAGCGAGAGCAAGGAAGGCAAGTCTGGAAGTGGGAACATCTGATAATTTGGCTCCGGAAGGTACAGGGCAAGTGGACACGCAATCTGACAATGTTTCTTCCGCTGCTGAAAAGGATCACTACGTATATGTGCAAGCGCCTCCTCTATCATTCCCACCACCAAATTATATGGCATATCCACTATCAGCTGAGAAATCGACTTTGGTACCGGAAGAGGTATTTACTTCACTACTTGAAGCCAATGAGCAACTACCGCGCGTTGATATGGTGTTGGCTAGTGCTGCGGGCTCACTATTTGATATAAGAAAGGAAGCTATGAATAAGGGCATGACAAGAGATGACTTTGAGTTGCAAAAATTGAGAAAAGAAACTGTTGAAATATCTCTGGATGTTTCAAGTGAAGGCGAACCTTCAGCCACAAATTCACCGTACAATGATGAAGAGTACTACTCCAAGATTGATGACGAGGTTTACCAGGATGTTTATCAAGCACAGTGGCCAAAAGTCAACATTTTCAACAAAACTTATATTGACCCAGACTATGCCAGAGTACGGCCACAATTGAGTAATATTGAGGAAAAACCATATGTTGAGAGCAAAAAGGAATTGGAAAATGTTGATTCGTACCCTCATGAAGCAATGACTGGGTTGGAGAGAATTGACAGACTGAATGTGTTCCCATTCTCTTCACGAGAGTTTATTTTGAGTACCGGGGCAATGAAGGAAAAGAGGAGGAAAAAATTGCGCTCACATTTAGAAAACATGGAGGAGTTTGAACTGAGAAATAGCGATGATATCTATCGTGCCAAGAAGTACAAGTTGTTGCAACGAATTGACAATTTACGAGCTAGCAAAATACATTTCCAAAATTCAATTATCCGTGATGAAGAGTTGAAGCAGATTCAACAACGGTTGGAAATCGAACGTGATTATGAATTGGTGAAATTGAAATTGTTTGAGAAATATGAATTATTGAAAAACTCGTTGCTTTTTTATGAAGAATCAAACAAGGTTTACAAGCATTTGAATATGGTGTTGATTAACAAGTTGGAAAAATTGAAAAACTTCTTTGAATATCAACAAGAGTTGTTTACTCATTTATTGGAACAACAGAATAAAAATGGTGGAGGTGATGTATTTGATATTTCAAATAAAAACTCATCAAAATTGTTTCAAGGGATTTCTTTGAAGAATGCCGATAGACCTGCATCATCATCATCCTCCGATGAAGCGAATGATGAGGCTCCAGGAAATCTAAACCATGCCAGCGAATCAGATAAACTATTGAATGAAATGATGAATCCTTCATCCAAATTTGCCCTTGTTCACGATTTTATGCCTTTAATCACCCAGGAAGAATTTAGCATCATTACTAGTGATGTACCCAAAAAGCTTAAACCAACAACGTCAACAAAGACTTCAATGAAGCATCAGATATTTGCTAATCCAATTTATGATCGTTTAATGACATCTGGATCAGATACCAACGCCAGTGATTCGAATGCTAGTGGGTTCAAGAGTGGCTCGCCACAACCGCAACTTGTGCTGTCGGGTCCTAAAAGAAGAGGTAGGCGTGCAGCAGCTACTGCAATGGCATCGACAACAACATCGACATCTGCGCAAACTAATGTCGCTAGCTCCTCAGGGAATGGTACTACTGTTGGTGTTTTTGCTAGAAATGGAGGTGTTCCATCAACACCAACAAAAACCTCTGGCTTTACTACTGCCTTTCAAGCACCAACAATGCAAAACACGTATATGCGAGATTCAGTTGCTTTTAATCATCGATATACTGAGGCTGGATTATTGGCCAAGATTACTAAACAATTTTATGGTCCACAAATGGCCAATTCTGATGAGTTGAATCATGATTTGAAATTGATGGGAATAGATACCAAATGGCCGGTGGGGAAATAGAGAAAAAAAAGCGAAAATATAAATTTGCTTTTGATAGTGAAGTAGATAATTATTATGAGAAATGAATTTAGATACAGATACTCTACTGTAGAATTATTCAATGGGAGCTAATATGTACACAATTGCTTGACTTTCGACTAAGTGTATATTCATTTTAATGGCAAATTTATAACACAATTTGAATGAAATGAAAAGGATATAAAAAAGAAAAGGTGCTATACAAAAACAAAAACAAACAAGGACAACAGAGGACTAAAATATAATAATAACAAAAACAAGGCAGAAAAGATTGGGATGGATGTGGGATATGTTTCTATGTTTTGTATTATGCTATGATGTGTAATAAAACGAATCAAAACAAAATCAAACAAACTGAAACAAAACAAAACGATACATGACAGGATTAAAATAGTACAATAGGGTATGGGTCAATGTTGGTATGATACTCCAAATAGTGAGTTAGTGAAAAGAGAGAAGTGGGCCTTCTCTCTTCTCTCTTCTCTCTCTCAGTGATGATTGGGTATCTTTGTCCCCGTGAGTAACACTTGCCGTTCGCCCCTTTTAATACTCTTCAAATTGAGAATACAATGCAATCAAAACATTGACTCCTCCCAAAACATAAGGCAAAGTACCCAAAGTAGCAGCAAATGAATGATACAATCCTAAATGTAACAAAGCTCTATTCCACAAGGCACTAACCCAACTTTCATTGGTGGCAAACTCAATAATTGAGCTTTGTCCAACAAAATAATAAACCAAGATTTTACTCAAGGCAAACACAAATGGATCAAATGAATAAATTCTCAACAAGTATTCATCATCATCAACATCAACTACTCGAGATGTGAAGTTGAAAAAATAGGAAATGATTGATGGTGAAATAATGGCAAATATAATCCAAGTGGCAAATGTAGCAATGGCTTTGAATTCAAACAAGTTGATCAATTCCAATGTGGGCAATTGGGATTTGGCCAACAAAGGAATATTATCATGGAAAAATTGATGAATCAATTTATTCTCATTCAAGGGAACCACAGTGGTGTAATTGTACAAGTAGATTAACAATTCTAATCCCAATTCTAAAAAGTTTAATGTAATTGTTGAACTTAATTGATCTCTCAATTTTTCGGTATGTTCCAAATATGTGATTCCTACAGAATCAGTAAAATCGTAAAATTTATCAATGGCATTTTCACTAGTGGCGATTATGGGGTCCAAGATGAATTCTTTCAAGTTCAATGGAGGTGGGGCTTGATAATCCTTGTCTTCGTCGTCATCTTCTTCAGCCAAAACAGCTTCCAATATTTCTTCCTCTTCTTCTTCATCTTCATCATCGTCCTCAGAGTCATCGTCATCATCATCATCATCATCACCAGCTTCAATAACGGTGACTTCCTCTTCATCCACTTCATTGGTACCAGTTTCTTCAAGGAATTTTCTAACTGCATTCACATCCTTGGGGAATTTGGCAAGGTAAGCGTCTAATTTCTCAACCAAAACCTTTTTGACATCCTTAGCGGTGGTACGAACACCCAACTTCTTCAACACTTGACTCAAGTCGGTCTTTTTATACTTGGAAAATTCAGACATTGTGATTGGAATATGATATGTCTTTCTCTGTTATTTGTGGTGTTCTGTTGGGCAGCAATAACAATGTGATATAGAATTGACTTTCAAAAGAATTGAGTAATTAATATAGTTGTATATCCTCAATGAGGTATGAGAGAAGATTATTTGTTTTGGTTTTGGTTTCTCAAGAGCAAAAGAAAAAATGAAAACAGAAAAGAGAGAATGCAACAGAAAAAAAAAAAAACTCAGAGAGAGAGAAAAAAAAAAAATGACACGAAGTTGTGACCACCACATCATATACTACTACACTATTGCTAGTAGGGCATTTTGTTATCAACCTACTAAGATGCCAGTTTCATTGTTGTAGCTTGTTATTGCTTGAGATATAGATATTGCTCTTTCATTGTTATTTAGCCAATTACATCTTACAAACATTTTGCTGGTTCCAAGTACCACTTTTGGCAACTGGTTTTTGCAACTATTACCCCACCAACTTTTATGGCTGGTTCTTAAAACCATTGATACGTGTTTACGACAATTGGAGCCTGGCACATGAGCTTTTCATGGCATAGCATCAGCACCTCCCAACCTTGATGGCCAAACATTTGCTCTCTGTTACCCAACAAACTGACTCTTGCATCATCGGTATTGATGGTTTTTACTGTAGTACATTTAACTTTTGTGTTGTAGTGTTTTTCTGTTTTGTGTGTGTGTTGTTTGTTTGTTTGTTTTGATTTTCAACTGTTTTGGATTCTGTACACCAACCAAAGAGAACATCTTTTATTTACACATTAACCCAATTTTGGAAAGAAGGTAAACAATTGTTTTTGCTAAAACGCGCTTTTCTTCTCTTTATTCCAGAGGTCATCTTCAACTTCGCAAGGCTGTTACTGAAAGTAGCAACTATACTCCAAGATGGAACTTTCTGTTTCTTTTGTCGTATCAAATGTAATTTAATGTCGCATTCTTTGTTGTGTAATTTTTTGGGTTTTTGGACACTAAGCCGCACCATTGATAAAAAGTTACCTAAAGAAGAATGCAAAGGAAAATTTGGTAAACCCTAAAAGTAGATGTACACACACACCGTAAAAGAAGAGAGTAGACTGTTCCAAACGACACACACACACACTACTAGTATACCACACGAAGGACGATTTTGGGGGTTAACAGATGTACATATAGCCATATCAAAATAGATACAATATATCACAACGATCATGATTAGTCGACTGTTTACTCAAGTGGTTGGCAGATCATCACACAAGATATGTCGCCTTAGGCGACATATCCAACAGTCAAGTACGCTACGAAACGATCCAGATGTTACAGAATTACCACGTGTAAATCAAGTGGGCATCCAGTATCTATCCCATCAATTACATAAAAAGGTTTTCCCCACAACAGAACTCGATGATTACCTTAACCCAGAGCACCCAGAGCTACTAGAAGCAGCAAAGAAACATTTGCAAGCTAATGATTTGCTCGGTAAAAAGACTCAAATCACCAACCCCATAACAATCAATCATTTCCCTGACTTAGTTGGCAAAAGTCTCGATGAACACTTTTACAAGCTTGGACAAAAATCAGCAGAGCCATATTTATCAATGGCACAAAAATTCCTTCTGCCAGAGTCATCAATTCCTCCTATACCGTCTCAGGACGAATGGCTCATGCAGCCAGGGTGGACGAGATACACCCAGGATGGAACATCCCCGGAGAAAGTGCCTTATCCGCTAGAGGACGAACTTGTATTCGATGTGGAAGTTCTTTACAAGATTAAAAAGTTTCCAATTATTGCCACATGTGCTTCATCCAAGGCATGGTACGGATGGGTTTCACCAGTACTACTTGATGCCTCAGATCGATGGAAAAAGAAGATTGACTACAACCATTTAATTCCAATGAATTGTGCCAAGCAACCTAAATTGTTGATTGGTTACAACGTTAGTTATGATCGTGCCAGAATCCTTGAGGAGTATAATATTAAAAAATCCAAAGCATTCTACCTCGATGGAATGGCCATGCATGTTGCTATAAGTGGGATTTGCTCTCGACAGCGACCCATGTGGCAAAAATTCAACAAAGCGAAAGCCAAGGCAGAACTTGCTCAAGAGCAAGAGGATGAAGAAAACGAATACTGCGATCAGGAAGAAGATGACGAATACGATCCAGCTGTATCAATACAAGAAGATCCCTGGTTGTTGACGGGCTCCCCCAACTCATTAGCAAACGTGGCAAAGTTTCATTGTGGGATAGAGATGAATAAGACCGCTCGTGAATACTTTGCATCAGAGGATCCTCGAGAGATTGTGAAGAACTTCAATTTGTTAATGAACTATTGTGCACACGATGTTGACGCTACATACAAAGTGACAAAGAAGTTGTTTCCTGAATTTTTTACAAAAGTTCCACATCCAGTCTCGTTTGCTGCATTGAACCATTTAGGGTCGTTGATTTTGCCAACAAGCACCAAGTGGAAGAGCTATATTGAGTCAGCAGAAGCTTGCTATGATGCGAATAGAGCTGAAGTAAATGATACATTGAAAAAGTTGGCACTCAACTTGATACAGCATATCGAAAAGAAAGATTCCAAATTGGCACCAAAGTACGAAAAAGACCCGTGGTTGAACCAACTAAACTGGAAGTTGAAAAAGGGGAGGTTCAAAAAGGATGGATCTCCATACAAAAGAAATGCTTATTTAACGGGATATCCCGAGTGGTATAGAGATTTATGGGGTTCAGTAGCGCCCGCAGGCAGTCAAATGAATCTCACTTTGAAAACGAGGATAACACCCCTTTTGCTCAAGTTGAAATGGGAAAACTTTCCCCTCTTTTGGACAGATACTGAAGGATGGTGTTTCAAAGTGCCATTTGATGAGGATCACTTAGCATACTTATTTTCCAAAAACTATGTACGTGCGACATTGACACCAGAAGAGATTGATGCCACGCATGACAAATTGCACGAGGACGGCAAATCGTATGTTTTGTTCAAAGTGCCTCACCCAGACGGTCCAAACAAGCGATGCACTTCAGTCCTTTCAAAAAATTACATGAGGTATTTTGATGATGGAACATTAACCTCCGAGTACGACTATGCGAAAAAGATTTTAAAACTTAATCACGAAGCTTCGTATTGGACGGGTAATCGAAATCGTATAATGGATCAATTTGTCGTTTACAATAAGGAGGGGAAGAATAAGTTCTTTGACACAAAGAAAGAGTGTCAGGAGCATAAAGATATGGGTATCATCATTCCAAACTTGGCGTCAATGGGCACAATCACAAGAAGAGCCACTGAAAACACCTGGCTCACAGCATCCAATGCAAAAAAGAATCGTATTGGATCTGAATTGAAATCTTTGATTGAAGCACCAAAAGGATACTGCTTTATTGGAGCCGATGTTGATTCAGAGGAATTGTGGATTGCATCATTAGTTGGTGACTCTATGTTTGGTATACATGGTGGATCTGCATTAGGTTGGATGACGTTGGAAGGAGAGAAACTGCAAGGTACAGATTTGCACTCGAAAACTGCTAGCATTTTAGACATTTCGCGTAATGATGCAAAAGTGTTCAACTATGGTCGGATATATGGCGCAGGAATTACGTTTGCCACGCGATTGTTGAAACAGTTTAATAGCGACCTCTCCGACATCGAAGCAGAAGAAATTGCCCAAAAGTTGTATGCCAGTACAAAAGGAATGACACAATCGCCACGATCTTTGGGTCTGAAAAAAGTGTATTATGGTGGCAGTGAATCCGTAATGTTTAATGCGTTGGAATCTATTGCACAACAGCCAGAACCTAAAACGCCAGTACTAGGTGCTTCAATCACAGACGCTTTGAATTCCAAGAATTTGAAAAAGAACACGTACATGACATCAAGAGTAAACTGGACTATCCAGAGCTCTGGTGTTGACTACTTGCACTTGTTGATTGTATCGATGGAGTATTTGATTGAAAAATATGGCATTGACGCTAGATTGGCAATTACAGTGCATGATGAGTTGCGATACCTTGTCAAGGAAAAGGACAAGTACTTGGCTGCTTTACTTTTACAAATTAGTAATGTATGGACCAGAGCTATGTTTTGTGAACAATTGGGTATTAAAGAAGTTCCTCAATCGTGTGCATTCTTTTCTGAAATTGATATTGACCATGTATTGAGAAAAGAAGTGAGTATGGATTGTGTTACTCCATCTCATCCTGACCCAATTGCACCAGGAGAATCATTAAATATAAAGCAATTATTGGACAGGACCAACAATGGGGAAATATTGAACTGCAACCCTAAACCAATGACATTAAGGACAACCAAATATGAGCCACGAGTACCCGTCATTCAAACATTACGAAGCGGCTGGACGGAACAAGCTAGTATTCAACTAGTCAAATTGCAAACATCAACCAATAAGGAAGAATGGATTCAGAATTTACGGCAATTGAATAGAATCATCCGGACTTATGTTACTGATGAACAAAAGGAGATTTTGGTCAAATTTCACGATGATCGTGTTAATGACAAGGCACGCCATGTGGTCTATAGACGCGATCGCAAAAGGAAAACACAAACTAAAGATGCAGGTAAAGTGGCACCGGACTTTGACTTGGAAGTTGAGCCGAAAAGGGGTAAGGATACCAAGGGCAAGGACACCAAGGGCAAGGGCTCCAGGGGAAAGAGAGTTGCAAAGGCAACAGACGATGCGAGCACAAAGAAAGTGAGTATGGGCCAAAGCGAAACCGAGTATGCTTCACGTGAGGGTGACGAAAAAACTGTCCAACCTCGTTTCTATGGACTGAATTCCTTAACCATCCCAAGCTCAACATCTGAGTCGTCAGGGGATGAAACGAAAAATGAATCAATGAATGTCAATGCAGCAATGTCATCAGCAGTGCATCCTCAGACACATGCTTCTCTCACTAACGCCAATTCATCCCCGTTGTGTGGACCACCATCCGCACGCCCTCATTATTCGAACCCTTCGACTAGACCTCATGCATCAAAATTGGGATTTGCAAACAAGATGGGGTATCACACTTCCACTGGGGCTATGAATCATACTTTATTGCAGGGAAGTGAGAATGTAGCTGGTTTCTCGAGTCGTGAACCTTTAAAATCTAATCAATTAATGGTTGGTTGTGATGATTTCGTTTGCTGTGGTGATCTATTCGAGACAAGATACCGGCTGCGTCGACGACGAATAAGCATCCGCGGTGGCACATGTCTAGTGGAGGAGCTAGCGGGAGAATTCCCTAAAATTGGATGGAGAAGAAAACGACGACGAGGAAGGAAAAAAGATCGTTTGTGTTATTTCTCAGGATAGCCTATGATGTGATGTTTGATGACTTTTGTTGACGATTGTTCTATTACCGCTTTGGACTTTGATATTTCGCTGCTACTCATTGAAGCCTGCTTTTTGCCTTGGTGGTTGCAACACCAAAATTCTCTTTTCCACCCCTCACCCTCACCCTCACCCTCCGGACCTTGCCTAAAGACAGAATAATTGACTGGGATGTGAATCGATAGAGGCTCCCAATTGCCCAAGACGCTTTACGATGGCGTTGAGCCTCTACTATTCTTCAGTTACCAGTCATTAAAAGAAAATTAGGTCACTATTGTTGGGAGGGAATTCAACTAGAGGGAAAGTGAGGTGTAATACACTGAATTGACAAATTTGCAATTTCAGTGTGTAACTTCGCTTGAAACTCTTTAAGGGTAAGGAACGGCATCAATTTGGAAGAGTCTAGCGAAAGTATTCCCGTGTTTTGAAGATGAGACCATGTTAAGTTTAGCAATATAATTAAAGGAGCATGAGGTATTGATTACACAGCTAGATCTCGAAGTGGGAGGCTCTTGTTTTGCTGAGAACAGCGAATCGGGTTTGGTGGAAGGACGAGACGTGGCGTGCATGATTTGCGATAATATTTTAACCACCCAATGGATTTGCTTTATATTGTGGTGTGTATTATTATCCAGTCGTATGTGTGTCGTAGTAAAGGCAGTTTGCAGTATTTATATGTATATAAGTGTATTTATAGAACAATCTAGATAACATAAAGTATCAAAGCATCTGCCTATTGGGAAGGACCAAAGGGGGTTGGAAATAGCTATCTTGTTTGTTTGTCTATGTAACATATCGAAAGAAATCTCTCCCAGTTACTCCCCATATACACCTCTACAGCGGTCATTTACGGTTTTTAGATTGCAAAAATGTGCAGCAGGAAGTTCGAGCGAAAAAGCCGTGATGTAAGGCAAGATCATGATGTTATACTATGTTGTTTGGTGCAAGATCGGCGTTTATTATAAAGAGAACAAAGGTCTCAAGAGATTGACATCTTGGGCCAATATATCAACAAAGATTGAGAGACAATAAGTTGTTTCTACATGTCACAAAGATGGAAATCGCTTTATAAGTGGATATCCACCACACGAGTGTTATGAGTAATGACTGCGCGAAGCACGACTACCGAAGACATGGTATAAAGAAGCAAGTTATTCATTTCAGCCAGTCTCCATTTATGATTCAACAACTCGGGATCGAAGGGAGCCAACAAAAACCGTTGAAATCGATAGAGTGTCAGACTTTTTCGGTTGTCGGTGTTAACGTACATGTATAGAGCCGGTGCTGATTAAATTTTGGCTGGTTGAGCCCTATGTATTGTTTCCTTCCTCCTCCAAATTAACCTCCAAGTTTGTCATAGTGGAAGAGCACAATAGGTTTCTTCGGGTTTAAACCGAAAAAAAAGAAAAGAAAATTTTTTTACTGCCGACGGATTTATAAGCGCACACAAGTTTTTATGCCCAGTAATAACCGGCTAAATTAAGATGAAAAGCTACCTTAGTGATTTGAAAAGTTACGTCAGGTTTCTCTTGTACAGGGGAAGACCCACATATGGAGAAATTTCCATCACTCAGTATGGTTTAGCGCTGGAGATAGAGAAAGAGATGACTGATTGAGATAACCACCCCTCTGTATACTAATGCATTACACATGTCCCTTCCCCTCTGGCTTTTTCCCTGGGTAAAAATCGATCCGATCGGAGTCTCGTGTTCGATATTGAAAATCGACATCAATTTTGAACCACAACTGCTAGTCGCTTTTGTATTTGATTGTCGGGTATTTTATTCCGATGTCCAAACTAAAAAAGAAACAATGTAATGTCCGTTTTAGTGTCACAAACAGAAATAATTTGAGACGACACACGGAATAGAGTGAAGAAAGCGTTTTGTTGAAAAAGAAAAAGAAACTCAAATTTTTTAGGTCCGTAATAGCCGTTAGCATATATGCATAATTTCGATACAGCAAAGAAGCAGAGGTATGTTGTTGTTGCTGCTATTGCTCTGTAGCTTTTAAAACGAGAGCCCTTCAGTTCCGAAATTAAACAAAAGGTACTTTGGTGTGACAGCTGTGACGTTTCTTTTCTTGACTTTTAATGTAACCCACTGAAAAATGTTTTCTTGGTAGAATGGGGGGTGAGGGGAAGAAGAGGTGATAAAAGGAAGCGTAATTGATTGACTGTTTTAGCACAAGAGTATAATTACCTGACCTGAAGCTGAATCTTAACGACGGAATGCTGAAGCCTTGTGGCGTCAATTCACTAGTGTTTGATCATGAAGGCGCTTTGAACCCTATCTATTGGTCTGCTTCAATATTTTGTTCTTTACTATAGAGCGGCTATTATACAAAATATATACATATAGTTCCTAGTTTCTTTCGTAGTTTTATTGTTCTTTTCCAATGTGGCATTAATAGTATGTTATTATGGGATTAGGATTTGTTTATTAATTGAACAAATTGAGAATGATACAATACTACAATAATACAATAATACACAATAAATAAATACAATGCAATTTTGTTGTCAGGTACACTACCATTATTTTTTTGGTTAAAATCCCTCAAAACTCATAATAAAATTTTTTTTTTTAAAGTTCAAGAGAGCCTTCTCATTCTGTATTATTATATAAAAACAAACTAAAAAGTAACAATATTTGTCAATTCAGAAATCTTTCTTCTTTTCCCTCTTCTTTTCCTTTTCCCTTTTCTTCACTGTATTCACACCCCGTTTACCTCCCGTTACCCTTTTCTTCCACATCAAAAGAAAGCAATGTTTCCAGCTGGTGTTATTTTAGTCTTTTGTTTGATCTTTGCTGCTTTCGTCTTGGTTAGTGGTGTTTTCATCCACAAGAAAATCAAGGCTAAGAAATCTAAGCAAAGATTCTAAGTGTTGAACTGAGTCAATTCAGTTTTGTATGATGAGAAGAGCTTTTATTGAAAAGCATATATGTTAAATGGAAGTCACTGAGAAGATTGTAGGGAGATGGGGTGGCTTACCACGAAAAGGCAACATTGAAATGAGTTTATGGACTTCTAAAGCATTATAATTGAAGCGATGTCCAATCCCGCTTTTTCTGGGAGTCTACACTTTTTCCTGAGAAACATTTGAAAAGACAGTGGAAGTTTCTATCATCATTCACTACAATATCAACCAAATTTTTTTTATACCAACTTACCTATAATACGCTACTACTATTACCATTTTTTTATATCACCATTTTTTGTTATTGTTTTTGTCACTACTTTTTTTGTTTGTTTGTTTGTTTGTTTGTTTGTTTGGATTGCACCTTCATCACGTTTTGTGCTTGTTTGCTAACAAATTTTTTTACCGTTTTTTATTAGTTCAAAAAATAAATTCTAAATATTATTCAAATAGTTGTTTTGATTGGGGAATCATTTCAACTTACAAGGAGGGAAAACTGGAATACAAGTCAACTTTTGATTTCAACAAAGAGTACTTTTTATGGGTACTTTAGTTGGGTCAATATAAATGCTGTGGAGCATTAACCTGATAAATCGCCGCTGATTCTTTTTGGTGGTGGTTTGTTTTTGATGAAGAGGATATACATTGTTTTCGATATTTGGTGTTTTTGCTGGTTGTGTGGATTTCTTACTGAAAGAACACTGGCTAACTCCATTTTGTCATTATTGTCATGGTCGTCATGAAGATTGATTAGTGACTTTGAGAAGAGAACTCTACACGAAGAAAGGAATAGGAGAGGGGAAATTGGGGAATTTCCGTGATCTTTTTCTTTTAGAGAGATACAATTTTTTTGTTGTTTTAAACTGAATTTGAAAAGTGTGGGTAATTATTGCTGCTGAAAAGAGATGGAGAGGGAATGGCATCAGAAGATGATGATGAATATTATTTCAACAAGTGATAGTCAAAAGGGGGTGAAGGAGATTTGTGATTGGGGAATCACAACATCCCATTCCACCTTTTTTTGAAATTGTTGCTTTATCATCATTATGTTTTTCTTTTTCCAATCTTTTGGTTGCGTTTTTGACCTCACATTCTTTTTCAAATTGAATTTTCCTATATAGTTTTTTGTTATTGTTATATATAATTTAAAATCCTAATAAACCATAAAAGCCTAAAAAAAAGAAGAGGATCTTTGTTGTAGATTGTTGAGGAGAGGGTCTTCGGCGACGATTTGAAGTTGATGATTTGTTTTGGTTTTGTTGACACTTGTTTTTGTGACACTTTTCATTGTTTGTAGGGTGAATGAGGTGATCGAATAGACATATGGATTGCAAGTGTCATTGCTAAAGTCATTTGCGTTCACACGTTCGACTATGGCTTCAATTCCCTACCCTCTTGTCTTAGGAAAAATTAGGTCAATAAAGTGGTGGTTAAAAGCGGTACATTTCGTAAATACACTGTACTCTTTTTAATTGGTTGATTTCGTCTTTGTAACCAGCCAATTTGAGAGATGAGCAATAACAAATGAAGTGTTAATACTTGCACAAAATGAAGCGGCGGCTACACAAAGAATTGTTGAGAGGTCGTGTACTTTACATTTACTTTGTTAGCTGGCTAGTTGTGGTTTAAACTGCAACACGCTTCCAAAGTTTACATTGTCGCTGCAGTGTAACATCTAAAACCCACAGTCCTGCCATTTCCCCGCCTTCATCCTTTTTCTTGTTTCTGTTGGAGTACTCCAACGTGGAATTCCGTGTCGTCCGGAGTCAAAAAAAGGAATTTTTCTAAACGTTATGTGAGCCGCTATCTGATCGTGTGTAAGTCTTTGAAACTAGTTCCAAATCTTAACTAAACTCATTTATCTAGACATCATGTTGGGATGTCTATTGCGCAACTTCGGAGGAGCTTGCTAATGACACCATTCGAAGTATAATGAGTGTCACAGTAACATCTATTTCTTCAACGGACTTTCTTTTCGTCATATATTAGAAAAAGTGAGGATCCCAACTGTTGTAGTCAAGAGATAGTAATGTCTGTGAAGCTCAAAAGTCCCCCCGAAAAAAAGCACAATGTTGTGCTTAAATCGACACTTGCATCAAACATCACGTCTGTTGTAGAAATTTTGTTGCGAAATAATACCAAAAAGCTTGATTTGAGTGATAATAATAATATCATAAATATGACGTTTTTGCTCGCTTCTTCCAAGACAAAGCCATGTGTATAGTGCGACACATTACAAGAACGCACTCACAACATAACAACATAACGACCTTACAAACTGCACACGATACTACATTTTCTCAAAGAAGATTCTGTACACGATTTAAAGTGGCCTTTGTGTAAATCAGGAAAAAAAGAGCAATGGCGCAATTTCTAGAAATTTTTTTAAACTCATGCGACACCAAGTCCCGTGCTAATTACAATTGATCTGAAACCCCTAAGCAAAAGGGACTTGTTTAATAATATGATGCTATAGTGCGCCCGTTGCCCAACTGATTACTTAAGTAAGTTGATTTTCCATGTTGCATCGTACAAGAAGTCAAGAAACACTAAGTACCCTCATCAATGATCGTATAGCTTCAACCTCATCAAGCGTGGATGGACCCACTACACACCACCAAAATGCCAACGAAGAAGAAGAAGAAGCTGCTGCTGCTGCTGCTGCTGCTGATGTCAATGACACCGATTCAACCTTTGACTCGCTGTCTGATTTGATATCATACATATCACAAGAAACTTTGATTCCACCACAAATGAGGATTCTCAATCATGCCATCACTGATTTTCATGTCATTAAGGAAATCCCCATCCTTTCATGTTACTTGCAAACTGGTGTTCATTTGTACCCTTCGTGGTCAGCAACAAGTCGCAACCAACCGATTTTGACACGACCTTCAAAATTCATCAATAATATCTTTCGGTTAAATAGCCCTTTCTTGGTGATTGAAAGTTATGCAAAATCGGCAAGGGCAAAGGCAGGCACCAATGCAAACATTAATGTCAAAACAAATGTTAAAACAAATGATGTTGCCACTTCAAATGTACCTCCCCCACCAGCCAAGGAAGTTTTTTGTAGAGTTGATTTCAAAATTCAATCAACTCGTATCACCTACTACGTACTCACGTTTCCCACATTAAACAAGTGCATCTACTTGATCAATAACAATAGTCATTCCCCCAGTGTTGATTTCGAACTAGACGGAACTCACTTTCGAGCAATTGGCGTTACGGGTACCACATCAGCATTAGGCACGAGTGGATTAATCAAACTATACGTGATGGAAAACTCACCTGATTTGTTAACTTTTGATACTTCTTTTGATTACAAGCGGAAGAAATTGACATTTGGTTCGCAAAATCAATTGAGCAAATTGATAGATGGTCAGAATCGAGCGGCTATTGATGAGTCAATGAAACGGGCTCGGAAGTTGATTAATATGCCAGTAGCGCAGTACCTTGATCAAGGTGATGTCAAGTTCAAAATCGAGCACAGTTCCATGAGCGCTGGTGAATCAAATGGCGCTCCACAGCATAGCCACAGCCATCATCATCATCTCGGTGGTGGTAAGAATGCCAATAGTTTTATCAAGCACGGCGTGATTAAGATGTTTGATTATGAGGGTGGGAATGGCGGTGGTAGCTCAGATGAAGATAAGGATGTAATGAGTCAGGAAATGATGATGATTTGTTGTGTGTTGTTGGTATTGAGAGAGCAGGAGTACCGCAAGTACAAGGGTGATAAAAAGCCACAATATGTATGATAGGGGCAATACTTTGCCGGAGGGGGTAAGGTGTGTGTGTGATTGTGTGTCATGGGCATGTTGTTTCATAACTGACTCACTTTTCTTTACTGAGTTTCAGTTGTGCTTCCGGGATTGAGGGAAACCCAATAGCATCAACAGAGGGTATTATAGGAGCTCCATGACATTAATTTGGGAAAGTGATTGCGCATCTAATAGATATCTTTATTCTTTTTACACCTCTTCATTATAACCACCACTACAACCACCACTACAACCCCCAAGCCCCACGTCTGATTTCACGTTACATTCCCAATTCAAACTGTCAATATTATGTCCCCCCAACCCCCAACAATTTCGGAGTAAAAACATTGCCTCACCCCATTCGCAAGACACAAGCTTTTTTATTTTTGCATCATGTCTAAAGTTTTTCAAAGGTGTGGCTATTACATTTTACCAAATTATAAATATTGTCATTCTTTTTGAACATGCGATCATATTTGTAAGGAAGTGAGGGATAGGGGGAAGTTGAACAAAACGCCGTTTCGAGTAAAAGACCAAAAAAGAAATGTCCATGGTATTGAAATTGTATTTCCATATATCAAAGAAAAAAAGAAGTCCGAAATTATTACAATCGATGAGATTATTATCAATGTGACTTCAACTATGGATAAATATTTAAGCTTTTTACATATCGCTCCCCCCTCTTGCCTTTTTGTTTGAGAGAGGTCGTTGGAAGTCCACATCATATACATTTCTTTTAAACACATATCCGGAGTAATAAAGTCTAAAAACTATTTAGGAAAAACAAGATTCCACTTGATATAGTTTTGATTATTATTTTGCTAGCTATGAGATTAGATCTTGTGAGTAGAGATTAATGACACTTTTTACGTAAATGAAGTTATAATAATATTTGAAAGGTTATTGTGGTTGATCAGCGGAGTTGGTTTGAGTGAGGTAGAAAAAGCAAACTTCTGTTTCTTCTAAACCATACGTCATTGCTTTTCTTTCGTATGAAAGGATGTATAGTCTATTTCGTATATGTCTATGGCTCTTCTTTTGTGGAAAATAAACAAAAGTTGCTCGTTCTTTTTCTTCCAGTATCACTTCACAAAAGAGCCCAATTGAATTGTAGATGTACTCTTTTGTTGGGATGTTTCTTTGTTGGGTATCTGAACTAGTGTTTTCCATATTCCTACTATTTTGAGGCAAACACTTGCAGCAAAGTTTCGGAATACTACTAATAGAGATTATTTTTATTATTATTATGATCAACCTTTTTGAACATTGACTTGATTGTGCTTGTGTGGGGGAATAGAAGCAACTTAATCGTGTTCTCTTTACTCGTTTTTGACTCTAGGAAGCTTCAAAGATCAGTTCCTTGCCAGCGGTTAAGCTTGATTGCATCATTTGATTTCGGATAGTCTTGAGTGACCTACAGATCCAGAGTCAAAAGAGCATCACAAAGAGTCATCAAGTCAGTTTAGTAATATTATTCAGTTACCTTCTTGTGTTATGGGATAATCTTTGCGAGCAATTGGTGTAAACAAGGGTGGGGTCGCACGTTTGTGTTTTTGGTGTGGGGAGAAAGTTTAAGAAAAAGCACAACACACAAAAGAGGTACGAAGAAGGCAGAAATTGGTATGCGACTAAGGACAATGAGAGAGAGAAAGAGGAACCACACATCCCCCTTCAAAGGAAATGCATGCACACAACAGAAGAGGTACAGTGGCACAAATGCTAGCAATTTTGAGACTCAGCGAAGGAAATTCAAGAAAAAAATACTAGAAGGTTCAAGAATTGTGTGGATGTGAAATCTCACCTGATTACACAAAATCTTCCTGGTCGGAAAGTCCGAGAATTCGTGTTTTTGCAATTACCCTTACAAAGATCCTGCTCTACTGGGCCATTACCTTCGAAGTCGCCGATCTTGTCTTCTTCATATGAAAAAAAAAGAGTTCAATACTAGCGTCACTTAAGCAGAAATCATTTTGTATATTGTGTAATCATATACCTTCATTCCGTTGTAATGTGTAGTAATCTGGTCGAGCTTTTTGTAAACTTTCGAGTGTGACCCCCATTTTCCCAGGCAAAAAAAAAAGCAAATAAGCCAACCAGGGCTAGGCTACTCTGAATGCATGGGACTGCCTTCATTCGAATTGTTTCAAAGCCTCTTGTACATTTTCCTTCTTTTGCTCCATTGGTGTGTACGTTTTTGTTGCGTACGAGACAATAGCTTCTTCTTTTGTAAAGTATTGGCGAACATCCAGACAATAAAAGAAGTCAATACACAATACGCTACAATATGAAACTTATTCTTTTGTCTATTTGTTGCTTCACTTGCAGATGAATTTGTTCGTCCATTGTTCATTGTTTTGAAATCACAGAAATTTTAAGATTGCCAAAGGATGTGTTAGCTTGCAGACGAGGCAGGTTACCTAAGACAAAAGGTTATGAATGGAACGGGGTTTGAGCAGTAGATACATCTAGAAGATCTAAATTGGTTAAATAGGGTCCTTACAGATACAGATCTGTAGTGGGGTCATTTTACAGTACATGATAACTGAGACCATTTTTATATGTGTGTTGATCTTTGTAAATCTTTAATTTACTAAACAACTGAAGTAGATCAATTGGGACATCATGAAAAAAGAGAGGAAGAGGTACATGATACAACAAGAAATAGTGGAGAGAGAGAGAGAGAGAGAGGGGAGGTTTTGATCTCAACTGCAACATCGGGTAGAGATAACTTGTAGCTGAAATGCTATTGGCGATTGTAAATGAGGGGAACAGGGAGTGAAAGTTGTGTGGTTGCAATGCACAGTGAGAAAGGTAAAAAAAAACAGAACTGTAAAAGCCTTGTGGTAATGCATGATTTGCAGAGAAGGGGCAAAGAAGGGGTTAGGGAATTCATGTGACTATAGAAACTAATGACAAGGGGGGAAATAAGATTGTAGTTGAGTAGAGTTCTTAAGCATAAGGGGGAACCTAATGCGTGAGTGCTACTTTAAACGTTTGTTTCATGAAACATCACCTCTCTTTTCTTTGGGATATCTTTTTGTTTGTTGGGAAAGAAGTGGCAAAAGAAGAATACAATACCTTACACTTCCAAGGTGGATGTTCTAGAGTTGTCAGTTGTGGAGATAGTGAAGGGTATAGGGTTTCATAGTCTACTACCATCGATTGAATACATTACTAATTTGGTTGTAGATTCTTGAAGTCTTTTCCTCTTCCTCTTCCTCTTCTTCTTCTTCTTCTTCTTTTGCAGTGTTGCACAATGTAACACATTAAAAAAAGAGCAAAATTTCCTAATTGGGGAAAGTGGAGAAAAATTGAAAAAATAGAAAAAAATAAAATTAAAAATAAAATAAAATAAAATAATTTGTGAGTTATAATAAAGTATTACGTAATTCTGTTTCTCCTTTTTCTTTTATGTATTGTTCTCAACGTAATAGTATGTTCTTAGTGAGAATTTAAACTTTTTCGGAGATTTAGTTCCATTAATTACACAAACGCGCAAATTAAATATGCAATCAAAGAGTATACTAGAAAAGGGAATACGATGCCTTCACATACAAACTCAAAAGAAAAGTGAAACATGTAATGTTACAGTCTCAAGTGTAGAAAATAGCATTAAACTCTTTCTTTAGTAGTAGTCTATCCACATATACTGTTGTTTTCTTTTTTGTAGTGGTTGTTTTTGATGATGTATTGTTTCTTATGTATTTCGAGTGTGGGGTATTTCTTTGTGTGTTCAGAAAGAAAAAAAACGTTTGGTGTAGAACAATAAGGAAGGTGCTATGTTGTCCCACTAAAGGAGGATATCCCCCAACAGATCAAACGACAGAGCCGGAAAGAAAGGTATAGACCATCTACTGTAGCAGTTAGTACATTTATTGCGGGAGGAGAGGTATATCATGTGAGTTGTGTTAAAGCAATTGGTTGCGTGTGTTTGTGTGTGTACAAACGGTAACAAATTAAAAGCTGTCAAGTGAAATTGTTACACACACATACCCACTATTACTCTTTCTCTATTCTTCTAATAATACTTTACCCCTCAAAGTCTAATGCTGTTGCAAGATCAAAAAAATGGGTGATATTCTTGCTGTCGTAAAATACTCAAATGTATGGGGTATAGCATTAGTCATCATCTTTTCATGGCCGTGGTAGTTTGTGTGTGTGTGTGTGTGTGTGTGTGCGTGTGTGTGTATATAGGGCAATTAATGGATTAGTGCGTAGGTGTTATTCTTTGGTTGTAATAACAAATACACTGATAGACATGGACACTTAACTTTAAATCATGCTCTTCTTAATATTTTAGTGGGGGGTAAGAGATGGTTTTGAGTGTAGTGTTGTGTGGCACAAAAGAGATAAATTTTTAGTTGTTGTACAGATTAGGTAAAACATTATACATCAATAGTAGTAGTGGTAGTAAGTAGTACTTGGTATATATATATATATATATATATAAAGCCATTGAAGCCGTATGAAAAAGGATTCTATGACTCTTGATTTTTTTTGATCTTCTTTTGATTTTGTAATACAGTCTTTAAGTGTATTCACCAGTCACATAATCATACATTAAATTTATAATCACTTGTGTATTTCCTTTTCATCTGATAGTAAAGATCAAGAGATATCGATTTTTCGTCTTTTTTTTTTTTTTTTTACAACCAAAAAATCTGCACACACAAGAAACAACCAAATAAATCACATATCACACAACACACCTTGAGACACTCCATCAACCTACTTTCTGAGGCGTGTGACACAATCAAGTTCATCTTCAACTACACTGAGTCTTTTCCTTGCTTAGAAGTAAGTGGATACAAATAAGATCATCAAAAAAGAGATCACTCTCGGACTTTTTTTTCCTTTTTTTACCATAACACACATTAGCTAATGCAACGGAGCCACCAATAGTTCTATAACAGAGTATACGAATTACAACTCCAAACAACACAATAACTAACCACTCGAACAAGGATTAAGCTTAAGTTTTAGTGCCATTTTTAAAGTGAGACAATTTTTTATTACAAGACTCTTCTTGATTTAGCCATTTGAATCTTCACAAAAGCTGACTTCAGCCACTTGCCAGTAATCATCAATAGCACATTGCCTGATCTTGACTCAATTGTTGCACTTGGCAAAAAAATCACATCCCTCGTCGTCAGAGTTTTCCAAAATGCAACTGGAAAAGAGTTCTACGACAAAACTGGCACCCCAGAAGAAATACATTTGTGGGTTTTGTGCCAAAGCGTTCACTCGGTCAGAACATAAACAACGTCATGAACGATCGCATACGAATGAAAAACCATTCCATTGTTTACAATGTACCAGTTCATTTGTGAGGCGAGACTTGTTGCAACGTCATTGTCGTACAGTGCATCAGATTCAAGATGTAGCAAGACGAAAGTCTCTGGATGCAGTTGGAAGCTCATTACCACTAATGAGTGCACCATCACAACAGACTAACCTACAGCCATCGCAAAGTCGTGACCTGCTGAATGACTCTGATAATGTGCCACTCTTATCACAACAACAGCAGCACCAACAAAATAACCAGCAACAACAGCAGCAGAACCAACTGCAGCAACACCTCCTACCACAACAACAACATCACCAACAACATGCTTTTCAGGTAACTCCACAACTAGACACTTCATCCTCCTCATCATCCACATCATTACAACCTAATTCAATTCCATTCCCGTTTGATGCACAGGACCACCTACCTTTAACAACAATGACGCCGTCAAACAGTGTCAATAGTGAACATGCTCCACTGAAGAGACGCAAGAAATCAGAATCTAGTGGTGGCGTACTTGGTATGCGAAGAAACTCAACCATGCCAATGTCCACTGGTTCAAACGATACAAATCTTATCAACTTATTATCCATTTCGAAAAAGCTAGACTACATCTTGAAAGCTTCAAACTTGGGGTTGAATGAATCGGTTAGTGACTCGTTTCTTATTGGTTTCAATACTTTGCAAGAACTACTGACAAAATTTCCCATTTTCGACTCTATTGTGAAAAGTTTAATGTATTATTTGAGCACGTTCTATATACCTAGCACAAATGGTGGCCCAACAGCGGCAATGGTACCACCGCCGATGACACCTAGCTTATCCCACCCCAATCATTTCAAAACAGGCCTCATATACTCAATTATATCACTCGGTTGCATCGTCAACAAGAACTCAATCAAGTCGCTAATCTTTTTCAAAAAGGCATGGATTTTGTTGATCAAAAAGTTGATTCCACAATACAACAATAGTAATGTGCCACTAGATCAAATTGAAATTGCAAGTAACTTGTTTTTGTTGTCGTACATCTATGTTTCGTATGATTTGGAAAATTACGATATAAATAATGAACAAGTGGGTAAGGCCAACGGTGAGAATGACAATGATGAACAAATTTACCTCAACAATATTGTCATTTTGGAATACCTTGATCAAATCAGCTTTATTATTATTTCAAACTTGACTGATTTTTCCAACCCCAATGACAAACTCATCGACAGTAATATGAATTTATTTTGGTCAATCTATATTGTGTTGTCATTCTACTTCCATGATCGAAACCCAAAGGTATATGCAAGCTTTCTACACAAGTTGGTTGGTCAAGAGGATTTGCTATCGGTGATGCAAAAATTCTCCAAATCATATTCTGTCATTGATGAACATGACGATTTCATCAAGATGATTGTTGTGGCAACTATTGGCAATGAGTTGAAAAATTATCACGCTTCAATATCGTCGTCATCTTCATCTGAATCACCCCATTCAGAAATACCAAATGGATCTCCATCCATCAAGATTTACGAATCGAAAAATGTACTTCATAACTCGGTCATTTTGATTAATCGATCAATAAACGTTTTCCAGCCATTGCTGGAATCCAATGCAAAGCTGAAGTTGTTTGAGTTGTTTCGCAAAAATTTAATCATAAACAGTCCATTGAAATATCGTGAATTGTTGAGCAACTACATTTTTATCCCACAATCGTATGTGAATTGGCAGTTGCTAAACTTGACATTGGATGAAGCAACAATCAACTATGATCTTAAGGAAACTTTACACAGATCGATAGATGATCCAAGTAAGATAGACACACTTGAGTACAAGCTCAAGCTTTTCCTCGATTATAAAAAGATCCATCTCGATATTAATAACAATATATCCATTGTGTCACTACCAATGGTTTTTTTCTCCAACTATCTCAATCTAAATATTATCGATTGTGGATCCACTTTTAATCAATTGCAATTGAAGAATATCAAATTGTTTCTTTTGCATTGGTACATGGTGATGAATAAATTGTTGATTATGATTTGGTGTGATGATATTTTACAGTTTGAAGAAAACTACATCTTGCAAACATTTGTGTACATGTTGTTGGACAATAAACTGTTGTTGTTGAAGAAATTGAATATCGAAGCCCCACATAATAATTCTGGTTATTATGAAGAAGTCAAGATGTCTAATGTTGATTCAGCAGTTGATTTTAAATTCAACAAGAAGTGGTTTTGGATAGTCAAGATGAAATTGGACAATGTTTTTGAACAGTGGATGCATCATATCAAGATTCCATTTTTGGATAATAGTTTTGCTATGGTTAAGATTCAAGTTGCCAAATTTATAAATGAGCATATTGCATTGGAAGGATTGGTGTTTAAAGAAGATGCTGAAGATGCTACTGTGGGCAGTGGTAGTGCTGGACAGCAACTGCAACAACAACATCAACTGCAGCAACTACAACAGCAGCACCTTGTTTTCAACAATAGTGGACCCAATTTGTCCATGTCAGGACAGCATGGTCATTCTGCATCAACAAGTATGTTGAGTTCAACGTCAATGAACTACGCCATTCCAATGCAACAGCAAGTGTCGTCAAACTTTATCAATTATGGATCAATGAATGATTTTGTTGGTGGTGGAGGAGGTGGTCCGGGAAATATGAATAAGCGATCAAACTCGATATCACTGGTGATACTGCTGAATTTTGGTAAAGATGTGGCTCAAATGCCATCGCAATCGCAACAGCTACAACAACAGCAACAACAACAGCAACAGCAACAGCAACAGCAACAACCACATCTAATGCCTCAGCCGCAGCAAATGCCCACGAGCGGACAACAACAGCCACCACAACTCCAATCGCAGCAACTGCAACAAGGACAGAACCAACAGTACTACAGCTACTCTACTCATCCACCACCACCACCAATCTTATCCTCGATGCCAAAAGAATTAGTGTTGCCTCCCATATCATCTGAACGAAGAAAAGAAAAATCTGAAGTAACGTATTGAAGAAGAGAGTCACAACAAGGTTTTACTGCATCGTAAATAAATTTATATGTATATGCTTCAAGTATAAATTATTAATCATAAATTATCCATAGAGATCTTTTGAAAAAGTACGTTTTTTCTGTTTTGCTTATAGTTTGGGTTTCGGTGCCAAAGTCGTTGTCATTGGTGCTGGATCATGATAAGTATCTTTGTGAAATGGTTTCAATTTCCATAAATCAAGAATCTTTGAATCAATATCAACTAAGGCTTCTCGCGTAGTGGTTTTGCCAGCTTTGTCCTGCTGTTTATTCTGTTGGTACAATTGTCGATAACAATAGTCAATTACACCAATGGGTAAAACGAATGTAAATGTGGTTAATTTCTCAGTATCGTGTTTACCACTTGTAGGCGTATTCAGTTGCTCCTGCTGCTTATGTTGTTCATCTTGATCCTGGGGTGTTGGTTTGTAGACTTTAGCATTTGAACAAATCATACCCACAAGGTGATCGTTTGCAACTGTGAATAACCCACCACCTGAGCTTCCATTATAACAAGAAGCAGAAGCAATAATCAACCCAGGTCCAATACTTGCCGAATCGTTCTCCACTCCCACCTCGTGCCGATACACACAATTGATAATACCATGTGATTTCAATGGTTGTAAATACAATGGATCGAAAAACAATCCAAAAGATTGTGTGTATACTGCATCTCCTTCAACTATTGCATCATCGGGTCCTTTTTCGATTGATGAAACCGGTGTTATTGGACGAAATCCATTCTCAAGCAACAACAGCGATGCACGTTGATCAATCTGAATAAAAGCAAGGTCTAAATCAGGATGAGGAATGATTATATTCTGTTCAAGTGGTGCATTGACTTGAATTGAATCTCCTTGGCTAGTGATCAAAATGGTTGCACTATCGTCACTAGGGTCAAAGTGTAATTTGCGTCGATTGGAAATGGGATTTCCTGTTGCCGTGGCTGGTGTTGATGATTTATTATGGTTTGGAAAAAAGGGAGCCACAACATGACTATTTGTGATGAGTAACTGATCTTTGTAGAAGATACACGATCCCCAAGTACGATGATTCGATGCATTGATGATTAATGGCAACACTGATTTGGGGTCTCCTTGAGCTTTACTGGTAAGCTTTGTTGACAATGAAGGTAAGTTGAATAGTTTTGATAATGTTGTTGATGAAAGTGTCTTGTAAATGATTGAAGACGATGATTTTATCAACGATGAGGATGAATTTGGATATTGTGATGGTGATGATGGCGGAGGGATTAATGTTGGTGATAATTGGATAATTTTTTGCAATGGGATAATTACCATTAGGTTCCCATCGCCATTTGTCTTGCGTAAATTGCCCAATACTAATCCAATGAGCCTATTTCCAGGAACATCAATATTGTTGGACGCACCGGTGGATATGCCGCTATTGCCAGTGTTTAGTGTCTTTTGAATTACAGCCCCACCCGCCATATTCTCCATGTACGCGGCATCACTCAACCAGTAATCGCCAATTCCTTCACCATTGTCTGCATCCTGGTCATTTTGATGTACCTTGTACACTATCCTAGCTATGGTTGTAAATTGGTGGAATATCAATGAGTTGGTGAAATTGAATGGACTTGACACTATCGCGACCTGATCTCCAATGGCAGCCCTCGGTTTCTTCCTCGACACTAAACCCAATGACTTTGATGTAGTTGACTCTATTGTGAACCCCGGTGCACTTAGTTTCAATATCGATAATGTTTTCCCAAACTGATCTCGAGGATACAAGTTGAATTGATTATGAGTATCAAAAAATTCAAAATCAGAGGCATTGATGGTAACATCTTCTAAAATTGACACTCTATGCCAATTGACTTGGGATGAGGACTTGTTGGCTCCATAATTTGCATAAATTGAGTACTTATCAATTCGTGGGAAATGATTGACAGTCAAGATAAATGGTGAAAAGGATGATGATGTGGAGGTGATGTAAACTCCGGATGAGGCATGGATAGTATCGTCGAGGATATATTGGAGAGCGATAGGCGTAAACTTCATCTTGGTCAATTGCCTAGATCTCTGTTGACGGAAGAGTGAACGTTTTGAATTTAATTATTTGAATACGTGAAGGTGGTGGGGTGATATAAAAAATAACATGCGGGGGGGGTGGCTGCTACCAAAGAAATCTGCAATGTCGCAGATCTAAGAGAAAAAGATAGTTTCGGCGTCGCGACACTCACGTATGGTGATTTAATATACCTACTACTAAATCCACAGACTCATTGAAAACATCCAAAGTACTGGATCTCGTTTGGTATACGATAGTACTTTACTAATTCCACTCTTTAGATATCTACTACTAAACAACTGAGGATCGTATTAGGTAGATCTAAGCGTGGACCCATCTCCATCCTGCATACAGCTTTATGGTTGACGTGTAGAATTTCTCTTTTTCTGTCTTTTCGTTTTTTCGAATTTTTCACAATATTTACTGAAGGGACCACACGTTAAGACTCCGGAGATCTAGCCCCCCCACCAATAGGAAACCTCAACGGCAACAATGCAGTACCGATTCCTACTATCAACAATAGTCCTATTCTCGATCTTGTCATACGCGATCGCTAAGAAAAACTTTTATCAAATCCTTGGTGTTGATAAATCTGCTTCAGATAAAGAGATCAAATCTGCGTATCGTCAATTAACATTAAAGTATCACCCAGATAAGAACCCAGGAGATGAAGCGGCTCATGATAAATTTATAGAGATTGGTGAAGCTTACGAAGTATTGAGTGATGCCACCAAACGGAAAAATTATGATACATTTGGTGATCCAAATGGACAACCTCAGCACAATTTTGATTTCGGTGATATATTTGGCCAATTCTTTGGTGGACATGGCGGCGCTGGTGGTGGAGGAAACAGGCAACCACAAGTGAAACGTGGCAGCGATGCCAACGTCGATGTTCATCTATCACTAAAGGATTTTTATCGTGGTAAATTAGTGGCTTTTGACGTTGTGATGCAAAATGATTGTTCTGTTTGTGATGGAACTGGATCCAAAGATAAGCAACGTCATACATGTGAGAAATGTCAAGGTACTGGTCAAATCATTGTTCAACATCAATTGGCACCAGGTTTTGCTCAACAGATTCGTATGGCATGTGATGTATGTGGAGGTACAGGAAAGCTGGTTAAAGATGCATGTAAATCATGTAGTGGACAAGGAGTAGTTAGAGGACCACGACATTATGATGTTCATTTGGAGAAAGGGCAAGTTAGAGATAGTTCAATACGTCTTGAAGGTGAAGGAGACAAGAGTCCTCGATGGGTACCCGGTGATTTAATTGTTAGGTTCAGAGAGAAGTTTAATGACAGTTGGGGGTATAGAAGAGTCAGAGATAATTTGTACCGTACCGAAGTGTTGTCATTGAAAGAAGCATTGCAAGGTGGATGGGAGAGGCATATACCATTCCTTGGTGAAGTTGATGGTGATGATGAAGGTGGGGATGACGAGTACAAGGAAGTTGTATTGAAGCGTGCCAAGGGTGAAAGTGTAATGGATGGACAAGTTGAAGTTGTTAAAGGATATGGTATGCCAATTGTGACTGATCATGATGAAGAAGATAAGTTTGGTGATTTGTATATTGAGTATAAGGTGGTGTTACCAGGCGATAGTAAAGCCAAGGAGAGCATTAAGAAGGATGAGTTGTAGAGGGCCTTAGGTGTAATTATTTTTTTTTTTTTATAGACGTGGTAAATTGATGAAAAGGCGTTGATGAGAACTCAATTGTTTCCGTTACTTTTATTCTTACGTCTACTGTTGACGTAATAAAGGTTTCCTATTGAAAGCATTGAGATGGAAAAAAAAAATAATGCACTCTACTTAAAAAAGGGGGCGGACTCCAGATCAAGGACTTCCAAGGAAATGACGTAAACTTGAAATCCGAGTATCCGTTGAGAATTGAGACATAAAGACCTAGCGTTAGTTGAGTGAATTTGTGCGATTTCGAGCCGGGGGGGGGACCTGAATAATTGCTGTTTTATTGTTTGAATTTTTTAGGTATTGTTTGCTTCGCCACAAATGTCAAACACAAAAACAACAATATTATAAGAAGAAATCAAAACTTTAACTCGTTTTCAACGCACTTAGCTGGTGATGTCAGAGAGGGTTTCCTTTTTGTCCTTTAAAGCCTTGTGATCTCAAAAGGGAGTTAAAACAGGAAAGACAATATGCTCATTCTGATTGTTGCTCTTGTGTTCCTAAAGTGTGGCTGATTAAAATCGCCACATAACTAATGCGATCAATACAGTTTGAATAATGGAGGTTGTTAATGGCACATGTTGTCGCTTGATCATCCCATTCTTCAGGTAGCAGAGGGAAGTGGAATTGTTGTGTATTTGTAGTTACCTATTCTGAGTTATGATGTCTCTTACGTCAATGGACTCTGCTATTTGTGGAGTGAAACCAAAAATAATAAATTCCACTATCTAAATAAAGCCCATTGTGAATTGGATAAGTTGCTCATGAACAAAAGACTTCCTCTTCATGTCATTGATGTACCGGACTATGGGGCAAACAACGGGTTTGGGTCGAGAGATTTGTAAAAGATTTCAATAATTGCAGTTGTTAATAGTAGGAGTAATGCAATGCTTGTAGATTGTTACAAAAGATTGAAAAGACCTACTTCTTAGGTCTAGATTTTTTAGGCAACGTGGTATTTCTACATTAGGATTTTGTGTAAGCTTTGAGTCTCGGAATTCGAAAGATCAACTTTTGTGGCTTGGTTTCATAACATGGATTGCTGTGGAATTCCGTCAAGTGAAAAAGAAAAGAAAAGAAAAGAAAAAAATAATTAAATAAGTAAATTTGTCCATCCAGTACCACACAATTCGATTGATACCTAGCGTCTATTTCGTTGTTGACACGTATACAGTGTTGTAGCCTTGAATGCGCTGCATCGAGAATAAACATCTGATTAGATTCCTTTTAATCTCGCGTACTAAAGATAATCAGTTGATTTAAAAAGCGCTACTCAAAAAAGAGTGTAGTTCTTTTTTGTGATTGGCTGAATACTTTTTGAAATTCTCAACAATTCTTTCTGTTCTCTGTTTGTGTGTGGCGCTGTCCTCTTCCATTGTTTTCTTTTGTGTAAGCAATAAAAGATAGATAGATAGAGAGAGAGAGAGAGAGAAAAACCGAAAGCGAAAGGGTGGCTACTAACCATACGCAGCATACACGTGGAAATGAACATGGCAACTGGACCAGAGGTGAAGTTCTTATGAAGAAGATGAGATTCAGCATCCCCTTGTTGACATCTGAGGGGAAGTTTACGAAAGAGCTCAACAGAAAAAAAAAAAAAAAAGGAAAAGGGGATCAAACGTATCCCCCACTTTCATAGTTTGGTTCTCCACTTTTTTTCATATTCCTCCATAGGTGCGAAAGGCTGGTGGTTGCATATATCAAATACGTTTGATCATGTCTACGCTAAATATAAAGACTGTGTCCACTTCCTCACTCTCTATGCCTAGACTGAATAAAGTGTTGTACAATTTCTTGTCCTAGTCAAAAGCCAAGAAGGTTTACGTGCGAAGGTGGGGAAGAATTATAAAATTTTTGGGGTGTGCATGAATAGGTAGCGCCTGTGCCATCTAATTGTTCTAGGCCATAGTGTTCCAGGCTTCTTTTTTCGCATATTCGGAATCAAAATTTTTCCTACGTCAAATTCATTTTGACAGTGTTGCATTGACGTAATAGTGGGAATAGGGGGAGTAAGTAGTCTATAGCAAATGTAATGTGAAACCAAATAACTTCAAGACAACAAGAAATCTGCATTTACTTTGCTTCTAACCACCATCATTCATTTTGAATTTTTTTTTTTTTTTTTTTTTTGCTGTTCCCTTTGTTCCTATTGTGTGTTTTGTGTACTTCCTCAATTGTGTGTAGTTGTTAGTTCTAGTTTGTCTTATGGCGCGTTTCGGTAAAGCTTTGAGAATATTTTGTGAGTTGTAACGCAAAATAATTGATGTTTGAGAAGAGCAAACGAAGCAAAAGAACCCACCTGTTCCAGAAAAACGTGTTAATTGAAATATCTTGTAGTACATCAGAGTAGTTCTTAACATTGCATAAAGCAGTGTAAGCTAAACGTGGAACCCCTTTAAAGATCCAAATTGTTCCATAGATCCAGTAGATCCTTTTAATTTAATCATTTTTTATATACATTAAAGTACTAAGTTTAAGTAGCTGTGCATTTACAGGCGGGATAATTTTAGTTTTAATTTTAATTTTTATTTTTTTATTTTTTTATTTTTTTTTTTTTATTATTCTTCTCATTGTTATTTCTCGGCATAACTATACTAATCACTCGGTATATATATATATATATCTATGTATCTCAGAAAGATACCTAAGTTCCTCTTTTCTACTTTTTTCAAATTGATTATCTTCAAAATAAATTTAGATCAAGCGTACCTAAAGAACAAACTGTTTATTACCCGTTATGGCTACAACACATCCATCCAATATGTCTGTACTATCTCCCTTAACTCACTCAACTAACAATCCCCATCTCGCTAAAAATATCATCGACAAACTAGCCATTAATCCACAAACATCAAACGTATCAGCATCACTACCCATAACACCTACTTCAATAGATTCACCTACATTGGACCAACGTAATAACAACGATAACAACAATAACAACAACATCCCCAAAGATTCATCCAAGCCACAATACAAGTCACTTCCAATATCACCACAACCATCAAGACCTTCATCTCAACTAATAGGCTCGCCAAGGCTGGCATTTGCTGAAGAGTTGGCACAATTACAAAACTATTTTGAAACGAAGCATGCGCCATTATTCACTGATGATGAGGAAGAACTAGATGAAACTGAAAGTATAGTATCAGAGGCTTTTAGTATAATGACACCTGACTTTTCCACTCCGACCCCAAGAAATAACAACTACATCGACAATGGAGGTAACATTATACAACCTTATTGGCCATTGCAGCAACAGAGACTACAACAACAGCAGCAACAGCAACAAGCTAACACCGTTTCCACTGCAGCTTTCCTTTCAGATTTGAAACTGACACTTCCATCCATCACAACCAATGACTCACCATCCACCATCTTGGCATCATTCTTTTCTAATCAATTATTTTATGCACAAAACTTGACTCAACTTTCACAACATTTCATCAATCATGAATTTGATAGTTTTAGTCACGATGTAGTACTCAACCCAAACATTCCTTCCAAAAACTACCATGCTAAAATCATTGAACAATTGGACCAATTATACGTTTCTTGTATTGAATTGAGTTCAGTTATAACCATGTTTAATGCATTCATTGCCAAAATCAACCACCATGAAGTTGGTTTACAGAATTTGAAACTGATAAAACAACAATTTGATTCCTTAATCAATGACTATTTGGGACAGCATGTGCATCACATTTTGGACAAGATTATTGATGCATTGTACGAGTATAATTTGATGATTGAAGAGATGTTGGAAGAAGGTGAAAATACCAAGGGTGAGAATGACGATGGGGAAGGTGATGATGCTGATTATGATACGATTAATGACTACTATAACGAAATTGAAACGACACTTACTTTGTCTAATTCGAAATTAACTCAACAAGATTGTGACAAGTTTTACAAGTTGTTGAATGATGAAATTGTAAATGACAAACATTGGCATGATTATATTGCTAATTTGAAAACTTTTATAGATTGAAAATGCACGAGTTTGTCAATGTCTTAATGAGATATTTTTGTAGATGTGGAAAGTTTAACATTTAAATGATAGGTTGGCGGTAGGAGAGAGTGATTGTATTTGCAAACTGAGGAAGTCCCGTTTGTCTTAGCTTAATCCGGTCTTTTCCTCTACATGCCTACATACTTTGCACTCAGTTGCTGAATTATGTGTTCTTCCGGTCTTTTCGACCCTGAAAGAGATTCTTCATCCCATGGAGATAAATCATTGTTTAGCGTTTCTCTTATGCGGATAAATAACGGAAATATTGAAGCCGTCCGATACTGTCCTCACTTTGCTCATGAAAACTTAGGGATGAGCTGTTGTTTTTTTTGTTTTCTTTTTTGTAATTGCTGTGGCTTTTACTTAGTTATTCTTTGTGTCACCCGCGGCGTATACTTCAAAGGTATGCATATCCGATCTTTGCTTACAAATACAAAAAGAATTTATAATAAATCAAAACTCTGAAAAAGTATATAAGCAGAGGGATGTCGAGTTCAAAACCCATCATCTTCTAACTCCATCAGGGCTTTTTTCAAATGTCGAACAATTCAGAAGTGGTTCAAATTAGACCACTCGGTCACACCAAACTTTTTGAACCAATTGCGATTGGTGCCCACACTTTACCCCAACGTATTGCATTTGCTCCGTCAACAAGGCAACGTGGGACTGTCGACTACTACCCTACTGATTTGCAATTACCTTACTACAAAGCCAGAGCTCAGTACCCGGGTACGTTGGTCATTACTGAAGCCACGTACGTTGCACCTGGCGGTGCAGGAAGAGCCAATGTCCCTGGAATTTGGAATGACAAGCAAGCTGCTGGGTGGAAGAAAATCACTGACGCGATAAGGCAGGAAAAGTCATTTTCAAGTATTCAATTATGGCATTTGGGAAGAACTGCTGATCCAGAACAGTTGAAACGTGATGGTCAACCGTTTATTGCTCCCTCAGCCATATATATGGATCAAGAATCAGAACAACATGCCAAGAAAGTCGGCAATGAGTTGAGGGCAGCTACTAAAGAAGAGATTGAAGACTTGATCAATAACGTATACCCCAATGGGGCTAGAAAGGCATTGGATGCTGGATTCGACTTTATCGAATTACATTCAGCTCATGGGTACTTTTTGGATCAATTTTTGAACCCAGTGACCAATCATCGAACTGATGAGTACGGTGGTTCGATTGAAAACCGTGCTCGTTTACTATTGGCAATCATTGACAAATTGATCCCTATTGTTGGTGCCCAAAGATTAGCAGTTCGATTATCACCATGGGCCACTTTCCAAGTTAGTGATCCAGAAGGAGCTGAAATACATGCTTATATTCTCGATCAATTGCAAAAACGTGCTGATGAAGGCAACGAATTGGCATACATTTCCCTTGTTGAACCTAGAGTCTCGGCTTCTTACGATGTGGCAATTGAGGATCAACGCGGTAGAAGTAATGCTTTTGCTGATGAGCATTGGAAGGGTAAATTCGTTAAAGCAGGCAACTATACTTATGATGCACCCAAGTTTGAAACCATGTTGCATGATTTGGGGAATGGCCGTACTGTAATTGCGTTTTCACGATTTTTTACATCGAACCCCGACTTGGTTTATCGATTGAAAAATGGGTTACCTTTGCAACATTATGATAGACCTACATTTTATACTCATGACAATTATGGATACAATACTTGGAATTCATATGATGGGAGTGAACAGTTTGATAAGGAGGCTGAGCAAAAGCGAGTTGGTAAAGTTTTAGCATAGACTATGATTTCGCTCAGATATATTTAGAATATACGTATAGAAACTAAAGACAATATGAAGAGAGAGAAATTAGAATGTTGTAAGATCTTTTTGCTTGGCGGGAGTAACTAACTTTTTTTGTATAATTATTATATGCAGAATGCAGGGGGCATTTGGGTTTCTCTTTGAACTGAAAAATAAGTTTAGATTCGATAGCTCAGAAGGAAACAAGTTCTGTTACCCTGCAGTCCTCTATTCAGCCTCCTATTCAGTTATGTCACCGAGTACTACCCAACGCAACGCAGCGAAAAGGTCCAGATATGGTTGTCAGAGCTGTAAACAAATGAAAATCAAAGTATGTTTCAAAAAAGCACCACAACACCTGTGCACGCGTGTACTAACAATGGCACTTCTAGTGCAATGAAGGGAAACCTTCTTGTGAAAATTGTGTTCAGACCCAAAGGATATGTGTCTATGTTGCACCACCCAAGCCGACATTGCCACGAGCTAGAAAACGAGCTTCGAGACCCGTGAATTTGAAAACCACTTCAGTAAACAGGGTATCATCAATAAAAAAATTGGACGCTCCAGGTGATACAAAGAGCCCATCTTTCATTACAGTTTCATCTAACAAAGAGAAGCTATTAGAGCGGATTCTTTGTCGCTCCCCACGCAATCCAACTCCACCAAATTATGCGGACTATCTTGCGCGAAGTTTGGTATTGAATCTGTCCTCTACAATGCTAGGTTTACTGAGATTTGAGTTACGACTATTGAAGTTCTTTGACACTCAGGGTGTGTACATGCTTTCTTTTGGTGTGAATGAAGGCGTCCACAATGCATGGAAATACAAAGTTCCGCAATTGTTTATGGAAAGTGAATTAGTTCGGCAACTGGTGTTTGCATTTGCTACTGTTGCTTTAAGTGATAATATACCGATACCTGAGGTGCAAAGTTTGGACATGGAAGATGCTTCGGACAAATTGGCTATACAGCAGAAAACCCGTGAGCTGGATTCTGCGACAGTGGATAATATGTATTTACAAACCATGTCCCATTTTTTAGACACTCTTGCAAAAGCTCAAGAAAGAAATCGGCAAGTAGGGTTGTCAAATTCCTTTGAAGATCCATTCACAGCAATGGAATTGAAAGTTTCTAGCACTTTGATTTTTGCATTGTTGGGAATTCAACCATATGGCTTTATCAAACTTATAAATTTCAACCGCGATAACGAGGAAACAGATCTTGTCACTTTTGCCAAAAGTACCAGAGATATAACTCTCAATTGGGCAAGCACGTTACTACAATCTAAAATAGGTGGGCTCCTATACTTGCGAATCAATGAGAATACTCAAAGTCCAAGATCAAAAGAATGTAATTATCCCATAATCAAATACCTTTTACAACAGTTATACCAATTTCAAGATTCAACAAATGAAGACAAAGTGGCCAACGAAATTTCACAATTGTATCAAACATTACAATTGACACTCGATTGCTTGACAAAAGCACTATTTAGTTGCCAGTACTATAGGTTCCCCCTCCCGTTGTTTCGTTTCCTTCTGGTTGTCCCTGATGAATTTCGAACATTGCTTTATGCAAAGCATCCTTTTGCATTGAAAGTGTTGTACATTTATGCTAGTTTGTGTTTTGTTGCCCGTTTTCAAATGTTTAAACAATACAATATCTGGCGAGATTTTGTTGTTTGGTATGAGCATGAAATCGGGCTAACTGATACAGTGGAAAGAAGTTTGTTCAAGCTCGTGGTTGATCAGTGCTTTGTCGTTACAAGTTATGAAAAGTTTCCATTATTCGACCCCATCGAATTGATGTAGTTGAATTAGATGGTGATGAACTCCGTGCAATTTTGTGTTAGAGTGGAGATAATTAATGGATATTAAATGCAGCAATGTCGTTTCGGGAGTTGCAACGAATTAGGCAAAAACCTCGGCTTAACTGTTGCTCTAATCTCCGCGTCTTAGTGTTATTTTTTCATTTTTTTTTTCCGCAACTGTGGGGCGCGTTTCGCCACAACTGAAATTCCACATAAATATAGAATTGAATTCCTTTTTGTTCATTTTCCAATGTTATACCAACGATAATAATATGTCTTCCCCATTGAGTGATACGTTGGTGTTTGAACCTATCAAGGTAGGTGATGTTACGTTGTCCAACCGTATTGTCTTGTGCCCTACAACTCGATTCAGAGCTGCCAAGTCTGGCAACGACGTGCTGAATCACTTACCCTCGGACTTGATATTGGATCACTATGCTCAAAGAGCTCAATACCCGGGAACTTTATTGGTAACTGAAGCCACTTATGTCAGCCCTCAAGCAGGTGGTTACGATGGTGTACCAGGAATTTACACTGTTGAACAAACCAAAGCTTGGAAAAAAGTTGTTGATGGTGTTCATGCCAAAAAGAGTTTTATCTCTTTACAAGGTTGGTTTTTGGGTAGGGTTGGTGATCCAAGGGTGTTGAAGAAGGAAGGACAGAAGTATGTTTCGGTGAGCCCCATATATCCAGATGATAGGTCCAAGAAGTTGTCTGAAAAGGCAGGCTTACGATTGACTGAATTGTCGATTGAAGATCTCAAGCAAATCATCCATCAAGATTATGCCAATGCAGCAAAGAATGCAATGGAAGCTGGATTTGATTTCTTTGAGTTGCATGGAGCTCATGGGTACCTCTTGGATACTTTTTTGCATGAAAATACAAATCACAGAACTGACCAATATGGAGGTTCAATTGAAAAAAGAGCTAGTTTCATTTTGGAATTGATTGATCATTTGAGCACTGTTATCCCATCTTCAAAATTAGCCATTAGGTTGTCTCCATGGGCTGAGATCCAAGGCGTTGTCGAAGAAACCAGCCCAATTCCACAATTTTCGTACTTGTTGGCACAGTTGCAGAAACGAGCAGACAGTGGTAAACCACTTGGCTACATTTCAGTCGTTGAACCAAGAGTTCAAGGTGTGGTCACAGTATCCCTTGACAGCATCAAAGGAACCAATGATTTTGTTGAAAGTGTTTGGAAAGGTGTTACTTTAAGAGCTGGAAACTATACATATGATGCACCTGAGTTTAATCAAATCAAAAAAGACGTCTCAAATGGCAGAACATTGGTTGGATTCTCTAGATTCTTTACATCGAATCCAGACTTGGTCTACAAATTAAAGAATGATCCTTCTAAATTGGTCAAGTATGATAGGAAGCTGTTTTACCAACCATACAATTGGGGTTACAATACCTTCGATGGACAAAGTTATGACGAAGAGGCTGAAAAGAAGAGATACGCCCAGCCGATCAAGAGGAGTGAAGCTAATTTGTAATAGGGTTGATTTATAGACAGTTTAAATTAGAGGCAAATGCTAGGTTTTCATTTTGCGATTTTTTCTTTCCCTGATTATGCTCTTCAACTTGGCAAGTTTTTCGTCAAAGTGGGTTTGGATATGGTTCAGACTGGTGGAAGAAATAAGCTCATCAAATAAGTTCTTATATATCAGTTGTGTATCATCGTCATTCAAGTCCAGTGGATCGACACGAATGACTTTCTCAACCGAATTTGTTCTCAAAGGAGAAGCAAGCAAACTATCAGCAACCTTGTTGTTAAATTCAACACCATCTTCAGAATCAATAGAAATTAGGGAAGCAACCAAACTATCTCTACTCAGATTCCTAGTCCTGGAGTCTTTCAAAATGGCATTCTTGACAAATTTGCAATCAATCTTGTCACAACAAGGATTCAAAATGAATGAGTAATTCTCATCTTCCATCATCATTCTTTTCAATTTGGTTTCACATGAAATATAGGCCGCTCTTTTCTTTTCTGCATTTGATGCCAATGTTGAACTGGTTGGCAGATTGGATGAGGATGATGCCAAGTTCTCTTTATCATTGATCCAAAACGAGGAAAGTGATGGTTTGCAAGTGGGAGAACGGCTTTCCAAAGATGAGAATATAGGTGGAGCCTGCTGTAAGTTAAAGGACAGTGTTGATATAGCTCTAGACATTGTATGTTTTTATGAGGTGCAGAAGCAGGGTTGTAATATTGGAGGGATAAACTATTTGTAATTGGTGATTTCTATACAGTTGCAAAAAAGAGTTATGCAAACATATTTTGTGGCACATAACGTACTATTGCACCAACCTTTTCGAAAAGACAAGAACTTCGACACCGATAGAGGACTCATACCTAAGTTGATCATAGGTGATACCGAACTTCAATTAAAAAACCACCAGTTAGCTATTCAAGCCTGTGTCGACTAAAGGGATCATGTGGTAGCGCTATCTGCAAACTAAACGCGTGCAATTCATTTTCTGGAAAGATCGAAGCAAACATAAAACGCCATCGACATACACCATGTCGCCGCAACCACCACATAGCTTTAATGAAATAACAGACCCGTCTGATTTTAAAACCACAGTTATTCCAACTTTGGCCAATTTGGATGTTTTGGAAAGATGCTACATTTGCAAAGAGTTTTTTCGAGCACCAGTCATCACTGCATGTCATCACACATTTTGTTCACAATGTATACGGGAATACTTGATCACAAACAATTTATGTCCTTTATGTAAAACTGAAGTTTATGAGAGCACCTTGAAGCGTGATGTGCTTTTGGAGGAGATTGTTGAATGCTACAAAAAGATTAGGCCCCTACTATTGGAGAAACTTGGCCAACAACATAAGAAACGAAGTCGGGAGGAGAGTACTGAAATATCAGACACTGATTCAGATGTCGAAGTAGTTAGTTCTAAGAAGCTAAGGGAGTCGCTGGATGACATTGAGAAACAGTCTCCCCCGTTATCAGCCAAAAATGAAGAGCCTACACAAGATTTAGTTCAATGCCCCATTTGTTCGAAAAAGATGGATGCTGAGAGACTTCAAACAATTCATATAGATGCATGTTTGAGTGGAAAGGAGGAACCTGCTCCAGTTCGAAATGGTGTAACAAAGTCTTCTATTTCATCGTTTTTCACACCTGTCAAGTCCGCATCTCCAACGCCGTCTCCGGCAACTGCTACGGCAGCATCTTCACCACCACCACTACCCCAACCACAGAAACAACACTATACAGAACCCAAACCAGCACCAAAGCGATTGCAAAAATTGGACTTTGCATCTTTAAGTACACCAAAACTTAGAGCGAAAATGTCAGCGTTGAAATTACTGACCTTGGGAACAAGACATCAATTGGAATTGAGATACAACAAATTTTTTGTTTTGTTCAACTCAAACTGTGATAGCCAGTACCCAGTACCGCAACATGTTCTACGTCAACAACTAAAGCAATGGGAAATATCAAATCCGAGTTTCGCTAGTAATGGGCTTCTACGAAGCAATGAAGATATATCAGACTCTAACTTTTCATCAACTGAGTGGTTAAAGAAATACAATGTTGAGTTCAAAGAGCTCGTTAAACAAGCTAGGGGAGCTAAAGGATAGTGTATATGGCATACGGGGTAGTTTATTTATTGAGCCATAAACTTTGAATTAGTGGGCAATAAGCTTACGAATGTATAAACAGTTTTTATCTCTTTCTTGTCTTCTGCAAAGAGCACTTAGGGACACTTTAAACGGTCTCTTTGACCACGACATTAAGAGAATGGTTTAGCGTTTGATATTGCTTGCAACTTTGTCACAACCTTCAGCCGAACGATTCATATTGTTTGCTTCAATGGTTCGGTTATTCATTTGACCCGTGGGTATTGCAAAGATTGTGATTAGAAACAATGCAAATGGCACTCAATGTATTACAAGGTGTTTCTGGAATGGAAGATTGGCGTTAATTATAACCGATATTTTTTTCCGGGTCTCTTTACCAAATTGGGATATGATTTGCTTTTTTTTTTTCGTTGCGCAAACACCCCATGCGCTTTTCGGAAAAAAATTGGAAGCGATTTGGTCGGCCAAATTGCACGGAAAAAGGTCCCAACCTCAATCGCCTCCTACATCGTCTATGTGGCACACTTTTTGATAAGGTTATCTTTGTGAAGTTCTTATAATGGAGCTTGTTCTTGAACTGAATCTAATTTGTTTGCCCTCGTTGCAAGAAAATGTGTCAAATTTATTATAAGCTCATAAAGTTCTATTTGGATTTGAAGTTTATTTCAAGTTTTTTTTTTTGCTCTTTTTCTTTTTTTTTTAGTTCACTGCACAAATTAGTGTTCCCTTTAAAATTTTAGTCCGATAGCAACTAACAACTCATCACCCATCAAGGCATGGATGATAATCACTACCTCACCACGTATGAGGCTGCTTTGGCTGTTGTGGCTACGGGGATGAAAAAGGCGCGACTAAAACCAGACACATTGGTAATCAATGCAATTATCGGCGCCATGTTATTCTCAGTTGGCGGGATGTTAAATCTAGTTGTCCATTCAGTGTTTCCAGGAATCAAGGAAAACAATCCTGGGCTTCTTCGACTTTTACAAGGATCATTTTATCCTATAGGTCTATTTTACGTTGTGGTTATGGGTGCAGAATTATTCAACGCAAATGTGCTCTTTTTCACGGTTGCCTTGTGTCGGCGAGGAATTTCAGTTTTAGACTTATTGATCAATTGGTTCATTACATGGTGGTTTAATCTTGTGGGGAATATTTTTGTGGGATACATCATTAGTCATTTTTCAAATACTACTTCAAGTGATGCATTCATTGAAGGATCACACGAGCTTCTAGCATCAAAAATGGAGTATTCATTTGTGCAAAATTTGATCAAAGGTATGGCAGGAAACTTTTTTGTGTGTATGGCCATTCATTTACAGATAATGGCCAAACCGTTACATGTTAAATTTCTCATGCTTTATTTGCCAATATTGACATTCATTTCCTTAGATTTTACTCATTGCGTGGCAGACATGTACATTGTAATCATTGGCAAGATCAACCACTCACCTGCACCTTGGGGCGAAATTTGTTGGAAACTTCTTTTGCCAGGCACAATAGGAAATATTATTGGTGGAGTTTTCTTCGGAATTGTAATTTGCTGGTACATGCACATTTATGTGGTTGAACGAGACAAGAAGGAATTGAACCTACCAATTTATGAATTCAGAGATCAACAACCTGAGTTGATGCAAGATTCAAGAGTTGTACGACAAAAAGACCCCATATATCACGATGATGTTGAGGCCAAAGAAGATGCAAAGGAGAAGAACTCGATCTCCAACTCCAATGACTCTAGTGGATCTGAAGTGTTGGAAACACAATCAAACTTTGAGCCCAGACCATTCCTCGCATCTCATGCTTCTGCAATATCAAGACTTAGTAACAGACGGAAGAACTCGTTGTCTTCCGTCCGGTCACCTAGAAATGTTTTCCCCGTCTACGGTATGGAAGAACCCTTGACTAGAGAACGCACAATTGCCGGCGATCGTGCGCATGCTGGTGAGGTTACCGATGAAGCTAATGACGACAATGATGATGACGATGCTAATGAAGCTCGTTCCATTGGTTCACAGTTGGTGCGTATTTTTACAACAAGATCCAGAAAGGACACCTCCAATGATTGTTAGATAGAATTATAGATATGTATTATTAGATACACGACGCCAGACGTTTTAAGCATTTCGGAAGTCCAAAAAAGGAGGTAAGGTTTCTCTCTAAGGAATAATTAACGGACATGGTTGCGAAAAAAAATCAAATGGACGAGATGAGAGTCGAACTCATGACCTTCTGCTTGCAAGGCAGACGCGCTACCAACTACGCCACACGCCCCAATTGATAGTGATTTGGAGCTTTGTTTTTTCCAGTTACATTATTTTCACGTGTGTCTCAGGTGATTATCATGTGACTTGCAGCTACACTTTGGCATAAAATTTGAGACTAATTCTCTCGAACGTATAAATACACAATGGTTTATGATTTCAAAAGATACTGTAGCTTCTTTTTTAGTTTTTGAGGTGGAAAGTGAGTACTCACTTGTTTTCTTTTTTCCATAGTTGAACTACACATTACTTACTGAGGTTGTATTTATTGTTCCAATTTGGATGCAAAAAATTTATCTCCAGTGCAAACCGACAACTATCTACAAAGGACACTACAGAGAGATTACAGTCACAACCTCACAGCAATAAAGCGAAACAACGTCTGCAAGTGTAATAAAAGGCGCTTATTCTAACAATCCCTACAAAGGCATCGCAGTTCCTTTCAGCCCCTCGTTCATCAAAGTAAGGTCTCTAACCAATGTTCAAGAACTGACATACCTCGTCACTTTTGCTAGTTAATCCTTGTATGCTCGAGTTTTATTTTTTAGCAGCCATTTGTGAGAGAGATATGGAGGATCGAAGAAAAAGGAAAACGCAAAAAAAAAAATTAATTTTGTAAACTCATCATCTCATCTCGGATATACGTACGTCAATAATGTCAACTACAACTGCTGCATCATCAACATATGTGGACGAGGATACTACATGGAAGTCGTTGAACCTTGATCCAAGGTTGCTACAAGCTATTGATAAGCTAGGGTTTGAGAATCCTACTCTTATACAAAGTAGTGCCATACCCTTAGCTTTAGAAGAAAAACGAGACATTATTGCAAAGGCATCAACAGGTTCTGGTAAAACTGCTGCTTATGCTTTACCTATCATTCAAAACTTGCTTTTAGACAATCTTGGTCCCGGTATAAAGTCGGTTGTACTTGTGCCTACGAGAGAATTATCAAACCAAGTATTTCAATTTATGGAGCAATTGATAAAACACAGTAATAAGAAGATTGGTATTTTGAATTTATCATCTAGTTATAGTGACCAAGTCTTGAACTCGTTACTAGCGAACAAGCCTGAGATTATTATTTCCACACCAAATAAATTGATTCAGGTTTTGGAAATGAATGATGAAAAAAAGTCCCCGATTGATTTATCCTCAGTGAGAAACTTGACTATCGATGAGGTAGATTTGATTCTAAGCTTTGGTTACTTGGAAGACTTGGCTAAATTAGAGTCATACTTGCCAGTGAAAAAGAACTTGCAAACATTTTTGATGTCAGCAACGATAAATGATGATATAAACGAGCTCAAGACAAAATTCTGTACCAGACCTGCGATTTTGAAATTGGATGACGAGCAAAGCAACAATGACAAGTTAGTCCAATTTTATGCAAAAACTACCGAATTTGACAAATTTTTATTGAGTTATGTTATCTTCAAGTTGAATTTAATCAAGGGTAAAACAATTGTCTTTGTAAACAATATTGACAGAGGTTACAGATTGAAGTTGTTTTTAGAGCAATTTGGTATTAGATGTTGCATTTTGAATAGTGAGTTACCCATCAATTCCAGACTACATATCGTAGAAGAGTTTAACAAGAATGTTTACCATTTGTTAATCGCAACAGATGAGATTTCAGTTGAGAAAGATGAAGGAGAGAATGACAATGAAGATGGAAAAAGTTCACAAAAAGTAGTGGACAATCCAAAAGCCAAAAAATCGAAAAAGGATAAGGAGTACGGGGTTTCTCGTGGTGTTGACTTTAAAAATGTTGCTTGTGTGTTGAATTTTGACCTTCCTACCACCTCAAAAGCATATGTGCATAGAATAGGAAGAACAGCAAGAGCCGGAAAATCGGGAATGGCACTTTCATTTGTTGTAGCATCGAAGGAGGTGGGCAAGCACAAGACTGCAACATTATCAACTGCCAAAAGAGATGAGAAAATTTTGAGTAGAATTGTTAAGCAGCAAGAAAAGAATGGGTTTGAAATTAAGCCATATCAGTTTGATATGAAACAAGTGGAAGGTTTTAGATATCGTGCTGATGACGCATTCAGAGCAGTTACGCAAACAGCAATCAGAGAAGCAAGAGTTAAGGAGTTGAAAAATGAGTTGATCAATTCAGAAAAATTAAAGAGATTTTTCCAAGAAAACCCTCAAAATTTAGCTAGTTTGAGACATGACAAAGAGTTACACCCTGCAAGAGTCCAAGCACATTTGAAAAATCTTCCAGAATACCTCTTGCCTGAAAGTGCAAGGAGCGATGTAAAAAACATAGGTTTTGTTCCTTTCCACAACAAAAACAAGGTGAATAAATATAGAAAGAAGGGAAAACCAAAGAGAAAACAAGATCCACTAAAATCATTCAAGAAGTGAAAAAACATCATCTATTATGTCAATCTACTTAAAATCAAATTCCAGATCAAATTTGCCAAACAGTTGCAAGGAAACATCATGCCCTGCGGTATAAACATAAACAGGAAAATACTGAAAAATGGCCAGTAGCAATAGCTATACTTTAATGATTTGAAGTACGCATTTCTTGTAGTTTTTGTAAATACTTCTCCGTGGTCCCAAAGTGCATTTAATATATTGAAAATCAACTGGAAAGTTGGCGCCCCTACAGCTTGATCAACAAGAATTCGATACACAATATTTTCAAATCGCTGCATCAACAAGTTTATCCAAGACACGGTGAAATATCCATTTATACTTCCCCAAATCATAAATTCAATGATTTTACTAAATTTAAACTTTTTCCTTGAAAATTGATTTATCGATTGAGCTAGAGCTCCCGAAAAGCAGCCCAATAGAGTTGGAGCCAACATTGGGTTAATTTCAGCTATCTTCTGGTACTGGTAGTATATACTGAGCGATATTGTAGCCTCTATTATCAATGCAAAGTATAGTCTTTTGAGAATATGTTTGGAGCTTGGATGTAAGTGGTAGTTGTCATTGACCTTGTAAGCTGTAGATGCAGACGATTTCTCTAAATCATTGAGCTCTATTGACTCTCTTGTCAAGGGTAGCGACATGACCCTGTTTAATATCAATCTACTGGCTAGTGTGTGGGCGTGGTGATTGATAAAGAAATGGTGAAATCTCCATTTGCGTTCTTTTTTTTTTTTCAAATTCTAAAAATGGAAATTTTTTGAAATCTCGTTGACGTGTCGTGGTTTATTTTTTGAGAAACACCAAAAAATTGGAAGCATTGCAATATCAAAGAAGGGACTGATCATGCACGATTCTTTTCACCAGCGCCTACCACGTCCGAAGACGGTATGTTCAGAAAGGGATTGAATTGGTGACAATTGCACGAAGAGAGCTGAAATTTTAGAGGGACATATGCTACCACGTGCTAATTTGAAGAAAAGGTATTCTTCTCTTACCATCACTTGATAAAGTAGTACCGACGTGTTAAAGTTTGTAGACCCCTGCAATCACAGACCGTCAATGCGACTGACGTACAGCTTCTTGCATATCCTTCCTACATTTATTGAATTTCGCAGTTGGTAGTTCTAGAATTTTGTAGAATTTTTGAATCTTTATTTTTTTTTTTTTTTCACAACCAAAAAACCTTTGGAATCATTTTCACTCCTATAAGCTTGACAGATCTCTAACTTCAAAATAAAAAAATGGTGGTTCACAACCCAAACAACTGGTAAGTACTTAGCTAAAGTGTCTCTGAAATGAACGATTACTAACTTTTGCATAGGCACTGGGTAGATAAAAATTGCTTACCTTGGGCGCAAACATACTTTAACGACAATATCAAAAACACATCCTTTGAGAACGATGACTACCACTTTTACATATCCGACGTTCAACCAGTGAGTGGCCACTGCGACGTCACTCAAAGAAAGGGTAAGGTTTTGTGCATATATGATTTGAGACTTGTCTTCAATGTCACCGCAAAGGTAAAGAATGCCTCTGAAGGAGATCAAACAAAGTCAGGAACTATCACCATTGCCGAATTCGAACATGATCAAGACAAGAGTGAGTACATGTATGAGACCGTTGTTGATGATGTGTCAAACATGGTGAGACAATACTTGTTACCGCTAGTGACTTCGAAGTTGGAAAAGTTTCAACCTGATTTGATAGAGGCACACGCTAAGGATGTGCAACATGCCGAATAGTATAAATAGAAGTAAGAGAAAAAAATAGTAAAACGATATGTATTATATCGAACATCAAACTCGCCTTCTCGTTCTACGATTTACTGGCTTTTCTAACTCGTTCTCTTGCTTTCGTTTTCTCTTCTCAGGATTCCCATTAGCAACGAGTTCCTTCTTCAATAATCGCTGAACTTCTGGAGCGTAACAGCTGGTTCTTCCGCCAACAGTGATATGGTCTAACACAAATCCTTCTTTTGTTTTTGCTTTCCCTTGATTTTTCCTTGCCTTTCCCCATCTATGCAACATCAACCAGTGTGAAGGAAACTTTTTGGAGTCACCTTCACATTTGACTGCTTCTTCACATACATAAATCAAAGATTCATACAATCCCTGAACAACTGGATGAACCGTCCCATGGTTGTTCTCAATTTTGCTTGAAATAATCTCGTTCGGATGCAATTTGGCATGGAATAGCACCTCATCAGCAACCCAGTTACCAACGCCAGCAAAATAAGCCTGATCAAGAAGCAAGCTTTTGATTGGCTTCTTTTTAGACAAAATAAGTTCGTTAAAGTCAAGCAAGCTTAACCTCGGTCGTCCGTGGTTACAAGGGTCGGGATCTCCAAAAACGAAATCATCAGAGTCCTTCTTCACAACTTTGGATTTGCTGTAATCAGGACCTAGTGCATCCAATGGAGGCAATTGGAGTAGCCCTTCGTCCGTCGATGCTAATTCGTCAGAGATTAATCGCACCCTTCCTAGTCTCCTAGGGTCAGCAAACGAAATCTCCAATTTGAAATCGTCTTTTGCCAAATCCATTTCAAATTTAGAAAATCTTGGTGGCCACTCGTGATCTATCTCAACTTTCACATCGCCCTCTTTCTTCGGTTCATTTAACTCCTTTAATATTTTCTTGTCCCCGCCATTTTCCATAAATACCAAGTGCGATTTCACGTTTCGTATTTTGATCATGCCCGTCATACCAAAATGCATGAGAAGTACCCTCAGTTTCGGCACCTCCTCCTTGGTCAACCTTAGCCAAAAATACTTTCCATGCCGTCCAACTGAATCAATACGCGAACCCAAAAGTTTGGATTTTATATCTTCTAGCTCTGCATCGGGATGCTTTGACTCTTTGAGTATAGGAAATAACAATGTATCCAAGGATAGATTGACATTTTTGATCCGAAAGCCCAAAACGTTCCTTTTCAATAGAGCACAAACATGGGCCACCTAGTAATGTTAGTTATTGACCTACATTGTTCAGTGGCAAACAAAAAAGACATACTTCTGCTACCTCAGGCATTGGGAGGAGTTGAATGTAAAGAATTGCTTTGAGAATGAATAGTTGCCCAGATTTCGCACAGAAAAGGAAAAACAGGAGCTCAGAAAAGGCAACGAATTCAACCAAGCAATAAGCACCGACGGAATTGCCATCATAATGAATAGACTATTTGGGACCAAAAACACTGCACCAAAGCCATCCTTGAACGATGCAATCAAGGGAATAGATGAAAGGGTGAGCTCGTTAGATGTCAAATTGAGCAAGATAAATTCCGAATTATCAACTTATCAGCAAAAGCTAACTAGAATGCGTGATGGACCAGGAAAGTCGGCATTGAAGCAAAAGGCTTTAAAATTGTTGAGACAACGGAAACAAATTGAGGCCCAAAAGGATCAACTAGAGAACCAGTCGTGGAACATGTCCCAAGCATCAATGACGACTGATAACTTGCAAAATACCATGGTCACGGTCAATGCAATGAAAACAGCAAACAAGGAATTGAAGAAGACGTATGGAAAAATAAATATTGATGAACTTGAAAACTTACAGGATGAAATGTTGGATCTAATAGACAAGTCTAACGAGTTACAAGAGGCACTTTCGACAAGCTATGATGTACCAGAAGACGTGAGCGAGAGTGAGTTAGACGCCGAGTTGGAGGCTTTGGGAGAAGAAATTGATTTCGAAAATGAAATGGCTGAAAGTGGAATAGGCGCACCTAGTTACTTGAACGATGCAGAGCCAGCTAATTCAGATAAACTCCCGACTTTTATTGACGAAGAACCAGAAAATACTGAAAAAATTGCTAACTAGATGTGTGTCACCGCTTCTGGGAAGCTATATACAAGCATACAGAGGATGTTTTGGTGTCCTTAGAATTTTCGTTGTATAGCCATGAAGTAATTACCGATATCTGGACACGATGTGAACTCCCACCCATAAGCGGGGATGTACACACACCCTCTAGTATCCACTACTTTATATTTGTCTCTTCTATCGGCATCCTCTTCGACCCACTCTTTGATTTCATATTGATTGATGTATTTTTCCAACGTATGGGTTCCAACCGGTACAATCCTTAATATATGCTCACCCATCAATATTGTTGTGAACCAACTGACTGGGTCTCTGTTTATCGTTGAAAGAAATAACCATCCGCCTACTTTCAACCTCTCCAAACCTTCAAGAAGCACTCGTGATGGGTAATCCACATGTTCCAATACTTCAAACATGGTGACAATATCAAACATTTCATCCTTTAGTATATCCTCAATGGCCGACAATTCGTATTGCAACTTGTCTTCCAACATTGGGTCCTTGGCTTTATGTATTTTTGCTGCTTCCAACACATCAGCTGATAAGTCTATCCCTTTAACACTAGACACAAATGGGGATCTAGCCATTGACTCCGAAAGAATACCACCTCCGCATCCTACATCTAAGACCTTGAGCTTGCTTGCCTCTAATATCTCTCCCTTCCTCTCCTCTTGATCGAGTTGTATTCTCTCCCTTACTGGTGCTGGCAACAAATTGACATTGTAAGGGGGAATATAAATCTCATCATCTGGAGATTTGACATTCGCGTTGAGCTTTGTATGCTGCAGAATTGTATCATATATAAAGTCCATTCGTAACAAATTCATCTTGTGCAATATACGTTGAGGCCCATTTACGTCCCACCACGATGAAGCAAGGGCATTAAAGTGTGACATTTCTGATGGGGAAGATGAAGTGTACCTAGGAGCATTGTTGAAATGCGGATAACTTTTGGAAAGGTATCTCACTGGTTGCCACCTGCTTATGGCAGCTCCACATCTTCTACCACTCATTATTGCTAAACGAGTGTGTACTTAGTGAAATCTGGAAGGAAATATTTTGCAAGTTTTCAGAATGCTAAACAAAAAAAAAAAAAAAGGGAAAAGTAACAAATTAAACACTGACATACCCCCCACACTGGCAACTTCCACGATGAGTGATTCGGAAGATGAAGAGGTATTCGAGAGTTTGATGGCTACTAGGGCTAGACGTGCCAATGCAGGATCAAGGCTAAAACAGCTTATTGAACTAGAGGGAGAGGCAAACGAGGTTGAAAACACCACCAGTCAGTTTGCTACCGAAGATGATGAAAACGTGAATCTACTTTTCCAGGACGATGAGGATGACCAAGAGTTTATTGAGGAGGATAGTGACGGAGCCTCTTTAGGTGATGAGGACGAGGGGGATGCGGATGAGGGGAGTACAACTAGAGAAATAACGCGGCACTCTGGTGACGAGCAAGATGAAGAAGAAGAAAGTGAAGCAGTACAAGAAATCAATTCAGACGAGGTGTTATCAGACTCAGACCTTTCTGCATCAGATTCCAATGAAAGCGAAGGGGAGAAGGAGTTACAGAGGCAAGAGAGGATACGAAAGAGAAGGAAAAAGACTGTTATTCCCCAGATCAAAAAGATACCGGAAAAACCTAGTGTGAAGAGAGCAAAGAAATCACCCTTGATTACCTCAGATTCATTGTTGATGTCAAGTAGGAGAGCCTCTTCTCGATCTTCAGCAGTTGAAAGCAAACAAGCATTAATTGATCGATTGAAACAAAGTGAGGAGAGGAAAGCCAAATATGTCCCAGTGGAGAGAAAACATGTTCGAGAATTAACACAAGCCGAGAGAATGGCACAGGCTGCCGAAACGGAAAAGGAAAATATAGAATCCTTGAATAAGTTTAAAGAACAGGAAATCGTGAAAAAGGAACGTCAAAGGCAATCGCTTTTGTCAAAAAGAATTAAATTACAGAATGTTCTACGATGGGTGAGTAAAGGAGAATACATCACCCCAAATGAAGAAGTAGCGGAAGCTAGACGGCAATTTGAACTTTACATGAAGAAGAGGAAAAGGTTAGGTAAGAAGAAAAAAGGAGGGGGAGGAGAAGAGGCGATTGTCATCAGGGCACCATTTTCAATCGACTATGACTCACCGTATCAGAGGGCTATAATGGAGGAGAAAAAGAGGACGCAGCAAGAAGAGGTGGACCGCTTGGAAGGTATGAATTGTTCATTGATGGAGAAAATAGTAGAGCATGATAATGAAGGTGATTCCGTGACTATATCGAAGACGGACATCGCCGACTTCAAAGAAGACATGAACAAGAGCGAATTGATAAATGGAGAAGATCAGAAGAAGGTCAAAGTTGAAATGGAAGATGAAAAAGCAAAGATCGATGAGGAAGAGGAATCAAAGAGTGCAGAGGAAGCTAGGGCTGAAGGGGACATAAAACCAGAAGAGGAGACAAAGATTGAGAAGGTGAAAAAGGAGGGCGACAAGGCAAGAATCAAGGTGACGGATGAAGCCCAAGTTGATGATAGAGGTGAGAGTGAACCAGGACATGAAACCCCTTTTGATCCTGGGCCGGTCGCAAAGTCAGAGGAAAGGGAAGAAGTACATCACACATCGAAGGATAAACAGTCAGATGCAGAGATGCAGGAGGATTCGGGGTCGATGGTGGATAGTAATGAGAAAAAGATGGAAGTACGGGACTTGGATAAAGACAGTGAGGTCAATGCTGATCGCGCAGGGGGAGATCTCAGTACCAAAGAGCGCCAAATGCAGTCTCAGGATGAGCTATACCCTATTAAGAATGCACCCGAGCATACCCTCAATGAAGAGCAATCAGGATTTTTAGACAAAAATCTAACGAAGCGGGTGAAATTTGCGGATGAGCTTAGTGAAGGAGAAAACGGACCATCTCACACAAAGCAAGATTTAGTAGAGGCCATTCCCGCTAACGAAATGACTGAAATAAGCTCAACTGAAGGCACACCACTCCCAGAAAACAACATGCATGCACCATCTAATGATCACTCATCTCAAGAAATCTTTGAGGGACCTGTGCAGAAAGTGACGCGAAATACAGTGTATTTTGTTGACTTCAATGAAGACAAACGTGACCTCAAACTAATCCCCTCTAATGTCAAACAAATACTTTTTGGGGAACAATCGCTTTGGCCAGCAGCAAGAAGGTCCAATGAGGTGAAAACGATAATACGCATAGGCAAACAAGAGAATCCATATACACGAAAAGACAACAGGGAGGATGATTTGTTCACACCGATTACCGACCTTAATGAAGATGACCCAATGTTTGATGAATTGAAAAAGCTACCTCGCTTGGGAGTAGAGCAAGATATTGTGGAAATTGCCGAGAGTGATCAAGAGGATAATTCCGCAGAAATAGTAATCCAAACAGAAGCACCTACAGGGTTGTATTTGCCCAATGGGAACAAAAAAGTGTGCATGGTTTCAGGTACAGAAGTTAAGTACTTTGATCCTTCAACTGGTATGCCGTACAGCTCAGTGGAAGTTTACAGAACTTTGAAACTTATAGAACAAGGTCAAGCGGAGTGGTTGGGATTAGATGCAACAGACAACGGTCCTGTGGACTTGTATTTGGGGCTCAAAGGGGAACACGCTAGGCACGCAAAAGGTGTTCCGGAAGGGTTCTAAGAATGTGATTTATTATTGATAGACATGTATATAATCAAATGCAATCCTGTTTCAGTAGTCACGCAGTTTGCTTTAACCAACAAGTGCACCGGTGTAGGTCAACGACCATGTTCTGGACATACCATTATCAATTTGAGCTGGGTCCCAGTCTTTTCTGGCAAACCAATCGTACGAACTCTTTGGGTCAAACAATGCCTTATTCAACATCAATATACCTTTCCAACCATCAGGAATTCTATCAACTATGGGAGCAAGTTTTTGATCCCACTCTTCTTTGACAAACTTTGGCCCACGGATGTATCCTGATATAGGTGTGATAGGCAACATATGAATCCCATGGATCCATTCGTCACCAATTGTACCTCTACCAAAGTAAGTAGAGTAGTCGATTTTGTTCTCAAAGGATATACCAGCAACTTTATTAGGTATGAACTTGGAAGGCTCAATCTTGTTATCGTCCGAGTAAAGCATGTACATATTCATTGATCTTCTCATAATAGCAAGCATCAAATTGGCTCTGCTTTCCATTGCCTGGTCGCGAACGACATTGGCGAACAATTTCATTCCATAAACGAAATGATAATCTTCACTGGATGACTCCTCATCTTTTCCGTCACCGGAAGCAAATATTCCATGAGCAAATGAATGTCCGTGATACCAGCAAAACGATCTCGATTGTGGGAAAAACTCATCAGCTCTAGGACTGGCAATGTCTCTAAGAAGTGCAATTGCATAATCGTAAACTAGATTGTTGTTGACATGTAACCATCCCTCATCAATGTGGGCAACCAAGGCAATGGCGTGTATATGGTAACCATAATGGAAATGATGGTCATTATAATTTGAATTACCAAAATCTGCACCAGGTTCAGCTGAAGAAATGATACCTTTCCAAGTAGTGTCATAAACTAAAGGAAACTTTTGCTCATTTTTGGCGAATATCTCAATGGCTTGTTTTACTTTAGGAAGAATTTCATTTGTGAGACCTTCATCTTTCAAGATGAAGTGACAAACGTGGGCAATGTAAGCAAATTTGTCCAAAATTTTTCCAGAAGTATACATTGAATCAATGTCAGCCATGCCAACTACATCCTGCTTAACTTCCTCAGTAGCAGCTTGACGGATCAACTGCAAAGTTGCATCGGAAAAGTGGGCATTTTTTGCGAAAGTCGTCCATGGATCCCACATCACATCTATTGGAAGGTCCTGCTCTTGCATAACCAATTCATTAGTTTTGTATGCCCTCATAACGCCTTTTGTAGTTGAGTCCAACTTCAAGTCTGTATCACCATCGGAGGTCACCACTTCTTGATGATGAGGCAATGCCCAAATTATTGTTTTACCAGATCTTGATCTACCCTTTATGTCATACTTGATTCTATACTCTCCTCTATCTCCATTTACGGTTCCTGATATATCTGCACCTGTAGGATAGCAACCGACAGCATCGTCATAATGGGAAGAGTCACCACGACAAATTTGCACCGTACCTGGACTCTGTCCAACTATATGATTTGGGTCAGTCAATTTCAACTCGATATCACTATAAATGGACCAAACTACTTGATTGAATAGTTTGACTTGGTACTTTTGAAGTCCATCAATTTGCCCTGTTTTTTTAAATTCTTGGTATCCCACTTGTGAGGCAATAATGGGCTTGATTCTGTCATATATAGCAGTAATAAAGCCCATACCCTGTATCAAAGGAACCTCAACACATCCTTGTTGATTTTCAAGTCTGGCAGTCACCGACATCTTTCGATGATCATGCAATGTCATCTTTACATTGTTGAAGCCTTCACCTGAAAGAACAAATGACTTGATTCTTGGAGGGTTGAAATAGAATTGAGCAACTTTGGCATCTGGTTCTGGTCCAAACACTCTTTGATTCGCGTCCGTATGATTCAAAGCTAAACCAAAGTCCTGACCCGGATCTTTCGTTAACCATAAAGAATATGGCAAGGTCCAAATTGGGAATGTTTGATCTTCCAATGTCAAGTTGTTGGAAAAGTTGTTTGTTTGAATTGGCTGGTTCAACGTACATCCTTGAGGTGTGAGCTCATGATGATTCCGCTTAAACATTTTTGGCGGTTCACCAATTGCAATTGGGTGGTTGAAAATGTCTTCACCGTCAATTGAACTATGTTGGCTGTGCTGCTTTGGTTGCTGTTGTTGGCTCAGAGAAGCTTCATTTTGATTGAATAAAGGGGCTTGTCCATGATGAATGTCCATGCGCTTGAATGCATTCTTTAAATCCCTCAATCCCATTTTTCCGACAGAAATTTTAAACTAGGTTTCTTCCCAACCTTTGCAAAGGAATATCTTATTGATTTGGGAAAACGGAATTTTTCCCGTTTTTGGTTTCAGCGGGTATCGATTTGCGCACTGAACTAAATCTTTTTAGCTGAGAAAAATAAAAATTCCGTCACAGTTGAACTTTGGGAGAAGGAAACCAAGGTGTATTATAAATTAGAACCGATATCCAATTGTGAATCATGGGGAGTGGTCAAAAGAGCTTTCCTCATCGTCTAAAGTTTTGTCAGAATGAAGTTGCTTCCACTTTTAAGCATTGTAACTGCAGTTTCTTGTGCCACTGACTTGCAAGAGAAATGGGGAAGTCTTTGGCAATTTCAAGGAATAGCCACTTTTGCACACTTGGATCACGTTCAATGCCTCATCGATCGCGAGCAAATGTTTGATGTTGGGATCATTGGTGTCCCGTTTGACACTGCTGTGTCGTACAGACCTGGTGCAAGGTTCGGTCCAAGAGCTATTAGAGATGCATCTCAACGTCAATACAGCTTGCGTGGTTTCAACCATAGGGCCATGTTCAACCCATACAAATCGTGGGCCAGAGTTGTTGATTGTGGAGATGTGCCAGTATCTCCAATGGATAACAAATTGGCTTTCCAACAAATGGACCAAGCTTTTGAAGAATTGTTGTGGGTGGGCGATTCAGTTGAAGTTGATCAAGTTCCTCCTAGATTCATCATTTTGGGAGGTGACCATTCTGTTTTGTTACCTCATATTAGAGCATTGAATAAAGTGTATGGTCCTGTGAATATTGTACATTTCGACGCTCATTTGGATACTTGGAAACCAGACAAGTATCCATCATTCTGGCGTACTGAAGTTAGTGACGTGAACCACGGATCAATGTTGTGGAAAGCATACGAAGAAGGGTTGACCACAAAGAACAATGTTCATGCTGGTATTAGGACCAAATTATCCAGTCTTGCTGATTATGAGGACGATGATGCACAAAATTGGTTGAGAATCGAGGCTGATGATATTTGGTTGAAAGGTTCTGACTACGTTGCTCAACAAATCTTGAAGAGGGTTCCAAAAAACACACCCACTTATATCTCAGTTGACATAGATGTTTTGGATCCAGGATTTGCATCTGGAACCGGAACTATGGAGTCAGGAGGTTGGTTACCAAGAGAATTGATTCACATCTTACGTCAAATTGATGATTTGACCGTTGTTGGTGCTGATGTTGTTGAAGTCGCACCTGCATACGATTTTGCTGAAGTAACTGCAACAAATGGAGCCCAAGTTGCTTTTGAAATTTTGACTAGTATGGTCAAGAAAGGTCAAATCGATAGTAAATTGGTCAAAAGACAAGTTTACAAGGGTGCCAACTGAAGCCAGGTCAAGTATCAGTGGATACAATTGAAACTTGATAATGTTGTTCTGATGCTTCAGCCACGTGTGTTCTTGAGTAAATGTAAAAGGATTTTCGCAAAGTATATAGCCAGTCTGGGAATTAGATTTGCAGTTTAAACAGGAAAGTTAATATTTATATGATGTGATCGCTAAAATTTACTCTCTCTTGAATATCTCGGAATGGTTTGAGCATCACTTGAGTTGTTTAACTGCGGCCTTGTATAATTCTGCTCAACCTCGAACTTGGGGACTGGTGGACTATCGCTTTGTCATTTACTGGTTATATGCAGTGCACGCACACAGTTATTTATTCTACTTCGTTACATCAATCTCCCCCCGGCTAGATCAAACAAGCTATTATGGAATTGGGAAAGAACGTACGAGAATATGACATATCTTACACAAAACGTAAGGTTCACCAAAAAGACACCAACACGCCTCCTTTCTCCTCTTTTGATGAACAACACGCCTGTTCACTGTACAGAAGCCTTACTCTTTTGCACTGAATTCCATTCTCGCCGTTGTTATAACGCACACCCTACCCTAGTTTTTCTGGCGAGGGGTTTTATTTTTTCTTCATTAGGTTCCATCAACGGAACGGAAAGAAAAACCGACTCTAAATATTACACAAAAACTACTATAGATTGCAATGGAAGCCGCACCGGTTTGACATCCATCCGAAACTTTAGTTTGAAATTTACCAACACAGCAATTGTTTTTTTGAGTTATATATAGATGATCCCACGATCAATTTAAAGCTGGTCTTTTCAATTGTAAAGCATACTCATAATAGATAGCAATTGCTTAACACCACGCCCGTTCAAATGATGCTTCGATTAAGGGTTCCATTAGCTAAACAATTCCTCACTAAAGGGGGTCCATCGCTAAGCCCCTCACTCTTCAAAGCAGTTTCAAGAAGTGTGACAACCAATGTCCATACCCATACAGTCAAAACACCAGTCGGTTTAGATGCTGCAATCCAAACTTTGAAGCCGAAAACCACAAGATTGTCAACCGAAGGTCCAACTGAGTGTCCGCTTGATGGGTTTGCATTGTTGAACTCCCCATTTTTCAACAAAGGCTCAGCATTTACCGACGAGGAAAGAGAAGCTTTCAAACTTGTAGGACTCTTACCAACACAAGTCAATACATTGGAAGAACAAGTCGATAGAGCTTATGCGCAATTCAAAATTAGAGTTGATGATTTGGCCAAAAATTCATTCATGGATTCAATGAGATTACAGAATAAAGTGTTGTATTTCGCCTTGGTTAAGAAGCATATCAAGGAAATGTTGCCAATTATATATACCCCCACCATTGGTGACGCAATTGAAGATTATTCTCATAGATTTAGAAAACCAGAAGGTTGCTTTTTAGATATAACATCACCAGAAACGATTGAAGAGAGGTTGGCTTCGTTTGGAACTGAGAAGGATATTGATGTTGCTGTCATCACTGATGGTTCAGCAATTTTGGGTATCGGTGAATGGTCAATCGCAGGAATTCTAATGTATGTATAATATCAAAGCAGAGACGTTTCACGAAACACCACTTTTTTGGCCTTTTACTAACACAAAATCACTAGCACAATTGGTAAAGGTAGTATTATTACCGTTGCAGGCGGTATTGACCCTACAAGAGTTTTGTGTATCGGTATTGACGCAGGTACCAACAACAAAGCTCAATTGAATGATGAATTGTACATGGGAAACAAGTTTCCCAGAGTAGAAGGGAAACAATACTATGATTTCTTGGACAAGGTTGTTAAAGCGTTCAAAAAAAGATTCCCATCGTCTGTTTTACATTTTGAGGATTTCGAAACTACAGCAGCTAGAAAATTGTTGGAGTCTTATCGGGATAAATTACCTTGTTTCAATGACGATATTCAAGGTACTGGGTGTGTTGTTGTTGCTGCTTTGAAAGCTGCTCTCAAGGCCACCAATCGTAAAATGGATGATAGCAAGATTTTGGTTTACGGTGCCGGATCAGCAGGTATGGGTATTGCCACTCAAATTGCATCAAATTTGAGAACCGATGGGTTCACCGATGAGGAAATTCATTCAAAATTGTACCTCATGGACAGATATGGCTTAATCACTGAATCAACCGAAGCTACACCATCGCAAAAAGTGTATGCTAAACAAGATAAAGACTGGCAAGGTATCGACAAGACCAACTTGGTTGAAGTTGTTGAAAAGATTAAACCGACAGTGTTGATTGGCTGTTCAACCCGCCCCAAGGCATTTACTGAACAAGTGGTCAAGACCATGTACAAGTACAATCCAGATCCCATCATTTTCCCCCTTTCCAACCCAACCCGACTTCACGAAGCTGTGCCTGAAGACTTGATGAAATGGACAAACAATAAAGCATTGATTGCCACCGGATCACCATTTGCACCCGTTAACGGTATCGCCATTTCCGAAAACAACAATTGCTTTGCGTTCCCCGGTATAGTTCTCGGATCTGTCTTGTCACGTAGTTTGAAAATCAGTGACGAAATGATTTCTGCAGCCGTTGAACAATTGAGTATCTTGTCCCCCAAGATTCGTGACCCCAAGGGCGGGTTATTGCCGGATATAACTGAGATTAATGAAGTCAGTGCTAAAGTTGCTACCGCCGTTGTGTTGGAAAGTTTGAACCTGGGGTTGGCTAGAGTGGAAAGTGAACATAGACCAAATGGGCAGTATGTCAATGTACCAAGAGATTATGAGGCTTGCTTGGCATGGGTTAAATCGCAAATGTGGCAACCAATTTATCGTCCATATGTGAAAGTTGAACATATTCCTCATATTCATACCCATCAATATTAGAGTGAGCTAAAGTGAAGCGAACCGGTGTAGGGTTATTCCTTTTTTGTTATAGATTTTGAAAACTAATTGAAGTCGATTTATTGTAGATTAATAGCTACGTTTGATCCCTCTCAATTAAATAAAATGTTGTTATTACAAAGTCTATAAGAAAATCTATATTACAACGTAGTGGCCACCTATTACACCCCCTCCAATCACCGACCACTCTTTCGCCCACCTCATTCTCCTCATCAAGCATAATACATTCTCGTTCTTCTCTTTTCAACTTTATCACCACCGGAGTTTGCACCACCACCACCGCCACCATTGTGCAAATACCGCTTGGCATCAACCTCGCACATGATTGCATCATTCACGACATAATAATCATCTTGAATCTGTCCAAAACAACAACTACATTTCAAACAATGTACATGCCATTTTTCGTCCAAATCATTCTCAATACATGATCCTTCAATTCCAACACCACATGATTTACAAGTTGTGGCATTGAGTAAATGATAATGCTGGAAACAGTATGGCTCGTCGTCCAAGACATAACATTGGACTTGTTTGTTGAAATGGATGGTACATGATTGATAAGAACATTTGAAGCATGCGCGATGCCACTGGCCTGATAAGTCACCGGCTTTGGAAAAAATGGATTTGAGTGATCCTTTGGCGAATGGATCAATGAGTTGATTGCATGACCGACATGGTCCCGTGCCGGGTGCATAATGGTTTACTTTGGGAGTTGCATCAGGAACAGTGGTATTGCTTGGACCATTAAGTGTGCCAAAGTTATTATCCATAGCGGTTTCAGAAACGTCGGGGGTTGACTTCGGCATTTCATCTTCAAATTGATCCAATTCAGCAATGATTTTAGTGAATTCAGCGGAATCTTTCCTTTCCGGAACGCTGTATGGATTATTGACATCACCATTCATTTGTTTTACATCCCTTTTAGTAGGGGAAATGTTTGAATGGGCCACTGACAATGGTTGTATCGATTCAATTGAAGCGATTGACATATCATCACAATTGCTATCTTTAGTGTTGTTAGAACCTGAGCTATCTCTAGCCTTTTTCTCTTCGTCGACATCCTGTACACTAAATTGTGGAATTGGAGGGCGTGTAGTTGATACAGTTGATTGGCCTGAAATAGATTTCTGAGGCGAGGTTTTTTCAAATACGCTTCTTTCTTCTCCTTCATAATGTTCAGCCTCACCACCGTTTTTCAAGTTTTGCAATTGTGTTTCCAATTCTTGCTCAATGCGTCTCTCCTCTTCATCAATTGACTCTTTTGATAGAATTGAACTCACAGTAGATCCACGTTTATAATCATCAGATGTATTCACAGGCTCGGTTGATAGGAACTGTTGATACTCACTTTGCTGGCCCTTAATGGTATATGGAGTATTCTCTTTGTTGTCCTGCATGAGACGTCCATTGAGGGAATTTTCGTGCTTGGCAGAATGCAAATCTGGCGACACATTTTCCAATTGAGTTGCCCCAGTCAGGGGAGGTGATGAAGTTTGACGACTTTCCAAATCTTGCTTAAACTCGTTCAAAGCAGGAGACAATTTATCATCTCTAATTTGGGAGTAGGTAGGCTGTCTAGGAACACCGGTTTGATAGCGTTGGTTAGGTGGCGCCATCTGATGTGGGTTTCTTGGGGGCTGTGCCATTTGTTGGGGATGCATTGGACGTTGTGGTTGTGAATATGGTTGTTGTTGGTGGTGGTGGTGCTGCTGTGTTGGACTAACCATTGAAGGGGGCACAGGTCTCCTCTGCAGGCGAGGTGGATATCCAGGCGATTGTGGATGTGGTTGACTATTCATTTGCCAAGTTGGAGGTCCTGGAGGAATGCCAGTCATGGATCGAGGCATACCCGGACCAGGCATATGTGGTTGATTTATTGGAGTCGGTATACCAGTCATTGATCTTGGCATACCTGGATTCGGCATACCTGGATGATACATGCCAGTTGGCGAAGTTGCTTTTTGCATCATTTGTGGTGATGGTGGTGCTCCTCCCTGTGGGTGATACTGAGTTGGAGAAGTGACCCTTCCTGGACCTGACATGGGAGGCACCCCGCCCATTTGGTTTGCGAAAGATTGTTGTTGCAATTTAGGTGAATAGTTTGGACTGATCGGATACGGGACAGCTTGATTAGAAGGTGGAACCACATTTCTATTCGCTTGAGGAGGATATGGTGGTCCAAGCGAGCCATTGGGTGGTCCATTCATCATCATGGGTGGACGCTTTCTTGTCTTTCTCGGATCAAATGGTTGCAGTGGTTGATGATGTTGTTGTTGCGGGTACGGCTGTGGTGGAGGGACATGACTGTAACTGCTTGCTGACATTGGTGTAGGGATTTGATATCCATGTTGGGCGTATTTGTCCTCTTTAGACCGGGAAGTGTAGGTGGGTCCATTCTCCCCATTGGAGCCCATGGATTCGGGCACTTCATGAATTACTTCTTGATGGACATTATTGTTGTTGGACCCATTTGATCTATTTGAGTGATGCGACGACTGGTTTGAATGATGTGATCCAATTGAGCGATCTGAATGATGAGACACAACTTCAGATTTGTTTGAGTGATGCGAAGAAATGGAGTGCTTTGAATGGAATGAATGCATAGAAGAATTCGGGTGGTTGTGGGATGCAAATTGTTGAGTATGGGTTGACTCTTGCTCTCCAGTATTGTCATAGCTATTGTTATGATTCAAGTCGAGCGTTAGGTTCTTTACATTCTTTTGTAGTTTATTTGGACTTGTGTTACTCAAAGTATGGTTTTCGGCTTCATCGTCGTATCGAACAGTCCTTACTGTTTGTCCAGACAGATCACGACTGCCATTTGAAGCAGACGAGTACTTTCTCCCGTATGGTTGATTTTGTTCAGGATATGCGGTAGATATTGAAGTGTTTTGTTGTGATTGTTCATGATATTGAGAATATTCAGGCGAAGTTCTATGACTGGTTGAAGCAGAGCCGCTCATCTGACCGCCATATGATGAGTTCATTGAGTTGGATTTACTCGATCCAGAAGATGATCCGTTTGAGTTTACTCTTGTATCTGGCAATTGATTAACCAACGGAAGACTTTCCTTTGTGGCTGTTTTAAAGCTTACACCACCACTACTACTCTTGTTGCCAAAGGAATCATTTGATTGGTTTCTTGGTCCCCAGCGGGTTGAGCTTGTCATTGATCTGTTTGATCCTCTGTCGTCACCATGGTGATAATGTTGTTGTTTATAACCCTTTTTGTTAACATCAAACCCAGCTCTTTCGTATACACCTCTATACTTGTGAGAAGGGTTAAATGGTGGGAATGCCGAGTCCAATGATCTCGGAGAATGCTCTGATTCACGTATAAACGTAGGGAATGATCCCATTTTGGGTGATGGTTGATGCATCTTTGGTTGGCTACTCTTTTCTCAATTTAGACGAGGAGTGGACAGACTAAATGCAAAATATTCTGAGAATAGTTAGTGGGAATGAAACTGGGTAATAGTAACGAATGTAAGAATGAAGGTTGTCTCCAATTGTCTCTTAGTCTAGTTGGATCTTATGTGGTTTAGATGAGGAAGGTGTGATGAATGTAGTTGTGTATTATCGGTTGTTTTGGTTGTTTTGGTTGTAAAAATAAAATAAACGAAAGATTATAGTTTTCCAATATTTTTTATTTTTTATTTTTTTATTTTTTTATTTTTCGTCTGATCTTATGGGGGGCAGAGGGGGGTAGTGTGTTTTGTTTCGTTCTGTTTTGTTTGTTTTGTTGTTCTTTATAAAAAGTTTATGACGATGATAGTAATAGTAATAGTAATAATAATTATAATAATAAACTAAGTTAGTGATGGTACTATATCTGAGCCCTATTCCTCCTCCAATTGATTGATGTGTTTGACCTTTCAGTTGTTGTTTACTAAAAGCAAAAGACAAAGATTGTTTTGGAAAAAATGGACGGGATGATGATGATGCTTTTATTATGGTTATGAATCTGGCCTATATTGAGAACAAAGCAGTCCTATTGTACTTCGTGTGTATAATGTGTGTTGCTTGATTTTAACTACTTTTGGAGTTAAAAGTACTGCATATAACTAAAAATTCTTTTCAGTCTTTCACGTGTTTGTGTTTGTTGTCACATAAAATGCTACCAAATACACACTATACTTACACACAAATCAAAAAAACACAATTGAGAACTGAAGTGAATGAAACTGAAATTGCAAAGAGTTCAAAAGAAGAAGAACAAGTGTAAATGTATTTTTGATAGAGAAGCATAATGAGGAAGTTCACAAAACACGCCTACAACTTAGAATAGAGCTATGTAGTGCTGTAGTAGGTTGAGTCATAGAGAAAACGTTTAAACCTGTTTTCAATTCGTGGTCAATATAGTCCAAAGTTGACATCCACCATTAGTGACTTATTTAGCAATTACCTTCACAGCCTACATCGAGCTATAGTTCCATTCCTTCCCAATAAACAACTCTACAATCTTCTTCTTTTTTTTTTGTTTTTTGTTTTTCTTTAGCCTGCGCGTTTGACACTAAAACTGATTCACACACCGCCCCTCCTCCCCCTTCGCATGAAAAAAAAAAAAAAAAACTGTATTGCGGTAGCGCTCAGTATCAGATGTCACTAACTTTTGTATTGCGACACTCATAGCTTTATGACATCATCCTCAAGAAAGCTCCTTTAGTATTGTACCAGAACTCTTTGTTTCCCATAAACCTCATCTTCCTACACACACAATATGGAAAGTGTATACACAGCCCTATCAATATCACTCATTACAAACAAGAGACTTGCAGTATGCTGTGACAATGCAGTGGAATCAACAAACCACTTTATTGATAGGATTTTACAACCATGTGGGTTTAATCAATCACAGTATATCGTGATTGATTTACTTAAACACAAGAGTATTGAAGATATTCTTCATCATGCAACAATTGAAGTGAACAATGGACTTCAATTTAGAAGTATAATCATATGGCAAAATCTACAACACTTGGATCATATACGACAGAAGCAATTGTACAATTTACTCTTGCAAATGGATAACTATGGTAAACATTCAAGCAGAACCAAAGAAAATTTACCGACAACCATCAAATGTGACGGAATTGTATTTGAAGTTGTCAAACCCCTGTTACTCACTATCATCCCATTCTTGGAGTTTGACCTTTACGATCAGAAAATATATCCATATTTGAAGGAAATGTATTGGTCAAGCGTCACATTCCCACTTGTCAGTGAATATAACAACAACGTCAATTTCATACCCAATTATCAATCAACATTACTCAATTTGAGATCGAAATTGAATACAGTGTACATGAGTCCCACCATCAAATCTTATATTTACTCATTGATTGTATTTATTAGATGCCACCGGTTGGCATCATTGGCACCCAAACTGGTACGAGTGCCAACTTCCACAATCCTATACGTACAAGATTTTTGTAAGTCATTGGTGCTTTGGAGAAGACAGTTGCAGCTTAGTCGTACTAGTATGAGCGACACAGTAGTGTCTCATGACGAAAATGAGTTACAAAAAACGGCCACCGCCGCAGTAGATTTGGAGTTGGAAGAGGAAACAGAATTGTTTGTGACACCAGAATATGTTAAAATTGCAGTTAAAAATATCGGCTACTGGCTAGTTGATTGGGAGACAAATCGAAAGTTTGCAAACACGGAGGACCTCAAACGGGACCCAGATATTACAAGCAAAACCGAGACTGAAAAGGTATTGGATAACAAGAAGTTGGAGATCTCAATGCTTACTGGAGACTGGTATGGTAGTGAATATTATTGTGCCAATGAGCTTCTCAAGGGATACAAGGCCATCAGAGACAGTGATAGTCCCACGGGAATGACAAACAGGATAGTAGATGATGCTATTGAAGAAGTGAGACCTCCATTGTAATTATGTGTAGCTCCAAGATTGTAACAAAGCTTTTTGCAGTTGATTAAAAACAAGATCGGTTGTAAAAAATACAATTTTATGACGTAAAAAACTTTTAGTCTATATATGTCTTGTGTCACATTTCTCTATTTTGGGACAACACAGCAACAAGGTTTTAACAGTTCAACGAAAAATCAACGAAAAATTAAAAACCAACAACGATTATTCAACGAATAGGGGAGGAGGAACTTAAAGGCAAAAGAATACACCATTTGAAATTTTATACAAAGACGAGTCAACGTATAAGAAGAGCTAAACTGACTGACCACCCACCCGCTTTATAAACAAGAAAAAGTTCTATTTTTGCGTTTTCTACAATGTCCGATATTCCAATTGATTTTACTGAGCTTACCCAGTTGACCCAATTGGGTATCCCGCAGTCGTCATTGGACTTTAAATCCACTACTTTGGAGTCTGACCACTACATATGTGTGCGTGAATCCGGTCCACTGGGTAACACTGTTGCTATTGTTGATTTGAAAAATAACAACGAAGTTACAAGAAAGAATATGTCAGCAGATAATGCTATCATGCATCCAAAGGAATTTGTCATTAGTTTAAGAGCAAATGGAACCACGTTGCAAGTTTTCAATTTGGGGTCCAAACAAAGGTTGAAAGCCTACACTATGGACGAGCCAGTTATATTTTGGAAATGGCTTGATGATCAGCATCTTGGTTTGGTCACACAATCGCTGATTTATTTCTGGAATGTGTTTGATGGCACCAATGACGGACCAACTAAATTGACTGATAGACATCATACATTGAGCAATGCTCAAATTATCAATTTCGTTGCTGAGCCAGATTTGAATTGGTTTGCTGTTACTGGTATTGCTCAAGAAGATGGTAGAATTGCCGGTCATATTCAATTGTACTCGAGGTCAAGAAATGTTTCTCAGCCAATTGAAGGCCATGTTTGCAAATTTGCTTCATTGACATTGAGCGGAGCCGCCCATCCAACTAAAGTGTTTTGTGTTGGAAACAAGAATGCTCAAGGACAAGGACAAATGCACATAATTGAAATTGACCATGTCGATGGCAACCCGCCATTCCAAAAGAAAGTTGTTGATATTTTCTTCCCACCAGATGCCAGCAATGATTTCCCAATAAGTTTGCAAGCTTCAAACAAGTATGGAATTGTTTACATTTTAACCAAATACGGTTTCATTCACTTGTACGATATGGAATCGGGAGCAAATTTGTTTGTCAATAGAATCACTGCTGATCCTGTTTTTACGGCAGCTAGCTACAACAATGGAACAGGATTATTGACCATCAATAAATCAGGTCAAGTATTGAGCGTTGAAGTTAGCAGAGATAAGATTATCCCTTACGTTTTGAATAAATTGTCTAACGTACCTTTGGCCATTTCATTGGCTGGACGTGGTGGCTTCCCTGGTGCCGAGAATTTACTCAATCAGCAATTTCAAACATACTTGAACCAAGGTGACTACACCAATGCCGCCAAAGTTGCTGCATCTTCCGAGCAGTTGCGGACACAAGATACCATCAACAAGTTGAAACATATCACGCCTCAACCAGGTCAAATATCACCAATCTTGCAATATTTCTCAACCTTGTTGGACAGAGGTACCTTGAACAAGTATGAATCCATTGAATTGGCAAAACCAGTCTTGCAACAAGATCGTAAGCCTTTATTTGAAAAATGGTTGAAGGAAGACAAGTTGACTTCATCTGAGGAATTGGGAGACATTGTGAAGTCTTATGGGGATGCAGCTTTGGCGTTGGCCGTGTATATCAGGGCTAATGTCAACATCAAGGTTGTTTCATGTCTTGCTGAATTGGGTCAATTTGACAAGATTTTGCCATATTGCCAAAAAGTGGGTTATAATCCCGATTACACCAACTTGATCCAAAATTTGGTTAGAGTTAATCCAGACAAGGCCAGTGAATTTGCCACATCGTTGTTGTCTGGAGATACCCAATTGAATGTTGAACAGATTGCTGATTTGTTCTTTTCTCAAAATTACATTCAACAAGGTACCGCATTCTTGTTGGATGCATTAAAGAATGACTCACCAGCTGAAGGGCATTTGCAAACCAAGGTTTTGGAAATTAATTTGTTGCATGCACCACAAGTTGCTGATGCTATTTTGGGGAACCAAATGTTTAGTCACTATGATAAACCAACTATCGGTAAATTGTGTGAAAAATCTGGATTGTATCAGAGAGCTTTGGAGCATTATGACGATTTGAAAGACATCAAGAGAGTCATTGTTCACACTAACGTGATACCAAATGACTGGTTGGTCTCTTACTTTGGACAATTGAATGTTGATCAATCTATTGCTTGTTTGAAGGAATTGTTTAGCCACAATTTACAGCAAAACTTGCAAGTGATTATTCAAGTTGCCACAAAATACTCTGATTTGCTTGGGGCTAAGAAATTGATCAAGTTGTTTGAAGAGTACAAATGTACTGAAGGATTGTATTATTACTTGAGCTCGATTGTCAATTTGACTCAAGACCCTGATGTTGTTTTCAAGTATATTCAAGCTGCATCCAAGATTGGTCAAACCAAGGAGATTGAAAGAGTTGTTAGAGATAACAACGTTTACAATGGTGAAAAAGTCAAGAATTTCTTGAAGGAGGCCAATTTGGAAGATCAATTGCCATTGGTTATTGTTTGTGATCGATTTGGGTTTGTTCATGATTTGATTTTGTACTTGTACAAAAACAAACACTTTAAATTTATTGAAGTCTATGTTCAATCCGTTAACCCTGAAAACACTCCTCAGGTTATTGCAGGGTTATTGGATGTTGATTGTGATGAATCAATAATCAAGAACTTGTTGATGTCAGTCTTGGGTAGAGTTCCAATCAAACCATTGGTTGAGGAAGTTGAGAAAAGAAACAGGTTGAAGATTTTGTTGCCATATTTGGAAAAGACATTAGAAGGAGGGTCAAATGACCAAGAAGTTTACAATGCCTTGGCCAAGATTTACATTGACTCAAACAATTCTCCTGAAAAGTTTTTACAAGAAAACAACAATTATGATACTTTGACTGTTGGTAAATATTGTGAAAAGAGGGATCCATATTTGGCATACATTTGTTACGCCAAAGGTGGCAATGATGATGCATTGATTGAAGTTACAAATGAAAACAAGATGTACAAGTATCAAGCAAGATATTTGTTGCAAAAATCTGACCTTGACTTGTGGAACAAAGTTCTTTCCTCTGAAAATGTTCACAGAAGACAATTGGTTGATCAAGTTATTTCCACTGGTATTCCAGAGTTGGACGATCCAGAACCAATTTCAATCACTGTCAAGGCTTTCATGGAAAATGAATTGCCAGAAGAATTAATGGAGCTCTTGGAAAAAATTATCTTGGAACCATCACCATTCAGTGAGAATGCTTCATTGCAAGGATTGATGATTTTGACTGCCATCAAAGCTGATTCTTCCAAAGTTTCAAGCTACATTGAAAAGCTCGATAAATTTGATCCGCTTGAAATTGCACCATTGTGTATTGATAATGGTCTTAATGAAGAAGCATTTGAAGCTTATGACAAATTTGAATTGAGAACTGAAGCCATGAAGGTGTTGATTGAAGATATTGTTTCCTTGGACAGAGCAGAACAGTATGCTGACAAGTATGACACATCTGAATTATGGTACCAACTTGGTACGGCACAATTGGATGGATTGCGTATCCCAGAAGCTATTGATTCATATGTCAAATCCAAAAACCCAGAGAATTACGCTCAAGTGATTGAAATTGCTGAACATGCTGGTAAGGAAGAGGAATTGTTACCATTTTTGGAGATGGCAAGGGAAACCTTGAGAGAACCAGTCATTGATGGTGCATTTATCAATGTTTATGCGTCGTTGAATAGATTGAGTGATATGGAGAACTTTGTCTCGGGAACAAATGTTGCTGATTTGGAAGCTATTGGTGACAAGTTGTTTGAAGCTAAAAACTACAAAGCAGCCAAGATTTTATATAGCAATGTTTCCAAATATTCCAAGCTCGCCACCACATTGGTTTACCTTGGTGACTATCAAGCTGCTGTTGATTGCGCAAGAAAAGCTTCCAACACTGAAGTTTGGAAGCAAGTCAACAATGCTTGTATTGAAAATAAGGAATTCAGATTGGCACAAATTTGTGGTTTGAATTTGATTATCGATGCTGAAGAGTTGCCAGAGTTGGTCAAGACTTATGAATACAATGGATATTTCTCCGAATTGATTGCCTTGTTTGAAAGCGGGTTGGGTTTGGAAAGAGCTCACAAGGGGATGTTTACTGAATTGGCCATTCTTTACTCCAAATACAGTCCTGAGAAAGTGATGGAACATTTGAAATTGTTTTGGTCAAGGATCAATATCCCTAAAGTTATCACCGCTTGCGAAGATGCTCATTTATATCCTGAATTGATTTTCCTTTACTGCCATTATGAAGAATGGGATAATGCAGCATTGACCATGATTGATAAATCCGAAGTTGCATTTGAGCACTCATCATTTAAGGAGATTGTCGTTAAAGCGCCAAATTTGGAAATATACTACAAGGCCATTCAATTTTACATCAACGAGCAACCTTCATTACTTGTTGATTTGTTGCTGGTTTTGTCACCAAGATTAGATTTGCCTAGAGTTGTTAGAATGTTTGTCAAGAGTGACAATTTGCCCATGATCAAACCATTTTTGGTTTCAGTATTGGAAAAGAACAATAGAGTGGTGAATGATGCATACCATTCATTATTAATAGAGGAGAATGACCACAAGGCATTGAGAGATGCTATTCAATCATATGATCGATTTGATCATATTGATTTAGCAGAAAGATTGGAAAATAATCCACTTGTGTATTTCAGACAAATTTCAGCCTTGCTTTTCGCTAAGAACAAGAAATTCAACAAGGCCATTTCCATTTTGAAAAAAGATGGTGATTGGGTCAACTTGTTGAAGGTTGCTGCTGAATCAAATCAAAAAGTTGTTCATGAAGTACTAGACTATTTTGTAACAACTGGTAATTATGAAGCTTTGGTGGCATTGTTGTATACTTGTTACCATCTCATTGATTCAACTTATGTTGCTGAAGTTGCATTTGAATACCAATTGGCCAATTTTGTTGCACCTTACAAGATCTACACTGACCATGTGAGAGAACAGAAGTTGATTGAATTGTTCAAGAGACTTCCCAATAAGGAGGAAGAGACTGAAGAGAATGAACAACCTAAATTTATGCTCACGTATTGAGCTCTAAAACATTTTTATTATTTTTTTATATATACTTTGTTGAATGAATGAAAAAGGATGATGAAAAAAGTGTTTAAAGAAGCGCTATTTCTCTGGAGTTGCTATCGTCACCTTCTTTGACCCTTGAAATTCATCATGGTTACCTTTTCCACTTTTTTAATCTTTTTAACACAAACAAAGAGCAACCCCGCTAGGGCAATACTCGAAACCACAACCACAAATTCAAACCCACCATCGGACTCTTCGATAAAATTCTCCAAATTCATTCCATACAATGCTGCCAAATACAATGCCACTCCCATTGACAATAACCCCGTGGAAAACTTTAAACCAAGAAGCATCAATTCATTTCGATTCGAGTCCAACACGATATTAATAATCTCTTCTGTGGTTTTAATTTGTGATCGTAAATTCTCAACTGTTTGAACAATCTCATCAGCTGTCTTGTAGTATGACTCCAATAGCATTTCGATTTCAGCGTGATTGGTCCCGGTTCTTGGGTCAGTTAGGTACATATCATTCAATTCATCATCTCTTTCTAGTAAATCCTCTAGCAAATCTCGGATTAATGTGGCTTTTTGTTGAAATTGAGCAAGCTTTTTCGATTGAATAAGTAAATATCGCAATTTGTACCGCTCTATACTTTCATCCAACCCGGATAATACATTGGTAAGTATGGTTCTGTGAACCTTCATTTCGGTGGTGAGGTTGGATATAACATGGATTAAAATTGCTTCCAATGCCCGAAACTCGTAGTACTCCTTCACTTGATGGTTTGAAGTGTTTTCTTGAAGTTTGCTCTCCATTAATTTTAGGAGTTGCAGCTGTGAATGACTCTCATGCCTGATTGAATAAGTTGATGAATACGAATCAAAAATCGTCACTTGATCTTTTTGGATAAGGGCTCGAATATTGAGCAAGTTCAACATGATACAGTTCTTTCTAGTAACCAAACTAGGAACTAATTCAATATTATGCATGGTTGAAGATGGCATTTTGCTGTTAGTGGCGGCAGCGCCGATGGTGGAGGTGGTACTACCCAGTGCTGATGTGTGTTTGGACAATTTGCGGAAATCGCGAGGCACTAGATTATATTGCTTCATGAATTTCGATTTCGGTACGTCTTTGCCATGATGTGTCATTTGCCCCTGGGAGTTGAATATCGTACATTTGATAAGTTCATTTTCTTGTGATTTCGATGATGATAGCGTCTTGTAGATGAACAAGTCTTCGAAGGAGTCCCTCAGTTTGCTCTTGGGTTTCGAAGCAGCTTTAGTGGCAAAGGAAGTCGTGGAGAGCCGTAGAAGTGGGATGGTTTGCTTAATACTAGTCGCCCTTGATATTCTACTTAGTGTCGTTTCTAGCATCTCTGTAGGTTAATAATGATGGACCCAGCTTTTACCAGTCCTTATTTCCTTGTCAATTTTGTCTTTCTTTTTTTTTTTTTTCGCAATCAATGGGACAAAACAATATCCCAAACCCACGATAACGTGTTTTCCCTTTTTTTTTTTTTAATGAAAGTTTGCTCCAGTGATGAGATAGAGGTGTACGAAGAAGTAGGACGTGGTGGATTTGGTGTTGTTTACCGTGGTATAATCAAATCCAATCAACAAGAAGTTGCAATCAAACAAATTGATCTTGAACAAGATACAACCGACTTGATTGAAATCAACAAAGAAATTCAAATCCTAAGTGAATGTAAATCGCCTCAAATAACATCCTACTATGGGTCATTCGTTAAAAACTACAAGCTTTGGGTGATTATGGAGTATGTTGACGGTGGATCGATTTTTGATTTGTTGACACCGGGGACCATTTCTGATGAAACAACCATTGCATACATTGTGAGGGAAGTTCTACTAGCTTTGAAATACCTACATAACCAAGGCAAGATTCATCGTGATTTAAAAAGTCAAAATATCTTGGTTAATAAACGGGGAGAGATCAAATTGACTGATTTTGGCGTTAGTACACAATTGAGTTCAAATTTTTCCAAACGCAACACCACAGTGGGGACACCATATTGGATGGCACCAGAAGTGATTTTGAATTCGGAATCAGGTCATGGGTTCAAAGCTGATATTTGGTCATTGGGATGTTGTGCGTATGAGATGTTGACAGGGAAACCACCGTTACAGAACCATATTGCACCAATGAGAGCATTGCGGTTAATCTCACAATGTCAAACCAATGGTGATTTCATTAAACTTATTGAGTTGGATCTGTTGGATGCATCAGAAAATTTCCGGGATTTCTTGAGTGTGTGTTTTATTGAAAATACCAAAATGAGGTTTGATGCAAGTAAGTTGTTGAAGCACACATTTATCAATCGTAAAATTGACAATGGATCCAAATTCATAAAGAAATTAATCACTAGAAGACAATTGTGGAATCAACAACATGCAAATTTCAAACCTAAATCGTACTATGTTGAAACGGAAATGCATCATAATCAATCTAAATGGAACGATCAAGTTGAAACAAATAGGGACGACCACGAAGTCCATTTCGATATCAGCTCCATCACTATCAACGAGGACAATGATACTTTTCTTAGTAGCCCCGTGCAAGAGGATTTACATGCTGAAACGAAAACACAATTCCAAAAAATACACACCAAGGTGGTGAATAAGGTTGACATCAAATGTGGATTACTGGATAATCAACTGAAAACATTCAACAAATTAAAGAACGACATGGTGTCACTTATTACAGAGCGTAATGATAAAATTGTTTTATTTCAGTATTTGAAATACTTGTTCAAAGAACTATCTAAAGACAAGAACAAGCAATTGGGTAAGTTGATTCTACCATCCACTCAACGGCGCGAGGAAGAAATAGCAACACCTAGCATGATGACAACGTCAGCAACAACAACAGGAACAGCAACAACAACAACAACAACAACAGCAACAGCAACAGCAACAGCAGCATCATCTTTAAAGAATCGAATTCAATTCAACAAGTTTGATGAGATTGAGCTGAGTCTAATGGATTCGTGGATCAAAAAGATGAAAACATAACATTTGGTTGGAAAACCAATTTTATTGGCTCATTTGTTTCCAATTGGCATTTATTTCAAATATATTAGCAACCCCATCCAAACCACCAGTGACTAGTAATTTCCCTTCTTCAAATATATCAACAGACAAAATTGCATGTTTTAAATCACTATCTCGGTATTTCCACACCATTTGCTTCAGTTTAATATCCCAACACAAGACACCATTTGCATCACTACCACTAACAATCAAATTCAATCCATTATAAATTACAAATCTCAGTTCACAATTGTACTTTTCACAAATGGGCGTCTCTTGTGGCCCAATAAATGTCTTTACCACTTTGTTTTGCATATAATCCCACAATCGAATAGTTCCATCTAAACTTGTACTCAAGATGTATTTGCCATTGGGGGATGTCTCGACATTTGCCACGGGGAAATTTTGTAAATCAGTAGTTGAAAGTGAACTGGTGGCAGTTCCATGCGATGATGTACTCGTAGTTAGGGTTTTCAAACATTGATAACTTTCTAAATCAAATAATCGAATCAATCCATCATAAGATGCACTTATAATGATTGAATTGTCTGGCGTCAAGGTTAAACTCGAGATTGGATCGGAATGGGCGGCTAATGTCGTCAAGATTTTCCCCGAGATGATGTCCCATATCGTTATAGTTTCATCAGCTGAGCCACTGATTAGTAAATTACCCTTGGAGTTGAATTGGATAGTTGTGATGTGATAGGTGTGCTTTTTAAAGATTTTGATACATTTCGATGAAGATTTATTTATGGACCAAAGTCGTATCGTCAAATCATCGGAACATGATGCGAGGATGGATGAGTTTATGGGGGAGAATTTGATATCGGATATCCCCTTTGTATGGCCTAGTAGTTCGCCAATGAGTTTTCCTTCATATATTGTGTAAATTTTGACTTTATTTTCAACAGCCAATGCAATTTTTGTCCCATCGGGAGATATTCGAATTGATGTAATGGCTGTAGGTTCTTTGATCTTGTTCTTTAAGATGTAAAGATCGTCATTATTCTCGGGATCTAGAGCAATACCCATTCTGGTGGTAAAATTTCTTGAAAGGCTTTGTCAGTTGCGACAAATAACCTCTTTTTTTTTTTTTCTCGGTTTTTGGAGAATTGAGAAAAGTTGAAATCTCAAAAACTCTCTCATTCACAAACAACGAGCAACAAAAGTACATATATATCTACAATTCATCCACCATAAACAGCAGTTGCCCAACACCACAATGGAAAACCACTCAAACAACTTATTTAGGTTCAGCCTTGGTAATCTCAGATTACCCAAATCAGCCAAATTAAGGGCGTTTGGAATCTATTTATCCGGTGGATTATTTGCAATTGGATTCTGGTCATTAGTAGATTCAGCCATATATTCCAAAACCGTAAATGCATCAGATGTGCATGTGACTTTTATCGACTGGTTACCATTCATTTGCTCGTCATTGGGTATGTTGATTGTTAATTCGATAGAAAAGAGTCACTTGATGAATAGTGAACAAGGCGGTGGCGGTGGCGGCGCAGGAATGTTTGATGATGGAACCAATTATGTATGGGCCGCTAGAACTATATTGTTTTTAGGATTCAGTTTGTTGGCGGGTGGTCTTGCTGGTAGTTTTATGGTTTTCATTTTGAAATATTTGATGAAACATTACTTGTTCCCCACATTGGGTATGGGTGTGTCAAATATCGTGTGCAATGGTTGTGTCATGTTGAGTTGTATTGTATTGTGGTTATCACAGAATATCGAGGATGAATATAGCTACAGTTTGGCTTTATAAAATGCAAAATAAACAGGAACAAATTATCACTTTGGTGTACCAGGTTTTTGAAAACCTAGTTGATAAAAAAAACTCTATAAAATTGAAAAAAAAAACAAAAAATGGCTAATTACACTCCTGCATTTGTGAAAAAAAAAAACCAAACACGGCCCAAATTGTAAAGAATTAAACCGTTGCATACTGTATGTCCAAAAAGCCAAACATGTAGCCTTGATTGCGTTTCTTCTGTATCTCTCTGTATCTCTCTGTATCTCTCTGTATCTCTCTGTATCTCTCTCTCTGTATCTCTTTTTTCTCCCTCTCATACAAGGCCGAGGTCATTCTTGTATGGCCCTAGTAAATCCAACTCAAAATCACTAAAGTTGAATAAATCCAAAAATATCGGTTCTGAAGCACCTCTAGGGTACACTTTGAAATCTTTACTCCTCAATTCATTGAAAAATGGTTGGACAAGCACTTTTCTAGGACTTGCTCTTTGTTCAGGATCATAAACCAAAATCTTCATCAAAAGATCAATAGCATCAGGTGGTGAATTACTGAAAATTTGTCTAAATCGTTCCTCAACTGTACAACTAAACAATCTTGTTGTGTACATATTACCCCTGTATTGTGGATTACTCTTGAAGAAAAAAGTATTTGGTGGTGGACCCAATAATTTGGCAATTTCCTTCAATTGGGTTTCGGGGGAATGACCTTGGAATATGGGTTTTCCAAGAAACATTTCGGCAATAACACATCCCAAACCCCATATATCTATCTTGGTGGTGTACAATGAGCATCCAACAATCAATTCTGGTGCTCGATAATATCTTGAGCATATATAACTAACTGACGGTTGATTAGGTTCCAATTTTTTGGCTGAGCCAAAATCACAAATTTTGAGCTGTATCGTTGATGGATCAACAAGAATGTTTGATGGTTTTATATCTCTATGGCTCACACCAAGTCCATGCAAGTACAACATTGCTCTTGCTAGTTGAAAAGTGTATGCCTTCATATGTGGATAGGGTATAGTATATTTTGATTGACGGTAAAACTTGATTTCTGCTTGTAATGTTGATGGTAAACATTCCATGACTAAATTTTGATACACTTTATCATCTGCTGAACTTCTCTTGTCGAAAAAGAATCGTAAACTGACAATATTGGGATGATGCACAACACGTAATATTTCCAACTCTCTTGATTTGTATTCAGTTTGTGCCGGTACGCGTTTAATTGCAAATGGACCTAACCATCCATCCTTGTGGATCCCATTGGTTGATTGATTAGACTTGGATTCGTTTGAATTCCCATTGGTGATGGATGGTGGTGTTGTTTTGGTTGTTGTTGTTGTTGTTGTTGTTGCATCAGGTGATGAATCGTCAGCGTATCGCAATACAGCTTCAACAACGGTTCCGAATGCTCCCTCACCAATTTTCTTGTACTCCCTTATTGTCATTTTGCTGGAGGTTGATGTCTTGTTGTTGACAACCTGGGGTAACGTATACTCCTTGAGAACACCCATTGGTTGTGCCATTGTAATTGATCGTGAGTGTGTGAGTGTGTGAGTGTGTAAGTGTGTTAGTGTGTGTTAGTGTGTGTTAGTGTGTGTTAGTGTGTGAGTATAGTTGATTTGGTGTGGTGTTTGGGCTGTGTAACGCGGTTAAAATTGGAAAGCAATATGTTTATTGGCTGTGTGTATGAGTAAGTGTGTGTTAGTGTGTGTGTCGTGTCCAGAATCTATTTATAATTTTATCTTGTGCTCTTTTACTTTATAGGAAAGCTAAGTGAGCAATTGATTATGACACAGTATGGTAAAGTGAATTAATTATATGATGCGTGTGGGTATACTACTCTAGATAAGAACTTGTCTTTTTGTTTGTTTGTTTGTTTGTTGATGTTGTTTGGTGTTGTTGTTGGTGTTGATGTTGATGTTGATTTTTGCTTCCTAAAGAGAGAGAGAGAGAGAGAGAGAGTGTGTGTGTGTGTGTGTGTTGTGAGAAAACTTGTGTCAGAGAGAACTTCACTTCTTGTCTCTCTCTTTTTCTCTTTTTCTCTCTCTCTTTCTCTTTCTCTTAGTTCTGTTGTGTTTGTGTTTGTGTTTGTGTTTGTGTTTGTATTGATGTCGCGGTAAAATCAAAAAATCAAAAAAAAAAAAGTTTGAAGAAGAAAAAGTTTAAAAAGAGAAAACCAACCCAACGAGAGATAAAAGGAGAGTATGTAATCAAATGGAAGTGGGGGGAAGTATTGAGTTAACAGTAGTTATCTATCTCTTTATTAGCTAGCTATACGTCTCTTGAATCAATCGATTTTTTTCTTTTCTTTTCGTTTTATTTAGATCAAAATTTGTATGCCCAATTTCTCTACTGTGTGAGGAATAAACCCGAAAGGATGAATCAAAAAAGCGTTTATTGTGCAACCAAATTGATTTATTTGTTATGCGCTAAGGAGGGTTTCAATTTCAATGCAATACAAAGTGACATCATCTCAATAAAAAAGTTCGTTTATATACGAAAAGACCAACCCTCTATGAACTTTGGTCTTTTATAGTTTAATAATAATCTATTGAAGTTCAAGCTTGGTGGAATTTTCTTGTTTTTTTTTTTTTATTTTTGAATCTTACCTGAGTGGTATATTTTTCGGTATTTGTAGCACAGAGTTTCTCAAGAACTGTTAAATAAAGCAACCCTTTATATCTTCTACTGCAGTTTTGTAATTAAAATCACACACATATATATAATATATATACATATATACATATATACATATATAAATTTCACTACAGCCAGACGAATGGGCTATTGATTCAAGGTTTTTCCAATTGTTGCAAAAAGAAAACACACCACTACACTTTACTACTGTATATATTGTCATCATTTGGTAGCATACGTCTTGAAATAAATTTTCCACTCTTTGATTTGGGCTTTTGATCTTCCAATTCAGACAAACTGTTTGAGTAGAGCTACATTCCAAACCCCCCCTCCCACTCCCACTCCCCACTCATCATGATTAGACAATGTTTTAATGGACTTTACCGACAACAAACAACTGGATTGAGGATAACTCAACCACTCACAACTTCCTTTAGGTCAATATATAATTCATCACTGTTGCGTCAAACCCAACCCATCACCACTACAGGCTCCGTTTCTGAACAACCAACCGTCAAAGAAACACCGTTGTCGGAGCTTAGTAGAACCATCGAAGAAAACATAGACAATTCACAATCGCAGAAGGCTGCTTCATCACCTACACTCTCCAAACAAGCTAAAGTAAATGAAAAGATAGTATACTGGAAACTTTACTCAACATTCAATAGACACAACACGAGGTGTACATTGGTTGCTGTAGTTGAGGATTTGAACTTTATGGAGAATAACCCTGACTTGTCCTACAATGAAAAAGTACTTTACTATTTACAGTTACCTCACAAGGTCAAATATTCAGTTACTGCTGGTCAACTAGGTTTCAGAAAATCTCAAAGACAAGAATATGAGGCTGGGTTTCAAGTAGCTGCCAAGATGTTCAAAACAATTCAAGAGAGAAACTATATTGGTCCTAATGATAAGATTGAATTGATTTTGAAAAATTTCGGAAAGGGAAGAGAAGCATTCCAAGCTGCTTTGCTAGGTAAAGAAGGGTCTTATTTAAAGAACAACATTGTGAGAATAAGCGATGCAACTGTTATCAGATTTGGTGGTAACAGACCAAAGAAGTTACGTCGTTTGTAAGAATGGCCGTGGTATGATCCCTCCTCATGAAACAACTTCATGTGTCAGTTGCATCGACTTCCAGTTGCTTAACTTGTATATATATATATATATTGGTATAGATGCAATAGTATCAAGCATGATATGACAGATTGGTTTGTTTGTAAAGATGTAGTAGAATACATATCTTTTGCCTAAGTGGGTGTTAACATGATATCGAGGTGCTCATAGCCCTAAAATATTATTTTCACACGTGCAAGTTTTGTACTACATAGTTAAACTAAATTGGTAGCACAGGCTGTATTCTCTCAAATAGTATCATCATACATACACAAAAACTGGTTCCTCAATGAAAGGAGACAGAAAGAGAAAAAAAAAAGTACTTTTTGATAGACTGAAATTTTTTACAAAGACTATTTGAATAGACCTTTCCAATCAATTCATATATATCGTTAGCAATGGGTTGTATGTTGAACACTTCATGTTTGCATGATTATGAGACTATCTAGTGGAGACTCAGTGGGTCAGGGAATCAGAGGATTAGGGGATTAGGGGATTAGGGGATTAGGAAATCACCTAGTGGCAAAGAGTGGGCCTATGAATGAAGGAGGGATGATGGATTTATAGATGATAACGGCAGTACCCAAAGTGATGGGTTGTTTTCACATCAACAACACCTCGACAGGACTAGAAGTAGCAACAACAAACGCACACAGTTGTCACCATTTGCAAGATAGATGCCAACCCAACCAGTCCATCAAGTCCATTACACTCCATCACACTCCATCACACTCCACTTGTTGTCTCATTATATTATTCACTTGATCAAATTTACTAACTCTTTTATCTTTAGCAACTACTAAAGGAGCTACTGCCGCCAAGAAGGCTGCTTTGAAAGGTGTCAATGGTAAAAAAGCCGTCAAAGTAAGAACTTCCACCACTTTTAGATTACCAAAAACCTTGAAATTGGCTAGACAACCAAAATACCAAAGAAAATCAGTACCACATTACAACAGATTGGATGCTTACAAAGTCATTGTTGCTCCAATTGCCACTGAAACTGCAATGAAGAAGGTTGAAGATTCAAACACTTTGGTTTTCCAAGTTGACATTAAAGCTAACAAGCACCAAATTAAAAAAGCAGTTAAAGAATTGTACGATGTTGATGTTGACTATGTAAACACTTTGATTAGACCAAATGGAACCAAGAAGGCTTACTTGAGATTAACCGCTGATCACGATGCTTTGGATATTGCAAACAAGATTGGTTACATCTAAAGGGGTTGAAGAAGGAATGTTTTAATTAATGTGTATATTAAACAAATAAAACGACAAACAAAACATACGGAAAAACCTGAGATTGAAGGAAGATGTAGATTAATAATTTATGTAGTTTTATTTTAAATTAGCTCTGATATGGGGGATTCTATACACCAGGTTTTCAATTTGATACCACGATTGAGAATTTTAGTTTTACTCTTTAACTTTACACCTTTTACATCCTTTTTATTCAAAAGCTGGGCAAATTGCTGCTTCACTCTTTGTAGTTCCTTACCTTGTAGTTGCTCAAGATTTGGTATTTCAAGAAAGCGGCAAAGATCTTGGTGCAGAAACTCAGTTGCCAATGTTTTGCCATTAGCATCACCTACAACTAGTTTAAAAAATGCAAACCCCTTGATTTGTTTGTTGGATGGCGTAATCACCAATGGAACCTCCGGTACCATCGCAAAACAATTTACTGAGCCAATCACAAAGGTTGTTGATTCATTACCAGATTTTGTATTTTGGCAAGCTTGTTTGAAATCGGTGATGGTTGCAAATTGACATACTCTCATGGATTTACTAGTTTGCAATCGAAGCAAACCAGCTTCACCATTCCTTGCCCTGTCAGTTTCAATATCTTGAGATATAGAGAATTGGTCTTCGACAATTTTTGATGGCGCCGTTGCAAAAGCCCCAACATCGATATCCTCATCTGAAAAAATATCGTCATCGTAATCATCATCATCATTAGGGACTTGGAATTCAACTCTGTCGACAATGTCGACGGAATCTTTCTTGGCTTGAATACTAGGTGGATTGGCACTGAAGCTAACATCGTTATTGTTTACAATGGGAGACAACCCATCGCCATTATCAATTCCAACTTCATCCTCATCGGTATCCCCATTGGGTACTTGACTTTGTAAAAAAGTGGGATTTTGCGATAATTTCTCAATATCCTCATCCAGGACACCATGCGTCATTACAAACTCCGTAAACCCATATAGCTGATCAAGATTCTTATAATAGTCCAGACTCACACAAGCTTTCAACCGATCAATAAAATTGATAAACTCACGCTCAATGCCAACCATTTCACGAAATAAGTTGTGCTTGTAAACAATTCGACAACGATTTCCATACCCTTCATAATTCAGGTTGCCCAATTTGGAAAGATCAAAGTTGATGCGAGCTATGGCAGGTCTTGCACGTTGATCATTGTATATTTTCAAGTATGATGCATAGGTTTCTTTTTTCAATCTGACAATAAATAATTCATCTTTATCAAACACCTTGTTTTCAAGTTTGCATTCAGGAACACCGGAAACAAATGCAGTTTGATTAGATTTTACAGATGTTTTTTGTTTGATTCGTGTTAAATCGCTCACTAAGAGAATCCCTGAAGATGCGGTGCTATGGTTGTGTAATATAAGCACTGGGATATCAATACGATGTTTCCCAGCTGGAGAGATTCTGACATCAGGAAGTTCAGATAATGGATCCGATATACGGAGTCCTGTTATTTTGGCGCCTCTTCTATTGGTGAACAGGAATTCTTCTTTCATTTTGAGTGGGGGTCGTGAGGGAAGTCGCGTGTAGTAAAATGGGCTTTTCTGATTTCAAATTTTATGCGTGTTGCAAATGAATCTTTTCTTCACGGTTAAACCATTTGTTTTTGTCATTTAACTTATTCTTCTTATTATTATTATTATTATCTTGCCCCGTCAATTCCAGAGTTGAAAGAACCCTGTAGGTAAGCTTTGACATTTGTTTTAGACGCATTTTTGAGCAGTGAAATGCTTTAAATGAGAATGGGGATATCTTTGCGTGGCTTCTTTATCTCTATTGTACTGCATATAGATCCCAACAGACATTCTCATCTCGATCTCTCCTTACATTAACTCATCAACTCGATTGAACAGAGCAGAGCAGAGGAGTATAGTCATTTTGAGTTGACAATGAAAAGTATGTCTCAATCTGCCAAATTCAATCAAGATATGTACTAACTTTTCATAGAAAAGGTACTTAGAAACACCAAGGAGCCAAAATCTGCAACACCACAAGAACCAACTACGTACAGCGACTTTTTGGAAGAAGGATCCATAGCCGAGGAGAGTGGAGACAGGTGGTTAGGATCAGATATCGCAAAAGCCTTGAGGTTCTATCAAAAGGCGTATGATGCTTACACGAGATCAATACAATTGAATCATGGGGCCGAGAACCTAGATGCTTACTACAATGCTTCAAGGATTTTATTACAAGTGTATCTTTTAAACAAATCTTCTGACGGATTGGTATTGGAGGACTTGACCAACATTGATGAAATTTATGGTCCCAATTCAATTGTTCAGAGCTTGGAAGTGATATTAGACAAGCATTTAAAGGCATTGGGAGTTTGTGGAAGACATCCAGATCTACTTTACAATACAGTTACCATTTATGTGGAAATTTTGGAATCGGATGTCACCATAGAAAACAATGTACCCCTTGATCAATTGATCTCGATTTTTTCGTCAGCGCAGACGATATTGTCTGAGTTATTACCACGTCAAATGAACGCTTTGGAAACTTTTGTCCACGATTTAACCACTTCGACTGCTGAGTCAAGAGCAACACCACCAAGGACGACCCTGCCCAGCACAGAGCAAGAACAAGAGGAATTAGAGTCAGTGGAAGTAACTCAACCGGTTGATGGTTTAGAAACTGTATTGTTGGCATACAGGATGATACAAACGATCTATGAGAACCTAACAGAAAGAAACGATGTAACCATCATTAATACAACAATCAAGCCCTTTCTTGACTCAGTTGATCAGGTTGCCAATGAATTGGTTTCAAAGTACAGTGAAAGCTCTTTATCCAAAAACGAAATGTTGCAAAATATAAGCCTTCCACAACTCAATGAGTTGAAGATTGCTAGAAATAGCATCATTAGCATGCAAGGGTCCGATGCTCTTGAAGCAATCAACATTTGGGATAAGTTTTTCAGCAATGAAGTCATACAAGAGATTCCTCAAAAGTACTTGACCTGTGTGGATACAGTTCAAACTATTTTAGAAAGGGACAACATAACTATAAACACCATTAGTGATTCATTCTCAACCAGTGACAAAGAGGTTTATTGGCAAGTGCTAACAAAACAAAACATTTTGTTAAAGAAGGCGCAAGGATTAACTCAAGATGAGTTGAATACAAAGAGGAAGCTTCCGCTGGGGGTCGAGCAAGGTATAGGCTCCACAATTATTCAATTATGTGACATAATGATTGCACGAGCAGACTTGAACTTGCAAATGTCAATGATTAAAGAATATGAACCTAGTGCAAAAAACCAAGCTGCATTACTTCAAAACTGTCGTACGTTACTAAAGTCTAGTATGAATATAGCAAACACATCGGGAGGATTGCGAGAGCGTGCTATTGAGAAGCTAGATAGAGAGAAGAAATTGGGTGAAGCTGTTTTTCGCTTGTGTTTACTAGAGGGCAAAACATCGTTGGAGGAGCTTGATGAGATCATGACTCGTCCAAGATGGACCCGAGAGTATCAAGAGTTGAAGAATGTGGAGTGTTACGATGAATTCTTGAAACGAATTCTAATTTGATGAATCACATAAACATACTAAATCGAATTGAACAAGGGTTGTATCCATAATCTATATAAACTCATCGGGAATATCAGTCACATTGTTATTCCAGTAGTAATTCTCTGCATACACGCCACTCCCATTTACCGGTTCAGCAGGCGCACATCGACTTGCTTTATTGAATATGGAACTATCAATGTACTGTAGACTTATTGAGGGATTTCGGGCATTATTCACAATAATTTGTATAATGTTTATTTTAAACAAATGTAGTATCCATAACATAATCTTCATTGTGAGCAATCTTGAAAGGTGAGTAGGCAATGTGCAATAAAGCAAGGGGGATTTAGGCGGTTTATTTTATCAGTAGTGAGATTATGTGAGATTGTTCTTTTCTTAAATCTTATATCTCATGTGGTTATTTTAGGAAAATTATGATGACACGGGGGGGCGTGTGCGCTGTTCTAGAACACTAAAAAAAAAAAATTCGAATCTCTATCATATTGTCATGTTGTGAGATTTTGCGACATTGATAATCTACAACTTTTATTCTTTTTCTATTTACAAGATGTGTCCTATACAACCTACTTAGTCAACAATTTATCAAATGCTGGGATCAATGATTGTGCCATGGCAAATGAAAATACCAATTTTGGGCCTGTAGTTAACAATTTAGGAGTCAAACCTTTGAAAAATGCAGTTATACCTTCATTCTTGAACATATTCTTCAAAATAGTGAAACCCTTTTCTGGGTTATCAAAGTTTCTATTCTGAATTCTTGTCTTTATAACATCCAATGGAGCACTAACAATCAATGATGCACTGGCACCGAAAATAGAAGTGATGAAATTTTGAGTCCATGTTGCTTGACTGTAATCTTTCAAACCGAAAATGTATTCTTTGGCAAATGAATTACCTCCAAACAATGCAAACGAACCTGGAGCGTTTCTAGCCATGGTCCATCCCCAACCTCTGTACAACCCCAATCCTTCATCCTGCAAGATCTTGAGAAAACCTCTGCCTTTGAATGATTCGGGATTTGTTTGACGTTTGATCTTCAACACATCCAATGGCAACAATACAACCTCACCAATACCAATCAATGAACCAGCAGTCGCACTCATCAACGCTTTACCAGTCTTGGGGCCAAAAGCGGAGTCAAAATTGTCTTTGAAATTTTTAGTTAAAAATTCATTGGCAAATGGTTGACCACCGTATTTATACACTCTTTGCAAAATCTTGTAACAAGCAGCATATCCTAAACCTGGAAACAAGGTAAAAATTCTCTTGAACAAAGGTTGAGATGCAGCATCTCTAAAGATAATTGTATTTAATTGGTGGGCTGAAGTGACTCTACCATGATTTGACATCAATCTTTTGGAAATGGTGTCAACTGGGTGGAACACACCAATTTCAGCAATACCAGCAGTGGCTGATCCCAAAACTCTAGCAATACCGGATTGCTTCTTGTCTGAAGACGAGTGAGCAGTTGGAGACATTTCGTGTTGTTGATTTGATATTATCGTCTTATCTATTGAAAAATTTTTTGATTGGTTTTTTTCTTTTTTTTCTTTTACTCTTAGTGAATTGGAATTTTGACTCACACCGCGGTTAACTGATAGAGTAGGTCTCTCGAGTCTGTTGCAATATATACAAAGACAGAAGTTGGCTTACAGGTAAAAGGGAAATAGCAGAAGTAGGTTTGCCAATTACAACGTGAGCTGAGTGCATTTGGCTTGTCTATTTACTATCACACACTCTTTTTGTTACGATTTTCATCTATACATATGGCATAAACCAGCTAAATGGTCTGATGCAGAGACCAGGGAGACATAGCAGCTCGCATACCGTCTTAAAGCTATAACCAACTTGACCAGAACCTTCGTTACATTTGTTGTAGTTTGTATTTCTTTGTGCTTAACTCCAACCAAGCAAAACAGAGGAGGGGTGAGGCAAAAAAAAAAGGGAACAGAAAAAAGCATTGCAACAGTTTCCATTCTCATCACTGGTATTTGACAGCATTCCACAAATCCATCTACATCTAGTCACTCACTCACAACGATGGCAGATGTTATTACAGAGTTTGAACAGAAATTATCAGAGCTAACAATAAACAATGGATTGATTATCAGCCAGTTGACCCAATTAGCCAAGCAACATCCAGAAGTGGCTGACCAAATAATCGATTTAATTACAGCGAGGATTTACAGAGTCATACCCGAACAAAAATTGTACACGCTATATGCCTTGGATGATATATGTAAAGTAGTGGGCAACCCTTACAACATCCTTGTCGGTGATGATATCTACGACATCTTTATTCACGTCTTTCAGTTGAACAATGATTTCATACGAGGTAAATTGGTCAAGATGTATGACCTTTGGAAAACGGTGCCTCTTAAAAGTACTGGTGAGCCCGTATATCCAGAAGAACAGTTGACAAGAATTGGTCAGTTTTTGAAGAAAGCCGGTTATCCTAAAGAGGAATCCGCCAAGCTGGTGAATTTACCTCCCAAACCCACAGTCTCTTTACAACAATCTTTAATAAACGATATTGACAAACTAATTCCTATTTTCGAGAATCAATTACGAACAAATACGATGGACCAAAAGGTATCAGATAGATTCAAAGCGTTAAACAGCTTGAGAGCAATGTTGACAAGACAGGAAATGAAACCGGCTGAGTTGGAAGCAATTAAATCACATATAGTCAATATCCAATCGCAGGCTGCTGCACCAGTTACACCAGCTACCACTCCACGAGCAACAACACCGTTCGCACCCGTGAATCCAGCTTTTCAATTGTTCAATGACTTGATATTATCGGGGTTGGTAAAGAAGGACCAAGAGCCCATACCGGGGTCAAAACCGGTCTACACATTGGTGTTCCCGGAAACTAAGTACTCTTTGGATCAACAACATACAGAAGCTAGTTTGGAGGATTTATTGCTACAAAGTAGCTCAATTCCAAGATCAGAATATGATAAACAAAAGTTTGTTGAGTTGATGAGCATCTCTAAAAAGACATCTGACGGGGACTTGCAACACTTCATCAACAACAATAAATTGGGTGCAAATACTTTGAACTTGTTGTATGAAGCTAAACCTTCAAAGTGTTCTATATGTGGGAAAAGGTTCACAATTGACAGTGAAGGTGCAAGCAACAAGCGCCTACATTTGGATTGGCATTTCAGAATGAATAAAAAATTGACAGTCAAGGGTGGAAATATACAATCTAGAGACTGGTATGTTGATGATTATGAGTGGGTCAAGTTGAGTGAAAACAAAGTTGGAGAACAAGCAGATTCTACTACCGCCACTGACCAAAGTGTCGATATTTCTGTAACGACTGAGGCCCAATACACTATAGTCCCAGAAAACGACACGAATATGAATAACCGATGCTTAATATGTCGTGAACAGGTTAAAGCTAAATACAATGATGAAATTGGCGAATGGGTTTGGTATGATTGTTTGAAACCACCAGGTGAGAAAAACCCAAGACGGATTGTTCATGTAGCATGTTTCAATGACAAAAAAAGATCAGCTGAGTTAGATCTAAACACAAACGTTAAAAGAGAGAAATTGTATTGACAACTATGTACTTGTGTGTAAATATATTCTTTTTTTTTTTTTGGTGTAATCCTATTGTCCTAAGCATTTCAAGATATCGTTCCAAACCTTTCCTGGTTTTTGCGAAGCATCAATACCTTGCCAAATACCAGTCTTTTTGTAGTATTCAACAATTGGTTCAGTTTGTTGATGGTAAGTCACCAATCTCTTTTTCAATGCTTCTTCATTGTCGTCAGATCTTTGAATCAATGGTTCACCAGTAAGATCGTCAGTCATTTCCTTCTTTGGTGGATTGAAAATCTTGTGGTATGATCTTCCACTAGCTGGGTGGACCAATCTACCAGTGATTCTAGCAACCAACAATTCATCATCAATTTTCAATTCGATGGCATTTTCCAAGGGAGTTTTCCTTTCATTCAACATAGCATCCAATTTTTCAGCTTGAGGAATGGTTCTTGGGAACCCATCCAAAATGAATCCCTTGGCACAAGTTTTGTTGTTTTCCAATTCTGATTTGATCATGTTGACCATAATTTCATCATTGACTAAACCACCTTGGTCCATAATCTTTTTAGCTTCAAGACCCAAGGGAGTTCCTTGTTTAACTTGTGATCTCAACATATCACCAGTGGCCAAGTGACAAGCACAGAATTTATCCTTCAAATCTGCGGATTGAGTACCTTTACCTGAACCGGGAGCACCGATCAAAACCAATCTCAATTGTTTAGCGAAGTCGGCTGATGGTGCTGGAGTAACACCAACCTTCTTTTCCAATTGTTGGATTCTCTCTTGTAATTTAGCAACGGTATTTTTCAAATCTTCGACTGACATGGTTGGTAATTTGGGGGCGAGGGCAGGTCAAATCAGATACAGATAGGAGTGATATGCGAGATTTTTCAAAATTGTAACCAAACCCAAAAAGTTTTTTTTTTTTTTTTTTTTTTTCAAAACACGATTCTCGGGGCTTTTGTGTAATTAATTGCAAATCATTTAATTGGTTCAACGAAGACAAATGCAGTGGAGTTGCAAAACCTCATTCAGACATGCTAAACAGACATCCTGAATTAAAGAGATCATTACTTTGTGGATTAGGCGAACCGTATTGTATATTTACTATTTTTATATATTGACCTCAAGCTCCATTTGACAGATGTAGAAACATGAAAAACTCTTCAAATCTACCCAAATATGCAACACATGCCCAAAAGCATGGACTAAACCGGAATTGACCGAGATTGTTTTCTTGAAAGCCCCAAAGTCCTATATCACCGTGGAGCGTCATACCTCACCATTTTTTGTGAAGTATATACTGATGTTCGACCCAAGACTTTAGTAGTAGGGGTAACACCACGCTAAACGCAGTTGTAAAGCATGCCAACGATGTGACTTAACCATCACAATCAGCACCTAAAAGTACCCGCCAATTTGCCAAATACCGGTGGCGCAACAAGATATTCTCAAAATTGAAATTGTGGGCCGGAGAATACCAAGTCTTATCGATCCCGTAAGACAGGATTAAATCAACCTCATAAGACTGGACTACATCAATCCCCTAAGAGGTGATCGATTTCACCTCTACCGGTCCATTAAGACTAGCAAAACTATTCTGTCCCTCTAAAGACAGAGTTTTTAAACAGCTAGCGGGAATCAGGCATACCTGGACGGACATGAGAAATATCATATTTTGCAAGGGTGAATAAAGTAGGCAGCCTAAACAGTAAAAGCTATAGTTGTAGTTTCATTCAATCATACCAGGTTTAAGTCACGACATACCTCGTCAAGTGTTGTTGTGAGCGGCAAATACTCAATTAATTCCGGCAAGAAGGAAATTCGTCCCAAATTTATATACATCCAAATCCATACTCTTACGAAGCTATGTGAGATCAACAGTGGGGTCATATGGGTTGCAGAAGGATGCATTACAAAATTTGGGAAAAAGCAAGAAAAAGCTACAAAAACTAGGAAAGAGTCAAAGAGTGCTACAAAAGCAAATGCACATGGAATTGTTGCATGATATATTGGAGTGACGTGCATTGAACCGCTGATAAAGGCATACCATCGTAACGACCCTAATCAAAATGAACATCAATTGATCCTCCCAAAACTGAAGAGCTTCTTGATCTATTTTCATCACCATTTTCTTTCAAGTCATGTTTTGGTGAGCTTCTCGGCGAAGGTAAAGGCGTTGATTTGGTTTTGAATGGTCGAAGTGTAAACGCATCTGTACTGATTGGATTTGGTGCTTTCAAATCCAAGTGTTTTTGCTTGGTTGGCGTCATTAAACCTTCCTCGATATCTGATTTTGGTTCACTTTCGCGTCGAGTGCTTGGAGTTTCAATTATTGGCACTTTCTTAAATTGTAACCCAGTTTTTAACTCTGACTCCTTCTTTTGTTTGTACTTTGTCTCGTGCTCGATTAGTTTGTCAAATAAAGCTGCCCTGGTCTCAATCTTTAGTAATTCAGCAAGAAATTGGATATAATGATCAAGAGGTGGCTTGAACCCACTCTTGTGTTTTCCAGATGACGGCCTCATGATGAAGTGGACAAATGGTAAAGATCCAATTGCATCTGTATTGTTCAACTGTTTTGAAACGTTGGTTAATTCACTAAAATTCTTTGCGGGATTTTCATTAAGCTCATCTGATATACCGTAGTTTTGAAAAATATCCAACAGAAAAGCCACGCTTAGATGCTCTGTGATTGAAAGCAAACAAGCTAGGTTGCATCTTGGCAATGATGAAAGCACTTTAACCAAATCGGTGTCTGAATGCTCTCCATTGTACAAGTTTGTTACTGAATCGAATGCAGTAAACGGAATGATACTGTCCTTGAGTTCAAACAACCAACTTTTGAAAAACATTATAGCTTCGTCAACTTTGCTGTCTTCAAAGTACTCTATCACTTTGTCAATTATATGCACTTTTTGGTCCTTTACAGATTCATCTAGGGGTGGGGAACACTGAGAAACAATGCGTGTAACATTTTGTTTGATCTTCCACGCCGATTGTAAATCCAATGGCTGTAGCCAAATCGATTTCAAATCTTTGTCCTTGTGACTTTCAATCACTTGTCGAAGACGATGAATAATAAGTGAAACTGAAAAAAGACTTAGCGGACAGTCATTGATAACCTGACCCAGGGATACTTGAGACGAAATATCTTCATATAGATCATACTGATATTTCAAAGACTGTGGAGAAAATGCCGTTTCCCCAGCCAATGGAAACAATATACCGGTATCCAGGTTGTTCAAATGCAGAATTAGATCATGGTCGTAGTTTTGCTTCTTGTTCAACTCTGCGATGCCCCTCCCACAAGCTTGAATTTGGTTGAATTGTTGGAGATGAAACTTTTGGATTATTTGCAGCAACTTCGCCGAGCTAGTGTATATAATTTGGATTTTTGTCAGTTCAAATTTCTCCAAAAATTGTGCCAAATCGGAGAACCCTCTTTGTAACAAGTACACCAATTCTTGTAGCTCGAGAATTTGTTCATTGTATTGATCTATTATTTCCAGCACAACTTCTTCGTAATTTTTCTTCAAAAGCGAGCTTTTTACATTGTTGAACATACTGTTAAATCTAGTGGTTGTTTCAGCCATATCACTCATAAACTTTGATGAAGGGGATGAGACTTTACGACCGGGATTGGTCGATTGTTTGATTGGTGTGGATGGTTCAAACTCATTTTGAATCTGAGATACATGCAATGCCAAATCTGACCACTCAAACCAAACGCCTTCACTCTTGAACCGTTTTTGGAATATGTTTGTCGGATTGAGTAATTTCAAAGAGACCAATGATTGTCCAAATTTTTCAAGATTAGATCTAGTTGGTTTCATCCCTTCGATTCGTAGTTCATTTGCCACTTCACAAAGTGACTCACTGGCAAATAAATCATTCTTGTAACCTGGAATAGGAATTTTTCGCTTAACAGTGGGTGTTTCGGCGATCAATTGAGCTAGAATTACTTGAAAGTTCTCCATTGTTTCGAATATGACAGTACCAACATGTAGTGGAAATTGTAAGTCAACACTCATATCTCGTCGTACACTGCTTTGTGAATCCTCCTCAGAATACGATTCATCATCACTATAGTCGTAATCGTCCTCATCCTCCTGTTGTTGCACTGGTGCACTATCATGTGAACTTTCCCTTAATCTTAATTCATCAAAATATTTTGACTTGCTTTTTTCCAATTTCTGACTTAATGCTATATATTCCTCATATAGCTCCTCCAACCGGCTAAACTCCTTTTTGATATTAGGCTCATGATGTTTTAGATATTTCGTTAGATCATCTAGAACAAACTTGTCTATATTAGATGCCAATTGCAACAAAGTCGTTGATTCACCCATCATTTCGTTCTTGAAAATTTCGATACATGAATGGTATTTTGGAATCTCGCCCACTTTACCCTTGAATGAGTCAGATGATGCCAATTCATTGCTGGTTTTACTCAAGTACTCGCTATTGGAATGAAAGTATTTCAAATAATTGAATATCAACTTGCGAAAATCGTGTAATTGATGCAATGAAGTATACGTATGCGATTGAAGATTTTGCAACCCAGTAATGTAATCTGGAGTCCAATACAGGTTGGCAAACGGTTGCATTGCGATAGTTGGTGAAGTCAAAGGATTATCTGATGTGCTTGAGACCATCAAAAAGTGAAAACAAAAAAAAAAAAACAAAATTGCAAAAACGGCGCGACTTTTGATCTGTTGATTGTGCTCTTTATCACGAAACTGATCCAACTGAAGTTCGGCATAGTCTTTGGAAATGGACGAGCCTTGGGCATGAACGAGGATTATCAAATACAACAGGATATCAACATACTTGAAAGGGAGATTGAATCTGTTCGGGAGGAATTGGAACAGCTCAATGAACATGAATCGAATCTACAACAAGAAGTGAGCAGACTAGAAGCGCTTCAAGAGGAGCAGAACCAACCACCGCGGGACCCTCATTACGAGGAAGTACCGCTCATAAAACACGCGTACTTCGACCCATCAATTGCTCGATTTTTTGAAAATACAGAGCTGCCGCCACACAACGAGCCAATCGATCAACGCATCATAGAAGCAGCAGACACGAAGGAGAACATCATGTATGAAAACATTCTACGAATGAGTGGGATCACTGCTTTCCCCATCAATAAGCATTTATTCCCCAATGATGAAATTCTTGGAATAAGATTTGACATTTTCTCACCTAAAAGCAAATCATTTAAGCAACCGCATTATGTGATATTGCTGAAGTCCAAGTTCCAAAACGAAGCATCGTATTGGAGAGTTTATAAAACTACATTGCCAGTGCATGCTCCATTGGATCGATATCAGGAGGAATTGCAGGAGACAAACGATCTTGACAAGTTTGTCACTAGCATACACGTGTATCTAGCGGAAGACAACAAAAAGAGGGAAACTCCCGGGTGAGTCTGAAGTAATCAGAATTGGATACAGAGACTCGTGTAGCTCAAAATATATATTTCGGTAGCGCTTTTCATATTTCAACAAAACCCACTTAACTCTGCACACGATGTCTTGGAAAACGACGTTGCAGACATCGGCTACAATCGTGTCCCTTGTCATCATTGTCAATGAGATACGGAAAGCATACCAACAGCTCACCATCACCAGCTCTAACCTCACATCCCTCCCACCAAAATCTAGAGGAATCGAATCAAGGATTGGGAATACCGCTCTAATTGAGATTAAATCCTTGTCAGCAAAGACGGGATGCAAAATATACGCCAAATTGGAATTGAGTAATCCAGCTGGAAGCTCAAAAGATAGAGTTGCATTGGCAATCATCCGAGCCGCTGAGTCACAGAATCGATTGGTTCCTCATCAACAAAATGTAATCTTTGAAGGGACTTCAGGATCGACTGGTATCAGTTTTGCTGTATTGGCTAATGCATTGGGATATACTGCGCATATATGTCTTCCAGATGATACCTCACCAGAAAAGTTACAACTACTCGAGGCATTAGGAGCTGAAGTTGAAAAGGTTAAGCCTGCAAGTATCGTTGATCCGAACCAATATGTAAATGCAGCCAAAAGGGGTGCTGACGGCGTTAATAACGACCCAACAAATGATCGAAAAGCAATCTTTGCCAATCAGTTTGAAAATGATTTCAACTGGAGAATACATTATACCACTACTGGGCCCGAATTGATTAAACAATTGGATCGCATAGATGTTTTTATAAATGGAAGTGGAACCGGGGGTACCATTGCTGGAGTCGGTAAATGTTTGAAAGAACACAATCCTGATACAAAAATTATACTAGCTGATCCACAAGGTAGTGGACTTGCTAATCGAATTAATTTTGGAGTGTTGTACGACACAGTGGAGAAAGAAGGTACCAGGAGAAGACATCAAGTTGACACGTTGGTTGAAGGTATTGGTCTCAATCGGCTCACCTGGAATTTTAAACAAGGAGAACCCTATATCGACGAAGCAGTTAGAGTTACCGATGAACAAGCATTGAAGATGGCAAAATATCTTTGTATTAATGATGGATTATTTTGGGGCAGCTCTGCAGCAATTAATTGCGTTGCTGCTGTCAAGACGGCACTAAAGTATGGTCCCGGACAGAATATTGTTGTCATAGCTTGCGATTCTGGCGATCGTCATTTGTCAAAATTTTGGAAGCACGCAGTGCAGATACCGAAGGATGTCTCGTTAGAGGATGTTTTATCCGAGGGGGAGCAGTGAATAAGTGTAAAGCTCCACGAGTGATATCCGGGGACGTAGCATATTGACGCGCTCTGTATGATATACCGTGTACCTGGTTGAGTTTACAAAACGGTTTCACCTGTCACACGAGGTCTAAGCTCTCTTTATTGTTGCGGCAAGGGCAAAATCCAATGCACGAAAGTGTGTGTGTGTGAAAACGATGAGGAATCCTTTCACATTCTCTAGGTCAGTCATGGAGGTCATTCGGATTTTACTGAATTAGTAATTGGCATATTTCAAGATTTGAATGCGCTACTCATAAGATCAGTGTGGAGACCTGGGGTATTTCTATTCAACTTTGAGTTACCCAGAGACGTATTCATTTTTGATTTCTCTGGTAAACTTTTAGGGGATAGAACTGGAACCCACAAATAGTATATAGTACACACCGCGATTGTAATTGTGATTATCTTTCTAAGACGAGGTAGTTTTTGAAGTTCGATTGGAGAGAATCGATTACCAATTTCAATTGAGGATGGGGCAAGTATACGTAGCTGTCTTTTTATTCATCGATTTGTTAATAAATTTTGGCAAATTGTTTACTTGTGTAATTGAATACCATTTGTAGATTTTCATCTCTGTATTCCACTGATCCTTTCTACTTGTTTGAAGTAGTTGTAAGGGAAAGGTTGAAAAAGAAGAGAAACCCAATTTGAATGCCATAGCAGTGATGAAGCTAAGAAACTCGTTGACTAAATGAAAAGAGTAACTTTGGTGATGCTGACCATATATTCAGTACATTTGGTAGCTCAAGTGCTTGCTCTTTGTAGTGCGCGCCCCACATTATAGAAAGGATCATAAAATGTCCATTTCATTTTTGAACAATAGCAACGACCCAACCACTTTTAACAATATCAGAGAGATTTGATAATAGTCTCTAACAAGTCACGCTTTGAAGCGTATACAACAGCCCGAACTAACCTTGTGAGTGCTTCTGCAGGAATCCATCAAACATTTAACATGAAATCTCTTTAATCAGGGTTGGATGTTTTTGTTACACAAACTAGCCATCGTATCCATCAACTCTACCTACATGCATGCTTTTTTATCCACATAAATATACGTATATATATATATATATATAATACTAACTGCAATCCAATTTCGATTCTATATGCCTCTTTCAACTCTTTTGTTGCTCTTTGATCATCTTATCCTTGGTCTCTCTATACAATTTGATTGTGCTCAAACTTGAAGCAGCAATACCCATCCATATTTGCCAAGTTTGGAAAGGCAATGCAATACTAAAGACAGTATAAGTATTGAATCCTAAATCGGCCAACAACTTGTAAATATCAATCCAACAATTGGTCTTTTTAAACATTATATCTTTCAACTTCAACTCATCTTCACTATTTGATGATGAATTGTACGTTGATGATGTGAGGTTTAAAATATCTGCTCCTCCGAGTAGCTGTTTCGATAGTATTTTGGCCTTATTACGCACTTGTATGGCGATTTTGAGATCCATTTCTTGTTGAGTTAGGCTTGTCAAGTTTTCATAGGTATTGTACAAGGCTAACCACGATTCACAATACCATCCATAAGATTCATGTCTAGTGACAAATGTCTTGTATGTTGGTGAAGTTAAGAATTTCAATTTATAAAGCAAAATCGATTCATCATTGATTCCATAATATAGTGAGAAAAATTGACCCAAAGTTGATCGAGTGAACAATTCCAGTTCATTAATTTGCAACAATTTATTCTTGAATGAGATATTGGTTTTAAATTTCACGATAAGATCTCTTATTCTAAATGGTGTTTTACCAAATCGAAGAAACTGTCGATACATTGATAATCCATTGATTACACCAGCAAATCGGGTCTTGAATAACGAACAAACGATAATGGCAATAACACGAACGAAATCGGAAGGATGTTTGATAAAATTCTTGATCAATTCCAATTGCTTGGTTGAATCATCGTATCTCAACTTGATAGCAGCAATATTGACTTTATCATCAGACAAGTAGTCCTGGACTTGTGTGGCGTGAAAGACAAGTAATCGTAATGTGTACTGTCCAACTTTGGCCATTTTATCCTTACCAACAATGTCATTCAACATTGACCAGAAAATCTTCCAATTGCTAATAACTGGTGGTTTTGGTGGAATGGTTGATGCCGTTGACGAAGCTTGTGATAACAGTTCAGCTTTATCCAACTTGTGCACGTCTTCATGATGAGGTGGTAAATAAGCATAGTTGTTTTTCGATTTCAGCGGTGTTTCATATTTGATGTTTGACCCAGTGGCCATTGCTGTTGTCGTTGACATCTTCACTTGATCTTCAAGAATCTTGGATATATTATCAGGAGAGTTTTGTGTTGATTCTACCCACTCAGAATTGAACACTTGGGGTGGAGGTTGTGAATATAGTTTTGATGAGGGGTATAATGGAGATTGTCTAAATTGTTTATGTGTGTGCACTTGCGATATTGACAGTTGATGATTTTGTAACAGTTCTGGCAGGTGCTCTTGTTGCGGCTGTTGTTGTTGTGGATGTGACTGTTGCACTTGTGGAAGATGATGGTGTTGTAGTTGTGGCAGATCTTGTTGTTGTTGTTGTTGTGAATTTACCCGAACACGATTCTGTGGTTGTGTATGGTGAATATCTTCCTGAAAACTCAGCCCTTGATGATGAAGGTGAGATGGACTTATATCGTGAACCAGTGATTGTTGTTTATAATACTGTGAATTCTCAATAGGCACCTGGTTAAACAATGGACTAATGGATGAATCGATATCGTTCATCATAAAAGTAATAGAAAAAAGAAAAACTTGTATGTGGAAAAGCGGGAAAATATAAGTGGAACGAAAAAAAAAAAGACACAAGTTGTAATTTCCGTTAGGCCAATATGAAATTTAGTTACCCTTACTTCTGTATTTTATTGATGTGGTATTTTAGTTTCCTTCGTTAGTTTGTTGTTTTGTTTGGTTGATGATGTATTGTTGTCGCTTTGATTAGAATTTTTATTTTTGGAGAAAAAGAAAAAAATTCTTTTTCTTTTCAGTCGCTTTCGTCTTTCTTATGATAATAACACTACTACTACTACATAACACGCTGTTGTAGATCTCTGACTAAACATCACTACCATCGACTCACCCCCAGACAGGATATCGATTTACTGAAGCTTGATCTCAATCCTCTCGGCAATTTTCACATCGGTTGATAAATCCCCGAATGATACAAATAACACATTTCTCTTGCCACGTTTTGTGTCAAAAACGGAAAAAAAAAAGTTACAGTGTTGCATTTTTGACTAACATAGAAACAACTACTCATTCTATTCAAAGCAATATCGAAGACAACAGAGTTTGCTTGCGATCACAAAGTTCGAGCACTCTTTCTCGTAGGTTGCATTAACAAGGGACTACATTACATTAAACTGTAACATCTTGACTCTCTAAGGGGCGTGGGTAACCAATTGCTCTGTGTATTTGACTTGAGGGGGAGGGGGAATAAATTAGTGACGACGTGTTTCCGAGGCTTTTGACGGTGACAGTGACCTGCTGGCGTGTGTGTTTCATTTCCGTCGTGCTAAAGAGCAGACTAATTCTTACATGACATAAGCTGTCTCATCCCCCGCAAAAATCTCGGTCAGAAAAGCGGATATAAAATTATGCATGTAATACCGAGGGTCGTTATCAGACCGCATAAACGGGAAGACTATCTTACAACTTGTGTTGTAGCACTGTATCATACATCTACCTGAAAACACTATTTACTTGATAAACACCAGCTTTTTGCTACAGTAGTCGAAGCTCAGCTAAGGGTGGTCCAATTCATCACACACTTTGATAGGGTCAAACAATGGAAAATCCATAAACTGAGCAATACCATAACCGTGCTTAACAACAAGACGATATAACAGTTCCTCTGTAGTATCAGCTAGCCCAACTTCATCTTTATACCACACAACAAAATCTCGCCAAATATTATACTCTTTATACATTTGAAATTTGGCAACAAAACACAACGCGGCATAAATGTACAACATCTTTAATGCAAACTGATGTTTGGCATAAAGCAACCGGCGGAAATCTTCGGGAATAACCATGAGGAAACGAAATAACGGTATAGGGAATTTGTAACAGCCGCATCCGAAAAGTGACTTGGTTAAACAGTCGAGTGCCAATTGTAATGTTTGATACGACAGTGATGTGCCATTGACTACTCCTACTTCCTCACGTGTTGTTGAGTCTTGGAATAGATATAGTTCTTGTAAAAGGTACTTGATTATAGGATAATCGCATTCCTTCAAAGGTGGACTATTTAGTTCATCACTGACTCTGAAAAAAAGTAATCCACTTAGATCCGATTCAAGGATTGTACTTGCACAATTGAGCACAATGTCTCGAGATCCACGTGCGATTGAAATCATGTCAGTCTCGGCCACGTCTTCTTCTGTCCCATTATCTTGACTGAAACTGATAAGTTTGATTAATCCATGTGGTTGTACACCCAAGAATGAAAAGATAAGTATGCTTGACACTGTCAACTCCTTGGCAGTAAGTGTATCAGTGAATGAATGAGACGTTTTGACTTCATTAATCTTGTCTTGTGCTCTGGCCAACGTTTCAAGAAAATGAGTTGTGGTTTTCGAATAGATGTTTTGTCTCGTCATGGAGTCAAACTCATGATATGCATCCTGTCTAGCTAATGCATCAAACATATCATCATCAACATCAACAGCCTTCTCGCCGTTATCTGTTCTTTGTGTATTCGATAACGGCAATGTAGTACCCAACACAACAGCAGCAAATGAAAACATCAGTTGTCGAACCAATTCACTCTCCATAAACAATCGAGGCACTTTGTACTTCCAAGCATTGTGAATTCCTGGATTAACTCCAAATGAAAACATGTGGATACAATGCATGTCGAAAAATTTCAATAATCGCAATTCAAATCTCAGAAGGCCAAGCATAGTTGATGTTTGATTCAATATCAAACTTCGTGTAAGGAAATCTGCATGGGTTGGGTGTTCATTGTTGAACTTTTGAAGTAGTAGTGTTTTAGTTCGAGAACTAAATTCACCACCATAAAGAATCAGTGATGGTGTTTTTTCTTCATCGAATAAAGGTGAGGCTGTTGTGAAGCTAGGTGAAGTGACTATCGAGTCAAATGCATCCAGTACTGGTGTTGTTGATGTTGCAGTTGTAGTTGTATCTAGCACTTCAATTGATGTAGATGATTTCTTGGCATGGTGATGCTGACGGGTTTGAATTCTAGTTTTGGTATTCGAAGTTGGATAAATGCATTCCCTATGTCTATGAACACAATATTCACAAGCAGGTTTGGCCTCATTACACTAAAAAGTTTAGTATGTTAGTCGTATTTTAATCGAAGAATGAGCCATAGTTACCACATACCTTAATCTTCAATTGTTTGCAACTAAGACATCCATTTCTGGATCGTTTTTTCCTCGGTTCTTGAGTCATTGGTAGGTCCAAAATCTACTATAGTAGGAGGAGCCAGCGATTCTATTTCATATGAAATTAGAAATGGTTACAGCTATTTTATAAATCATTTCACGTCTGAACAAGGATGCGTGGCTTTGCTCATTTTACACAAAATTGTGATTTACGAGAAAGTCATTATTTACTGCTTTATCAACATAGCCCTTTCATTTTTCGGGTACTCGAAGTCAATTAATACTGGCACCAACCCATATGTGGAGCACCATACAGATACAAACTCGAACAATCTCTAACTCGTATTCTCCATCTAAATTAAAATGAATATAAATGATGAAATAAACACATATAGAAGTGACTAAAGCAAAGAATAAAATAAATAAGATAGTGTATAAAGGGAACTAACATAGACCTCACTTGTTTATACTTTCAAAGTATCCATTATCATCAAAAGTTTTTTTTTTTGTAATCCCGTTCTTCTATATTTCATAAAGCCGACTGAATGCAAACCTTCTGAAAATCCATTAGCCACGACATTTACAACATACGCCTCGCAAAATTAATCCTTTTCTCCACTGCCAATTGCATTCACTCCATTGAACTTTGTAGCAATTGGTTTCGCCTTTCCATTCTCTTCAGGAGCGGGGCCCATCATAAACGCACCAACACTACCCAAATACCCCTCATGTCTCAAAAAATAACTCTGCATATCTCCCTTTGACCAGAAATTAACAGCATAACTCAATGTATGAATAGTTTGCATGTGACCCAGAATATACAGTCCACCAAAATATATTCTCTTCAAATTGAACCTTAAAGCATGTAAATAGGCAATTTGTCCAATATTGTTACTGACACTAAACAACAAGCTTCGCGCGATATCTTCTTGTTTAAATTGTGACAATTTTTCTGCCGTGGTCATTGGTTTATTATTGAATCGCAATTTTTTGAAAACTTTGGCAAATGATGAAGCAATGTGGTTCGCTTTCAAGCCAATCTTGTTATAATTCAGGCCATAAATGTCTCCAACTAATAAATCGATATTCTCATTATCTCCCCTCTGGGCCATTTCCAACATTTCGTTGTAATCTTTAGCATCAGTTAAGAGGGAAAGAAGTCCCCACAAAGTACCACCTCCTAACGAGCTACCGCCGATTCTCTCAAATCCGTCGGGACCAGCTTTTGTCACCTTGATCATAGATACACCTGATCCTATATTGACTAATAAATAGGGGTATATTTCCAGTTCTGATTGTAGTGGTTGAAATCTAGTGCATTGATCATTTAAATCATAAGTGAAAATTTCCTGAGGAATCTTGGTAATGAGCCAGTCCAATCCTTTAATTAAACAAGCCATTTCATCTTTGGCTATAATCTGCATGGGTAATTTACGTTTTCTAAACGTTTTTGTCATTAAATTGTAAAATTTATGAGCACCACCACCAGTGGCCATGATATATGTGATGGGAGGTTGTGAATTGTGTTGTGATATTGATTTTGAAATCAAATGGATCATAAATCTTAGTGCTTCAGTTTTGAAGTTTTCAGTTTGGAAATCCCTAAAATGTAATTTACCACCAGTATTGTTGCTATTGTTGTTTCTCGAGGATGTCGATGTGCTGAAATATACCAATTTGGTCAATGTACCACCAATATCAACCGATATGTGTATAATTTCATCATTATGTTGTGGTAAATTGATATTGTTTTTGGTAATGACTCCATTGCGAAGACGATGCTCTCCATTTACCAAGATACCATCTGCCAATTCATCATCATCCAAGTCTGAAGATGTGCTTGATGATGGCGGTGTCAGTGTATTTGAAGATGAAGGGGATGATGATGTAGCATTGTCATCTTCAACCGTTATTGAGCTTCGTAATAAATCATCATTAGCAATGAAGGCACCACTGCAGTCGATTCTAATGGTACCAGGATCAGCTGATTGCAAGTCTAAATCTTCATGCGATACACTAAGCCTATGTCTGCGATGGATATTGAGTGATGATGGTGAAACTGTAGGTGGAAATGATGGAGTTGAAGCGTAACCAGTGGAAACACTTGTGGATGTAGTTTCTGCTGCTGGTGCAGATATTGCCGACGTGGATGTTGAATTCGATGCCTCTACTCTGTGTACAGTGCTGGTAGTAGTAGTGGTTGCATCATTGGAATTGGATATAGTGGTTTGACTAATATTTTCATGATGATTATGTAGTATACTTGGATAAGGAGTTATGGAATGACCGTTGTTACTGTTATGCTCATGTCTATGGTTTATCTGGTCAACAGATTGCATAATAGAAATGATATAATGATGATGGTGGTTATAGTATTAGGTTGATTTAAGATGTAGTTTTTAGTTGCCAAATGTAGTGCAAAGGGTATAAGGCAATAAAGATCTATTTTGATGGTCGGCAGTGGATACTAATGGCGGGTATACTGTCGTATAAATATATATTTCAATTGGTTGGTGGGGGGGTCCTTCCTGCTCTTATAATATACAAGATTGAAAAATTTATAAGATAAAAAAATAATTGTTCTGTAAAGTGGGTTGAGATTGTTTTTTTTTTTTTTTTTGTTGAGTAAAAATTGAACTTATACGATATATATATTACTACTACTACTATTACTGTCACAATTAACTCTCAAATGATGTCATATACACAACTAAACACAACATATGCATATGTACTATGAAATAGTCTGGGGTAGGTTACTTAACATCAAAGTATATATACCTGTACCCTCTTAAAAATCTTGTTTTTTTCTTTAAACAGTCAAAAATAATTTGTAATCTGTATTGTGCGTGTATATTTTTTTGTTGGTTGATTTTCTAGTTTCAACCGCTGGATAAAATCAGTCACCAGAGAATTGATCAATGTTTCTAGAACGTACAAAACTACAACGTAAAAACGCCCAAACTCATGCCCAACCATTAAGCTTATCCGTAACTCACGACACAATCCACTTTTCAGATCAATGCAATTGGAGGAGTTAAAGTGTGGAGTGCGCAGGAGAAAACTGCATTTGCTCTTAAAAATTGTTAAAACCCGCACCGGATATTTTTATCAAGTTTTAGTGTCTTCATAAGTCATCTAAATAAGAAGCAAAATTTCCATGACTCTACTAATTTCTCCTCCGTTTTTATCCTCGGAAAACAGATATAGAACTCAGCTATATACACATCAACTTTAAATATAGATAGAACTATCCTTCAACCCCTTTTTGCGGTGACATTATATCTCTTTGTCCCTTCACTCCCCTAATTCTTTGTACCTAGATCTACTTATTTCTTGACCCCACCATCTTTTCCATCGGAAATTGACTACTACAATTTTCAGAAGTTTGCACATTACACCAAATCCTAAATTCCAGTAAAATCACCAGAAATCTCCTAGCAGGGTCAACTTCTAATTGCACTTGCTGTTGGTTCCC